>Ga0180433_10003137_pt1 | contig 24592 bp, 32 predicted proteins | sample SS_ome_8_FD_132980 | JGI IMG/M metagenome (GOLD analysis project Ga0180433, IMG submission 132980) | Hypersaline lake sediment archaeal communities from the Salton Sea, California, USA - SS_1_D_1 metaG | ecosystem: Environmental > Aquatic > Non-marine Saline and Alkaline > Hypersaline >... | reverse complement strand
TTGAAAGCTTTCCGCCCGCATGCTTTCCTCCGTTTATAACATTGAACATCGCCTCGGGCATTTTCCTTCCGCCCATGTATTCGTAAAGCATTTTCCCTGTCGACGACGCAGCTGCCCTCATGACGGCCATTGAAGTTGCGACCATTGCATTTGCACCAAGATGGCTTTTGTCTTTGGTTCCGTCAAGCTCTTTCATTTTCAGGTCTACTGCCTCCTGGTCAGTGACATCCATTCCCATGATTGCAGGACCTATTATCCTGTTTACGTTTTCAACTGCTTTTTCAACACCTTTTCCAAGATATCTTTTCCCCTTGTCCCGCAGTTCAACCGCCTCGTGCTTTCCTGTAGATGCACCGCTCGGAGCTGCTGCGCTTCCAAGACCGTTTTGTGTAAGAACTTCAACCTCAACAGTAGGGTTGCCGCGTGAATCCAAAATTTCTCTGCCCCATACGCTTATGATTTTCACAAAATCCACCTGATATGTTTTCTAAGTAAAGGTTATAAATGGTTTTTCAAAGAGTTATGTCCTATGGAAATGAAAAAAACCCTCCTAGTCGCAGCCCTAAGCGGGGCGATAGCAGGGTCTTTGATGTTTGCAATGCCCCTTTACCTGGATAAACAGGGATATGATTTATCGGAGATAGGATGGATTTTTGGGATAGCAACATTTGTTTCAGGAATTCTTGGAGTAGGCATAGGCGCATTAAGCGACAGGTTCGGGAGAAGGCCCCTTATATCATTATATAATCTAATGGCAGGAATAGGGGCTTTTATCGTTGTGGGCATAACCAATATTTACGGATTCATAATAGGAAAGGCAATAAGGGATTATTCCGCTACGCAGCTTTGGGGTGCATATGTATCAAGGATAGGGGACATAACCGAAAACAGGAAAAGAGGGGAATCGATAGGAAAATTCGCGCTTGTTTACGGCAGTGTGTTTTCCATAATGTTTTTTGCAACAGGATGGATTCTTGATTCGTATGGATTCACTGTATTGTTTTCTATTGTGATAGTGCTGAGCATCGTTGCAGCCGCCCTTACATTCATATTCAGGGAAGCGGGAAAAAGAACAAATAAAACGGAATTTTCACTTGGAATGCTTAAAACAAGGAACGGAATTGTGAATTCTTTGGTCTCTTTCTGCACCGGCTCTGCTGACGGCCTGATATACGCCTATTTCATTTATATTTTCCTTATCAACGAATTTTCATTTACCATATCCGGGGTAGGTGCGCTTATTACCGGTGTTTTCATTTTATGGGCTCTTTCATCATATTTTGCAGGAAAGACTGTTGACAGATTCGGAATAAAGAAAACAGCCGTAACAGGAGCCTTGGTTGTTGCATCAACATGGATTATGCAGGCATTTTTCTGGAGCGAGCTTTGGATATTTGTTTTTCTTCTCGCAGTGGAAAATATATTCTGGGGATTTTACGGAACAAGCGCAACAAAGCTTTCTTCAATTATCCCAAAGAAAGAGAATCTTGGAAGGGATGTCGCAGTATTCACATATGCGCATATAACAGGAGTCATGTTCGGTGTAACAATAGCAGGAATGCTTGCTGAGATTTCATATATGTATCTGTTTATTGCCAATGCGATAGTCATGGCCAGCACTGCGCTTCTTGTCAGCTATGGAATAAAGCTCAAAGAATAAGCAGGTATTGATGTTTGGGGCTTATTTTTTACATTAAAAAAACTTTGCTTATATATTCAGAGCATGGATGACATAAAGGATATCGATGCGCATGATGTTTTCTCTGATATGGAGCATGTCGGATTCCAGTCAACAAATCTTGGGCGTGCAGTTGAGCTTATTAAAAAAATGAAGAAGGAAAGGGCGAAGATATTCCTTACATTTACTGCAAACATGGTTGCCTCGGGATTAAGGGGCATCTTTACGGACATGTGCAAAAACAAGCTTGTGGATGTCATAATAACTACGGGAGGAAGCCTTGACCATGACCTGATAAGGAGCCAGAAGCCTTATCTTCTCGGGGATTTCAACCTTGATGACAAAGAACTTCATGAAAAGGAAATAAACCGCATTGGAAATATCCTTGTCCCAAACGACAGGTATGAATTTCTTGAGAAATGGATTACGCCTGTTTTTGAAGACCTTTACAAGAAAAAGAAAATGGTTTCACCCAGCGAAGTTGCAAAGGAAATAGGAAAGACCCTTGATGAAAATTCTTTTCTTTACTGGTGCTCAAAAAATAATATTCCTGTTTATTCTCCAGGGATAACGGATTCCGCAATCGGTCTGCAGACTTATTTTTTCAAGCAGAAGAACAAGGATTTCGGAATTGATGTTACAGCCGACATGAATGAGCTTGCATCAACGGTGCTTAATGCAGACAAGACAGGAGGAATAATCCTTGGAGGGGGAATATCAAAGCACCATGCAATTGGAGTTAATATACTAAGAGGCGGTTTTGACTATGCTGTTTATGTTACAACAGCAGCCGAATGGGACGGCTCTCTTTCCGGTGCAAAAACAAAAGAGGCCATTTCATGGGGAAAGATAAAGGAAAACGCAAACCATATAACTGTTAACAGTGATGCAACCATCGTGTTGCCGTTGTTATACTCCAGATTAAAGGTGTGAATATGCTTAATTACGTTCTTGCATTCATAACAGGAATTTTTGTTAAATGGGTTGACTGGATAGAAGATGAACAAAAAGGGAAAACACTTCTGAAATACCCCCTTGCCGTTATTTACGGAGTGCTTATCGGATATCTTATAAGCGTTGCTCCATTTTCAGAGATATTCCTTGCTGCACTTGTTGCTCAGGTTTTTGCAAGAAAGATAGACACTGTTGCGCATATTCTTGGTTTTGTAATTGCAATAATGTCCCTGCTGTTTTTCGGATTTCCTGACATTACTGTCCCATTCTTCGGCTATTTCCTTATTCTTGCTTTTATTGATGAGCAGAATTTCGGTGACAGGTATAAATTCATCACAAAATACAGGCCGGTTCTGAAGCTCGGCTCCCTTCTTGCAGTCCTTTGGGGCCGCTGGGATTTCTTTATAGCAATACTTCTCTTTGATGCAGGATACATGCTTTACCAGAAGTTCAAGGAAAAAGAAGATTATTTAGTGTTTTTCCGTGGAGAGTAATGTTTATAAAGATGACCGGATAAAATAGTAATATGCACCGCAGAAAGGCACTTGGAGTCATAGCAAGAACTATTGCCGCAGGTGCAACCTTGTCTCTAGGCCTGCCGCTTATTGAGAGAAATGCCCATGCAGGAAAGAAGGGTAAAGCACAAAAGATGATTGAAAATTTCAAGATGCCTGAGAAGGATTACGGTCTTTCTTTTGTCAAGGGAATCGTCAAGAAAAGCATGGACAAGATTTCTGATATGAAGATAGGTAAAGGGGGATACCAGTCTTTCAAAATAAAGCGTGTTTATCTTACATCAAACAAATGGTTCACCGCACATGTTAAGATGAAACCCAATCTAAGCAGCTGCAAGCCGGGCATTACGATAACAATAAAGGAAAAAGGAAAAAAAGGCAGCTGGAAACTGGGGATACCATTCAGAAGACTTGCGAAAAAATACAAGGAAAAAACAGGCAGAAAGCTTGAGTACGTAACTGCAGGAATACAGAAAAATGCAGGCAATGTTGATATTTTTATAGTTCCTGCAAAAACATTTGAGGACGCCGAACAGGGGAATATTGAAGCGGGAATTCCAATGCTGATAATACCCTATAAGGCAAAAAAGGGAAATTTTGCTTCAGGATTCGGAAGGAACCTGCATAATATAGTAAAAGGCTGATTCTAATGGTTCAGTACAGTGCTTATGTAAACTTCCACCCTTTTATTTTCAAAATCAACTTTCCTGTGTGATACGTAAACAGAGAATTCATGCTCTGGATACGTTGAATCAGGATAGAATATCCCTGCAGTAACAGCATAAGGCCTCTCAGGAAAAACAGGTGAAAATGCCGACGGCTGGACGGACTGCGAATCTATTTTCGTTTCACCGCAGAAAAAATCATAATGTATGCCTGTTTCATTTATTGCAGACAATCTTACGGTGATATTTCCCGCATCCGCACTTTCACCTTCATTCAAGACTTTTGAAAAAACATGCTCCGTATATGCTGAACACTGCTGTTTTCCAGAATGTTCGCATGAAGGGAGGGATGCAAGATTTGCAATCAGCACAGCTTCTGCAAGCGGAAGAGCCTTTTTCAGAATTGTTTTGATTTTCTGCGTAATTTTCTGCTTTCTGGTATGCCTCATTATTTTACCTTCTTATTTATTTTATCCTTCTCAGTGAAATTGCTGAAAGTATTACGAATACAGCTGCATAAAGAACAAGAATTCCGAATCCTATTGCCTGCGGGGAATGGTAAAGGATTACGGACTGCATTGTAAGCACCGCCTGTGTCAATGGAGATGCGTATCCTATTGCAGATATGTAAGTCGGCATGAATTCAAATGGAAACAGCAAACCGCTCATGAAAAGAAGCGGAAGGCCCACAACCAGGGATGCAAGGAATGCTGTGGCTTCTGATTCGGAATATATTGCTATCAGAACACCTATTGCAGTAAATGCAAGCAGAAGGAATACAAGAGTCTGGAATACAACCAGACCTGTTGCAAGGTCGAATATCGGGAATGCTCCGTAAAGAAGGGAAGCTATAAGCACAAGGAGTATTGCTTCGGGTATCAGGACTATCGTATAGCTCAATACTTTCACAACAGCATATTTCAAAGAATTAACCTGTGAAACCGCTATCCTTCCGAGTATTCCTGTATTCTTTTCCCTTACAAGAGAAGTTGAAGAAAGGAAAAGCGAGATGAACATCAGTATCATTGGCAGAAGGCTTGGAAGAAGGAAATCAAAGAATGTCCTTTCTCCAAAAAGCCTGCTTGATGAAAGTATTATCGGTGATACTATTGATTCAGGCTGCCTTGATGTTATCTCGGATATCTGGCTTCTGCTGTCCTCTATTATGATTTCAAGTTCGTAGCTTTTTTCAATAACATCATCAAGAGAGGAGTTGATTTCATCTATTGTTGAAAGGGCTTTTTTCTTGCTCTGCACAAGCCCGTATACAAAATTCTGCATGTTTTGTATTCTTTGTTCAGCATCTTCAGAGCCGTCCCTTGCATCTTCGATATCAGACCTGAAATCCTGGATTGTCTGGTTGGATTCCGCAATGTCCCGCCTCGCATCCCTTATCGCATCAAGCCTTTCTGAAATTGAATCGTTTGTTGATATTATTTCATTGTTTAATGAATCCAGTGAAAGGCAGTATGGAATGTAAACAGGGTCTGAACAGTTAACCGCCGACTTTGCACTTTTCACAAAAGAGCTTGCATTTCCAAGAGCAGTTATTATGTCTTCAAGGTCCTTTTCACTTTTTTCAAGCTCTTCATCATATTCCGCAAATGCTGATTCCACCTCAGTAAGGTTTCCTTCTGCAGATTCAAGGCTGTCAAGAACATAGTATATTGTAAGATTTGCCGCATCAAGTTCATCTTCAACTATTCCAAGGTCCATTGAGTTCAGTGAATCAGCAGTTTCCTGGAGTGACTGCTTTATTTCAACTGCCCGGTTCCTGCTTTCATTGATTTCATCCTTAAGGTCAAGCAGCTGTTCATCGGCATCAGCAAGCCTTTCCCATATGGTAAGTATGAACATGTTTCCTATTTCCTGGCCTGTTTCCTGCACTGCTGCCTTCATGAATGCCTCTATTGAAGGTGCAGTCTGTATCCTGGAATTGTCAAGAAATACTGTAAGATTCTGCGATACCCCTTCCGTAATCCCATTTTCAAAGCCTGCAGGTATCACTATCGCAGCCGATAATCTGCCTTCAAGGACTTCATTCTCAACAAAAGAACGGCAGTCTGTATTGTTGCTGTAATCCATAATCTTTGTGTTGTTTTCTATTCCTGAAACGAAAATTTCCGAGAATTCGCTGTTGTCCAGGTCGCAAAGCCCGATTATGCTCCTGTCAACTTCTGTTGATGTCCTTCCGAAAACTCCTCCAAGGATAAGAAGCACAAGTATGGGAACTGCGAAAAGCAGCACAAGCGTTCTTCTTTCACGGAAGAACTGCTTCATGTCCTTTTCAACTTCATTTCTTAGGTTCAATTTTAACAGCTCCTTTCAGCTGGGATCCTGTCAGTTTCAGGAATACGTCTTCAATCGACGGGCGGGATACGGAAAACTCTATTATCTCCTCTTTCTGCTTTCCAAATATCTTTGTTATTGCTGAAATCTTCGGGGAAACGTTGTCTGATTCAACAACTATTCCGTGTTCTGTTACAGTAACGCTTTCGATTCCCTTTACTTTTTTCAGCTGGGGCTCAAGCTTGGCATAAAGACCGGGAATGCTTTTTATCTTTGCAATCTCCTTTCCTGCCATCTTCTTGAGTTCCTTCGGATTACCTTCTGCAACAATCTGGCCTGCATTTATGAAAGCTATCTTTTCGCATAATGCTTCGGCCTCCTCCATGTAATGCGTAGTAAGAATCAATGTCGCCTTTGTTTCCTTGACTATCCTGGTGACTGTTCTCCACATATTCCTCCTTGTTGCAGGGTCAAGGCCTGTTGTCGGCTCATCTAAAATTATTATCCTTGGCTCATGCATAAGCGCGCATGCAAGATTTACCCTTCTTTTCATACCGCCGCTGAGGTAGCCTGCAGGAACATTCTTTTTGTCTGAAAGCCCAAGGTCCTTAAGCAGTGAATCGGCCCTTTCTTTTGCCTTTTTTCCTGTGACTCCATACAAAGAGCCGAAATAAAGAAGGTTTTCCATGCATGTGAGAAGAGGATATATTGAATTTTCCTGGGGCGCAACACCTATCTTTTTCCTTCCTTCTTTTGAACTGCGCTTTCCAAACAGCTTTATCTGCCCTGCATCCTGCTTTTCAAGGCCCGTAACTATCCTTATGAATGTGCTCTTTCCGGCTCCGTTAGGGCCCAGAAGCCCAAGCACATCTCCGTCGGATACATTAAGTGAGAAATTGAACAGCGTAACCTTTCCAGGATAGGTCTTGACAATATCTTTCGCCTCAATCACTTTTCCCATGGAGACACTTCATGATTAAGCTTTAAATTCGTTGTTTTTTGCCTGTGCTTTCTCTCTCTTTTGCCTTTTTTGCATAGTCGTATATCCAGTATGCGGCAACAAGCGTAATAACCCCGAACAAGACATACAGTATGATAGTATTGTAATTGACAAATCCGAAGATGAGTATGAGAATACCGAAAAGAAACAGGAATACTGCCCTCCATTTCCAGTCCCACTTGAACCAGGGGTCTTTTTCCTCTTCCGCCTCTTCTATGTCCCCTTTATAATACTCTTTTTTCATAATCATCAACCGGATATAGAAAACAATTTAATTATAAAAACCCAATAGTTGGTGGGATTGAGATGGCTGATTTGGATTTTGCAGTTAAATACCCGTTTACCTCTGAAGGCAAACAAGCGCTTGGGGAAATGGAAGTAACTGATGAGATAATGGATAAGGCAGTCAGGCTAATCCTTGCGGGCCTTTCTGCAGGAATAAATCCAAAGCAGTACGTGCAGGATTACGAAAAGAAGGAGGATATAGCAGCATATGCACTTGCACGCATGATACTCGGGGCAATGAGAAACAGATACCTTACGAACAGCTTTGCAATATCAATGTCAAAATTCGCAAGAAAAAACATAAATCATGAAACTCCTGGAAACATGAAGAGGCTTATTGACGGATTCGGAATAAGAAAGCGCAACGGTGAAGTTTATCTCGTGGATTATCTGAGATTTAGCCCAAGGAACCAGCACTATACTTTGTTCAACAGGGAATTTCATCGCGGATGGGTCAAGGTAAATGACAATGAGATGAAAAGGATGCTTGAAGAGGCTGTAAAAAAGCATGTTGAAAAAATACCTTTCCTGAAAAATCCTTCAAAGGATATCAAGAATGCGATAAAAAGAATAGAAAAGGAAATGCCAAAAAGGGAAAGGAAAATCCAGATAAAGCCGGGGGACTACCCGCCCTGCATTGTGCATCTTCTTGATGAAGTCAAAAAGCACCACAACCTTCCCCACCAGGCAAGATTTTTCCTTGCAGTTTATCTTATTGAGGCGGGGATGAAGGATGAGCAGATAATCTCGATATTCTCAAACCTTCCTGATTTTGAGGAAAAGATAACAAGATACCAGATTGAGCATGCAAGAAAGCAGGGATATTCTGTCCCAAGCTGCTCAACAGTAATGTCATACGGGCTTTGCAGGGCAGACTGCGGAATAAGGAATCCGCTGAACTGGAGGAAGCACAAATGAGCGATGAATTTGTAAGAAAGGTTTTCTCAAAATACTATCAGCAGGTGCAGTTTGACATAAAAAGGCTGGACCAGAGAGAATTCGGGGTAGGAAATACAAAAAAAATAGATGCAAGGCACCTTTCGTTTTCAACAAGCGATGAATTCAGGAACTTCCTTGTTACCAATACTCCCTTGTTTGTCTCCCATTCTGCTTCATATTACAAATATCCCGGTGCAACCCCGATTGAAAAGAAAACAAGGATTGGGGCAGATATAATATTCGACCTTGACTTGCATTCTACAGGCAAATACGGGGTATATCCAAGACTTGATGAAGTCAAGCAGGATGTCATGCGGCTTATTGAGGATTTCCTTTACACTGATTTCGGGCTTTCAAAAGAAGACCTGCTCATTGTGTTTTCAGGAAACCGAGGATACCATGTTCATGTCAGGAACAGCGATTTTGCAGTGCTTGAAGGAGAAGAAAGAAGGGAGATAATGAATTACATAAGGGGAGAAGGCCTTGATGTAAGAAAGTTTTTCAGCTGGGAGGAAATCAAAAGGCACAAGAAGCTGCTGGGCCCCAAGCCTGATGACGGCGGATACAAGGGAAGAGTTGCGCAGTATGTAATCAGCAATCCATCAAAGCTTTCTGCAAGAAGGTTCTCAAATCCTGAAAAAAGGGAATTCTTCATTTCAGGAATAAAGGAAGGCAACTGGAGCAGGACTACAATGAGGCTTTCCGAAATACCTGAAAGAATAAATGAAATTAAAAGTGAGATTACTGTAAGAAGCGTTAATGCCGATCCTGCAGTAACCTACGACATGAGCAAATTAATCCGTGTTCCAAACAGCATCCATGGAGATACCGGCTTTGTTGCAAAGATAGTAAGGAACATTGATACTTTTGACCCCTTGAAGCATGCAGTAATAAACGGGCCTGAAATAAAAATAAAATTCAATGAAAAAGTTCCCGAACTGCAATTGCTTGGAAAAACTACAGGTCCTTTTGAGCCTGAAGATAAGGCAGAGCTTCCTTTAGGCGCAGCATTATTCTTTATCCTGAAGCAGAGTGCAGTGCTTGCCTGAACGGTCTCGAACGGTCTCCTTGTCTGGCTCTATTTTCTTTCCCTTAGGATTACAACTCTTGCTCCTTCTTTCAAGGTCTGGTCTGATTTTGCAACAGTAAACCTTCCATCATCAAATACAGATACGACTACATAGCCTTTTTCCTTGTTGAGCTTGCTTATTCTTTTTCCGCTCATTCCCTTGTCCACTATCTTTTCAACCATCTCAACATTGCTTTCAAGAGGATTAAGCATCTTGTAGATTGTGGGTGTTGCTACACGGTTTGCAAGCTCTTTTGCAAGAGTGTATTCTGCAATGACCGTTTCAACGCCAAGACGTTCAAGAAGCAGGGAATGTTTTGCCTCGCTTACTTTTGAGATTACCTTTCCTGCGCCTTCCTGTTTTGCATAAACACTTGAAAGGAAATTGGTTTCTTCATTTCCTGTAACAGCAAAAACATAGTCAACTTCCCTTAATTTCAGTTCATCAAGAAGCTCCGGTTCTGTTGCATCACCGTGTATGACCACTGCCCTTGTTTCAGAAGCAAGCTCGTCGCATATCATCTTGTCCTGTTCAATAACGGTTATCTTGTTGTTTCCCCTTTCAAGAATCCTCAGCAGTGCATTTCCTGTCCTTCCTGCTCCGAATATTATTATTTTTGACATACATCATCACCTTCTTATCATATCAAGAATAAACCTCGCCAAAGCAAGGGTCGGGAAGATTTCTATTCTTCCTATATACATCAGTATTATTAAAAACGATTTTCCACTTATCCCAAGGGCTGAAACAGCAAAAGTTGAAAGCCCTACATTTCCAAGGGCTGATGAAACAGTGAACAATGAATCTGTTATCGTATAGCCGACTGCCATGAAAAGCCCTGCACCAAACAGTATGATTACAACATATGAGAAGATATAGACAACACAATCGATTATTGCCTCTTCGCCTACAGGCATTTTGTTTATTTTTACAACCTGCACGGCACCTGTTGGAAGGAATACTGCCTTAACCCTGAGAAGAATGGATTTGAATGCAACAAGAATCCTCCACAGTTTTATTGCCCCGGTAGTGCTTCCATACATACCTCCTGAAAGCATGAGCAGTATTATCATGTATTTTGAAAACTCGTGCATTACGCTGATATCCCCTATTGCAAATCCCCCGCATGCAACTGCTGAAACCGCATTCAACAAAGTATTGCTTATGTCTTCGCTTCCTATAAGAACAATAAGCGCAATTGCCGAAACTATTATGATTATATAGAAAATGAACTCTTCGTCAAATATTGCCTTGAATATCTTTCCGTTTATTATGTTCCTGTAAAATACAAAGCTTGTCGCCCCTGCAAGCATGATGCCTGCCAGCGCATATTTCTGCAGTTCAGTAAAATCAAATTCTGAAAACGGGAAAAAACCTCCATTTGATATTCCTGAAAAAGTAAGGTTTACAGCATCGAAATAATTTATTCCAAGATAAACAAGAACACCGAATGCAAGCAAAGTGAGCCCAAGATATATCACCCAATATGTTTTCACTGTTTTGCCTATCCCCACTTCCAGCGATTCCTTTCCTTCCGCCTTTAACAGCCATCTTGCCTCCCTGCCCTTCAAAACTGCGAGCATCAATACGATTATTCCCAGACCCCCGACCCACTGCATCGTGCTTCTGTAGAGTATCATGCTCTGTGGAAGGTCTTCAGGCAGGTCAACCACGCTAAGCCCTGTTGAAGTCCAGCTTGACATGCTCTCAAAAAAGGAATCAAGAGGTCCTATGCCGATAAGCAAAAACGGTATTGAGCATACTGCAGGTATCAGTATCCAGGCGAATGATGTAAGAGCAAGCGCCTGGCCCAGGCTTAATTCACCTATCTGCGCCTTTATTCCTGCAATCTCCTCCATGCTTACATAGTTCCATGCAGTTTCCCTCCTGAAAAGAGATATAACAAAATCCTTTGAGTTTTTTATTATTGTAAGTATAAGCCCGGGAATAAAGGGAAATGTAAGTATAAGGATGGTGATTCCTATGCCTACGACATCCTCTCCAAGATAAAGACCGTAAAGCAGCGGTATCAATAAGGGTAAGGCTGCATAGAACATGACACTTGCGAGTTTTTGGAGGAAACCCATCACGCAATTCTTCTAGCTTAAACTTTAATAATCTTTACAAGCTAAGAAGATAACAGGTGTTGTAATGAAAAAAGGTGACTTTGAAGTAAATGAGATGTTTGTTGTTTTCCTTATAATAGCAGGAATCGTTGCTGCTGCGGTAATATTGCAGGTAAGCACTAATAGTGTCGGTGAAATTCTTGAAAATTCCATTGACGGGCTTGATGCAAAATTCTACAAGGAAACCCCCAACGGAGAATTCAGAATTTATACTTACAAATGGTCCCTTGACGGGCTTGACAAGGTTCCTGATGAAACCCCGTACAACACCGAGATGAACGTTCCCAGCTACCCTACACTGCTTAATACAAGATTTCCCATAAACCTGAGAGGAGCTCTAATCAGGGTATTTGAAAGGCAGGATGAAACCGCACCTGAAAATATCAAGATTGCACTTCTCCAGTTGGGCAATTGCTCATTGTCAGAGGAATGGGGGCTTGATGAGAACAATTTCAACATGAGTTTCTATGATTACAAGCATGAAAGGCAGCTTGTTGAGAACTGCCATGTCTACAATTCAACCTCAGATGCAACCACAAAAGGAACAGACTACAGGTTATTCTACGTTTCATGCGAGTTTATGTGGTCGGACGATTAGATCCTTTTTCTTTCTTTTGCTAGTCTTCTTATGAGTTTTTCGGCTGCAGCTTTGTTTATGTCATAAAGTTCTTTGTAATAACTCCCTGCTTTTTTTCCTTCACCTTCAGCCATGGATATTATAACCATGAGTTTTTTCACTTCTTCATTTCTTTTTTTCTCAAATGGCAGGAGTATCTTATGGGCTTCAGCATATTCCCCAAGCATTAACATCGAACTTGCGGTTACAACAGCACTTGCAATAAGGTCGTGTGTTTTCATTGACAGCTGGAATGCTTTCTTTCCTTCTGTTTTTGCATCTTCATATTTCTTTGAAAAATAGTATGATTTTGCAGCCATAAAATGAGAAAGGGGCTCTTTGGGGAATTTCTTTATCATTTCTTCAGCCATTTTTCGCGCTTCCATATTTTTTCCGTTTTTCAGGTAGCTGCTTATTTGGATTGCATAGGACTCTTTTTTTGTTAACTCCATATGCAGATTTTCCAGTAAATGTTTAAATCGCTTGTGCATAAAAGAATAATAATGCCTGAGATGCACAAGGAAGTTAAAAAAGAGATGGAAGCTCTTCCCAAGGAAATAAAGGTAAAAATAGAAGACAGGTTTACTGATTTATCTAAATTGACAGATGATATAGCAAATAAAATGAGCAAGGATATAGCATTTCCTGAAGCACTTGTTGCAGCAGTGAAAGAAAATGACCCTGAACTGGCAAAAGAAATCGGAGAAACGCTTAAACCTCCCGAAGAAAAAGCTGAGGAAAAAGAACTGGAGATAGAGGCACAAACTACTGTTGCTGTAAAGGGAGGTGTAACACCTGAAGGTCCGGTTGCAGAAATTGAAGTTTCCGAAGAAATATCAATAGGGGAAGAAGGTGGTCTTGAGATGAGCGCCACGGCAGTCAAAAGCCTTAATGATGCCAGGGCAATTGATATGGCCTGGTATGCAGGCGCCTGGATAGGAAACATGAATATGGGAATTTACAGTGACCCTACTGTTGGAACTGAGATTGCTGGGACAGCATCTTATACAATTGAAGTCACTGAAGTTGTCTATATCGAGCCTGCAGCAGAAGCAGGAAAAGATACTGAAGGAGGAACATATCTGGGTGTCAGCCCAGGGTATATTACTTATGAAGGTGAAAAAGGAAGTGTCAGCGCAGCACCATGGGTTTTTGTATATCCAACCGATAAAGAAGCTTATGTTGGGGCTGACATGACTGCCGAATATAATTTAACAGAAAATGCTTCCGTAAACATCAATGTGTTTGTTGGAGATGTAACTGATCCTTCGAGCATCACTGCAACTGGAGGATTCACCTATTCATTTTAGAAAATTAAAAAGTTAAAAAAAGAAAAGTATTTTTCTACTTTTTCTTTGCCGGAGCCTTGCCTTTGGGGGACAGCTGGATTCTTGGTGGAATCAAAGGTGCTGTCAGGCCGACTACTCTTGCTATTAAAGTTCCGTTTGCACTTCCACTATAATTTATTGCGCTCAGAACCATCGGCATGTAGTCTTCAGGAAGCTTTTTTGTTTTCTTCCAGGAATCCTCTATCTTCTTTGCAAGATCTTCTTCTTCATTTGCAAGCAGGGTTCCCTTGATCTCAAGCTTTCCTACATCCTGTTCATAGTTTGCTATGTATGTGTAATCCATTTCCACATCTCTGCCATTTACACGTACGTCGCTTACACTGATGTTTATGCCAAGTCCCTTTATGGCTTCTCTCTTGTTTTTTACTCCAGAGACATCCTTTATTCTTTCTCCTACTAACATGTTTTCGCCTCCTTAAATATTGGTTTTTCTATATGGAAATGAAAATCATTAAAAAGGGTGGTCTCAAAAACCGGTTTTCACCCATAGCATATTTTCTTTAAATCGTCGTTGTTTTTTGCCTGAATTACATTTTTCACGAATTCTTCCGGGTTTTTTTCAGTAACAACAAGGTCGCTCAGCCTCCAGTATGCAAAAGGAGCATAGGCAAGTTCATTTTTCATGTTCATGAACAGCTTGGATGCAAGCTCAAGATATGTTTCCCTGTAATTTGTGTTTTCGAATTCTCCATCCATCCTTTCAAGCTTTTCAGCAGCAGCATCTATTCTCTGGATTACTGAACCGTATTTATCATAAGCTTCCGGAAGATTCGCCTCTTCCATTGAGTATATAATAGAGAAAAAGTAATCTGAAGCTTCGTCTCCAAGATGTTTTTCCAGGACTTCCCTCATCTTTTCTGCCATAGGCGGAAGCTCCATTACCTCAAGCTCCGGATAATCATCTTCAGTTTGCTCCTCCGCCGGCTTCTGCACTGGTTTTTTTGCATTTTTGCAGACATGTATTACGCCAATTACAGTATCTGCCATTTCCGTGGATTCAGTAGTGCACAAAAGAGCATCATCAAAGAATGATTTTATTTTTTCAGAATCAGCTGCATTGGAGATTTCCTCTGCCGTCTGCGCAAATGGAATAACCGACTCCCTCCCGCCTTCTTCAGCAACATAGCCGGTTGTTTCAAGATATGAAAAAAGCACTACAGGGCCAAGATTTCCGTATATTGTAAGCGCGGACAGGGCAACATCATTCACTGCATCCCTATCTTTTGTATTCTTTGCCAAGTTGGAAATCGTTTTTATAAATTCAACAGGCATGTCATAAACACCCACATCATCTATCCTTGAAAATGCAGCAGCGGATGTTATAACCGAAGGCATTCCGGAAAGCTCTATAAATAATCCTGCATCAGAAGGATTTTCTTCAAGAACCGAGTTTAGCTGCCCTAAAAATTCAAATGCAGCGCTTGGAGAAACTTTTCCAAGTGAATCAAATGTCTTAAGGAAGGAATCGATATTTTTTACTGCTGCTTTCTTTTCTGATTTCTGGAAAATCATCAGAACAGAATTTTTAAGCCTGTCTACCGCGGAAGGCCCTTCGTCAAGAACCTTTTCCGAAGCAGTCTGTTCAAGAAAGGCAAATGCAGTGCCTTCAGACATTTTTTTCAAAAAATCAAAAACATTTATTATTGAATTCATGACTTTTTCATCGCTTTCAATAAAAATCTCAAGAATTGCAGATGTGAATTTTGCTTTCAAATCAATAGACATAGGACTTAATTTCTTTGCAAGCTCATTTCCATTTTCAAAAAGAGCAGGCTCCTCCCCGTTCTCAAGGGGCATTTTTCCAAAAAATGCTTCTGCAACTTTATCTGTTGTCCCTGTTCTCTCACCATGTGCAATAACCGCCCTTACTACATTCTGTATGCAGTCTTTGGTATTTTTTCCGGTAATCGTTCTTATGTCTTCTATGGCAGGTTCTGTCCTGTCAACGTCGCCCATTGCAAATTTCTTTCCATAAGATGCCGTGGAAACAGCCTCGCATGCTTTTTTCCTGAGCCTCTCCAGTGGAAATTTTCTGGACCTGCCTACAACCTCCATGCATATATATGTGTTCAATTGTGTTTATAAAAGCTCCTAAAACCCAGAGATATTAAAATAAGTTTATAAATCTTTATTGCATTTTAACTAGTCCCGCGTTCTCCCACGCGGAAAATAGGTGACCAAAAATGTCAGCCCGTCTAGCTCAGAGGGCTGCAAAAGCAAAATGCGGCCCGGAGAAATTACCCATGCCGAAAGGAAGCGGCGTATACAGACATGTTGCCAGACCTAGAAATATCGAAGTAGTCAGACTGCCGGAGAAGTGCTGGTTGAGCATGCCCCCGGCAATCGAAGCAATATTTAAAGAGAAAACAGACGATGACAAGCCTACTGATTTAAGGGGAGTAACTCCAACACCTGAAAGTGAAAAAAGAAAAACAAAAGAGCCCCCGAAAGGACAGTATTACGGACATTATGTAGCAGGACCCAACGGAGAAGCACCAAAGGCAGTTGATGAAAAAACAAGAAGGGATTCTATAGTTCCTTTCTGTGAAGGTTCATCCAAGCCTGATAAATCACCTCTTGAACAAGCACTTCTGGAGTTTAACAGGGATATGGCAGAAGAAGATAAAATCCTTAATCCGCAAAGCAGGGAAGCCCGAGAAAGCCGCTCTTTCGCACCGCCTCCGCCGCTTCCGGCCGGTGTAAGTTTAGAATTCGGTGGAAAAAGGGAAGTAAAATCCAAGAAAGTAGGTGCAGATGTAATTCCGATAACTGTTGCAAAGGGATACAGGCCCAAAAGAGTAAGGGAAAGGGAAGAGATACAGGAAAGGCCCACAGTAAGAAGAAAAAATAAAAAACCCCCTGCAAATCCTGACCCGATGGTGCAGCAGCTTAACGAAGCATTAGTGGTCTGAACTAATCCACTGCATATTCTTCATAGCTTGTAATGTTGTAGCAGTAGCAGTTGCATTTTCCTTTTTCCATGCATTGTGTTGATTCAGCCACACAGGAGCCGATACTTACATGCGACCTGTCTGCTTTTGAAGGCCATTTGCATTCCCCTACCATAAAATTCTGCTCTTCACATGCTTCCTGACAGTTATCAAGAGAAGTGTATGTTTTTTCAAATTCCACAAGCTCTTCATCCAGTTCAGGAATACCGGAAATGTCAACACAGCCGAAAGCCAGCAGTCCCAAAATAAGAAGAATAAATTTTTTCATGAACAACCAACTTCGTTAAAGCATAAAAATATTTATGATTCATTTTTTTGTTTTCCGGAAGCCAAAGATGATACCTTGTATAGCATAGGAAGGCTCAGCAGGCCGAACGGAAGGGAAAAAAGAATTCCGAAACTAAGCAGTTTCCTGAGAACAGGCCCATTCAAGGCACCTCCCGAGATGCTGTTGAATATGCATAAGCCGAATATTGAAAGTATGAATAAAGTGAAAATGCCTGTGGGAAGTGCAGCCCAGATACCTCCAACCAGGTAAAGGGGATATGTCATAATAAAGCCGAGGGTTGCAGTGCAGATGAAATTCAGTGCAACAAGGGATGAACCTCCACTGGTTCGCTCTGTGATTGAATCAAGGAACTTCCCTACTGCTGTTTGTCTTGTTTTTTCAACATTTTCTATAAGCATCCTGTCAAGATCCAATCATTCACCCTTCATGTATGCACGTGTTATTACTATATCTTCTACAGGCCAGTCGTCATGATGGCCCCTTGAGGCAGTATCCACGGATTTTATCTTGTTTACAGTTTCCATTCCCGAAACAACCTTTCCGAAAACAGCATAGCCTTCGCTGTTTGCATTATAATCCAGGAACTTGTTATTGGCTACATTGATAAAGAACTGTGATGTTGCGCTGTCAGGGTCGTTTGTCCTTGCCATTGCCACGGTTCCTTCAAGGTTGCTCAATCCGTTGTCCGACTCAAGCTTTATCGGAGGGTTTGTCTGTTTTTCATTTCCATCAGCAGTAAAACCGCCTCCCTGCAACATAAAGCCGTCTATCACCCTGTGGAAGATTGTTCCATCATAAAATCCTGAATTAACATAGTTGACGAAATTCTCGACCGTCAACGGTGCATGCTCCCTGTCCAGCTCTATTTCTATATTTCCTTTGTTTGTTTCGAGTACTACTATCTCTTTCATAACAGATTCACCTTCAGAATCGGATTCATTGGATTCATCCGCAATATCAGATTCATTCATATCCTGCCAGCCGAAAAAATCCCCCAAAGAGAGGAGTAGCGCGGCACATATCAATATTGCTCCAAGTATAAATGCAATTGTATGTATGTTTTTCATGATATGCATCTTCAATCAATAATTTAAAAATTATTTGTTTTTGGCCTCGTAATCAGCAATAATATCAGCCGTCTTTTTAAATTCCATTTCAATTGCCTTGTCAAAAGCCGTCTCCCCCTTATAATCCTCTGCATGTATGTCTGCACCATATTCAATAAGACATTTCACGATGCTTATACGGCCTGATCCTGCAGCAATCATAAGGGGAGTGATGCCAAAATTGTTTTTTGCATTTACATCAGCACCTCTGCTAATCAGGAATTTGGCTGTCTCATCGCTGTAAATATTTCCTGCGCTGAGTATAAGAGGGGTCCACTCAAATGAATTTCTGGTGTCTATATCAGCACCGCTATCAAGAAGAAGTTCCACCTGCTCAACGTTTCCTGCAAATGCTGCCCTAATCAATCTCCTGTTCAGTTCATTTTTTGAAAGATTTAAAAGTTCAGGATCTGCATTGTGGTTGTTGGGCTTGTTTTTATTGGGCATTCCTTCAATACTTATTTTCACAGGTTCATTTAAGCAATAATGTGTAGTAGAAGCAAAAGATACAATTCCAAGTGCAAACGTGCTTGCAAAAAATAATCTTCTGAAAGTTTTATCTGCATTTTTGATTGGTCGTTTCCTGGCAGGGATTATTTTTGTTGTCTTTTCATTTATTTTTTTCATTTATATCATCCCAGGCATCGTCAACTTCCTTGCTTGGGGCCGGAGGAATGCTGTCTTTGATGCGTTTTGCTTTTTCAATTTGTGATTCCAGGTATTCTGCTATTTCATTATGCTGCAAGAATCTTGCTGTTTTTACATTTTTTTCAGTAGGGACTGCACCATCAACTTCAATGAGACTCTTGACCCTTCCCAGCTTTCCCTGCACAACTGTATTATCAAGAACCACGTCCAGATACTGCTTTGACAGTTTTCTTTTTGGTTTCTGCCGTTCTGTTTCCTCAACTTTTTCAACCTGCTCTGGTTCTTTCGTTTTGTTTAAAGGTTCAAAGGGCGGAGGCTGTGAGGGTCTTAGCACCGGCCTCCATTTTGCAGGTGGTTTTGAAGAACGCCTGTTTTCAGGAAGGTCTGGTATGGTTTTCTCTAAATCGTCAGTTTTTCTTCTTCCTCTCATGTTTATTAATGTGTATAAAAGAGTTTAAAAAAGCTATACTGCCAGCCTTTCATTCTTTTGCACCGCATTCTTTCAGAAAACGTACAACGTTTGTGTGGTATGCCTTCTGCGCAAACCACAATGCAGTCAAGCCTTCATTATCCTTTGCATTGACATCAGCACCATGTTCCTTAAGAAGTTCAACAACCTCAATATGGCCCTTGGATGATGCAATCATAAGAGGAGTAAGGCCAAAAGCACTGTCTTTCACGTTTGGGTCTGCTCCCTGAAACAAGGCTTTCATTGTTTCTTTCAGCGATTCATTCACATCAATACATGCAACTGCTTTCAGCAATGAAATTTCTCTTTTTGTCTTCCCTTTAAGGATGTCTTCTATAAACGGCCCCACAGTCTTCGTGGAAGCGGCATCTACATTACCCTTTCTGGTTTGTTTTGTTTTCCCCCGCATAAAATCGCCTTGCAGATTATCTTGTTATAATGAATATGCATAAGAGTTTAAAACCATTAAGTCCTACAAAAACAGCATGGCGAGATTTAGAAAAAAACAGGACAGTGTAAAAACCAGTGAAAAAAAAGATTCTCCCGGCCCAAAGAAAAAACCAGGAAAATTTCCGGAAGTGGCAGAAGAAAAAATAAACGGAAAGGAAAAAACACGCCATGAAATAGCAAATGAAGCATTCGTGGAGGACCTGTGCTCATTTTACAGCAATGCTATTGGTGAGGAAATGCCTGGGGAATTGCTTCTTGCACTTAAGCTCAAGACAGAGCTGACCCAAAAAGAAATGGATGAAATTGAAAAGGTAGACGGGCTTGTTGACGTAATACTCGAACACGTGGAGTGTATTGAAAAAAGGCAGGGAAAAGAATACAGTGAAAAACAGGTATTGGGCATGGTAAAGGAACTAGATGCTTTGTCTGTTGAGGTATTTATGAAAGAATTGAGGATAATCTGCGAAAAAAGCCCTTTTGAATCAGTAAGGAATGCGCTTGAGAAAAAGCTTAACATAAGCGATTACAACTAGTCCTTTTTCCCGGCATAAACCCCATACCCCCAATAACTGATTATATTGAGGGGAAGCTTCAAAGCATCCATTACGAATCTCCTGTAAGAAGGCTTTGTGAATAAGCCTTTCCATGCCCTGTATTGCACTTTCAGGTATTCAATGAAATCCCACCTCGTTATCTCATCCAGGACTTCATCAAGCAACTTCAGCTCATAAGTTTTTGCAGTGATGTCGGTAAGCCCTGCATCAACCAGGAGCTGTTTCCATTCATCAGGAGCCAGCAGTTTTGTTCCTGCAAAATCATTCATCTTTTTTTCCATATCTGCAGGGGGTTTTTTTACCCATGCAACTTCAGTAAAACCTATGTATCCGCCTTTCTTAGCTACTCTCATGAACTCCTTCATTGCTTTTTTCTTGTCAGGAACAAACGCCAGCACTGATTCAAGTATTACAGCATCAAATGTGCCGTCATTGAATGGAAGAATCTGAGCATCTGCAACCTTTAACTTTATTCTGTCCGCAAGGCCTTCTTTTTCCACCTTCTGGTTTGCATTCCTAACCATATCTTTTGAAATATCAACTGCCATAATCCTGCAGCCGTATTTTTTTGCAATGTAAACCGGAGTCAGTCCAACACCGCATCCTATCTCAAGAATATAGCTGTCTTTTGTGATATGGCAGGATCTAACGAGCTCATCTGTAGCCCTTGTTCCTCCTATATGCTTTGTAAGCCCCACTTCTGCCTGGAATTCAAAGTACGAAATTCTTTCCGGCTGTTTTTTCATGAAGATAGATGATATGAGAAAATTAAAATTAATTGGCATTGAAAGGGAGTTATGGCAAAACTTGAAGATGCAGCTTTCGGGGCAGGATGCTTCTGGGGAGTTGAGGATGCATTCATGAAAGTAAAGGGAGTGGAGGAAACCGAAGTAGGGTTTATGGGAGGAAAAACAAAGAATCCGACTTACAAGGAGGTATGCACCGATAAGACAGGGCATGCTGAAGTTGTTCATTTGAAATTCGACCCCAAAGAGATAAGCTATGAAGAACTGCTGAACATATTCTGGGGAATCCATAATCCCACAAGCCTGAACCGGCAGGGACCTGACTTTGGAAGCCAGTACAGGTCGGTTATATTCTATTACAACAAAGAGCAGAAAAAAGCTGCAGAAAAATCAAAGGCAGAACTTGAAAAATCAGGCAAATACGATAAATCCATTGTAACTGAAATAATTCCTGCTCCAGAATTCTACAGGGCGGAAGAATACCACCAGAAATACCACCAGAAGCAGGGAATAACAAAATGCTGAAAAAATAAAAAAGAAAAAAGAACAGAGGATTTATTCTTAGAAGCCGTTAATCATCTTCTTCGTCTTCCTCTTCTTCATCATCTTCATAATCATCTTCATCGTCAGATTCCTGTATTCTCATATCAATTACCTCCGATTAATAACTTCAAAAAAGGAAAAAAGAAAGAACAAGTTTTTCATGCCAGTGCTTTCTTCATTCCTTTGGTTTTGGTTTTGCTTTCTTTTTTGCCACGCGCCTCACCTCCCTGCGGAAGGCAGTAGTATGCAGACGGCGCGCACGTATGCATCTCAGCGTATATTGGCGGTCGAGTTTATATACTTTGATTTTTATCTCGATGTTGAAAATACGTCGATATCAGGCGGAAAAAATGCCAGGGAAAAGTTTAAAAACCGGAAAACCAAATTGGAACATGGCAAAAAAGAAAAAGACTAAAAAAATAAAAAAACGCGTTGTTGAAGTCGGGGAAGTTGTTCCCAGGAGCCTTAAATTCGGTATAATTGTTGCAATAGCTTTGTTCTGGGCCCAGTTTTTAAGGGAGATACTAATTGAATTCCTGGACTGTTATTTTGAAATTTCATCGGTATCGCTTGTTGATTTTATCCTTGCAGTAATGGCAACAATTCTAGGAATAGCAATACTGGAAACATACAGAAAAATAACTTCAAAATTAAGAAAAGTAAAAGTGTAGATTACTTGGCACCGTGCTCTTTTAGCAGTTTGATGAGGTCTTCCCAATCATAATATTCTGCGAAATAGAGTGCAGTGTGGCCATCCTCGTTTTTTGCATTTACCCTTATCTTAGGATGTTTCAGAAGCGCCTTGACAGTATCAACCTTATATTTCATTACTGCAACCATAAGTGCTGTATTCCTGTAGGGCTTGTCTTTTGCATTTACGTCAATATTCTCCTCTTCAAGAAGACGTTCAACAACCTCTGTTTTCCCATTTCTTGCAGACATCATCAATGCTGTCCTTCCAAGTATGTTCTTTGCATTGGCATCTGCACCTGCATCCAATAGAAGTTTAACCACTTCAATATGTCCTGCACGTGAAGCCATCATCAATGCTGTTGATTCATTCTTCTGGTTCATGGCATTAGGGTCTGCCCCTTCATCAAGAAGCCTTTCCACTTCTTCTGCATCTCCTACTTTTGCCGCCTTAAGCATAGGACCGTCAAGCCCTTTCTTGTATTCCTTATCTTCCTCTTTTGGCTTTTCCTGTTTTTCAGGCTTCTCTTGTTCTTTCTTTTCTGATTTCTGCTGAGCATAAAGCAATGAAGGTTTAAGCATCACTGCGGCAGTTATTGCAGCCATTCCCCTTACAAACTTCCTTCTGTCCATTTTATGAGTATTTCCGCCTCTCAATCTCCTCTTCATGTTGTAATATATGTATAATAGAGTTTATAAATATATCGTCCGTGAAAAAAGCCGAAAAGGAAAGCTTCTAATATGTGCGCTGCAATAGGCTACTAACAATGGTGTAAAAATGGTAGAAGGAACAGTAAAGTTTTTTAATGAAATAAAGAATTTCGGCTTTATAGCCGGCGACGATGGAAAGGAATATTTTGTGCATTCGAGCGGACTTAAGCCCGGAACCACAATACGTGAAGGAGACAAGGTTAAATTCGAAGTTGTGCAGGGAGATAAAGGCCCCAAGGCAGAACAAGTAGAAAAAATCTAGTTTTTCCGTTTTTTATTTCTGTTTTTTTATTTCTTTTATTTTATCTTTCCGTTAGTGAAACCCAGGATTTAAAATATTAACAGCGGAATACTGGCAGAGGATGATTTAATGAAAAAAGTTGAATCTGAAACAGGCTGCTGCCCTAAATTTGACCCGAAACCATGGGATGGAAAAGTTCTTGAATGGAAAAACAAGAAATTCGTTAAAGACAGGGTCTTCACCTTGTTTTACATGCCTATTAATTTCGGAGGAGTTATTACAAAGCTGAACAAGAAGATTGATGCAGCAGACGGAGACTGTCCTGACTGGCTTGCGCTATCAGACCATACATCAATGTGGAATATGGACCTTTATGTTGCAGTGGACAAGGAGATTCCAGGTGCTGAGAACGTAACAATGAGCGGAAAATTCCTGAGCAAGGTCTATGAAGGAGATTACAAGGATACCAAGAAATGGTGCGATGACTTTGATGAATATGCAAAGAAAAAAGGATTGAAATATGGCAAGATGTACATGTGGTATACAACCTGCCCGAAATGCGCAAAACATTACGGCAAGAATTATGTAGTGATAATTGCAAAAGTCTTCAATAAATAAACGCAAATATATCCAATTAAAAACCTTTGTTAATATCTGGAATATTATGACGAGGCAGCAGGTAAAAGGAAAACTTGTAGAGAGAGCCAGGGGAAAATTAGTTAAGTTCGCAAGAACCCAGGATAAGATAACCGCCCAAAATGATAAGAAACTGCTTGAGGCAGTAAGAACAGGCGATATCGGGCTGGTAAAAGAAATTCTCGCAGACAGAACAGTGAGCAGAAAAGGTGTGATAGAAGCGATAAATGCTGCAAAAGAGATACAGAAAAACAAAGGCAATTCTGAAGAGTGTAAAACAATTGTCGATGAACTCAGGAAACACATACTTACCGAAGCATACTCCAGATGTGTAGGCTAATTTTCAATCCTTCCGAATAAATAGGCGGCAACAACAGTAAAGATTATTGAGAATGCAGCAAGAACGCTTATGCTCAGGCTTATGGGCATAATTGAAGAACCCATAAGAAGATATCTTAACGCCTCAACAGCATAAGTAAGCGGATCCACATATGAAATGTACTGTATTACATCCGGAGCAGTATCCAGCGGGAATAATGCGCCTGAAAGGAAGAACATCGGCATTATCATGAAATTCATTATAAGCTGGAATCCGTGCATATCCTCCATCACAGAAGCAATTGCAATTCCCAAAGCAACAAAGCCGAAGGATATAAGGAGCATCAGCAGAAAAGCAAGCAGGATATTTGCAAAGGAGATATTGACTCCCAGAAGCAGTGCAATTCCAAGTATGATGACTCCCTGGAAAACAGCGGCAGTGGCACCTCCCAAAGCTTTTCCTATTACGATGCTGGTTCTTTTCACCGGAGCAACAAGTGTTTCCTTAAGGAAGCCGAACTGCCTGTCAACAATAACAATAACTCCTGAAAAAACAGAAGCAAACAGTAAAACCATCGAAAGTATCCCGGGGGTTATGAATCCAAGATAATTCCCTTCCATTCCGGGAATATCAATGGCAGCATTTAATCCTGTCCCCAGAATAGCAAGCATGAATACGGGCATTCCCAAACTGCCTATCACCCTGCTCTTGGACCTGAAGAAGCGAATCATTTCCCTTTTCCACATGAAATAA
>Ga0180433_10003136_pt1 | contig 24606 bp, 20 predicted proteins | sample SS_ome_8_FD_132980 | JGI IMG/M metagenome (GOLD analysis project Ga0180433, IMG submission 132980) | Hypersaline lake sediment archaeal communities from the Salton Sea, California, USA - SS_1_D_1 metaG | ecosystem: Environmental > Aquatic > Non-marine Saline and Alkaline > Hypersaline >... | reverse complement strand
GGAGATCAGTGAGGACTGGATTGCAGGCAAGAGGTATTTGGATATGAATGTAAGAATGGAGAACGAAAACGAATCTGCTGATTCAAAAGAAAAAAGAATTTACAGAAAAAATGTTGCATGATCCAAATATCACACAGGTTTCACACAAAAAAACCTCCCTGCTACCCAATAAATCCCCCAAAACTATCCTTTTTCAACCTCCATATGCAAAGAATATGAAAAAACCCCAAGAACCTTTCCCCAATTCTTTCTATATAATCATATAGTTCTTTAAGACGTCAAATATACGGAAATAAAGCCATGGAAGCTGTTTATACACAAACACGGATAAAAGACCGGTTCATTCAAAATCATACCGGCTTCTGGTATGAACATCGCTGGATTATACCTGTTTTTATCACAGCGGTCTTCTGCGACGCCCTAAGCACAATCATTTTTATGAATCACTTAGGCATAGAAGCTGAGCTCCATCCTGTATACTATCTGGTTTCTAAGGTTTTAGGTCCGAACATTGGACCCTTAATCGGAGCGGCAGGTAAAATCGGTGCCGCTCTTGTTGTGGGAATCTATTGCAGAAAATTTGCTCCCTATCTCTTCCTGGCGATTACGATAATTTCACTGTGGGCGGCCTGGTACAACGTTTGGGGTATAAATATATATGTGCCCTTACTTGTTGAATGGATACCTTGATAATCTTAGAATCCTTAACTCATTCTGTTAAGTGCTATTAAAAGTCAATTTAGGCAAGCACTCGACACCATTTTATAAAACTATTGGTTCAAATAACGTCCTGCGAAATTTTTGTCGGTTTCTTCTTGACGAAAATCCTTTTAAGCTGATAATTATTCTTTAATGAAAAACTTCCTTACAGATGGAGTCTAAAAGAAGGATGTATTGATTACTTTTCAGGCCGGCTTATATATCAGGCCGAAAGGAGGCCGCTATGACAAGGATGACGTTAACAATGGTTCTCGTGGTATTAATAAATTGTTTAGCTGGCTGCTATGATCCCGACAGCGGAAGAAGTCAGCTCATTCCCACCACCGGAAGGATTGATAACATTCCCGCTGTCGAATTCAGACCTGCCGACACCAGTGAAGCAGATGTTGTTGAACAGGTTGCTATCCAGCGTGAGGCTTACCAGCAGGCGCTTTCGCGTCTGATATCATACTACAAGGGCACCGGAAACGACATGAAACGGGTTTGGGCGGAAGATGAGCTGTCACGGTTTCTCGAAGTACCCAGATACAAATACATCATGGAAGCAAATGTAGCCGGACCCGATCTTAAAGCCACCGAATCGATTAGAGAAGCGGATTATATGTACTACGACGCTCGCCGCGTAGACCAGGAAGCACGCCAGCTTATGGTCATTGTCAATGAAAACAAGCTGCGTATCGCATTGAGCAAATATAACGAACTTATCCAAAGACATCCGTCCAGTGATAAAATTGATGATGCCGCTTATTACGCAGGATTGATATGCGAACAATTCAAAGATTACTCCATTGCCCTTCTATATTTTCAGCGGACTTATCAATGGGACCCGGACACCCCGCATCCGGCCCAATATAAAGCGGCCCATCTCTTGGACATGAGACTGCAAAGAAAAGATGAAGCGCTGCCTTTATACCAGGCATTCCTGGAACGAGGTGTTGGTACCGAACAGATGATACAAAACGCACATTATCGTGTTAAAGAACTCAGTTCAAGCCAACCTCAGCAACAATAGAAAAAAACACAAATTCGCTTAAGAAGAAAGCTTGCTGATTAGGGCCTGACCATTCACAGGCCCTTTTTTATTTCAAATAAAATGCTGAATAAATATGAACAAAAAACAGCCGCTTTTATTGCGGAACGAAAACTCCTGCCCACCCGGAACAAAGTTCTTTTAGCGGTCTCCGGCGGAGCCGATTCCACGGCGCTGCTTCACGTTATGAACTCTCTGAAAAAACAGGCCGTTTTAAATTGTGAATTCAACTGCGTCCACATACACCATCAGTTGCGCGGCAAGGATGCCGACGATGATGAACAGTTCGTTATTGAAAAATGTAACGAACTTGGTATTCCGATAGAAACTCGAAGAATTGACGTTCGAGGATTCGCCGCCGAAAACAAAATTTCAATTGAAACAGCCGCACGACAACTTCGTATTAACGCGCTGATACATACCGCCAAAAACAACCGCTGCGATTCCATCGCATCCGGCCACCAAATGAACGATAACGCAGAAACCCTTCTACAGCGATTAGCACGCGGCACGGGCTATCGCGGCTTGGGAGGTATTTGGCCTGTAAGATATTTCGAAGACATTCGTTTTATCAGACCCCTGCTTTGCATAACACGTGAAGAAATCATCGAATATTTGACCGAACAAGATTTAACCTGGCGGACAGATAAAACAAACACAAACTGTAATTACAGGCGAAACTTTATACGCCATAAACTTCTTGGCGAACTGCAAAAAGATTGCAGCACAGATTTGGTCCGTCAATTATTCGAATTGTCATATCATGCTCGGCAGCTTCAACATCTTATTAAAAATAACGTTGATACTATTTGGCCAACGATATCACGTCACAATCATAATAAACTTAATCTTGAACTGAATCTATTCAAGAAACAATCACACGCCATTCAAATCGAGCTTCTTCGTCGCTGCTTGCAATTACTGGGCTCAGGCGAACGAAAACTGACGCAAAAACATTTCAAAAGACTATTACAGCTTTCAACAGAAAAGAAAACAGGCAACGTGTTGGAACTGCCCGACAACATTGTTGTAAAAAAAGATTATCACCAGCTTCTATTCAAGCGCGTTCAAAAACAAGCAAAGCTTAAACATACAACAGAACAAACACAGATAGAGGTACCCGGCCATACGGAATTCGAAAATTACTTTATCGAAGCACAACTTCTCGAAGGCAACGAAAAAAATCTCGACCACTTTTTCAGAGAAAAAGACAACGATATTGAATGGTTTGACCTTGAGAAACTTCATCCTCCGTTGACCATTCGATACCGGCAAACAGGGGACAGATTCCGGCCCCTGGGACTGTCGGGTCAAAAACGCGTCGGGAAATTTTTAACGGCCGCCAGGATTTCTCATGCCATTCGAGAAAAACTCCTCATTATCAACGACAGCAAAAAAATTATCTGGCTCTGGCCGGTCAGAATCAGCGAAGAAACAAAAGTGACCAAAGAGTCAAAAAAGATACTTCAACTTAAAATCAAACAACTTTACAAAAAAGGGTAGCATTTATGTAATTTTATGATAAAATGTACGTTTCGAGGAATAAATCGTTAATTTATGCAGGTCTATGTAAAAATGATTAACCGAGAACAATTGTTTTTACATGCGAAAGAACAAAAGGCAACCGACATACACATTTGTGCCAATGCCCCAATCCTATTTCGGATCGGCGGAAATCTTGTCCCTGTCACAAAAGATGACCTAACTGCCGAGCAAAGCAGGGAAGCGTCACTCGGCCTGTTAACCGAAGATGAAAGAAAAAGTTTTGAAGCGGAGCATGATTATGACCTGATGCTGGCAGAGGGAGACGGCAGATACCGGATTAATGTCGGTTATTTCAACGGCCACGTGGGCGCTATCATCAGAATACTTCCTACCCGACCAAGGAGCATCGATGAACTGTTTTTGCCGGCGGTTGTAAAAAAACTGGCCTCAAGAACCAAAGGATTAATCCTCATTACCGGCAGCACCAGTCAAGGTAAAACCACAACCATGTCCGCCATCATCGACGAATTAAACACCAACTTCACAAAACACATTATCACGATTGAGGACCCAATCGAATATGTGCATACGAATAAAAAAGGCATCATTCGGCAGCGTGAAATTGGAAAAGACACACGAAGTTTTTATACCGGCTTGCGGGCCGCCCTCCGGCAGGACCCTGACGTTATTGCCATCGGAGAAATGCGGGATTATGAAACAATTAAAATCGCCCTGACCGCTGCAGAGACAGGGGTGCTGGTGCTTTCAACACTACATACCATATCGGTAGATAAAATTCTTGAAAGGCTCTTGAGCTATACACCGGCAACAGAGGAAGAACAGATAAGATTTCTCCTGGCGGAATCGTTACAGGGAATCATTCACCAGGAACTGCTGCCAAGCTTCAATGACCAACAGAGAGTCGCCTGTGAAATCCTGGTGGTCACGAATGCAGCTAAAAATATCATTCGTAGAAAAGGGAGTTTCTTCTTAAGAAGTGTCATCGAAACGGGAAAAAAGCAGGGTATGGTCACGATGCTCGAATCCGTAAATACCTTACTTGAACAGAAAGTTATAAGCGAGGGCATCGCAAAACGGGTCATAGCAGCTTACCAGTAAACAATCATAAATGTTTTAAGCAAAATGTTTACAGGATAGTCTTGGTTTTTCTGAAATCCGTATAATGCGAACATTCAAGGTTATTGTCTGATTCTTACGCTTTTTGCGTGTGCATCAAGACCCTCAATCTCAGCCAGTCGAACAATATGTTCTGCATCAGCTGACAGTTGGTCTTTATCGTATTCGATCATACTGATAGATTTTAAAAAGTCGTTACTGGTCAGTGCGCTGGCGAACCTGGCGGCCTGTCCGGTAGGCAATGTATGTGACGGTCCCGCCCAATAGTCACCCACAGCCACGGGCGTATATTCACCGACAAAAACCGCACCGGCATTTTCAATCAAATCGGAAATTTCCCTGCTTTTTGAACCACACATAATTTGGAGATGCTCAGCGGCAAAATCATTAGCGAATTTCACCGCCGATTGAATATCCTCCATAACGATAATCGCCCCAAAACCTTCAAGCGATTTCTCTGCCGCATCTTTTCTTGTTAGCCCTTTCAATTGCTTTGTCAATTCCTCACATACCTGAGCAGCCAGCAGTTCCGAATCCGTTACCATCACAGCCCAACTGTCATCAGCGTGTTCGGCCTGGCTGAGCATATCAGCAGCCACCCATGATGGATTGGCTTCTTCGCCGGCAAGTATCAAAACCTCGCTGGGTCCCGCTATAGAATCAATGGCCGCGCAATTTCCCGAGACAAACTTCTTGGCCATCTGAACCCATATATTGCCGGGTCCTACAATTTTACTGACATTCTTGACAGTTTCAGTTCCAAAAGCTAAAGCCGCTACTGCCTGGGCACCCCCGATTTTATAAACTTCACTAATCCCCAGTTCGAAACAAACACCCAGAATAACCGGATGAATACCCCCTTTAAATCGGGGGGGCGAAACGACGGCAATTTCCTCAACCCCCGCAACCTGGGCCGGTACGACTGTCATAATCACCGTCGAAGGCAGCGGTGCCGCCGCACCGGGCACACACACTCCTACTCTCCGTATCGGTACATATTTAATACCCTTAGAACCGCTGTCGCCGATAAAAATTTCCTCCTGATATGCTCTTACATTTTCAATCGCCTGCTTTATCGACTTTAAAAGCTCACCATCAATTTCTTTGTGTGCCTTTTCCATTTCTTCGGTTCCAACCCTAAACTGTCCCGGCTGTAAATCCACCTCATCATATGTATTCGTATATTCACTGACGGCTTCATCCCCGTGCTCTGCTACATTCCTCAGAATTTTCAGAACCGATTGCGCTTCTTTACTGTCTGTCAAAGATAACCTTATTTTCTCCGCACTTCTTCTGAAAGAAAAAGCTTTTATTTTTTCGATAAAATCGGGCTCTTTATACGAAATGAGCATTTTTTCTTTGATATCCGCCACAGATTTTACTCCTTTTTTATCCGGAAAAGTTCTGATAACCGTAAACCCTGGCAGCCCTTTGTAAAAGCAGATAATAGTCGCCTTTATACTTCGTTAAAAGACCGGATATCCTGAAATAAATGTCCTCCGGCTCGGATTCCTGAATGCGCTGCGCATATTCAAGCGCTTGAGACGGCAAAGCTTTCAATCTGACAGTACTCGCATTACGGCCGAGAGAATCAAGAACAAAAACAATATTACCCTCTGACGTTTCTTCCAAATGTGCCATCCTGTCTGATATAATAGTATCCGCCTCAACTTCAAACTCTTCCCTGACCTGTTCTTGTCGAACAAATGACCGGCCCGACAGTTTCTTGAGAATATTCTTCGGAATGACAATAGAATCTTCAGGCTCATTAATTCTTACTTGCCGCTCTTGCTTATCCCCGGCAGCTTCCGGTCTTTCCGAGGCGACAGGTTTTTCTGAGTTTTTGACTCGGGCTAAAGAAAAGAAATAAGCCGGAAAAACATAATTCCGATTTTTATACTGTGTAACACGTCCCCACAAGCGGTACGTCGGTTCTACGCGTTCGTTGACATCAACACACAGTCTCTCAAGGGCTGCGGAAGGAAGAACAGGAAACTGCGTATTTTCCTCAATCCGAATAAAGCTGTCATTGACATCTCTGGACAATATAAAAAACCAATTGTTTTTCGAACGATCAAAAGAAACCTCCCCTTCTGCTCCGGAAAACATGAAACCCTCATAAATAAGCTTGTCCGTCTCCTGCCCAAAGGAAACATTCACAAAAACGGCATAAATGAATAAAACTATAAACAACTTCTTTGTCACTTCTTTTTTCTCCGGCTGCACACAGGTTTTTATAATGTTTTAAGCAGATATTGTATCACTTCCTCCGGCGTGGATACAAGGGTAAGATTTTTTTTACTGCCCGGGTCTTCAAGATCAATCAAATCCACCAGCGGCTGCCAGTATTTGCCTAACAGGATAAGCGTTTTTTTCTTATCAAGAAAGCCCTTATTCTTTAATTCCCACACCATCGCCAATTCGAGCAGCGTTCCTGTTGAGCCGGGCAACACAATATAGGCATCTCCGAGTTGAATCAGCCTATCCAATCGTTCTTCTAATGAATGGGTTACAATAACTTCAGAAATATAAGGATTAGCTCCGGTTTGCCCAAACGCCGAGCACGTCACCCCTATAACTTTCCCTCCGGCATCACGTGCTCCTTTTGCGGCGGCGGTCATTGTTCCTCCATACCCTCCATTGACGATGACAAAACCGGCTTTTGCCAGCAATGAGCCCAATTGATAAGCAAGTTCGAAGACCGGTTCTTCAGGTTCTGTCTTACCACTTCCAAAAATACTTATGGTTATCTCATCCATTAGCCTTTTGCAGTGTATAATTTAAAAGCCCTGCGTAACTCAATATTTCTCTGTCTCTTTCACTGAGATTAAGTTTTCCGATACATTCGTACTTGCCGGCTGCTTCCCGCACCTTTACGGTATCTTTCTCACCGATGGATTCGGTCAGGTTGTCAATCAAAAGCCGGTCTCCAGCTTCTATCTTTTCATAATCAGACGGTTCGGCAAACTCAATCGGAACGATACAGAAATTGACCAGATTCGCCTTGTGAATACGCTCGATACTTTTCGCGATAACAATCCGTATTCCCAAGTACATCGGACAAAGGGCGGCATGTTCACGCGAAGAACCCTGGCCGTAGCTTTCTCCTGCAACGACTATCCCCGCTATATTATTTTCCTTTAATTCAAGCGCTCGTTCAGCAAACGTCGGCTCGCTATCTTTGTTGAAGCAGTTAAAAACAAATTTGGAATATTCGGGAACGTTCGAACGAAGCTTTAAGAACGAACCCGCGGGCATGATATGGTCGGTGGTGATTTTGTCACCACATTTAATCAGAACCTGTCCCTTTATATGTTCAGGCAGGACGGATGGAGTCTCAGGCACAACAATCGTCGACCCTCGAATAACATGGGCCTTGCATGCTTCTTTCTCACTTAACGGCTTCTCAATCATACTGTCATCAATTAAAAATTCATCGGGTGTTTCTATCCTCGGATAAGAGATATCGAATAATTCTTTAAGCTTGCGCGGGTCTGTTATTTCTCCGGTCAAAACCGATGCAACGGCTGTCTCCGGGCTGACCAGGTATACCTGGTCAGCCTTTGTTCCACTGCGTCCGGCAAAATTTCGATTAAACGTCCTCAAGCTGACAACATTATGCGCTGGGGAAAAACCCTGCCCGATGCACGGCCCGCACCCGCTTTCGAGAATTCGCGCACCTGCAGCAATTAAATCCGAGAGCGCCCCGTTTCTTGCTAACACATTAAGCACTTCTCTGCTACCCGGCGCAATTGCAAACTCAACCCTATGATGTATCTTTCTTGCCTTCAACACCGAGGCGGTCATCATCAAATCTTCGTAACTCGAGTTTGTACAACTGCCCACAACCACCTGATTGGTCTTCAATCCTGAAATTTCAGAAACTTTCTTGATATTACCCGGTGAAGACGGACAGGCAGCCAAAGGTTCAAGTTCGCTCAAGTCAATCTCTATTACACGGTCATAGCGGGCATTTTCGTCCGCCGCTAAAGGACGATAGTCATCAATTCTTTTTTGGGCAGCCAAGAAATGCCGGGTTCGTTCATCACTGGGAAAAATACTTGTCGTCACACCCAACTCGGCTCCCATATTGGTAATCGTCGCCCGTTGAGGCACAGAAAGTGTGCTAACGCCGGGACCAAAATACTCAACCACCCAACCGACATTCCCTTTGGTTGATAGGATACTTAACAGATTCAGTATCACGTCCTTGGCAGCCACCCAGTCATTCAGTTGGCCGTTAAGCTTCACTCCCAATACTTTTGGGCAGACAAGATAAAACGGTCCGCCCGCCATCGCTACGGCAACATCGAGTCCACCGGCGCCTATCGCTACGGCACCTATGCCCCCTCCGGTTGGAGTATGCGAATCACTTCCTAACAAGGTTGTTCCGGGTTTGCCGAATCGCTCCAGGTGAACCTGATGACATACTCCGTTACCCGCTCGGGAATGATATACTCCGGATTTTGCCGCTATGCTTTGAAGGTAAAGGTGGTCATTCTGATTCTCCGGACCGAACTGACTCATATTATGATCAATATAGCTCAAAGAAAGCTGCGTTTTTACCCTTCCAACTCCCATCGACTCAAATAACAGGAAAGCGGTAGTCCCGGTAGCATCCTGCGTCAGTGTCTGGTCAACGCGTATACCTATTTGCTCCCCAGAGTTTAATTCACCCGAGACCAGATGTTCTTCAAGTATTTTATATATAAGCGGCTGTCGCAAAATGCTTCTCCTGAAAAGCGAAATCAGCAATCTAACATAAATCCTATAGCTTTTCAATTATGATTAAAATACATTTTGAAATTCAGAAGAAATGATGGCTAAAAAATTAAAAAAGCGGCCTTGTGCTCAAGAACACAAAGCCGCTTGATCTCAATAAGAATCTAATAATTAACCCGTCACAAATTCTTTCTTATTTAACAACATTTTGTGAATCATTCACAAGGAGAGCATCTTCCGGCGACCATGGGAACATCCCCGGTGTGCTGCCGTATCCCGGAACAGGCGATTCGTTACTGGTGCCGATTTGGCGCAGCGGTGGTGTTGATGGTTTTCCCGTAGTGCTGTCTATGCTTGACGCACCCCAGGCTACCCATATATTATCATTTTCAACACCTACATTCGGCTGAGTCTCAAAGGTTACGTGTGCATCTACAAACAAAACATTCTGGCCTTCGCGCTGATGTGATGCCGAGTTTCCGTAAGGAGAATTGTCGGGCGGGTCTGCTTCTAAAAACGGATCCTGCCAAATATACTGACCATCATACTCTCCGGTTTCTTCCATCACAACATAAGTATCATATCCAGAAATATAATCTGCCGCGTTATTGTCCTGAAAAGGATTTTTGTCAGAAGCGACCGGACTTACCGGATTACTCACCATCGAGACGGGATAAGACACCTCATCGCCTAGGTCCGGATGTTCAAACGAAAAAGGCATTTGGTAAGCATAACTACAATGGTCGGTGGGTTCAGGTCCAAAATCCCAAATCGTGGTCAGGTCCGCCGAAGAATCTGATGTGTAATCCGACAGTTTGAAAACCGTAGTCCCGGAATCCCCTTTACAAACAAATTGTTTAGCTGAAACGTCGGAGTATTTTATCAGAAGATAAAAACAGGAAGTAATCGTAGCATATCCGCTACCCCCTCGACCGGCGCCAAAAGCATCTCGTTCGCGGAGTTCTAAAAAACCGTTAATATTTCCGGTCCCGGACCACCTGCTTTTTCTTCCTCCCGCACGGGGGTATCGCTCATTGTTATCATTTGCGTAAACGAGCATCGCCTTGCCGATACCGGACAGGTTGGTTCCACACATCATCCGGTAGGCAAGCTGCCTCACACGCGCGAGAGCAGGCATAAGAATGCTCATCAGCAACGCAATGATCGCAATGACGACCAGCAGCTCTACTAATGTAAAACCTTTCTTTTTCATTTTTTTCTCCTTTACTTAATCTTCTTTGAGATTCGCAAAAAACCGTCCTTAAGCACAGATTGTGAAAATTTTACTAAAAAATTACTTTCTACTGACCCTCGTCTCTTTGCGAACCTCTTTAACATCAGTTTCGCTTAAGAACAGCCGACTTCATCTTTTACTTTTTACAAAGCTTGCGCAAATACAGTTATGTGCTTATACTTCATCCTTACCGCATTCGTTTCAAAATTTGCCAAGCTTACAAACATTGTTAATCGGCCGGCAGGTCTAAGATATGATATGTAGCGTGTGTATATTATGATGACTGACTAATATAAAAGTTTCTATTAGACCTAACAACCTATTTAAGAAACTAACACAAAAATGATTTTTTGTCAAGGTTTTTTTTTAAATTAAAATTTTTTAACCTTCTTGAAAATCCAAGCTAAATTTCTTAATGTCTTTAACTATTTAAATATACGTTTAAAAAGATTAAAAGATGGATGTTAAAATGCAAAAAATTCAAAAACTCCTAAAAAAACACAACCAGAGCCACCTTTTATCATTTTCCAAGCAACTTTCCTCGGAACAGAAAGAAAAACTGCTCTCACAGCTTAAAAAGCTGGATTTCGAAAAAATTGACCACTGGGTTGAAACATTGGTAAACAATCATCCCCTAGAAACCGTTCCGACCTACTTCGAGCCCGCGGATTATTATCCGGCGGTTCCTGAAGATGATCAATTGAAAGAAAAATACAATAAAGCCGGTAAACTGGGTAAACAGCTCCTTTCTGAGGGCAAAGTCGCCGCTTTCGTGGTTGCAGGAGGTCAGGGAACCCGCCTGGGATTTGACGGACCGAAAGGCAATTGCCCTATCAGCCCCGTCAAAAATAAAACACTTTTTCAAATCTTCGCAGAAAAAATAGCTTCGGCTTCTAAAAAATATAATACTATTCTGCCCTGGTATATTATGACAAGCCCTATGAACCATGACCAAACGTCAGAAATTTTTCTGAACAATAATTACTACGGCCTCGATAAAAGCAATGTTTTTATCTTTGAGCAGGGCACACTTCCGAACTTCGACTTTGAGGGAAACATTTTATTGGCAGACAAAGACAAGCTTGCTCTTTCTCCAAATGGTCACGGCGGGAGTATAAGCGCTCTTTATGACAGCGGAGCGGCTGAAGATATGAAAAGGCGCGGCATTGAGCTGATAAGTTATTTTCAGGTGGATAATCCTCTAATCCACATCTTCGATCCCTTGTTCATAGGATTACACGTTCTTGATAAATCACAGATGTCTTCTAAGGCCCTGGCCAAAGAAAAACCAAAAGATAAAGTAGGTAACTTCTGTCTCGTCGATGGTAAGGTCACCGTAATTGAGTACAGCGATTTGCCTGATGAACTGGCGAAAAAACGAAAGCCGGACGGCACGCTGGTTTTTAACCTCGGCAGCATCGCCATCCATATAATTAACAGAACCTTTGTCGAACAGCTCAATGCAAAAGGTTTTGCTTTACCGCTGCACCGAGCTGTGAAAAAAATACCCCACATTGACGAAAACGGCGATTATATAAATCCTTCAGAACCAAATGGAGTAAAGCTGGAAAGCTTCATTTTCGATGCGCTTCCCTTAGCAGACAAATCAATAATCCTTGAAACACTTAAAGAGCAGGAATTTGCACCCCTTAAAAATGCAAACGGCATAAGTGGTCCGGATGATGTGAGACAACGAATGACCGCTCGAGATGCGGAATGGTTGGAATCAGCCGGTATAAAAGTTCCTAAAAAGCCGGACGGTTCCATAAACGCAACCATAGAAATAACCCCTTCATTCGCTCTGGAAAAGGAAGACATGAAAGAAAAAATCGACAATGTCCCGGAAATAAAACCGGGTGCACAAATATATCTCGAATAAAAGAAGCGCCGTATGTTTTTATAATCAGATCGAGTAAAAACGATATTTTTTTTGAAAATTATGAATCCGAACTATTAATTTTCCCAATCAAGAATATAATTTTATGGAATCAACTTTCTCTAGCAAAAAGTATGAATCAAAATAATTCAGAAACCAAACTCGACTTTATTCGGCAAATTGTTGCCGATTACCTGAAAACCGATAAATGGAACGGCAGAGTCGCAACCCGTTTTCCGCCGGAACCAAATGGTTTTCTTCACATCGGGCACGCAAAGAGCATCTGTCTTAATTTCGGTATCGCAGCCGAATTCAACGGCACCTGCAACCTTCGTTTCGATGATACGAATCCCGTAAAGGAAGAACAACAATATATTGACTCCATTATTGAAGATGTCCGATGGCTGGGTTTTGACTGGCAGGACAGATTGTACTTCGCCTCTGATTACTTTGACCAAATGTACGATTACGCAGTCCAGCTCATCAAAAAAGGCAAAGCATACGTCTGCGACCTCAATGCTGATGAAATTCGCGAATATCGCGGTACTCTAACCAAAGCCGGAAAAAATTCTCCTCATCGTGATCGCAGTATTGAAGAAAACATCGATTTATTCGAAAGAATGCGCAACGGTGAATTTCCCGACGGCACCAGAACCCTACGCGCAAAGATTGATATGTCACATCCGAACCTGAATATGCGCGACCCGGTAATGTATCGAATCCTGCACGCAGCGCATCCTCGCTCCGGCGATAAATGGTGTATCTACCCCACCTATGACTGGGCACATGGTCTGGAGGACTCTATCGAACAAATTACCCACTCAATATGCACCCTTGAATTCGAAAACCACCGTCCTCTTTACGACTGGTTCCTCGAGCAACTCGATGTCTTCCATTCCCAGCAAGTCGAATTCGCCCGTTTAAATCTCACTTATACCATAATGAGCAAGCGAAAGCTGCTTCAGCTCGTCCGGCAAGGACACGTCAACGGATGGGACGACCCACGCATGCCGACCCTTTCAGGTTTGCGCCGGCGGGGTTATTCTCCCTCAGCTATTCGAAGTTTCTGCAATGTTATCGGTGTTAACAAGTTCAACAGCACAATCGACATTGCTTTACTTGAGCATTGTCTACGACAGGACCTCAACAAAACGTCACCGCGCGTCATGGCGGTGCTCAATCCACTGAAAGTCATTATCGATAATTATCCTGAGGATAAAACAGAATATTTAGAGGCGATTAACAATCCCGAAGACGATTCTGCAGGGACCCGTGAAGTACCTTTCTCAAGAGAGCTCTACATTGAGCAGGATGATTTTATGGAAGAGCCGCCGAAAAAATTCTATCGCCTCGCTCCCGGCCGTGAAGTTCGTCTCCGCTATGCTTATTTTATCAAATGTGAAAAAGTCGTGAAAAATGATAAAGGCCAAATCACCGAACTGCACTGTACCTATGATCCCGCCACAAAAGGAGGCGACGCACCCGACGGCAGAAAAGTGAAGTCAACTTTGCACTGGGTAAGTGCCCCCCATGCGGTTGATGCCGAAATCAGACTTTATGACACCCTCTTTGCCAGTGAAAATCCCGACGATGTCGAAGAAGGTAAGGATTTCACTGCCAACCTGAACCCAAATTCTCTTCAGATCCTGACCGGCTGTAAGCTTGAACCTTCACTTAACGATGCAATGCCCCTTGACCGGTTTCAGTTTGAACGATTAGGCTATTTCTGCCTCGACCCGGACAGCAGCAACGAAAAACTGATTTTTAACAGGACGGTACCCCTGCGCGACCCATGGGCAAAAATACAAAAAGCCAAACAACAAAATACCTAAAAAGGCCAAGCCATCGGCACCATAATCGTCGCACATATCAGCAGCAGAATGTTCAACGGCAGACCGACCTTCACAAAATCCATCACTCGGTAACCACCGGGGCCGTAAACCATCAGGTTTGTCTGATATCCTAACGGTGAAATAAAACTGGCAGAGGCAGCAAACGCCACCATCATAACAAATGTTCTCGGATTCAAACCGGCACTGACAGCGATAGCCACCGCAAAGGGAAAAACCAGTGCCCCCGCCGCGTTATTCGTAACTGTCGCCGCCAAAAGGCTTGTCATTATATACACCGCCGCCAAAATTGCATAAGGTCCGAACGGTTCAGTTGCAGAAACCAAAAAATTCGCTATCCCGTCAACCGCACCGGAATTAACCATTGCCTTGGCCATTCCGAAAGCCGAAGCAATGGCGATCAACGTTCTCCAGTCCACGCTTCGGCGTGCATCTGCAATAGAAATACAGCGTATACCAACCATCAAACCCGCCACCAGAAAAGCTGCGATGACAATTGATGTTGCCCGAGTAACCAATAAAATAACAAGCAACGCTAACAGAATCAGGGATGAAAATGTCTTGTCATACCGTATGGGTCTGAACTCTTCCACGCCCCCGACTAACAGAAAATGCGGATTATTTCGATTGGCCCGTACAAAGTGAGCTCCCGCCCGAAGCAGCAGTGTGTCACCGGCCCTTAGCACAATATCACCCACTTTCCCAGCCAGACGTTGACCGCCGCGGTGCACCGCAATAATAACAGCATTATAACTGGCTCGAAAATCGGCATCCCGTATCGTTTTACCAACCGCCGGACATCGTGGAGATACCACCGCCTCACAAAGCGTAACCCGTCCGGTTCGGGGCACCTTAAATTCTTCGGTGACTTCACCGATATGAACAAGACCGGGAATCTTCTCAACATCAACAATCGTGCTCACCGCCCCTGTAAAGGTAAGAATATCATCAGCCTTCAACACAAAATCAGGTGACACCGGTGAAAGGGTCTGCCCCTCACGCGTAATTTCAACCAGAAACAAACCGGGCAGGTGACGAAGTCCCGCCTGTTCTATCGTCTGCCCGACAAGACGGCACTCGGACTTAACCAGCAAATTAACGAGGTATTCACGAGCCGAGGTCGTCATTGTATCCATCGGATCCTTCCTGCTCGGCAGAAAACGGTGGCCAATAAACAGCATATAAACAATACCTATCACTGCATAGGGCAGACCCACCTTCCCTAATTCAAAAAATCCCATCGGCTTCAGGCTTTGTTCTAAAGCGGGGCTCGAACGTGCGGTTTCCTCCATCAGCCCATTAACGACAAGATTGGTGCTCGTTCCTATCAAGGTACACGTGCCGCCAAAAATACAAAGATACGACAGGGGTATCAGCAGTTTTGAAGGAGCCACACGATGCCGTTTACACCAGTCTGAAACCATCGGTATAAACATCGCCACAATGGGAGTGTTGTTCAAGAAAGCTGACATCGCCGGCATGACACCTGACATCCGCCTCAAAAAACCTTTCTCCGTTCTTACCTGGCCGAACACCCGTCGTCCCAACTCATCCAGCGCCCCCGTCTCTCGCAAAGCCGCCGCTACCACATAAAGCGCGCCCACGGTCAATACCGCGGGGTTTGAAAACCCAGCCAATGCCTCCTCCGGACTTACTATCTTCACCAGGGTGACAAGTACAACACCTCCCAATAACAACACATCCGGAGAAATATTTCGTATTAATCCGAAAATAATCAATCCAAGCACAACTAAACAAAAAATTGCTTCCCAGCCCATATAGAGAACTATCCTGATTATCAATAAAACATTAATGCTCTATAATAATTCGACATCTCAAAAAACAATTCTTCACAAATTATACGATACTCTGATAATCAAAATTTTTGTCACGCACCCGGTGCCACCGTTAAAAGCTTGTAAGAAGCCAAGGCTAAAATACCTATAAAAACAATTCTAACTAAATTCTTGGGCAATATGTGTAAATATTTGCTGCCCACAAGTGCACCCACAATTGCACCCGGAATGATTCCTATTGCAATTCTCAGCGAATCCATAATGTCAATTCCATGCTGTCCGAGGGTCAGGTTTTTGTACACCGCCCCGACTAAAGCAATCGATGCAAAGGTTGCCGCGGAATTACTAATTGCCCTTTTAAAGGGCATCTTTAAAAACAATTGTTGGATAGGAGTACAAACAGTACCGCCGCCTATCCCCAGCAATCCCGCCGGTAAGCCTGTTAGAGCACCGCAGAGACCCGCCAGAAGACCCGACCTTTTGACATTCGAAACGTGAAAGATCCCGGAGCCGCTTACCGCTGTTCTTAACCTTAAAACATTATATATCACCACATAAAGCATAAAACCGCCGTACACCCGGGCCAGAAGGTAACTTTTATCCCGTCCGGAAAATAAAGAGCTGTTACTCAATGCGACTCCAAAAATCATACCAATCAATGCAAAAGGAACAATCCATTTAACAACATCCGTCATAATGAAGTCGGCTTTTTTGTGAATCAGCGCAGCTGACGCGCCCACAAAAAAATTGCAAAACATTGCCGCTGCCTGATAAAGATGCTGGTTCTCACCATAAACGAACACCAGGGAGGGAATCATAATCACCGAACCCCCAATTCCCAAAAGTCCCCCGAACAAACCCATAAGAAGACCGATTGTTAAATAAATAAGAAAATCCATAGGCAAGCTTCTGCAATTATCCGAAAAGCTCTCGGAATTTCTCTTCGATATTTTCACTCTCGCACAATGTTTGACCAATCAGACACGCCCTGGCCCCAAACTTTTTGGCCTTTTCCACATCCTCTCTGATCTTTATGCCGCTTTCAGTCACAAAACCGCTCTTGTCCTCAATCAGCTCAGCCAATCTGGCAGTTGTATTGATATCTACCTCCATCGTTGAAAGGTCACGATTATTTATCCCGAGCACGCTGTATCCTTTCTTCGGAAAACCTATCAAGCTGCGAAGCTGAAGCAGCGTATCCGCCGAGTGCACCTCCAGCAACACGGTCAGTGTCAGTTCGGCAGCGGCTATCATAAGATCCATTACTTCACCCGGCTTCAAGGCCTCGCCAATCAAAAGTATCGCATCGGCACCCGCTACACGGGATTCATAAACCTGCCAGATATCAATAATAAAATCCTTACGCAACACCGGCAAATCTACGGCATCCTTAATCATCCGGATATATTCCAGCTTGCCCTGGAAATACTTTTCATCGGTCAGGACGCTTACCGCATCCGCTCCGCACTTTTTGTACGTTCGGGCAATTTCAACCGGGTCAAAATCGGCTCGTATCAAACCCGCTGACGGTGACGCTTTTTTCACCTCAGCAATAACATTCAGACCTCGCGGATTCCGCCTGGTCACCGCCTTGTAAAAATTACGGCACTTGCCCATCGAGACAATCTCTGATTTCATCTCCTCAAGCGGGCTTGACTTTTGTCGCTCGACTACCTCAGCTTTTTTATCAGCGATAATCTGTTCTAAAATACTCAACCCAAGATCCTTTTATTTATCCGCCTTATTTGAAACCTCAACAAACACCATACGAACCTCGTTAAGGGTTCTCTCCAGTACCTGCTGCTCCTGCTCATTTAAATTCCCTTTCGTCTTTTCCTTCAGCGCCTCAAGCATATCAATATTATATCGAGCCATCTGCAGGTCCGGCTCTTTCTCCTGCCCTTCGACTTTAATCGCGCCCAACGCAAACAAGGCCTGCGTCACCAACATGCTCACCAGCGCTGCAAAGTCCCCCTTGGGCAGAGGGCCGCGTCGAGTCTGCTCTGGTGTTTTTTCTTTCGTTTGCTTTTCCTCTTCCGCAAGCTTCTCCTTCTCTTTCTGTGCCTGCTGCTTCCAGTCTTCATCGATTATAATTTTCTTTTCTTCTTTTTTTTCTTCAGACATTTTCATTCACTCCATTCAAATTAAAAACTACCCATACCTTTTCAAATCGCGTTCGATATCCCTTTTCTGTGTCTTCTCTACAATCGTTTTTCGTTTATCATACTGCCTTTTTCCCCTTGCCAGCGCCAGTTCCACCTTCGCAAGTCCCCTTTTATTGAAATAAATCTGCAACGGCACCAGCGTAAAACCCCGCTGCTCAAGCTTACTCTTGATTTTTCTTATCTCGCCCTTGTGCAGCAAAAGCTTTCTTCGCCTCGTCGGTTCATGATTATTAATACCGGCCTGCTCGTATGGGGCAATCGTAGCACCCATCAGCCAACATTCATCACCATCAACACGTGCATAGGAACCTGCCAAATCAGCCTGGCCGTTTCGAAGAGATTTAACCTCGCTGCCCAGCAGTACCACACCGGCCTCGAATTTTTCAACCAGCTCAAAATCCCTATAGGCCTTACGGTTAATTGCCACAGAATCCTGATGCTTTGCAGATTTTCTCTTCATCTGCGATAGTCTATCTACAATCAAACAAATTTGCAAGAAGACATTCCGACATGAAAAGCACCCTCACTATGCAAAAAGCAGTAAAACTTCAAAGCCGCCCTCTCTTCACTTCAGCAGCCACTGATGAACACAGGCACCTACAAACCAGATGCCGAAACTGGCTGTCAGAACAAGCCACAGTGAAAATTGTTTACGAAAGCACAAAAAAGCAATGAAAAAAAACAAAACCGACGGGACAATCCCCCATACCGCTCCTTTTGTATAATCCACCATCACTTCAAAATTATTTGGATTATCAATATAAAGCCAGATAAGAACCAGCGCACCCGTCAAAGGCATCACCGCAATCAGACCAGCCAAACTTGGAAACTTCCGCCCGATCTGGGTACATATCCCGATAATACATAAACTAATTAGAAGCTTGATTGCCAATCGCATCGAAAAAGCTTTGCGAATAATCCCTAATCGGTTTTCTTAAGATATAAATCGAATACACAACGGATAGCGGAATGCTCTGCCCTCATTGGCCCTGAGCGAGGCAATAATCACAAATACAACCTTGAAAATAACAACCGCAGGAACAAGGACAAATCCGATGCACGCAAAGCACAAAATAAAAGATGCGATATAATACAAAAATACGGAAAGTTGAAAATTCAAAGACTCCTTGCCGTTTGCATCGATGAACCTGTGCTCGTCCTTTTTCACCTGCCAGATTATAAACGGCACAATGATACTTCCAATGAAAGGACAAACAGGAATCATCCCGGCCAATCCTCCCAGATGGCAGAACATCGACCACATTCGCGCATCTTTGTCAATCTCAACGTCAACCTGGCTTTTCTGCTCCTGCTGTTCACCTCCAGGGGCTTTTATTTGTTCGCTTTGGCCCGGACTTCTCGATATTTCAGGTTCTATTGAATTTTTGTTTTTCTCTTCCATATTCAGCATTCCTTCAAGTCAATAATCTTTATTTTTCAAGCTTTATATATGTATATCAAACCATTTTTATCACTACAAGCAGAAAAGCTTGAATTTGCAGGAAATGCAGAACACCCTATTTAAGGCCTGTTTACAAACCGGCTTGCAGATTAACGAAATAAACTTAACTTGACTTGATTACCGTCAGAAAATCAGCAGCCTGTTTGATATGTTCCGCGCTCGAAATCAAATACAAATGGTCTTCTTCGTTTATAACCTGGTCACCGCGGGGAATAGAAAATGTTTCCTTTTCCTTGTCATAAACAGCGATAAACGTACAATCCGATGGAAAATGGGAGTCAGTCGTGATTTCTTTCACACTCGTACCGGCTACGTTGGCTCTTTCGGGTACTATAATTACATAAATATCCGCACCGCCGCTGCCTATGGTCGTAAATTTCCTGACCTTGGGTTTTTCGATTTCCATCAGCATGCGGTCAACAAGAATATCCGTCACGCGAAATGTCGTATCCACCCCTGCTACTTTATAGGCACTCTCATACTCAGGATTACGCATTCGCACCAGGACCTGTGAGACATCCCGACTCTTGGCTAAAATCGCGCTGGCCAGGTTGGTGGTGTCGCTTCCCGTGGATGCTACAAAAACATCACATTTATCAATGCCCGCGTCTTTGAGAATATCAAGGTCGGTGGCGTTTCCGCATATCGCAACGACTCCCATCCTGGCATACAGGGCATCACAAACATTCTTGTCCGGCTCGATTAACACCACATCATGTTTATTATCCAACAACTTTCGTGCTAACGTTCCACCTACCATCCCGCCGCCGGCAACTATGATATACATTGTTAATTACCTCCAAGCCAAATTCATAACAGAACCTATCTCCATGCCTTTCGGCTGAACAAAAGCAATACCGGTATAATCTCCAGCCTGCCTGCCAGCATACCGAATATATATGTAACCTTAACAACCGGATGAATGGCAATCATATCCGGAATTGAAATATAACACGGCCCGATATTGCCCAGTGCTGAGAACATACCCGAGACCGATTCAAACGCACCCAAATTCGAAAACAGAGCCGTAATCCCCCCGCCCACAGCCAGTAATCCTATCCACATAAAAAATAAGCCTGCGATTCGGTGAGATTCATCGTTGGGTATTATAGTCCGGTCAATAACCAACGGCGTTGATGCTCTCGAGGATACACGAAGCTTGAATAATTCTCTGCGCATTAGCTTGTTAAGTATGGCAATTCGAAGCACCTTAAATCCACCCCCTGTCGAACCCACGCAACCCCCTATCACCATCATGATTAGAAACAACTGCCGCGAAAGAGCACCAAAAAAATCAGACCCGATATCCTCAGTTCCAAAACCGGTCGTTGTTAATATCGCGATGACCTGAAAAATCGTGTTTCGGAATATCTTTTCGAACTCACCGGCGTTTAACGTGAGCTCGCCTCTAACGATATCACCAATAACACCCGTCTTGCGGAGTTGGTCAAGAATAATAAATACCACAAATGCAAATATCAGACCCCACCAATAACGCATTTCGGTAGTATCCCATAACGCTCTGAATTTTCCCATCAGCACCCTGTAGTGAACAAGAAAATTAACACCCCCCAGCAGCATTATAAAAGTCACGGTATATTCTATCAAACGGAAGTTCGGATGACCCGTCTGACGGTAATAGGCGATGCTGCTGTCATGAGGAGAAAATCCTCCCGTCGACAACGCCGTCAGCGAATGACATAGTGAATCATAAAACGGCATCCCCTCAAGCGTCAGGGCCGCTATGGAACCCACGGTAAATAATCCGTAGACACCCCACAAAATCTTAACGGTTCCCATAAGTCCCGGCGTCGGGCGGGAAGAAGCAATTTTATGACTTTCGGCGGTAAAAACATGATGAAGGCCTCCAGAGCCGCGGCCGCTGAAAATAACTATCAGGAAGAAGGACAAAATCCCCAGCCCTCCCAGCCATTGAGTTAGAGAACGCCAGAAAAGAATGCTACGAGGCATATCATCCAAGCCTGAAAAAACTGTGATGCCGGTCGTTGTAAAACCGCTCATCGCTTCGAAATAACCATCCAGATAACTTGAACTGATACCCATAACGAAAGGAACAGCCCCTAACGCAGACACGGCTATCCAGGCTACCGCACAAAACAACATCGCCCCGCTGGTATCAAGATGACCATTTTTAAAAAGTAAAAGAAAAAATAAACCCACAGCAAAAGATAAAAACGAGGAAACAATAAAAGCCTTCAGTGTTTCGGTTCCATCTCCATATTGACCCCAGTAGGATAAAACGAAAATAACAGGAAATAACAGAATCAAACCGAATATAACGAGCAGACGGCCCGTGAAGTGAAAAACACTATGAAAACGTACAAATCTATTTCGCATCCATACCTCTAAAGCCCTCCTCCTGAATTCCTTTATCCGGTTATTAGGCTTCAGAGAAACGTATTATTTAGCCGGCTTACGGTTTTCCTGACAGAATTTACCCATAAGACTCATCGCCCTGCTCTGCCGCTCGGCAGAACCGTCCATCTTCGCAAATGCATCCACCAGTTCCATCAGCTCTTCAGCAGGTTCAACCTCACCGTAATGGTGCCCGACATTCACGATAGCCGCATCAAGACCGTACTCCATTGCCTTCGCCAAATAGGCCCTGCAAACGCCTATTCGTCGTCCCGGCAGGTCACGAACGGCATTACTTACACCTAAACTGCAGTGTACACCTTTCATTATCGGCTCTTTCTTGATTTTCTTTATAGTTTCAAACGCCCGGTAAGTGAATCCCGGCACATTCGGCTCCATCGGCATATCAATTGCGAGAGGAAATACCGTCGAATCGAAAAATATCTCCTCCGGCTTGAATCCGTGTTTTTCTGTCGCCGCTTTGAACATCTGCCTGGCAAAACCGAATAATTCATCGACTGAATGCGACCCGCCGGGTCCGCTCGCCGCTGTTTCACCAACCAGTAAACCGATGAATCCAAAATCATAATCCTTCTTCAAGGCAAGCATCCTATCCATCGTGTAGACCTTAATCGAATTGATTAAGGGCTGTTTTATAGTCTCAGTTGTGTTAAACCACTCCTTCAAACCCGCTATCAAAACATCATCATTGCTGCTGTCGACGCAAATCGGGACTCCCTGCCCCCACTTTCGCACCAGCCTGGTATATTCGATCATCATATCTACTGCAACGTGCGGGTCTTCTTCTCCGAATGAATCAAGATTCACCTCGATATAATCCGCTCCGTCTCTTGCCTGCGACTCAATCAGTGCTTTGATATAGTTCAGCGGTCCGCTTGGCTTTACATAAGCATCCGGCCCGAGTTCTGCTAATTGTTTCATCACTTTTCCTGTCTTGGGAATGGAAGCATGTACGGTTTCACCAATCATAATTAGAGGCTTTTTCATCGTATGGTCCTTCGCAAAAAGATAATTCAAAATTGAAGACGTATCCTTAAGTTCCGGATTCCGAGGCTTGTTGATAGTGTTTTGTAAACGCTCAAGACCACCTTTTTCGGCGGCCGCAGATTCATAAATCTTCTCTCCGATACATATCTTCTCCAGGTTACTGCCGCAGTACCCCTCCACCGTTGCGTCTCCACAGGGAGGATTACTCAATCCCTTCTCGCACGGGCCGATAGCACAGTGCCCGAAATTCTCAGGTAAATAACAATCTCCGCAGTCACTGCATTCAAACATCATGTATTTAAAACTTCTCTCAAAAGCCGTAAACAAGCGATAGAAAAATCCTTTTCCTTTCTCCGTACCCAGCCCTTTCATCACGTTTCTGAAAACTTTAAAGCCCCGATAATCAGGATCCAAAAAAGCACGATGAAAGAAATTAAACATACGCTGCTTGAACTTTTTGCGGGGTTGGGAAAGCACAATCCGCCTTCCGGACTCATTATATAGATAAAACCCGTTTTTCTTCGGCCAGTATAAATTATCCCTATATTGCTGCCAGTCTTCACCGATTTCAGCCGCCCTGCTGATGATTTTCGAAAATATCTGGAAATCAATCATTCCGCTGATATCAACTCCCACAGCACCTATATCTTTATACATGGCTACCTGCTGAGCAGCCCTTTCGATATGTCCATCACTATTTTCTGAATAAACCTTCGTCAACAGTTCATCGCTGACATAACATCCCGCCAACTTTCCCTGGTTCATCAAACGCGGAGCAGCAGTCATCGTACTCAGAAAATAAACATTCCCGATAACGGGTATTTCAAGACCTCTCTCTTTTAAATACTGAAAAAGCTCAAGAGATTTTCGCCAATCATAACCAAGCTGTGTAATCAAAAATTCGGCACCGACTGATATTTTTTTCTCCATCTTGAAATACTGCTGCATCTGAGAAGCTTCGGTATACTTAAACGGCGATACAGCTGCCCCTGCATAAAACTGATGGACTCCGTTTAGATGTTCCGGCTTTGCTTTCAAATAACTTTCCAGATTCATCTGTTTTACCAAATCCAGCAGACCGATTGAATCAAGTTCAAAAACTCCCTTTGACTGGATTGGCTTATCACCGGACAAGAGCAGCAAACTCTCAATGCCCTCTTCTTTATATCCTCTGAGGCTGCTGATAAGCGCGCCTTTATTAATATCCTTGCAGGAAACATGCGGCATAAAATCAAGCCCGCCGAGCAGTTCCTGCTCTTTGAGCTTGCCGAAAACTTCAGCTGGTTCATAATTCGGAACACCACTCGGATTTTGAGGAATTGTCAGCCCGACAAAATCAAAACCTGATGGAATCGAAGAACCTGTCCTATCTTTGTAAGCGACCATAAATTTCTCTACAGGCGAGAAATTAAAGCCCGGCCCGCATGCCAGCTCCACGACGACCACAAAGTTGCTTTTCTCTTCGATTTTTTCTCTTAATTTTTTAGTAGTATTCAACATTAACATCCTTTCGTACCTGGTTTGAAATCATCCTTGTAAGAATGTGCAGATTTTAGAAATTCAGGGACATAAAATCAACGCTTCTTTTTCTACTGTCTTCTTATTATCAACCCTTTAAAAGATTGTTAGTGTAAATATGTTTCTGTAAATTGGTGTTAACCAAGCAGGTGTCTGGGTGGAAGCGAGCGTAGCGAGCTGGAACCCAGATACCTGCGAAATTCGCTTGAAAAGGTGGGCTCGTCCCG
>Ga0180433_10003134_pt1 | contig 24612 bp, 18 predicted proteins | sample SS_ome_8_FD_132980 | JGI IMG/M metagenome (GOLD analysis project Ga0180433, IMG submission 132980) | Hypersaline lake sediment archaeal communities from the Salton Sea, California, USA - SS_1_D_1 metaG | ecosystem: Environmental > Aquatic > Non-marine Saline and Alkaline > Hypersaline >... | reverse complement strand
GGTGTTAAATCGCTAAATAATAATCTCAAAAAAAAAGAAAAATACTAATATTTTTGCTAAGCTTTTGTGACTAAAAAACTTAGGAACTCAAACTGACCGATCTGAGTCGGGTATTGGCTTTAAGTGCTTTATTGATAAGCTCATAAGTAATCTTGTCCTTCCGACCGCCCACATGTCATTCCAATCGCAGCGAAGAATCTCAACAACGAGCACCGAGCGACAAGCGGCGAAATCCCCGCGAAGCGATTCCTTATTGGAAGTTCGATGTTGAAAGTTAAACGTTCGACGTTCATTGGGTCATTCTGAGGCGCAGCCGAAGAATCTCTATCGTTCGTAAGCATGAGATTCTTCACTCCGCTACGCTCCGTTCAGAATGACAGGTGGTACGTCTGACGCTCCAGTCAGCATGACAGCAAAAAACGGTCAGTTTGAGTTAGGAAGAAAGCTAAACTGAAAAAATACGACATTTTTTTCAAAGAAAAGGCTTTTTTGGGCCGAAAAGGCATCAAGATTGTCGCCTTTTTGAAAAAAATCGTCCTTCTCGCTACTTTTTGATTTAAAAAAGACCGAATATGATGTAAAGTGCTTGATTTTCGCCGGTAAGTCGGTTAAATTCGGTGTCCAGCGATTAACGTTCAGCGTACAGTGAAAAGACAATAGCGTTCAGCAAACGGGAAAGATTTGAGGTTTTATGATTAAAGTAAGGTCACGTACGGGTGAGTCGATCCAGCAGATGGTGAAGCGATTCAAGAAGATGTGCGAAAAAGAAGGGCTTATAAGGGACATAAAGCGCAACAGCTATTATGAGAAACCCTCCGAGAGAAACCGCCGACGAAGACGCAAGGCCGCCCGTGCGGCAAGTGCACCCCGAATAACTCGCTAAAGAGCAGACGCCCGAAAGTTATACCCGGACTAAGGATGTGCCAAGGACTTGTCCGGTATTTGTTTGCGCCCAATTAGTCAAGGGCGACTATAAAGTGGAATGTATTTACCAATTGGGCTGATCTAAGCATCCGTTCATTTTTCTCTCAACAATATGGCAAATTTCAAACTTCAAAGTACCTTTGAGCCTAAAGGAGACCAGCCTGAAGCAATCAAACGGCTGGTAGCGGGCCTTCAGCAGGGAAAACGCCTGCAAACGCTCTTAGGCGTTACCGGCAGCGGCAAAACCTTCACCATGGCCAACATCATCGCACAATACGGCAAACCGGCACTGGTCGTATCGCATAATAAAACCTTAGCGGCCCAGCTTTACGAGGAGTTTAAGGAGCTTTTTCCGGAAAATGCCGTCGAGTACTTCGTCAGCTATTACGATTATTATCAACCGGAGGCATATATCCCCCAGAGGGATATCTACATCGAAAAAGACGCCTCGCGAAATGACGACCTCGACAGGCTCCGTCTTTCAACCACCACAAGTCTGATGTCCAGAGACGATGTAATTATCGTTGCATCGGTTTCCTGTATCTTCGGGCTCGGCTCACCCGAAGATTATAAGGCAAGCGTTGTATCGGCCCGCATCGGCGACGAAATTGCCAGAAATGAATTCTTAGGAAGACTCGCCGACATCCAGTATTCAAGAAACGACATCGATTTTAAGCGGGGTACATTCCGGGTACGCGGCGATGTGGTGGAACTGTGGCCTTCCTATGAGTCGTTCGCCGTCCGGTTTGAGTTTTTCGGCGACCAGATAGAGAAAATAAGCTATATCAACTCCGTCTCGTCGGAAGTTCTTGCACACGAACAGCAGGTCTTCATTTATCCTGCCCAGCACTATGTAATGCCCGCCGACAGAGTCGGCTCAGCGGTCGAAAGTATCAAGGCTGAGTTGGAGCACAGACTCGGCACCCTCCGACAAGAGGGTAAACTCCTCGAAGCACAGCGGCTCGAAGCAAGGACGATGTACGATATTGAAATGATGCAGGAAGTCGGCTACTGCAGCGGAATTGAAAACTACTCCCGCCACCTGGCCCATCTGCCCGCTGGTGCAAAACCTTATACACTGATAGATTATTTCGGCGACGATTTTCTCCTTTTCATCGATGAATCACACGCGACAGTCCCGCAACTGCGCGCAATGCACGCAGGCGACAGGAGCAGAAAGATGGTTTTGGTCGAGCACGGCTTCCGATTGCCCAGCGCACTCGACAACCGACCTATGCGTTTCGAAGAATTCGAGCAGTCCTGGAAGCACGTAATATTTGTCTCGGCGACACCGGGACCTTTCGAGCTGGATGCCTGCGGAGGTGAGGTAGTCGAGCAGATTATCCGCCCCACCGGCCTGGTGGACCCGCAAATCTTCGTTCATCCGGCAACCGGGCAGGTGCCGCATCTGTTGGGTGAGATTGAAAAACGTATAAAAGCGAAAGAACGCGTGCTCTTAACAACACTAACCAAGAGATTAGCCGAGGACCTGGCCGGCTTCATTGCGAAAAAGGGTATGCGATGCCGCTACCTGCACAGCGAAATCCAGACGCTCGAACGTGTGGAAATTCTGCGGGAACTTCGATCAGGCGAGTTTGATGTCCTTGTCGGTATCAATCTTTTGCGTGAAGGCCTGGACCTGCCGGAGGTCTCCTTGGTTGCGATTCTCGACGCGGACAAAGAAGGCTTTCTAAGGAGCGAAACCTCGCTGGTACAAACAATAGGGCGAACCGCAAGAAACGTAAATGCCACTGTTTTCTTATATGCCGACCGTGTAACCGGATCGATGAAAAGGGCTATTGATGAGACCAACCGCCGCCGCAGCATTCAGACCAAGTATAACGAGGAAAACAATATTACTCCCGAGACGATAAAGAAGGAAATCTTCCGCGGCTTAGCCGCCCAGTTCAAGGCAAGAAAAACCGCCCGCGCTGCGGCGAACTTCAGTGAGACCGAATACGACCGTGCCGAGATTGCCTCTCAGCTTGAGGCCGAGATGCTCGCCGCCGCCGAGAAACTCGACTTTGAACGAGCCGCCGTCCTCCGCGACCAGCTAAAAGAACTAAAAGATATGCCCCAATTAACAAAAAACCCATATTTACCGAACAATTCCTGAGATATCATTCTGAGACGAAGCCGAAGAATCTCAAACCTTTGTGAACCAGAGATTCTTCAATCCACTTCGTTCCTTTCAAAATGACAATGTGCATAAGTTTACTACAGAACATAGTTTTGCAACATTTCTAAAATTACTGTGTCTGGTTTTGTTGGGTTTTTTGGATGAAAAGGTCTTTTTGTTTCTGGAGTCGGTCGAAAAGCTCCGGGCGTTCCACCTTTATACGCCCAAGCAGGCTGTTACGGAGATGTTCGGGGAAATGCCGGTCCCGCATAAAATCAAGAAAGGCCATGAACCTTATCATCTCAAAATCAGGCAAATTCAGCCGGCGCCACTCCTCATCGCTGTACTTGGCCTGGTAAATCTCATAGACCTCTCTTGCCCATCTTTCCTTGCCGAACGCCTCATCATCGGCGCGAATCGCGAAGCTGAAATATGCATCGCGAAGCGTCATTAAGGTAAGCTCGGTTGCGTCTTTTATCTTAATCTCTTCGATTTCATCGACGATGCGTTTCTTAACCCATGTATGCATATCATCCTTGAACTCATCACGCGGATATACCTCTCGCAGCCGCTGATAAATCCGGCCGGCCTTTTCCCTGTTGCCGGTCTGGTAAAAATCAATCACCGAATTTTTCAGAAAGTTCCTGTGCCCGTCTCTCAGCCCCTTGGGATTGCCGTGCTCAAAGGCCTCGTATTTCTTTATTCTTTTGGCCCAGTCCTTGTCGCAGACCTCGAACATCCGCAAATCAGGCCGGGAATAAACCGAAGCAAGCTCACCCGGAACGGGATACACGACCAGGTTGCCCCTGCGATAAAGGTCCTGCAGGGCATGCGAAATTATGCGGTCGGTATTCTTCTCATCAATAGAGTATTCCTCCTTTTCACCGGCAATCATAAAGCCTAACTCGGCCCAGTATATCGCGTGGGTGTTGGCGTGCTCCCAGTTCAGCGGCAGCCGGTCGTTGGGGTCGCCCGAGGAATATGGGCCGTACTTTTTATTGAGTCTGTCCATAAGCTCTGGTTTGAGTTTCCAGGTATTCCGCAGGCGGTAAGCCTTGGCGAATGTGTCGAATTTATCGAGCGCTTCGGTACCTCTGAAGCGGTCGATAACCTCAAAAGCCGACTCGCTGAACCTGTCCGGCGTCTGTCTCAAAGAAAGATAATTGCCGATAAGCTCGTCATTATCCTCAAAGGCCTTATCCGCCTCCTTGATCGCCGAAATAAACTCCGCAATGTCCGGCTCAGCCGTAATCTCCGAAAGCGTCTTTTTGGTTGCTGAAAGCCTCTGAAAATACTCGTTCGCAGGCTCCTCGCCCAGCAATCCCCGCATCGCCAAAGCAAGCTCTCGTTTATAATGTTTGTGACAGTCATCGGTCACACCACCAATCTTGTGCTGAAATATATAGGCAAGTGCCCTGTAAAGAATAATCCTCCCCGGATTCTTCTCGATACCTTTATCACGCAGCAATTCATACCCGTTTCTTACCCATCGCCATCGCTCCTGCCATTGACTGGCTGGTATAGCCGCTGAAATATTGTATGCCATATTCCACGCCAGGACATCCCAAACCGCGGCAAAGCGGGGCTGCAGAATCGATATCCACTCCGCCAATTGCTTGGCGTCAAAGAACTGCCCCTTTTCCTTGAGCTTGTCCGCCCGCATCCAGAGAACATCGACCACTAATCCGCGAAAGGCGCCCATCGCCACCGTCGCAAAGGCCAGCGAAGGGGGAGCATTTTCAAGCGGCTCGTTGCTCACAAGCCCCATCTGCCGGCGGGCCGAATTGATGGATTCGAGCCTCGAAGAAGCTGCCGTCAGCAATACGACCGCCCCGACAACACACACAAGACATATTATAGTATCCCGCAAACGCACAAGCTGTCTTCTAAACCACTACCTTGGCAATCTCCCGATTGCTGAATATCCAAATCCCGAAAATCAAAAGAAAAACAGACTTCACAAAAACCATCATCAAATAAACCTGCCCCAGAAACCGCCAGCTTAAAACCTCCGCCGATATCATATAATGCGTTGGGTTGAACCGGCCGTCTAAACGCGGCATAAGCCACAATATCGGCCTTAAGGTCAGATTATATATAATGTTCGGCGTCTGGTCTAACACCCCGAGGGATTCTAAAACGAATCCGTTAATTGTTCCCACAAAGAACGCAACCGCACATATCAAGACGGCGACCGGAAAGGACAGCCAGGTCGAAACCGAGATACCGAGCGTTGCAAGAAATATCAGACGGGCCAGAATCAGCAGTACCGCACGGATGTAGTTGCCGGTAAAAGAACCCGTCTTCAACAGCACCTGCACTTCCTGCGGAATAATGGTAGTCATGTTCAAATATGGATTGTTGGCAAATATAAGGGCCAGGTAACCATCCGAAGCCACAACCTCAGCGGAAACCTCGAACTCATGAAACTGGCGTATCAACTCGGAGCGTTCTATCCGAGCCACCGGGCTTTCCCAGTCGCCTAATCCGTACTGTATCTGCCGGTAATCACCTATCAGCCAGGTCCCGTAAACCCGGTAGTCCGGCGGGTCCACAGAAACTTCATATTTGTAACGAACAAACAACATCTCATTGGGGTCGGCGAGCCTTACGTTTTCGAACTCCCACACCCTCTGGGCGCCCGGTTCAACCGCCTGGGCCTGAGTTCTTTCCCGACCCCGCAGTTCCGACAGTATCTGTTCTTTCGTCATCGATTCGGGCAATTGCCTGCTGCGCTCGAGTTTCTCATAAGCCTGTTTGGCAAGCATATCAATCTTGTCTTCGTCAACGTCCGCACTCAGACTGACTCGCGCCGTAAAAAACTCTCTCCCGGCCCCGGCAAGCTCATCGGCCCCGGCTTTTGAAAGCCGGGGTATAAGAAGGGTAAGGCAGTATATTACACTTGCAAAAACCGAAAGGAGCAGAATGTCTAATATAACAACTCCCAGAAGTTTGCCGCACAATATCTCAAACCGCTTTATCGGCTTGGTCACGACAAGGTGGAGCTGCATTTGCCTGATGTCGTTGGTCAGAGTAAATGTTGAAACAGTTATCGTAAGCAGACACAAAAGCAGGCCCGTAAGGGAAAGGCCGTAACTGACAAAGGTCTGAAGTTTGCCTAAAAGGGTCCCGTCTCCGACCATTATAACGCTCATCAAAGGCAGAAGTATCACCAGTAGGATAATGATGATAACAGCAACCTTCATGCGAATCGCCTGAGCTAAGGTATTTTTGGCAACAGCCCAAACGCTATGCATCTTTATCCTCTCCCGGCTGGTCGGGACCTGATTTGTCGATGGAGGTGTCCTGTCGCTCCGTACCGCCTGTCAGTTTTTCCAGAACATCCCGATTTACATCCTCCTGGTCGTCAACAACCGTTTCAACCGGCTCTGTTGCAGTCGTGATATCCCTCCGGTCGGGAATCGTCGAACTTTTTGTAAGCTGTTCCAGCAAATCGGTATCCTGGTCGGCTTCAGCAACCGCAGGTTCAGGCTCCGCGGTCTCGGCTGAACCCGGCTGTGATTCTGACTCCCGTGCCACCGGCGCCGAGACGAGCCTGTCAAGTATATTTGAAGTTTGTTCACCTTCGGCGAGAAAACCGCCGATTTCGCCCGTGCTTACTGCTCCGCTCGTGGGCAGCTTCTGCTCCTGGGCTTCGGTAACTGTCCGGATAAAAAAGTCTTCCAGCTTATCCATCGGCGAACTAACTTCATATTTAGCCTGCTCGGCACGGACCAGCCGTTCTATCTGACCGAGCACATCATTACTTATAGGCCCGGTATGGATTTGCTTCTCATCGCTGTGCTGCAGCAAAGATTTGACATCACCCTCGACGCGCATCCTGCCGCCGTAAAGAATGCCTATCCGGTCGCACACATCTTCGACATCAGCCAGCAAATGGCTGCACAGAAGAATCGTTTTGCCTCGTCTGGCCAATTGAAGAAACAAATCCTTCATCTGGCGCGTACTGACAGGGTCCATACCCGAGGTCGGCTCGTCCAGAATCAACAGTTCAGGGTCGTTAATCAACGCCTGCGCCAATCCGATACGCCGCGTCATTCCTTTTGAAAATGTTCCCACGGGGCGATTCGCCATCCCGGCCAGCCCGACCATTTCAAGCAAAGTGTCGATTCGGGACTTGCGTACCTTCGCAGCCAGGCCGAATATCCTGCCGTAAAAATCGAGGGTCTCCCGTGCACTCAGGTATTTGTAAAGGTAAGACTCCTCGGGCAAATACCCGATTTGAGCGCTTATTTTAGTGTCCCTCGTTTCACCGCCAAGCACTACCGCCCTGCCCTTTGTCGGCCTCAGAAGCGACAGCAGAACCTTAAGTGTAGTCGTCTTGCCCGACCCGTTCGGCCCCAACAAACCGTAAATCTCATTGTACCTTATCTTAAGGTCCAGACCATCTACAGCGATGACCTTCGCCCGGCCCCACCAGTCCGGGAATATCTTGGTCAGCGAGAATGTCTCAATTGCATAATGCTCGTCTTTGGCCGCCACAAAAAATCTCACGACATTTGTACTTGTGGGCACAAACCCCACGTAAAACGTTTTCTAACTATTTAGCCTGTGGTTTTACCGCAGGTTTTGACCTCCGGAATCGAACGGCAACAAAGCTCTAACCGGCACCGGGCACATGCGGTTTCAGTTCTTCTCCCAATCGCACCAGCCTTGCGCTGTTGAATATGACAACCACCGAACCGGCAAGGTGCAATACCGCCGCAACTACAACCGGCAGCCAGCCCGCCGCCGAGGCCGCTACTCCTAAGGCAATAAATACTATTCCAAAAAAAAGATTCTGATTGATAACGTTTCTCGTCTTTCGCGAAAGCCGAATCAAAAAAGGCAACCGGCCCAGGTCGTCGCTCATAAGCGCAATCGAAGCCGAATTTATGGCCACATCGCTGCCGGCCGCCCCCATAGCAATACCCAAATCCCCCGCCGCAAGGGCCGGGGCATCGTTTATGCCGTCGCCCACTACCGCAACCGTATGACCGTCCTGCTTAATCTTGCCAACCACCGCGAGCTTATCCTGCGGCAGACAGTGAGCCTTGAAGTCCGTACATCCCAATTCCGCGCATACCCTGTTGGCTACTTGCCCCCTGTCACCGGTCAGCATCGTAACTCTCTTTATTCCCGCCTTGAACAAGTCGCTCACCGCCTGCTGGGCCTGCGGTCTGGCCTTGTCCTGAAGACCAATCCACCCGATACACCTCGAATCCTTCGCAACATAAAGCGTGCTGAAGCCGTGTTCCTCATGCAAAGATGAATCTGTAATGTTGCTTATATCAACGCCGTTCTCGGCTAAAAAAGTATCTCGTCCCACCATAACCTGTGAAGAATCAACCGTCGCGGTTACACCTTTGCCCGGCGTCTCTTTGAAATCCGACGATGTCCCGAGGGATACATTCGCCTCCTTCGCCAGATTCAACAGAGCCTTTGCCGCCGGGTGTTTACTCATTTGCTCGGCCGAACCGGCCATTCGAAGCATCTCGGCCGGTTCCACACCTTCTGCAGGCTCAAGCTTTGTTACAAAAAGCCGGCCCGTAGTCAGTGTTCCCGTTTTATCAAACACCACCGCCGTCATTCGACCCGCTATCTCGAGAAGGGAAACATTCTTTATCAATATCCCCAATCTTGCCGCCGCTGAAAGTGCCGCAACCATCGCAGTCGGCGTCGCAAGTATCAAGGCGCAGGGACACGACACTACAAGAGCCGAAATCGAACGGTTTATCTCGCCTGTGAAAAACCAGATGATACCTGCAATCATCAAAATTGTCGGTACATACCATTTAATATGGCTGTCAATAATACGCATTATCGGTATTTGTGTCTTTTCCGCGGCAATTATCAGCGACTGAACCTTCCCTAAAGTCGTATCCTGGCCCGCCTTGGTAACCGTAATATCCAGAGCACCGGTAAGGTTCGTCGTGCCGGCAAATACCTGCGTCCCTGCGGACTTGTCAACCGGCAGCGATTCACCCGTTATCGTCGCCTCGTTCACCGAGCTGAAACCATCCCTTACCTCGCCGTCGGCGGGTATATTGTCGCCGGGGCGAACACGTATTATGTTACCGGGGACTAAATCACTAATCTTAACCTCGCGCTCACTGCCGTCGGAACCGATAAGATTGGCGCTGGTCGGGGTAAGTTTTATCAACGATTCAATTGAGGCACGGGCGCCAAGGGCGGTACGAGTCTCCATCAATTCGCCCATCAACATGATGAATGCAACCACCCCTGCGGTCCCATACTCCCCGTTGGCAAAAGCGGCAACTATCGCAAGCGCCACCAACTCATCCATATGCATCTCACCCCTTACGACTGATTTGAGAGCATGAAGAACCACCGGAAACGCTAATAACAGCGCGCCGACCATTGCGCTGAGCTGCGCGACTTCGCTGCCGGGTCCGTAAAAAAACCGCATTCGTGCTATAGCACTGTTCATCAGCAAAACAAACCCGGCAAGTGTTCCTAAAAGCGCCATACTCACACGAAACTGCTTGCCTTTGGTATTTTCTGCGGCTAATTCGAGTTCTTTAAGCTGTAGATGTTGGTGTACCATCTTCGTTTATCTTGTACCTCCTGATTCTTCGGTTTCTTTGGCGGTTTTACTTATAGTCGGATCTCTGTTTATCAAAACTCGCAACTCCTTGGGCCTGACACTGGCTGACGGTTGAAGGAAAACCTTCTCGTCCGCATTATTCAGCACTTTCTCTATAGAATCCTGATAAAGCCTTTGAAGGACAAGCCGGGGCCGCTTTTTGTATTCAGGCAGCAGCTTGTGAAGATACTCGGCATTTGCCTTGGCGGCTTCTACGGTTTTCGTTCTGTAAGCCCGTGCCAATGAAATCTTTTCCTGACAGGCCCCTGTTAACCTGGAAAAAAGAGCATCTTTGGTCCGGCTCGTAATTGTCTCATCCTTCAAGGCGACGAGGATTTCTTCGGCGTCGCGGCCGCCCACCTCGTTAAGAATCTTTTCAGCGTAAGCTCTGGCCTCGGTTACAAGCCTTTGGCTTTCCTGGCTCGCCTTGTTGGACGCCTGGAAGGCACTGTCCACCTGCAAAGGCCACGTAATCCTCTCCGAAATCTGCATCGAAGTAACCTTTACGCCGCTGTTTATCCGCTCAAGCCCCGCCTGAAGCAGACTCGAAACCTCGTTTGGTATCCGAGACTCGCTTATTATCGCCTCGTCAATGCTGTAATTGACCATTGTCGTTACGATTGCATCGGCGGCCATCGACTTAAGAAGCGGATCGAGCGTCTCGGATACTACATCCAAAAAGTCCTGACCGGGCGCAGGGGCCTGGTAATAAATGTTCTTAAAGAAAAGCTCGGGCCTGTCAATCGTGTATGTCAACTCCCATTTTGCATGAACAATGTTGTAGTCATTTTCGCCGCTACCGATAACACTGTCGTTGCGAGTGAGGCAATAACCGTCCCTCAAAGGATTCAATGTACCTCCCCTGCGGGGCTTTTTACCCTTTAGTTTGTCTTGTTCACGCTCAAAATACCAGAACGAGTCGATTTGTACCGTTCGCTTCTTCTTGGTAACAATTCTCACTATCTCGTCGATTGGTTCGGGAAACGCCCAGTGCAAACCCGGGCCGAGCAATCTGGTCTGACCGATACCCCGTATCTTGCCTAACCGAAGAACAAGAGCCTGCTCGTCCGGCTGTACCCTGAAGATGCCCGATGCGAAAAACAGTATAATCAGTGTTATCATTATCAGCTTCAGAATCGCAAAGCTGATTCGCAGGGCATCTGCCAGCGACTTACTCGCCGCGTCAGGCTCGCCTTCCGACCGGCGCGCATCCAAAACAGTACCACCTTGTTGTTCTTTTTCGTTATCCGTCATTGTTATCAGTCTTCTGGTTCTTTACTAATCCTTTGGTTTAATATCCGGTATTCCCTTAAGTAACTTAACCGGCTCGGCTTCTGCGCCCAATACAATCGTAGATTTTTCTTTTAATATCTTTTCCAATGCCTCCAGGTCCCGCAGAAACATCGCAAAATCGGGGTCCACCTCCAACAGCTTAAAGTATTTGGCCGCCTCGGCATCACCCTCTCCACGAATCGACTTGGCCTGAGCCTCGACAACCGCCAGCAATTCGGTTCGTTTGGATTCGGCATCTGTTTTTATCTTGGTTGCTTCTGCGTTTCCCTCGGCCAAAATCGCTTCCGTTTTGCGTTTGCGGTCCGCACGCATCCGGTCGAAAACGTCCCGGGTTACCTCCTCACTTATGCCTAATTGCTTAATCCCGACAGCCTTAACGTCTATGCCGTATCTCTTTTCCGACAATCGGTTCTTCAGGGCTGCATACATCTGACCTTCAATCTCCTTGAATCTTATTTTCTCAGGTTCAGAATTTACGAATTCACTGAAGTAGTGCTGGCCGATAACAGAGTTCTGCGTGTCGCGGAGCAGGCTCTTAAGCTGGTCCTCGGCCCCCGTTTTATCCTGCAGGGCCTCAAGGAACTCCTGCGGGTCGCTGACGCTCCAGACGATGTAACTGGTTACTACGATAGGCTCGCCGCCCCGGGTACTTGTCTCTTCCATGATTCCCTTGAAAAGGTGCGCCCGACGGTCGAACTTATAGACCATTTGTATGGGCAAAGGCCACTTCCAGTACCAGCCGGGCTCGCTTATCGACCTGGTCGGCTTGCCGAAGGTCGTTACAAGAGCCGTCTCGGTCTCACGAACCTGGAAAGAAACAAAACACAGAACCAGAACCACGGAAATTATTATTACAAGAATCAAAACCGATACGTTCTTCATTTGTTTTCACCTTTTGTCGCTTGGATTTTTGCTATTTGTTTTTTTCGAGTATTTCCAGAGGCAGGTCATAAAGACTCGGCGTAAGCTGTTCCTGCAAATCGATTATATAAATCTGCGTGTCTTTACTTTCCGCCACTACCACGTACTTTCGCACCTTTTCAAGCGCCCTTTCAAGCATTGCCAGAAGCTGCTCGCGTTTGTATATGTTCGGCGACGCGCGGTAGGCCAGAATCTGGTCCCCGAAACGTTCTCCGGTCGCCCTGGCAATCGTGGCCCGCTCAAAAGCGTAGCTGCCCGCTTCACTCAGCGCCTTGAAAACATCACCCTGTGCACCGGCAAAATCGGTATTGATTTGCTCGCTTAGGCGATCTACCGCCGCCGAATCCCCACTTTCCTTGGCTTGTTGGAATTGGCGCGCAAGTTCGTAGAGTCGATTCGCCTGGTCGATGGAGCCGGTAAGAGTCGTCAATATCCTGTTCCGCTCGGCCAGGGAATTCAGTATCGAGGCCTGCTTCTTCTGTACAGAACCGATAACCTCCTCATAATCCCTTGCTATCTCGGTCGGAGGATGAACACCCTGCAATCCGACAAATACAATCTCAACACCAAGGCCCATTTCATCGGCCACATCCTGGATTCTTGCGGCAAGGTATGCCGCAGCCGCCTTTCTGCCGTCGCTTAGCAAACTCTGCTCCCCGTCTTGTCGGGCACCTGTGCGCTGTTGCTTCTCCGAAGGCTCGATCCTTGCACTGGCCGCAAGACGCATAAGCTCCCTGTAGCAAATCGCTTCCAGAGCGCTTTTTGCGTCGCTATGACTGTAAACATAAGACTTTAAGTCCTTAATCCGATATTGAACCGGAACCGCCACCCGCACAAGGCTTACCGGAACTGCACCTTCCTGACCCTCTCTGCCCTCGGCCTCAGCCGCCACTAAAAGATTGTATTCTTCCTGATAATGCTTCTGGTCCCATAACAACGGCTTCCGCTCTTCGCGTTCGGCTTGGGCCTCCTCGACAAAACCAATATTAATCTGTTGAATCTGCCTTGTCGAATACTTATATGCTTTATCAAAAGGCCAGGGAATCTTCGCCCATATACCCGGCCCGACAACCTTCTCAAACGAACCTAAATGTTCTATCAGCGCCTCCTGTCCCGGACTAACCACTACTACGCAACTGAGCAGATACAACGTTGCAAGGGAAAATAAACCAAGAGGAATTATTGCCTTTTCGAGCAGTTGGTAGAACCAGGTCTGCGACACTTCAAAGCCAAACTGATAATCAATCGCGCCGGCAAACGTCCGAAGAATTCCGCCGGGCTCACTAATCATTCCCAACAATCTGCTGTCAAACGCGCTTCTGCTGTACTGCCCCGGTATCCTCGGCCGATAAATATCCAGGACAATATTAAGGCCGGCTTCTGCGCCCAGAACAACTAAAAGAACCGGTATCGCCCAACCTAAAATTGTCATGCCGATGTTAATCTTAAACTGTCCGAGCGCAAGGCTGATAGTCAATGCAAAAGACAGTATTGCCGTACAAAGCAGATAGCTTCCACCCGACCTGAGCGGCTTCCATTGTACCTCGGTGCTCATACCACCGGCGTAACGCGACATCAAAAAGCTGATGAACGCAATTGCCACCATAAACACCGCCGCAAGCTGGGGATGGTTCAATTCCTTCGCCACGCCTTCGGAAGCTTTGCTCAAAAGATAAATACCTATCCCGAGCTGATAACAGGCAATCAAAATCGAAAATATGGGAATGAACCACTTCTCAAGAAATGCCAACCTTCTCTGGGCAACCGCGAATAATTCCGCCTGCTCTGAGGCACCCTGGAAAATAGTGTCTCCCTCCCTGGTGCGAGCCAGTTGAATCATGTCCAGCTTTTCCTGCTCTGCAAGGCTTCGCTGATGAAAAACAATTACCAGGACCAGCCATATAAGCACCCCCCCCAGAATTTGCCAGCTTAAAGCCCAAACCGCAAAACCCCTGCTTGCAGCTCCTATCACACTCGTTGACACGAAGAATATGATGCTTAGCACCATTGATGTTAAAGCCACGTATTCGGCTCGCTTCGATGATATGTTCATTTACTTATTTCCCGGTTAAAACGAACAATATGTCCCTGAAAATGTACTAAAATAGTAGTTTCTGCCGGCACAGCGCTTTACAAATTGAAGACGCGGTAATATAACATTATTCCAGTTAAGGGTGTACTTATAATTTTCCGGAAAAAACATGATATATAAACTTCTTATTGTTGCAAAAAACACATTGACTGAGACGCTCCGACAGCCAATCTACGCAGTTATAATAGCCTTTTCACTGTTTTTGTTCTTCATGAGTCCCTCAATTGCAATGTACACAATGGACGAAGACATCAAAATGCTGCGTGAGATAGGCCTCTCTACGCTGGTTTTAACCGGATTGTTCATAGCAATATTTTCTGCAACTGCAGCACTTACCGAAGAAATCGAAACTAAAACGATAACAACCGTGCTGTCAAAGCCGATAGGCAGGCCAACTTTTATCCTCGGCAAATTCCTCGGCGTTGCCGCAGCGGTAATCCTGGCTCACTATATATGCACCGCCGCTCTGCTGATGACAATTCGGCACGGTGTTCTTGAATACGCAACTGATACACACGATTGGCCGGTTATTGTTACCGCCGTGGCCATCGTTGTTATTCCACTTTTGTTAACTGCTTTTTTAAACTTTATTTATGACTGGAGTTTCACCGCTACCGCCATAAAACTAATTGCCGTTTTCACCACCCTGGGCATGATATTTTTATCTCTTATCGACAAGGAGTGGAAGTTTAATCCACAAAATAATAATCTTCATTCCTTTGATATATACGCCTCGGTCTTACTGCTTTTTGCCATCATCATCCTCGTAGCCCTTGCAATCGCCTTTTCCACCCGCTTAAACGTTGTTTTGACCCTCTCATTTTGTGTCGGTTCTTTCCTGTTGGGGCTTATTAGCGATTATGTGTTCGGCAGATACGCAAAAACCAATTTTTTGGCAAAAATCGGACACATACTCTCTCCCAACCTGCAGGTCTTTTGGATAAGCGATGCCATTTATGAGGGTGGTTCCATAGAGCCATATTACCTTTTTATAAGTGCATTATATGCAACTATATACACCTCTGCAATCCTCTTAGTTGCAATTGCGCTGTTCCAAAAACGGCAGGTTGGCTGAATTCACAACAACAATTTCACCCAATGTAACTTCTTTCTAATAAAGCACATATATATGACAGGTTGACCGGCTTTGCTTTGGCTGAATAACATCAGTCAAATTGGCAGCAGCTTACCTACCAACCGGTCGGTATTATATACTTTGGCCACTCGTAAACCATAGCTTTTTCATCACAGCAATCCTGTTTGGGGCACTTTGCACAGTCGCTCCATACCTTCATTGGAAGTGTCTCTTTTGCAACTTCCGTGAATCCCAACTTCCGGAAAAAACCATCCTCAAGAGTAAGTGTAAAAACTCTCTCCACGCCAAGGGCCTGTGCCTGTTCGATGACCGCCAGAACCAGAGATTTGCCTATCCCTTTATTGCCAAAACCAACCTCAATCGCAAGAGACCTTATTTCAGCCAAATCCGACCACACAATTTGCAACGCGCAGCAACCCACCAACCGACCGTCAACCTCGGCGACCGTGAACCGCTGCAGATTCTCGTAGATGTCGGCAATTGACAAAAACAGCATCTTATCCAGTTCAGCGTAGCCTGACACCAAAGCGTGTATAACCTCGGCATCAGTTATTTTGGCCTGTCTGATGTTCATGTTTTCGAGTTTAACAAAACTGAGATTTTTCACAACATAGACCTTCTAAAATCGTTAAATCTTCACATCCCGGTTGAAAATGGTTTTTAAGCCACATCAACCAGACCGAGCTTGTCGCCGAATTTTTTTATTAATGCCCGGCGGATATTGTGGTGGTTTGGCTGATTGAGCATCGGGTCCGACCTTGCAAGCTCGAAGGCGTTCCTTCTGGCCAGTGTCAGCAGGTCGAAGTCTTCGATGATGTTGGCAATTTTAAGGTCGGGCAGACCGTGCTGGCGGGCGCTGAATAGTTCGCCGGGGCCTCGTATTTTCAGGTCGTGTTCGGAAATCGCAAACCCATCGTTGGTTCTGGTCATAATTTCAAGTCTGCTTTTTGTGGTCTCGTTTTCGGTTTCGGCAAAGAGAAGACAATAGGAGTTGTCCTGACGGCGCCCGATGCGCCCTCTTAGCTGATGCAGTTGCGCCAGACCGAATCTGTCGGCTCCCTCGATGACCATTACCGTGGCGTTGGGTATATCAAGACCTACCTCTATCACAATGGTCGTCACCAAAACATCAATTTGACCTTTGCGAAAACGGCTCATAATGTCCTGTTTTTTGTCGGACCTCATCCGGCCGTGCAAAAGCTCTACGTTGAAATCACCGAATACCTTCGCAAGAATTTTGCAATGATGCGCGGCGGCCTTAACCGAATCGGCGGTGTCGTGCGAATCAAAAGGACCAGGCTCGATCCTTGGACAGACAAAATACGCCTGTTTCTTGGCCTTAAGACGCTGACGGATAAAATCATAAGCCTTTGAGCGGTCCTCCGGTGAAACCCAGCGTGTAACGACTTTGCCTCGTCCGGGCGGGCAGTGTTGGATAACCGACACATCAAGGTCTCCGAAAACGGTCATTGCAAGTGTTCTTGGAATAGGTGTGGCAGTCATCACGAGGCGATGGGTGGTTTTGTCCCTGATTAGTCCGGCTCGCTGGTGGACGCCGAACTTGTGCTGCTCGTCAATGATTACTATACCCGGATTGGCAAACTCAATGTCTTTTTGAATCAGCGCCACGGTGCCCACGACAATATCAACCCGGCCCGTACCTGTCTTCTTGCGGATTTCGTTTCTTTTTTTCCCTGTGATACCACCTGTAACAAGAAGCCTTTTAACATCGCTGCCTTTCAGATACCTTTCTATGCTCAAAAAATGCTGACCTGCCAATATTTCTGTTGGTGCCATTATGACTGCCTGCGTCTTGTTTGCGACCGCCAGAAGGGCGGCATAAAGGGCGACAACCGTCTTGCCGCTGCCGACATCGCCCTGAAGCAGGCGGTTCATAGGAACGGATTTCGACATATCGGCTGCAATTTCTTCGATAACATTGTTTTGGTCTTCGGTCAGGAGAAAAGGGAAGCGCCTCCTGATTCGGCTGTCGATTTTGTCGGTCAGATTCATCGCCACAGCAGGGGAAAAATGCCGAATCTTATATCGCTTCAGCGCCAGACCCAATTGCATCAAAAACAATTCGTCATACTTCAGCCGGCGTTTTGCCTGGGCGAGCTTTTCGGCATCCGGGGGAAAATGAATCCACTTAAAGGCATCGGGCCGCGTGATTAGCTTTGTCTCGGCGCGGAACTTATCATCAAAAAACTCATCCGCGGTAGAGGCGAGGTCGTCGATTATCGGTTGGATAATTCTTTTGATTTGTCTGTTGGCTAATTTTGCCGAGGCCGGGTAAACAGGTCCAGCAAGGGATTGAGGCTCGGCTGCGCCGGCGCCGTCAAGAACGACAAATCTTGGATTTGTAAACTGCAACTGGTGCTTATAAACCGCCGGTTTACCCGAAGCGACTATAACCTTACCCGGTGTGAGTTTGTTCTTAAGATAACCCCCGTGGAACCATACAATCCGGCATACACCGGTCTCGTCAGCAACAACCGCCTTAAACATCGGCTGTCGGCCGAACGCACGGAAATCCGTCTGCTCTATAACCGCGGCCACGGTTGCATTCTCGTTTGGGTGAAGCTCGCTTATTTTGACCGGCTCCGGTATAAATACCCAGTCCCGCGGGAAATATTCCAAAAGGTCTGCCACGGTCTTTACCCCAAGCGCCTCAAATGCCTTTGCCCTTGTCGGCCCGACACCTTTGACAAACTGCACGGGCATTGTCAAATCAAGTTTTTCAGGTTTCGTCGAATGCATATTTTCCTATCAACTTGACGAAACGGCAGCCGCAGATGAATTTGGACTGCAGCCGGCCTTTTACCTTTCTGCATACTACCAAATCCTGAGTGAATTCGCCCCCGACCGGAGCGACTATCAGCCCGTCTTGGCAAAGCTGCTCTACGAGCGGCTCGGGGATATCCGGCACGGCGGCGGTGATTAGAATTCTGTCGAACTGTTTAGGTTCGCACCAGCCGCAACTGCCGTCGCCGATGTAGTATTGGACGTTATCAATGCCGAGCCTGGCTAAAACGGCCTGGGCGGATTCGGAAAGCTGGTTATGTCTTTCAATCGTATAGACCTGATTTGCGAGTTTGGCCAAAACGGCGGTCTGGTAGCCGCTTCCGGTGCCCAACTCAAGCACATCGCATCGGCGATTGAGATTGAGACATTGGGTCATAAGGGCCACAATATACGGCTGGCTGATTGTCTGACCCAGGCCCACGGGCAAAGGACGGTCGGCGTAAGCCTCTGCTTCGTAATTCGGAGGGACAAAATACTCCCTCGGCAACTCTCTCATTACCTCCAGCACTGCACGGTCGGTGATGTCTCTGCCGGCAAGGTGAAGGCGAATCATTACGTCTCTTTCTATCGCGAATCTGTCTTTTTCGTCAAAACTTACCATTTTGAGGATTTTCTTGTTGACTTTATTTATTATTTAGGCGATAATTAACATGGCGACTGCAAATGGCCGTCTTTGGACGACCTTCCCTTTTGGGGGCAGCCGCTTTATTTATTTAACAAAGTTTGCTTTCACCCAATCTAAGATATCACCCATATTTGGGCCAAAACCGGCTGAACTCAAAGCCTCAATTATGCCAAATGTTTGTTTGTCATATTCGTTAACTTTCAGGCCTTGTTTATCCTCTTCGTACTTGCGAGCATAATAAGCCACGAGATCGGTTAGTTGTAAAGGCAAGCTTTTTTTGAATCTACAAAGAATCCTTTTTCAATTAGATTAGTAGTTTTCAAAATTGAACTTGGATCCAGCCGGAGAGTTCTTAGAGTCCGTTCAACTTGTTGAAAGGTTTCTTTTTGTTCATCAAAAATCAACATACCCAGTTCCTCTGCACCTTTCTTCTGTAAGTAGCGGTTCACTTCCAAACACACAAAGGGAAATGCCATAACATAAGGATTGATCTTTATACCTGGTCCATAGTTGGCTTCACAAAATTTCTCAAATTTTCCTTTAATGATTCGCTGGTAAATAACCGGAATTTCATAATCTATTAGCATCTGTAACATCTTGTTTCTTATAGTAAGAGACTCATCAAAGCTAATTTTTTCAAAATGCTTTCTCCTTAGTTTCAAGTCAATCGCATGCAATTCCATGGAATGTGAGAGTTCCGGGCTGAAATATCCCTCCAGGATTCTACGGAGCCCTTTTTCTACCGAAAACCATTTGCTGGAATGCACTACAATGGCGGCTAATAAAAATACTGGTTGTTGACGGTCTTTTAGATTTAATCCTGTGTTACCGGATTCATCAATATATACGAGATTCATTTGTGTTTCCTCATTCTCGATATCAATCCATGATATAACTACCCTCCTACGTCCATAATGATGGGCTCTTGAGCGATGTTTTGCAACCCAAATTTTGTACTCCCGGCCGAAGCGCCGGCGAAAACTGATTGACTGAGCCAGCTATTCGGGCATAATACATCGATATGAATCCACTTACAAAAAAGCTGATAGAGGCGGACAAAAAGTACCTCTGGCATCCTTTTACGCAGATGGCCGATTGGCTTAGCTCTGAGCCGGTGATAATCGAGGCGGGCGAGGGATTTTTCCTGATTGACAGCGAGGGCAAAAGGTATATCGACGGCGTAAGCTCTCTTTGGTGCAATGTGCACGGCCACAGAGTAAAAAAGATCGACGATGCCATTTGTGCTCAACTGGAAAAGATCGGCCACAGCACGTTGTTGGGGCTGGGGCAGATAAGGTCAATTGAATTAGCCCAAAAGCTCGTTCAGATTACTCCGTCGGCTTTGCAGAAAGTTTTCTACTCCGACTCAGGTGCCACGAGTACGGAAATCGCAATCAAGATGGCGTATCAGTTTTGGCACAACAGCGGCCGGAAGAGCCGAACGAAGTTTATTGCCCTTGAAAACTCGTACCACGGCGACACAATCGGCTCAGTGAGTGTCGGCGGGATCGGCTTGTTTCACGGGATATTTGAGCCGTTGCTCTTTGAGACGTTCTTCGTCCCAAGCCCGCACCCATACAGATACGACGGTACGCCTGGGGCCTGCACTGATAGAAGTCTGAAAGAAATTGAGGATATTCTCAAAAAACATGCTTACGAGATTGCTGCCGTAATTATTGAGCCGTTGGTCCAGGGGGCCGGGGGAATGATTGTCCATCCCGAAGGATTCCTCAGACAGGTGCGCCAGCTTACGGCATGGTATGATGTGCTGCTAATTGTTGATGAGGTTGCGACGGGCTTCGGCAGGACGGGTAAGATGTTTGCCTGTGAGCATGAAGATGTCCAGCCGGATATTATGTGTCTTGGTAAAGGGATAACCGGCGGATATCTGCCCCTGGCGGCGACGCTGACTACGCAGGAGATTTTCGATGCCTTTTGCGGCAAAGTCAGCGAGCACAAAACCTTTTACCACGGCCATACCTACACCGGCAACGCCCTGGCTTGTGCTGCGGCGCTGGCATCGCTGGAGCTTTTTGCCGAAAACAAAGTCCTTGAATCGCTGCCGACTAAAATTTCCCTGATAGATGAAGTATTTGAAGAATTAGCACAACTGGATTATGTCGGTGATGTCCGCCACCGTGGCCTGATGGCGGGGATTGAACTTGTGCAGAACAAGGCCACGAAGCAATCTTTTCCCTTGGAAAAGCAAATCGGAGCCAGGCTTTGCTCTGCGATGAGACTCAGGGGATTGATGATGCGGCCGTTGGGCGATGTGATAATTGTTATGCCGCCGATAGCGATTGATATTGAGCTGCTTGAGAAAATGCTGAATATTATCAAAGATACGATTGAAAACGATTTGCCGCGAATTGTGCAAGGTATTTAATCACAGAGTTCATAAAGGATTCTTAGAATTTGTCATTCCCGCGAAGCTTGTCCCCCCGGAGGTGGTGAGCGGGAATCCAGATTCTAAAAAATGGATTCCGGGTCCCACCTTCGCACGAGGCTACGGCGTGCAGGCAAGCCCGGAATGACAAGGGGTCGTGGGAATGACGGATAATTGCTGGAAAGGAGATGCGTTTTGCTGGAAATGAATTTACCACCGGCTAACGGACTTTTTATTACCGGTACGGATACCGGTGTAGGCAAAACCCTTGTGGCAGGCGGGATAGCTAAGATACTTAACCAGGCCGGTTTCACCGTCGGTGTGTTTAAGCCCGTCGCCACCGGCTGTAAGCACCACTATGAAGGTCTGGTCAGCACAGATGCTGAGTTCTTAAGATATTGTTCGAACTGCGATTTCGAGCTTTCTGTAATCAATCCGGCAGGCTTTGTTACCCCTGCCGCTCCTGTTGTGTGCCAGGAATTTGAGAGGCGGTATGTGGATTTTGCCGCCATCCAGACGGCATACGAGCAAATATGTGAAGCCAGCGACTTTGTAATCGTCGAAGGCATCGGCGGTGTCCGTGTTCCCATTTCAGGCGATGTGGATGTCCTCGAATTAGCGAAGGCATTTCATTTACCTGTCGTTATAGTCGCCCGGCCATATCTGGGCACAATAAATCATACTCTGCTAACAATTGATGCCATACGAGGGGCAGGTCTTGATGTGGCAGGTGTGGTAATCAGTGGTTATGAAGCAGCTTCTGCTACTTATGCAGAGGAAACAGGTGCAGATGTGATAGCCGAGTACGGCCAGACGGAGATCCTTGCAATTGTGCCACAGGATGAAGAATCAGATGTGGAGAACTGCCGATTAGGCGACCTTGCAGTAGATGCCCTTACCGATTGCGACTGGTCCCGGTTTGCTCAACAGTAGCTTCATATATTCTCTATTTATCCGACAAGGCACATAAAAAAACACCACCGATAAAGGAATCGGCGGTGTTTTGCTATTTTCAGAAAAGAACTATCTGTTTTGGTACCAGTCCTGCCAGGCAGCAATGGCTTCTGCATTTTCCTGCGGACTGAGATTTAAATCGTAGCCATAATACATACCAGTGGCTGCCCTTAGTCGAACGACCATCCTTTCGATGAGTTGCCTATTTGTGGGTGCTGCTTTTCCCTCCCTAACTGCCGGGTCATCTGCGTATTCAAACATAGAACCTGCAGAAGGTTCGGCAAGCGTTCGAATCATCCATGGCAAAGCTATATTAAAATCATCCTGTGATTGAGCTTCCATACCCATATTTTTATAAGCCAATCCTCTGGCAAGATAGGCATATACGCCATCAACAAGCTCAATAACTTCAGAGAATTTTTCAACAGCAAGCTCATACTCTCCGAGTTCATAATAAGCTTTCCCCAGCCAGTACCATGCCCAGTTTCTCCTGGGCTGGTGTTCTACAACATATTCAAACAGTTCAGAGGCTTTTTTGTTATCGCCCGAGATAAGGGCGTATCTGGCCTGATGGAAAAGCTCATCAGCGTCTTCATTAGCAGTCAACCATTCAGGTTCTTCGGCGGGCTCAGCGCCGGGGCGTCTGTCAATAACCGTAAAGTTCTGCGGAATCTCTATTTCAAAAATATAAGCCGGTGGTTGTTCATAACTCATTTTTTGATCACCGATCACTATAGGTAGCTTTGTGTCAGGATCAATTAAACATTCAGTATTAAGTCCGGGCCAGAGAATCTTATAAACTATTCTACCATTGTAAATAACATTATCATCAATTATCCGACCTTTCTGGCGAAGGTTTTCCAGTGCGGCGCCTATAGGACCAATCCATTGATACTGTTTATCCTTGTTGTTATACAATACAACAGTTTTTTTATCTTTATAAAATTCGGCTGTGGTTTCTCCATCTTCAACCACAAGAAGAACGGGCGGTGTGTTTTGTCGATAGCGGACCTGCCGGCCGTGGGCACCGATTTCTATCCATCTTTCGTCTTCGACTTTTCCGGCATCATCATGTCTAATCATGTGCAAAAAGCGGACATTCTGAAAAGCCTTTACGGTTTGTTCAACGGCATAGGCTATTGGTGTGGATTCTTTTAAGAACGTTATACCGAGTGCGGCGATCAGAATCACCGCTGCTACGGTTGCAAATTTTGTTGTTTTACTGTTCATAATTATTCTCCATAACTTAATTTGCCGGTCAATTTTCCCGGCTTTTTTAAGTTTGAGGTGCTGACTGCGGAGGATCTGGTTAAAGACGGTATCTTCGAGGTCGGTTTTGGCGAAGTCCTTGCCGTTTTGTATCAGGCGTTTGCGAAGGTCTGTCATCCTATCGGCCTCTTTCCGGCAGTCGGGACAATCGGCAAGGTGTGATTCAACGGCGTCGGCCTGGGTATCTTCGAGCAATTCTTCTATATATTCGATTAGATGTTCTTTGCATTGTTCACAGTTCATTTTTGCACCTCACAATCCTGACAATTTTGTTGCGGCCTCAACAGGTCACGCAACATGACATAAGCTCGTGAAAGTGTTTTTGTTACTGTCCCGAGGGGCATATCAAGTTGCCGGCTGATTTGACTACACGAAAGACCGCTGTAATATCGAAGCAAAATCAATTCACGGTATGAATCAGGTAGTTGAGCTATCGTCCGAGCGAGGGGGTAATCGTGTTGTGTTCCGACAGTCGGTCTGTTTTCAGCGAGAGAGCGAGCTATCTGAGTTCGTCGTTGTCGATCTCTTTGCTGTTCTTTTACGACCCGGCCGGAGATGCCTAAGAGCCAGGAGAAAAACGACTTTTGTTTCTTTAATTTTGAAAGATTAAAGTAGGCCCGCACTAAGGTCTCCTGTGCGGCGTCTTCGGCCTTTTCTTTGTCATGCAGTTGCCCGGCCAGATGAGCCAGAAGGGCCGTCTGATATCGGCGGACAAGGTAGCGAAAATCATCGGGGTGGCCGTCCAGGCAACGAGCAATATAATGTATGTCAGTTTCAGCCATAAACACCTCGTGTTGAGCTTATCGAAATACTCAAAATCATAAAAAGACTCGAATCTTCATTATATAGTGCAAAAAAAGTCGATTTTGCGACAAAAAAATCAATCTTAACGAGTGACTTTTCAGATTTTTCCCATCATAGCGCATGAAAAAGGCCGGTCGAAGGGACCGGCCTTCAATATGTGATTCTTTATTGGGTATTGGACTGTTTGGGAAGGAGGAAGCATCTCATTTCAAGTAAGAATACATCTTCCCGGTCAGTGGCTTTTAATGTTGGATAAAACTTGATGTTGCGATATTTACCATCCGGCCAATTGTCAAGACCTCCGGCGGCGGAACCTACGCCGCCTTGCGGTGTTTCACCCAGCCACAATATAAGAAATTCATTTGTTTGGCTGAGATAACCTTCATCCGTTATGAAGGTTGCATCCAGTTTGAATACTGGTCCGCCTTTTCTTTTGTAATTTTTAGGGAAAAACTTAGAGTCATATCTACTGTCCTCAGGTATCTGGTCAACAGTTCCATCAAATTTGCCATGCAGGCGGACGATGGCCTGTTTGATGCCCTCCGCTCCTACAAGATCCATAACCACCTCTGGACCGTCGAGCACAATTTCGGTCGAGCCGTTGGATGTACCGGACGCCGGGGGTTCGAAGAATTCCTTCGGTTTTTGGAGAGCTTCGTAATCAAATAGAACCAGATCATAATCGGAGCCTTCCTGGTAAATCTTCATCTGAACTGG
>Ga0180433_10003133_pt1 | contig 24613 bp, 19 predicted proteins | sample SS_ome_8_FD_132980 | JGI IMG/M metagenome (GOLD analysis project Ga0180433, IMG submission 132980) | Hypersaline lake sediment archaeal communities from the Salton Sea, California, USA - SS_1_D_1 metaG | ecosystem: Environmental > Aquatic > Non-marine Saline and Alkaline > Hypersaline >... | reverse complement strand
TGATGCTAGCCCTGTCACTCTTTCTAATTGATGGATGTCTGTCCCGATGTCTTCACATTGTCGGACCATTTTATCGGTGAGGTCTTTCCCGCTGGTTCCTTTATGGCAGCCGGGATAGTTCTCGAGGGAAGGAATCTCAGCCGCATATCCTCCCGCAATTTTTTCTTCAAGAATTGTTGCATCGATGCCATATTGTGCCAGATAAATACCCGCGGCAAGGCCTGCTGGTCCCCCACCAATCACGGCTACGTCTTGATGCTGCATTTTCAGCCTCCTTATTTTTTATTTCTCTGGATGCCTGTGATCCCTTTGCTTTAAGTCAATATAGGTGTCACATTAGTTTCTGTGTTTGTTTTCGTTCTTGTTTAGATGATTTTTTCCGTTTGAAATTTCCATGTCTAGGTCCTTCTGAAATTCAGTATGCACCCATCATTGTAATAATCATCGTGAAGAAGCCTTTTAAAAAATTTATTGAGCAATGAAAACCCTGCTTTTTCAACTTCATCTATAATGTTTTCCAATTTCATATTTGCCAATTCCATTAATGGGTAGTCATTTTTATGATGCTTTGGATAAAGAGATAAAGTCCCCTTGGGCTGTAAAACTCTATGGAATTCATTGTAAATAGCCGTTCTGTTTTTTATATAGTGAATAACATCGTAACAGAGAACGAAATCAACAGAATTGCTTTCCAAGAGAGTCTTTGATTCTCCATTTATAGCTTCTATGTTCTTGATAGTGTTCTTTTTTGTAAACCGGACAAGTTGATTCAGAGCTTTTTTATCTTTATCTACGGCATATATTCGGCCCATTTTTCCTACAGCTTTGGCTGCTGGCAGAGCATAACGACCTTCTCCACAGCCAAAGTCCAGCACGACATCTCCCTTTTGGATACCAATAGACTGCAAAAATTTTATACCGTCTTCCTGTATCCACAACTCAGCTTCTTTTTTCATAGAATGTCTTTTTGCTATAGCTCTTCTTTAACATTTCTAGAAGGCAAATAGCATGCCATTATACAGAATTTCTACAAATGTATTGATTTCAACAAGTTAAGAAATTTATCTCTATGACAATATCCTGTGTGCTCTAAATTATTAGGAAATTCTCGAAATTTTTTTGAGATTTTTCTAAAAACACATATGAAGAAGACTTAATCAACTTTTGAATTTAGTTTAAACGATTCATTCAATTGTCATGATTCTTAGTTTTTCAAACTTGTAACATGTTCATCAAGGCTGTTCTCGCTTTGTCCCCGATATCTTCCGGAACACTCACTCTCTGTTGAATTTTTTCTAGTGAAAAAATCACCTTCTCCAGATCAATTTTTTTCATGCCATCACAAATAGTGTTAGCTGGATAGAATGTTTTTTTGGGATTTTCCTTTTCCAGCGCGTGAATTATTCCATCTTCTGTTCCAACGATAAATTCTGTTGTGTTCTCGAGTTGGGCATACCTGCGCAAATCACCAGTTCCCCCAATGAAATCCGCGATTTTCCTCACGGATTCATGACACTCTGGATGAACAATACATTTTGCGGAGGGATGATTTTTTTTCAGCCCTTCAATTTTTGCTGCCGTTATGTTCATCTCATGAACATAGCAATAACCTTTCCAGATGATAATCTGTTTTTCTGTCTGTTCCGCCGTCCAGGATCCAAGATTTTTATCCGGCAGGAATATCACCCTATCCGCTTCCATAGAATTAACCACGTCCACCGCATTGGCTGAGGTGCAGCAAATATCTGATTCTGCCTTAATCGTTGCTGTGCTGTTAACGTAGCTCACGACAGGAATGTTTGGAAATCTCAGCTTAGCCTCTCGCAATTTTTCTACCGCAGCCATATCTGCCAGTTCACATCCGGCCTTGTTGTCTGGCAACAGGACTGTCTTTTCGGGATTGAGAATAGCCGCTGTCTCTGCCATGAATTTGACGCCGCAGAAAACAATGATGTCCGCATCTGTTTCCATAGCCTTTCTGCTTAAGTCGAGGGAGTCACCAATATAATCGGCAATTTCCTGAACTTCTTTTCTTTGATAAACATGGGCCAAAATGACTGCGTTTCTCTTCTTTTTGAGTTCTGATATTCGTTTTTTCATATGGTGAATTTCATTGAAAGACATCGATCATCCTTGCCAGCACCGCTTTCCCCCTGTAATCCGGCAAGAGTATAGGCGCTTTTCTTTCAGGTCTTATTCCCGCTTTTTTCAGCATGTCCACATATTTTTTGGCATGCGCCAGCGACAGTTTTCCGTTTCTTTTGGTCTTTGTTACGGATTCCGCAGCATAGATTCCTGCTCTCCTGCCAAAAACCATACAATCGAGGGTTGAATTGCCCATGAGTCTGTTTTTTCCGTGGACTCCACCAGATATTTCTCCCGCGCAAAAAAGTCCTTTGACGCTCGTTTTCCCTTCTGGATCTGTTTCCACTCCTCCATTCTGATAATGCAGTGTCGGGAAGACTAAAACCGGATCTTTTCGCATGTCAATATCAAATCTTTCGAACATCCTTTTCATTCCAGGAAAAGCCTTCTCGATAGTGCCTTCTCCGTTTTTTATTTCTATGAGCGGGGTGTCGAGCCATATGCCACTCATTCCTGTCGGAGTATGAACTCCTTTGTCATGGACATAACATTCCCTTATGAATGAAGCCGCTTCCACATCTCTTGGCTCGAGTGGAAAGACAAATGCTGCGCCATCCTTGTTTACAGGTTGAGCCCCCATACTTCTTAGTTTCTCAGTAAGGAGGAGCCCCACTATCTGAGGTGGGAAGGCAGCGCCAGTGGGGTGATACTGGACAGTATCCGTATCCCTCAATTTGGCCCCTGCCCTGTACGCAAGGACAACACCATCGCAGGTCGCTCCGTAATGATTGGTAGTGGGGAAACCCCTAATATGCAACCTTCCGAATCCCCCCGTTGCCAGAATAGTGGCTTTAGCTCTCACAATTTCATATTTGCTCGTCTCAAGATTACACAAAACGGCTCCTGTCACTCCTCCCTCCCCATCGGTGAGCAGCTCGATGGCGGGATAGAATTCCAAGCTTGGGATCTTTCTGTTTCTGAATTCATCTCTGATGACTCTAAATTCTTCGAGCCCGGTATAATCACGACATGCGTGCATTCTCCTTCGACATGTGCCTCCTCCCCATTTCTCCGTGAACTCATCGTTTTCCTCCCTATCGATCATTGCTCCTAGTTCTATGAGCCAATGCATGATAAAGGGGGCATCCTCCACCAAGGCTTTGAGGACATCTGGCTTATTGGCGAAATGTCCTCCGCCCATGGCGTCCAAATAGTGAATGAGCGGCGAATCATTTGGTCGGTCGGCTGCCTGAGTTCCTCCCTCTGCCATTATTGAATTTGCATCTCCATGCCTGAGCTTGTTCGTGATGAGAATTTTTTCTGCCGGGACGCCTTGATTATTCGCCCAGATGGCCGCTGTCGTTCCAGCCAGGCCACCTCCAATTACCAGAATATCCGGAGTATAATCGGCTGTAGAAAGATCTATGTCATCATCTTCAATGGCAGGATAAGCTTCAAGAAGGTCAACCACCTCATTCGGCCCTATATCTCCCTTATTTTTACCTATGGATATTTTTCTTTTGCCGCCAGGTGCGAAATCTGGATGAAGCTTGAGCACGTCTTCTCTGCCTTCTTTACTCATGGCGGGTGGGGTGTAATCTTTCCTCTTCATCCTTGTCTCATTCACAACATCGATGAGATCGCGCATGTATTCCGGATAGCCTCGGATATATTTCATTTCAGACATTTTCCTCCTCCTTTTTAATCTTGCTCCCTTTCTCTCTGGGCATACAATTGTTCAAGTTCTTCGGTCGAAGCTTTGAGCAGGCTATTCCAATCGTTTTCATATTTGCCTTTATCTATTTCTTTTAGCCGGGTTTTGAGATGCAGAGGTTCGGGGCAGTCATACCGGCCGTACATTCTTCGCGCTAGCTGGGCAATGTGGTACTGAACAAGCTCTGCAGGACATCTCATCGCACAGAGTCCGCACTGGATGCAGTCGAAGGATTCGTCAGCGACGGCTCTAAAATCTCCCCTGATAGCATTTTGAATGTAATCCATGACCTCCAGGCCTTGGGGACATGATTTTGTGCAGGTGTTGCAGGCTACACAGCGGGCAAGTGTTGGATAATGCTTATACAGCACATTGACACGGTATTCTTCTTTGCTTATGTCATAGATGGCCTTATCTGCCGGGGCAAACGGAATTTGAACCAGGAACATGCCGTCTTCGACTCTTGTTTGACAGGCCATGACAGCATGAAGCTTATAGTCGCCTACTTTTCTGTAGATTGTTGCGCAGGCCCCGCAGAATCCTGCCCTGCAGCCGGCAGATCTGATAAACCTGTATCCTGCAAACTCCATAGCCTGCATAATCGTAAGCCCGGCCGGAACTCTGTACGCCTTTCCCATGACATGGATCTCTACCCAATGCTCAATATCCTTTTCGTCGATTCCGGTGGTAACGGACTTGTTTGCCTCCGCGATTCTATCCATTATGCTCTTTTTATTTTCCATGAGTTCCTCCAGATTTGTTTTTTTGAAAGAATACCCTCAGGACTGTCATTATTCCTGCCTGCTGGATTGACTACAGTGCTCTTGTTGTTTCATAGGCGTCCCTAATGGCATCCTGGGCGTTCCCCACGCTTTTTGCGTCACCGACGACGTAGACGGGAAATGCCCCCAATAATTTCTTTTCCAGGGGATTAAAACTGGTCATGCTTGTCGAAATGACAATGACATCTATGTCATCAAAACGGATGTTTTTTCCATTTTTTTTTGCGTAGACAGTGCGTCCTTCAATCTTTTTGATATGTGTGTGATCGCTGAATACAGTCCCCTTCTCTTTCATTATCCTGAGGGAGAGTGTTTTGGCTATGGCTTCCATGTCTTCGCCAAAATCGGTTGTCCGTTTAACAATAATCACCTTATTGTTTTTGGGAATCAATGCCGTAGCGATATCTACGCCAATAAGTCCTCCCCCGATAATCAATACTTTTTTGTTTGCAGGTAAATTTTCACCCAGCAGGATTTCAGCCCAGAAAAATTTATCAAGTCCGGGTATCGATGGCACAGCCGGCTTAGAACCAGTGGCCAGGATAACACCGTCATATTTGGTAAGGAGATCTGATGGAGTTGCCTCCTTGAAAACGGTATTCACCTTGCTTTCGTTCAATTCATCTTGAAAATAGGGGATAAGCTTTGACATAGATTTCTTATGGGGTGTCAGAGGCGCGTAGTTGAACTGTCCACCCAGACTATTTTTTTCATAGAGGTCAACGTTGTGTCCTCTTTTCCTTAAAGTTATGGCCGCTTGCATTCCTGCTAAACCCCCTCCCACCACAGCGAATATCTTGTGTCGTTGTGCCGGTTTGACGGTTTGCGTCTCTTGCCCTACCGTTGGATTGACAAGACATTGGAGGCCCTGTCCTGATTTGACTCCTCCCAAACATCCCTCGACACAAGCCAAGCAGGGTCTTATAGGCCCTTTGACCTCGCCGGAATATTTCCCAATGAAGTCCGGATCAGCAACCAAGGCTCTGCCAATGGCGACATAATCTGCTGAATATTCATGTTTTAGCGCCTCAATGTCCTCAGAGCTATTTATTTGCCCCACGAAGATCGCTGGAATATTTATCTCTCTCTTAATTTCCCTTGCCAGTTCCCATGTCTTTCCTTTTGGGACAAACATATGCTGGAAGAACCAGGGGGGAGAAGAGCAAACAGTACCAGCAGAGACATGTATGGCACTGACACCATTGTTCTCGAGTATCTTGGAAAGCTCAACCATCTCGGGTAGTTTCATGCCGTCGGGTATCATTTCATCTCCGCTTATTCTGATGATGACTGGTAAATGGACAGAATCCATAACAGCCTGCAAAATTTCCAGGGGAAACCTTATCCTGTTTTTAAAGCTTCCGCCAAACTCATCGGCTCTATCATTAACGAACGAAGATATGAATTGGGCCAGGAGATAGCCGTGACCAAACTGCATCTCAATGATATCGAAGCCGGCTTTTTCGGCTCTCTTTGCTCCTTTTACAAATTGATCAATAGCTTTTATCATTTCTTGTCCGCCCATTTTTTGGGGGGTTGCTCCTCCCTTTTCACAGGGTCTATGTGTGGAGGAAATGAAATAATTTCCGGGTATTTTCGGATTGGCCATTCTTCCCGGATGATTGAGATGGGCAATGGCTTTTGTTCCTGACCGGTGAATTGACTCTGTTAACTTTTTTAATCCTTCAATTTTGTTGTCGTCATCAATGCCCATCTGTGTTGGTAATTCCCTCAGGCCTTTATCTAGATAAAAAGGTTCAGGAATAACCGCGCCCAAATATTTTGCCCTCTTTTCATAAAAGGCAATATGCCTGTCATTGACTGTGCCGCTACCGTCGCTGAATCCGGTTTTAATGGGAGCAAAAATGAATTTGTTTTTTAACGACAGTATTTTTTTCATTCATACCTCCTCGTGCACATTGTTGGTTGAAAGAAGAAACCCTTTTGTGAAATTCACTTTTGATGATTATTGAATGCAAATTGTATGCCATAATTTGAATATTCCACAAATATATTAAATTCAATAGTTTGCGAAGCTTATCTCTATATGGTTGATTTTTTTAAGCTGTGTATTCGAAAAATATCGAATTTTTGTTTTGAAAATTTTCAAAAGATATCTTTTCGTGTTTGAAATGGATTTAGCCTTTGGCTCACTAAGCGACAGAAATTATTGGAATTACAGAATAAGGTCATGAATGGCATGCTTTTTGCAGAATTGAAGTTGAGTTTCATGAATGATTGATGAAGTTGACGGCTCTAATGACAGCCTTGACTGCGATATGTCCAAAATTAAAGAACAAAAGATAGACAATAAGGAGGTTATGAATATGATTAAAGGCGAGTTCGGAAACATAAGGGATAAAAATCAAGAGACAAGCAATAGAGCAAATGGAGGTACTGACAGCAACCGGCGCAGTAGAATCGGGAGCGGACATTTTGACTATTGGGTTTGCCCATTTTGCGGGCAAAGGGTGCCCTTTGATGCAAAGAATTCAGATTTTAGGATGTCTTGTCCGACGTGTGGTGAGCTGATGACACCTGAATAATTTTTTCTGGAAATTTTTTTGGGGGCGAAAAATTGTGAATCAGACAATTGAGAAGCTTGAGCAACTCGAGAAGGAATTCATAAAGCTCAGGGATCAAGCCGCGGCCAAAGAAGAGCATTTCAGGGGAGTCGATGCTGTAAGAGAGGGAAAAATGGAAGGCTACAAACTTGCCTATACTTTGGCTGCGTGGGAAGTCCATCAAGTGATTGAATCTCTGCCGAAATGACACGCTAATACATTTTTTTAAATGTACTGAACAGCTTTCGTACTTCTTATCATCCGAATCAATCTTACCCGGTAGTTTTAATATTATTTTTATTTAAATCACACTTTTCATGTTCAGAACATAGGGACGCTACTATTTTCACGATTCGCATTTCGTGTTAATCTAGTTAAGAATGGCAGAGATGAATAAAAAAGGGGAGAATATTGTACGGCTCAATCTCATCCTCCGTACTATACGAAACGTCAACAGACTTCTCGTCAAAGAGAGAAATATCGATAAACTCCTCAAAGGGATCTGTCAGAATTTAACCAAAAACCGGGGCTACCATAATGCCTGGATTGCCGTATTCGATAGGAACATGAATTTTGTGAAGCATGCACAAAATGGCTTGGATCAGAAATTCACACCTCTGGGAAAGCTTTTTGAAAAGGGACAATTCACACAGTGTGCTCAGAAAGCGTTGGCTCAGACGAGTGTTCTAGTCACGGAGGATCCCTCTTCGGAATGCAAAGATTGTCCGCTGTCAGAAAATTATATCGGAAGAGCAGCCATGACGATCCGTCTTGAGTTTGACGGAAGGATTAATGGCATATTGACAGTTTCCAGCCCGAAGCCTTTTGCCCGTGATGCGGAGGAACAGAAGCTTCTGAGTGAAATAGCGGGGGATATTGCCTATGCCCTCAATAGAATTGAGATCGAATACGAAAAACGCGAAACAGAAAAAGCTCTGCAGGAATCTGAGGAACGGTACAGAAGTGTTTTTGAGAATACGGGCACAGCTACGATTATCATCGAAGAGGATAAAACAATCTCCATGGTCAACACGCGATTTGAGGAGTTGAGTGGATTTTCAAAGGAAGACGTGGAGCAGAAAAAAAAGTGGACAGATTTTGTTGCTTTCGAGGACCTGAAGAAAATGAAAGGCTACCATACCCGAAGACGACAGGATGAACAAAGTGCTCCGACTGAGTACGAATTCAAATTCGTCGACCGCAATGGCGATATCAAGGACATGTTCTGTAAAATCGGAATGATACCAGGAACACGCCGAAGTGTGGCTTCCTGGTTGGATATTTCGCAACGGAAAGAGGCAGAAAAGGCACTCAGGGAAAGCGAAAAGGGAATTCGTGATCTTATCGAAAATTCTCTTATTGGCATCGGTATAATTCAAGACGACAAGGTCATTTATCGAAACCCCGAGCAACAAAGGCTCGTGGGCCCTCCCTCCCCGGAGACAAGTCCGTTCAATTTTGAAAACATACATCCGGATGATGCCGAAAAAATGAAGGCCCTTTACCAAAACCTGGTATCTGGTCAAGCTCAGAGGCTGGAAACGGATTACAGGTTCTACCCGCCGGAGAAGATGCACAGCAAAGCCGATATGAAGTGGGTTTACTGTCGAGCGAGCTTGATCAAATACAAAGGAGAGCCGGCTGTTTTGGTCAACCTATTAGATATAACCAAGGCGAAAGAACTGGAACGTCTCCTGTTGATCCAGGATAAAATGGTCTCTTTAGGGCATATGGCCACAGGGATCGCTCATGAAATTCGGAATCCGCTCTCCGGAATCAATATTTATCTGGATACATTGGGGAGAATCTGTCGCAAAAAGGCCACAACGGGGAAGGAAATTGAGATCATTCAAAGGGCTCAATCCGCTTCGAATAAAATAGAATCTGTGATTCGACGGGTCATGGATTTTTCCAAACCCAGCGAGCTCAAGCTGATCTTGAAAGATATCAACGATCCGATTGAAGAGGCACTCAAGCTATCTTCGGTAACGCTGCGGAAGAGCGGAATACACATTGAGAAAGCCTTAGATGGGCAACTTCCGCACTGCTATATCGATCCTCCCCTTTTCGAAGAGGTTGTTTTGAATTTGATCACAAATGCGTCCGATGCGATGAAAGACTCCAAAGATGTCAAAAAAATCAGGGTCGTATCAACGCAGAAAGACAACAGGGTGCTCTTGAAAGTTGCTGATTCCGGCCCAGGCATACCCCGCCATATTCGAGATAAGGTTTTTGATCCTTTTTTCACGACCAAGACCGACAGCTCGGGTATCGGACTCAGTATCTCCCACAGAATCATCTCTGATCACGGCGGTTCTATTGATATCGAGGAGAGCGAAATGGGTGGTGCGGAATTCACGGTTGCATTGCCAATTCCCACAAATGGATAATCCAATGATTGAATTTAATGTCTGTGTTATTGACGATGATGAACACATCAGAGAGGGAATAGCGACTGCTCTTGAAGCAGTCTATGATGTTAGCGCCTATCCCACAGCAGAAGATGCTCTCAAAACCATAAAAAAGATATCCCCTGACCTCGTCTTGCTCGATATCGGACTTCCGGGAATGAATGGTATCGATGCTCTCCAGGAAATCAAAAAGGTCGATCCGGAAATTTCCGTCATCATGATTACAGCTTATGAGGATATTGACACCGTTATTTCGACGATGAAACTGGGGGCACATGATTACATCATAAAACCCATCCATATGGATGCACTCGAGAAAGCCATAGAAAATGTGCTTGAGACGGTCCGTTTGAGGAAAGAGGTCCAGCTTCTCCAGGAAAGGTTTTTGAAAGAAAACACCCCCTGCTTCATCGCTGAGAGCAACGCCATCCAGGATGTCATGGAATTCATGACCAAAGTTGCCAAAAGTCCGGATACGCCCATCCTCATCGTCGGTGAAACAGGAACCGGCAAAGAGTTAATCGCCAGGGCGATCCACTTTCACAGTCCCAATTTTAAGGGGCCTTTTGTCACGGTGAATTGTGCGGCCATTCCCAGGGATCTCATCGAAAGCGAGCTTTTTGGGTATGAGAAGGGTGCCTTCACTGGGGCGCGGGCATCCGGGAAAAGAGGATTGATTGAAGAAGCTGCCAGCGGAACGCTGTTTCTGGATGAAGTGGGAGACTTGAGTTTGGAATCCCAAGCCAAACTCCTTCGTTTTCTGGAAGTCGGAGAGTTTTACCGTATTGGAGGCACAAAAAAGCTGTTTATCCAAACTCGAGTGGTTTCAGCCACAAACAAAGATATTGATGACATGATCAAAAAGGAACAATTCAGAAACGACCTCTTTTTCCGGTTAGGGGTAATCAAAGTGCAGGTTCCTTCTTTGAATGAAAGACCTGGAGATATCATTCCCTTAGCCAAACACTTTCTAGTTGAGTTCAGCCGCAAATTCGGGAAAAAATTCACGGCCATCTCTTCCGAAGCAGAGACGGTTCTGAAGCAGCACAATTGGATCGGCAATGTTCGGGAATTGAAGAATATTATTGAGCGCGGCGTGCTCGTGGGGGACGGGCCCGAACTTTTGCTCCAGGATCTCGGACTCATCGATAAAAAAGGACGTGAAACGATAACTTTGCAGAGAGAGGAAGGGCCCGCCTTTGTGCCGCTGTCTTCAGAGGGAATCAATTTGACCGCTGCCCAGGAAACCATGGAACGGTTTTACATCCAAGCCGCCTTGCGGCTCGCAGACGGCAATGAATCAAAGGCCGCCCGCCTCCTCCGAATGAATCACCACACATTTCGGTATCGACGCAAAAAGCTGATCGGAAATTGAAGCTGTGATTCCCTTGTCCTTGACGCAGATGCGGTCCGCATTCTTCCAGCATCGCAAATTTTGAAAAACTTCCAAAATTAAGCTCGGAATTTTTCTAAATCAGACTAATTTCTGAATTCTAGACGCACTCCCGATTATTTATAAATGTATGAAATTAAAACAATTAAACAATAGTCGTCCATGCTGGCACGCTTCTTGCCTATAAGGGCCTGTGATAAAAAATGACAGCCCTGCACGAAATATCGAGCAGGACGTTTGTATAGATGAAAAATTCACGAGAAGGTTTTAGGTGTTAAAAAAGTCTTTTATTTTTATGTCTGCACTCATATGTATTTTATCTTTTGGATTCGCTCAGCTTTCACAAACCGGTACCCTGGAAGGGACAGTGGAAGACTTCGATGGTATCCCACTTCCGGGTGTCGGTGTCACGATCACATCCCCTGCTCTCATTTTGCCCGAGATGTCGATGGTTACCAATGAGAGCGGGAAGTACCGGTTTCCTTCTCTACCGCCGGGAACCTACGAAATCACTTTTGTGCTCGAGGGGTTCAACACGATAGTTCGTAAAGGCATTAAGGTTGGCGTAGGAAAGACGATTTCGATCAATATCATCATGGCGATCAAGACCCTCGAAGAAGAAATTGTCGTCGTGGGCGAAAGTCCTGTTGTCGATGTTAAAAAGACAACCAAAACGACAAACCTGAGTTCTGAGTTCCTCACGGCCATTCCGGCATCCAGAGACTTAGACACGTACGTCAACATGACACCCGGTTTCACATCGAACACATCACACGGGAGTTCTGTCAGGGACAACACGTACAACCTCGATGGTGTGAACCTCGGGGATCCCACAGTGGGAACCCAGGCCGTATTCTTCGGTATGGACATCATGGAGGAGATCTCTGTCCAATCCGGGGGCCTTTCGGCTGAATACGGAAGTGTGAGGGGAGCTGTGATCAACGTCGTAACAAAATCTGGAGGAAACACATTCAGTGGAGCGGCGAGCGTGTATTACAACCATGAAAATTTTCAATCCGACAACACGAGTGGAACACCACTGGAAGGTCAAACGAGCGGCTATAAGTACGAATTGGAACCCAGTCTTGCTCTCGGAGGGCCGATCATCAAGGATAAGCTCTGGTTCTTCACAAATCTAAGCTTTAACAAGAGGGAACGCTATATCTCAGGATACCCCTATGATCAGTCCCAAAACATACCCTACGATGACTTCAGACCGTATCCCTATGTCAAGCTTAGCTATCAGCCCAATGTCGAAAACAAGTTCATGCTGTCTTACAATTATTCCGATATACGGAGAAATCACAGAGGTGCCAGCCGTTTTGCGACAGAGGACACGACGATGAAGCAAGTCACGCCGACCCATGTCTTTAACCTTCACTGGACGCGGTTTTTCGGAAGCGATTTTTACACCAATATCAAGGTGGGGTTCGTGAAGTCGAATTTCGATTTGCTCGCAAAAAACACTGAGCCGTACACAGTGGAATTCACGACCAACCAAGCAACAGGCGGAAACGGGTTCGATGATCTGAACAAACGCGACAGGCTTCAAATCAATGCGGATGGAACTTACTTCCTGGATGATCTGGCCGGCACCCACGAGCTCAAATTCGGAACTGAATTCACCTATTCCTGGAGTTATTGGGGACGAAAATACTTCACAGATAATAGGAACGACATGTGGTATGTGGTGAACTACATGGATGAACCTTTCTACGGAATTTATTACAGAGAGATGGACCGGTACGAAAACCTGATGAACTTGGCTGTCTTTGTGCAGGATTCCTGGACCCTGTGGAATAGAGTCACCTTGAATCTTGGGCTCAAGTTTGAACATCAAAGAGGCATCATCCCTAAGCAAAATGAGGCGGAAGGCGAACAGACACTCTATGGGTATACCTTTAACAGGAGTGTTCCTGAAACCCTGACACCTCTCAAATGGACGACTCTGGCTCCAAGGCTGGGGGCTGTTGTGGATTTGACGGATGACGGAAAAACCTTGCTCAAGGCCAGTTTTGCCCGTTACTATGCGGCGAACATCACGCAATGGTTTACCTACAACAATCCCAACGACTTCGTCATAGTGTATGATTATCTTTTCCCTGACGGGTCGAGAGCTGATTTTCCCTTTTATATCTATCTTCCGGGCTCGACGCAAATCGGATACGGCGATCATGAGCTCGAAAATCCATACATCGATGAGCTAACTGTCGGGATCGAAAGAGAGCTTCTCAAAGATTTCTCGGTGGGTATCCGCTATATCAGAAAGTGGGACAGAAACCTTATCGAAGATGCAGACGCCAATTCCCTCGACATGGATGCCCTGATGAGTGATGGCGAGCTCATCTGGACCAATTGGGAACAGGTCACAGTCACAGATCCTTTTGATAACAGCACCGCCACTTTTTGGGATCAGAAACAGACTCTTCCCGGACAGTACTACACGGTCAATCCTCCGGGAGCCAAAAGAGATTATGACGGCGTCGAAGTCACCATGGCCAAACGATATTCTCACGGATGGTCTCTCATGGCCTCGTATATCTGGCAGAAGTCCACAGGGCTGATCGGGACCGATTTTGACGACAGTTATGGTGCGAGGGGTTATTATGACAACCCCAATGTTCACGTCAACGCCTACGGCCGTTTTCCTCTTGAACGACGTCATCAATTCAAACTCCAGGGCACACTCAAAGGCCCCTGGGGTATCAACCTGAGCGGCTATTTCCGGTACCTTTCCGGTCAGAGGTACTCCCGGCAGATTAACAGCTTGGACCTCGGGCTTCCCCTTTATCAGGGAGACGAGACGATTTATGCCGAAGAAAAAGGCTCCTACGGTTTACCCGATCTTAGTGTCCTCGATCTCAGACTGGAAAAGGTTTTTAGAATCAAAGGAGTGGCCCTGAGTGTTTTTGCCGACGGCTTCAATCTGTTCAACGAGAACAACGCGACGGAAGTCGAGACTCTTTCCAGCAATTCAAACAGAGTCTTCGGCGTGATGACAGCAATTGAAAATCCCAGGACGTTCAGGATCGGCATGAAGTTCGAATTCTAGTTCAACCCAGATAGGCGATTGAAAAGGAGGCGCTTCGGCGCCTCTTTTTTTGCCTGTGCATAATGCGCGTAATCACTCAAACATATTGATGATGCATGAACGGAATCAAACATATTGTTGTCAACGGGATCATACCATATGGTCTTTCATCTATCATTCGAATAATAGAAGTCTTTCAAATTGTGTTTTAGAAAAAATTCTAAATTCACAAAAAAAAGCTTGTTTCTGAATACAACATAAGGAAAAAGTCTTGGCTATTCTGCTGAAATAAATAAAGTTACCGTTTCTGTTGTTCGCTGGCATATTTCTTGCCCATATGTTTCTGAGGCCGTATTATGCTCAGACGCAAGCGGAACAATGCTCGGAAATATATCAAGATAATGACTTGTGAATCCAGCCAGAGTAACACGTTAGCAGACACTGTGGCTGAATGAGTGACAGATAATCTGAAAATAGATGTGACAATAAGGAAAACACTATGAAACACACTATAGGTTTGATCGTAAATCTTGTGGCAGGTATGGGCGGCAGCGTGGGCCTTAAGGGAACCGATGGAGCGATGTATGAGAAAGCATTAGCCCTGAGAGCTCAGCCGGTTACTCCTAAGATGACGAAGACCCTTCTGTCCCATATCCAGAAAAAGGAGGAAATTTCACTTGTTGTCGCGCCGGGAAAGATGGGAGAAGAGTACGTAAAAGAATTTGATATACCATATACAGTATTAGGAGAAGTAAGTGAGGAAGTCTCGGCAGATGATACAAAGAGAATTGGCAGTGAGATGTTAAGAAATAAAATTGAGCTGTTGATCTTCGTCGGTGGAGATGGGACCGCGAGGGATGTATACGATACCGTCGATTCCGAAATACCTGTTGTGGGAGTGCCAGCTGGGGTCAAAGTTTTTAGCTCGGTGTTCGCAGTGAGTGCCAGAGCGGCAGCAGAGATGGTTGATGCCTTTGTGGAGGGTACCGATCTGACGGAACGAGAGGTCCTGGATATTGACGAGGACGCCTTCAGGGAAGACAGACTGGCTTCCAAGCTCTATGGCTATCTCATAGTGCCTAATGTCCGGATCATCCTCCAATCGGGGAAGGAGGCCTCGAGCACAAGTCGATCTTCTGTCGATAGCAAAAAGGAAATCGCGGCCTATATTGTTGAACAGATGGATAGGAAAACTCTGTACCTGCTCGGCCCTGGGACAACAGTGAAGGCCATTGCCGATGAGATGGGACTCCGGAAGACACTATTGGGAATTGATGGGGTTTTTGCAGGCAAGTTAGTCAGTGCAGACCTCAACGAGGAGGGCATCCTGAAGCTGCTCAAAATATACAAGAAGAGAAAAATCATCGTGACTCCCATAGGGGGCAATGGATTCATCTTTGGCAGAGGAAGTAAGCCGCTCAGTCCAGAAGTGATAAAGCGTGTTGGCAAGGAGAACATAATAGTCGTTGGAACAAAGGATAAGATAAAAAGCATGGACTGCCTACGGGTGGATACAGGTGAATTGAAGGTGGATTTGTCGCTTTGCGGATATCTTGAGGTTACTGTGGACTATAAAGAAGGAATAATGGTGGAGGTCAGATGTTGAAGAGGGCTATCAAACTCAATATGAATGAAATGCCTTATCTTCCTCCAAAGGCAATTATCGAGGCAGCCCAAAAGGGGCTCCTGAATTTGAATCGGTACAGTAATTCCGAAGACATTGAACAGTTAAGAGTATTTCTGGCAGACTACGCGGAAGTATCCAGTGAACATGTTATCCTCGGTCCGGGATCGGATCTTCTGCTCAGAGAAACAATCCAAACCTTTGCTAAAGGGAGGAAGATCGTGATGGTGAGTCCGTCCTTTTTTCCGACTGTTCAAACGGCAAAACAGTTTGCAACAAAGTTAATCAGCATTAGACTCAGCCCACCAGAGTTTAATTTGAACCTTGATTTCCTGATGAATGAGTTGAATGAGCCGTGTTTGGTGATCATAGACAATCCTAACAATCCGACAGGGAAAATTCTCCTAGATCGCCATGCTGTTGAAGAAATCATCAAAAATAAAAATGTGCTTCTATTGATAGATGAAGCTTACTATGAATATTCTGGTATAACTTTTGCGGATATGGTGGAGGACAGACCAAATCTTGCGATTACCAGGACGATGGATAAAGCCTTCAGCTTGGCGGGAGCACGAGTCGGCTATGCTATCGCCGGAAAGGTCTTTTTGGAGACATTCTCCTCATTCTATGCCTTTTTGCCCTCATTTAGCTTACATGCAGCGATTGAAGCGTTGAAGAATCCGGAATATATGAGGAGAAATATTCATCGAGTCATTGAAGAGAAGAAGCGGGAAATGAGAGCACTGGAGAAATTAGATGTCCAAATATTTCCGAGTAGCACCAATTTCCTGCTTGTGAAGACCATGGTTCCAGATGCTGTGAGGATGCTTAAAGATATAGGCATTCTCGTTTCAGATGTTTCAAATCAGTTGTCAGCGGGATTCTTAAGAATATCTATAGGCACTCGCGAAGACAACGATACTTTCATAGCCGGATATAAAAGAATTCTTAAGGACTGTGATTAGAGATGTTTGTTTGGCAAAGTCATACTGAGTTATGGAGCCATCTGATCCTAAATAGAGCCGCAAATGTTTATTAGTGCATAGAATATATCGCCGGGTTTGGAATGAGGTAAGAGAGCAAGGATCTTCAGGAAAAAAGGAAGGAGATAGCTATGTCGAAGTTTTCGCTTGATGTTCTGCAAAGGCGTGTGTTTTCATTCACCAAAACTAAAGATCCCGATGTCATACTGGGCGCCGTTTTTGGAGAGGATGTGGCCTTGACTCGGGTCGGGGATGACATTCTGGTTTCTCACGTGGATCCAATCGTAGGCGCCATAGGCAATATTGGCTGGCTGGCTGTTCACGTGGCATGCAACGATATCGCTACGACCGGAGTTCCTCCCCGCTGGATATTGCTCCTTGTCCTGGTTCCCCGGATGGAGGATGAGGAACTCCTGGAGTCCATCATGCGCGATGCCAGTCGGGCGGCGCAAGAAATCGGTGTCTCTATCATTGGAGGGCACACGGGGTACTCCACAAATCTTTCGCGGCCTCTTGTCGCAGTTACGGCGTTGGGGACGGCATCTGGCCGGGAGATAATTAGGACAAGCGGGGCCAATATCGGAGATCAAGTGATAGTAACCAAGGGTATTGCTTTGGAAGGAACAGGCATTTTGGCGCAGGATTTTGCCGATGTGGCAATAAATCTTGGGTTAAGCGAACTGGATTTGAAAGAGGCACGCTCCTTGATGGGCAAGGTAAGCGTTATTCCGGAGGCTATGGCGATCGCTGCTCAGGGAGCAACAGCCATGCATGATGTGACCCGCGGCGGACTCCTGGAGACACTGATGGAGATTTCAAGTCTATCGGGCGTTGGTCTAGATATCGATGGTTCCGAGATCCCGATACCCCCGGTCGTTGCTCGTTTTGCCCGGGCATTCCAGTTCGACCCATTGAAAATGATTTCCTCAGGAACCCTTGCTGCCACTGTTCCGTCCGAACGAGTGAACAAGGTGAGTCAGGCCTTGACTGAACGCGGAGTGAAATTTGCGGTTGTGGGCAGGGTCACAGAGGGGATGGGGGTACGTATCTTCCAGGACGGAAGCTCAGTCCACTACAAAGAGATCCACTGCGAAGAGGATGAGCTGGCCCGCATGTGGGCCCTCTATCCCCGGGACTAAGGTAAGAAAAAATTATGGAGATGACGATGATCAAAACTAGAACATACACAAACAATTGTATAGCAAGGGTATCCTTCTCGATGATAAAATTCATGCACGCCAATTTTCTTCTCAAATGGTTGCGAAATCCTTTTCATATACTCCAATCACTGGGTTTAGAAAGAGGACAAAAGGTCTTGGAAGTTGGCTGCGGCCCGGGTTTTTTCACATTCGCTGCCGCCCAAATAGTGGGGACTGAAGGCTGCGTGTATGCCCTGGATGTGAATCCATTCGCCATCGAACATGTTTCCAAAACAATCAGGCAAAAAGGTGTTGATAACATTAAAGTTCACCACGCAAACGCTTCGGATACAAATCTTCCCCAAAACCATATCGATCTTGCTTTCTTTATCGGGGTGCCCCATGTGGCTGGGGGGATTCAGCCGGTTTTACGTGAGCTGAACCGCGTCCTGAAATCAAATGGGAAAATTTCCTTTCATTTAGGCCGGTGGTCAGAAGAGAATCTAGTGGAAGAGATGCTTGAATCCGGATTTGAGTTGATAGAAAACAGAGGTTCAATTCGGGTGTTTCAAAAAGAAAGTACGGATGGGAAATGAAAGATTTTTTAACGATTAAGACTAAAAGTGTATGGTTGAATCGCTAAACAGGATTTTGTCATGGTAAGCAAAAGGAATGATGGTATGACGAATGGACACTCAGCGACGGCTTTGGTATTGGCGGGGGGAAAGAGCAGGCGTATGAAAACGAACAAAGCCCTTCTTCCGCTCGAAGGATCCCTGCTCATTGAGAGAATTCTTGTTCAGTTGAGGCCCCGGTTCTCCGAAATATTGCTGTGTGTATCGAAAGAAAAACAGTACGATTTTCTCGGCTTTCCCCAGGTCGTGGATGATAAGCCTTTTCAAGGTCCGCTAGGTGCCATACTTACGGGTCTTCGTGCCTCAAAGAATCCTGTCAATTTTGCCATCGCCTGTGATATTCCGGAAATCAATCCCGAATTGATGAAACATATGTTTGCCTTTACCGAGTCTTACGACATCGTTGTTCCTACAACTGGTTTTGGAAAGTACGAGCCTCTTTTTGCCTTTTACAACACAAATACAATTCCCGCTATTGAAAATCTCTTGGCTGAAAGACAGAGACGGCTGAGCTTATTGTTTTCCCTTTGCCGCACGTGCTATGTCCGCATGGATGATGCATCGTGGTATTTCAATCTCAATACCGTGGAGGATGTGAAGAGATATCAATATTATTCAGCCAGGAAAAAGAGGAGGCCGTCTTCGACAGAGACGCCACAGATGAGTTTATAGCTGATTTTATTTAATGAGAGAGACATTGAACATGTATTATTAAGCGGAGGTGCTTGTTATGAGCAAAGTGACACGCCGTTATTTCATAAAAACTTTTGCCGGTTTGTTAGTCACCCTGGCAGTAGGGTGGTATGTTGTTACGCGGCTGTTCCGGCCTATTCAACTGTTCAATCCAGGAAAATCTCTGTCCCAGGGAGAAGACGAGGGAATTTTGGTTGTCAGTGATGTTGATGCCCACTCTCAGTGTGCCATGAGAATTAAAGTTAAAGAGAATAGAGTGGTTGATGTTCGCGGTGTTCCGGAAGATCCGGAAAGCCAAGGGGAATTAACCGTGAGAGATCGTCATATCAAAGATTTTCTTTATGCTCCAGACCGGTTAAAGCATCCTTTGAAGCGTATAGGAAAAAAGGGAGAAGGAAAGTGGCAGCGCATCTCATGGGATGAAGCCCTGTCCACCATAGCGGATAAGTTCAGGGAGATAAAACAAAGGCACGGTGCAGAGGCGATATCCTTTCACCACGGTCATTATCACAGCGGGGATATTTTGGGAACGTATCTCCCCAGGCTGGCGAACCTCATCGGAACTCCGAATGTATCCAATCCAAGTCATGTCTGTCACCTCCCGCGTGTCATGCTGCAGTACAACCTTGATTTCGGCATGGTGGTCCCGCCGGATGTGGCCCATACCAAATGCGTCATTCTCTGGGGCGGCAACCCCAAAGCGACAAATAAGCCTCAAGAAATCGCCATCAAGAAAGCCAGGGAAAGAGGGGCGAAGCTGATTGTCATCGATCCCAGGAAGATCGATTATGCCCTTGCGGCGGATATCCATGCACAACTGAGACCCGGCACGGATGGGGCTCTCGCCTTAGGCATGCTGCATGTCATTATCGCAGAAGAACTCTATGATACATATTTTGTGAAGAAATGGACTGTGGGATTTGATGAGCTCAAAAAACACGTCAAAGATTATCCCCCAAAAAAGGTAGCTGAAATCACGTGGGTGCCTGAAGAAAAAATCAAGGAAATAGCATGCATGTATGCCAAAACAAAACCCGCGTGTATCAGTCCCAGAAATGCCTTGGATCAGCACACGAACGCCTCTGTGGGTATCCGGGCTATTAACGCTCTCATGGCCATAACCGGTAATATAGACGTCAAGGGTGGAAATGTCATAGCCGTGCCGATCTCAATGGGAATTGAAGACTTGAAAGCCTACGATCGGCTGCCAGAAGAAGCGGCTGAAAAGAAGATCGGTGCGGATAAATGCCTCTATTCCAAAGTCTCAAAGACATGGCCCTCTGCGCTGACGCCTTTGATTTGGGAGGCCATCAATGAGGATGAGCCTTATCCCATCAAGGCCATGCTGGTCATGGCGGCCAATCCGGCACTAACCTGCGCCAACACCAATGTCGTTGTTAAAGCCCTAAAAAAACTTGATTTTCTGGTAGTGGCCGATTTCTTCATGACTCCCACGGCAGAACTTGCCGACATTGTTCTGCCCGCCTCTACATTTTTGGAGACCACCCGGTTTGTGACTTACGACACCCATGCCGACCATGGATGGAATTGCACCTCTCGGATCGCATTGAGTCCGAAAGCCGTTGAACCCCTCTGGGAATCCTGGCCGGACTGGAAAATACTCTGTGAGCTTGGGAAATGCATGGGATATGCCGAAGAATTTCCTTGGGAAACTGAGGAAGACGCCATAGATTACGTCCTCAAACATTTAGGCCTCACGTATGAGGAGTTGAGAGAAAATCCCCAAGGATTCGTTGTGGCGGTCCCGCCGCTTTTGTTCAAGAAATTCAAAAGAGCCGTTGCAGGGCTTATTTTACCCGTGCTCAGGATGACCAAGCTCAAAAGCTACCCTGACATGTATAGAAAATACGAAACTCTTCTTAAGGGTTTTTTAACGCCGTCCAAAAAGGTGGAGCTCTATTCTCAGCGATTGAAAGATATGGGTTATGATCCTCTTCCAAAATACACGGAACCAGCTGAAAGTCCCGTGTCTAAGCCAGAATTGGCCGAGAAATTCCCTTTGATCTTGATTGCGGGTTCGAAGCTCGCGCCCTACACGCATTCCATGATGCGGAATATTCCCAGCCTGCATGAAAAATTCCCCCGGAATCTTTTAGAGATTAATCCTGAAACTGCGGCCAAACTGGATCTCGAAACCGGAGATATAGCGAAAATCACTACAAAACGAGGAAGCATCAGATGTGCAACAGAAGTGACCGACTGTATCGATCCCCGCGTGGTGCATCTTTATCATGGCTTTAAAGACAGCAATTGCAACGTCTTAACAGACCATAAGTCATTTGATCCAATAACGGGGTCGACCGGTTTAAAGTCTCTTCTGTGCCGTGTATCGAAAGAAACTCAGTGAAAATGATTCCGTCTTGGGTATAATCAAAGAGAAAAGAAATTGAAACTTGGAGTCTGCTTTGATAAAAATGCAAACAATACGATGACATGAATACGATTGCACTATTGATATACTTGCTCATCGGTCTTTGTGCTGGATTTATGAGCGGGATGTTTGGCATAGGTGGGGGTTCAATAAGAACACCATTGCTTTATGTTGCAGGATTGCCTCTGTTAAGTGCCTTTGGCATCAATTTGCTAGTCATACCCTTCTCATCTATTGTGGGAGCTCTAAGTCATAGAAAGAATATAGATTGGAAATATGCTCCCTATGTCGTGATTGGCGGTACTGCTGGCTCGGTAATAGGTGCACTTTTGGTGGGTCTCATATCCACCTTTGTCTTGGCGGTTATTTTTGTTATGGTATCCATTTTGACAGTGATGGGAATCCATTTGGAAAGAGTAAGCCCGAAAGTGGCCAAAAAAATTAATCCCAACACCAGGACCATTATAGGAGGAACATTTGTTCTCAATTTGCTTACGGGTATGCGTGGAGGCAGTGGCGGGTCGTTATTTCCTCCTTTTTTGCGCACGATGAGAATTGATGTGCATAGAGCTATTGCGACATCCTTATTCGCAACCATTTTTACAGCTATTGCTGCGGTGATTATCTATTGGTATCGAGGCGATATAATGTTGCTGCCCGCATTAGTCGTGATTGTAGGCTCAATGAGTGGAGCAAGGATAGGGAGTCTAATCTCTCTAAAAACTAAACCAGCGTGGTTAGAAATAGGGCTTTCAATATTTGTCATAACTTTGGCCCTAATAATAGTGTGTAAGATTCTATCGCAATAATTTAAAGTTCACACAAATATGGAGATGCATTTTCCATAAAAGAAAAAGGAGTCCACAAGCTTGCCAAATAAATAATTTTGGCTAAGCCCCTTTTGATCATTCCCGTATTCAATTAGAGAGAAATTTTCCTAGAGTCATGCAATTGAAGACAGCCTGTCAAAGCTTCCGGCTTCGAAAGCCGGTAAATGCTCATGTTGATCTCAACTTTTACTGTCTTTAAATTCAACTGACATCAATCATTTCACCTGAGCTGTTTTGATATATTTTTTCATATAGAATTTTCCCTAATCTTGTTTGGAATGTGCCGTCAGGTAAGCTTTTTTTTATTGATGCCAGATCACAAGAATTTCAGCGCCAGTCTCAGATGTAAAGGGACCATGCGTCATTTTGGATTGAATAAGCTGGTATGTTCCCCTACTGTAAGTCTTTCCCGCTATCTCATATTGACCTTTTAAAATAAAATGCTGTTCTGTTCGGATATGGGAATGATGTTCCATTTTAAATCCCTTTGGCAGTTGAAGTATGATCGTTTTCCCCCTTTTGTCATCTCGCAGAACTTTGATTTTAGTGCCGTGATGGTAAGAATCTCCGGCGTCATGCCATTCCATCGAATTGCAATTCAAACTTATATCTACCATGATGCCTTCCACATACTATGATACATGAACTCACGTCAGATGAAAAGGCAATCGCGCTTCCCCACTGTTAGGACTGTCAATGCGGAAAAACTTCGCATCGAATGGCCGCTGTGCAAGAATCTGGTAATTCGTGAACTCTATCGCCTATTGTGGGAATCGCGGCGCATTATGTGATTTCCAGCTCGTCCAGAATTTCTTGCAGAGTGTTTTTTTCCACGATCATAGTTTCGATGGAAGAATCGGCAAGAACATATTGCGGACCTTTGCCCTCAAATTTTTCCTTGAGCACCAAAAAATCTATATCCCTCTTTGCTAGATCTTCGGCAACAGCAATGCCTTTTCCGGTCTCCTGAGCATGAAAAGGATTATACACTATTTCCCTCTTTCCAATCTTATTCGTGCTGGCATTGACTTCGATGAGAGCAAAATACGGAGCTTTGCCGAAATGCTCTGACAATCGGCCTTCCGGTGTTTCAAGAGGCACGGCATACTTAAAGGTCGTTTTCCTCATGGGTTCATAATGAATCCGTATGCTATCGATAAAAGGAATTTCCTTTCTAATTTTTTGCTCCAAGGCATCGACAGTGTGAGAGGCTTTATCCAGTTCTTTCACTTTGAGCATCAAATCGGCCTCGACAAATCGATAGCGACCGGAATTTCTTCCGATCAGAGTTTTTATTTGCGCGACTCTTTTTTCCTCTTCTATTGCCTGTCGTATCCGGTCAAGGGTTTTATAGTCCAATGAGGCATCGAGCAGAACTTTGAGGGATTCAATCAATATTCCATAGCCTGATCTTATTATAAAAAGGACCACAATCGCTGCCGCCACTTTTTCGATTTTGAGGCCGATAAGGTGCCCGCTCAACCCGGCAAGAACGATTAACGATGAAAAAGCATCCATGCGGGAGTGTTGGCCGTCAGCACAAAGACTGGGAGAATTGGATTTCCGGCCTACTCTTATCTTATAGATGGATAAAAGTAAAGAAACACAGAAAGAAATGGCTGCCACGAGAAGGGCAAGCGGCAATATTTTTATGTCTTTTGGGGAAGCGAAGATGACGTCCTTGATAATTTCATACCCGACCCAGAATATGAAAAAGGATATGAAAAGAGAAATCAGGTTTTCTACCTTATGGAGGCCATATGGGTATTTTTTTAATTTTCTTTTTGAGATTTTCAGCCCCGCAAACACTGCGAACGACGATATGGAATCGGTCAAGCTGTGAACAGCATCGGCTTTTAAAGCGATGCTTCCAGACAGGACAGCCACAACAAATTTGAATCCTAGTAGCAACAGGTTAAGTATGCTTGATACCAACGAGGCCTTTTCTGTTCTCTCCATTACGGGTGTTTTCCTTCTTTCCAAGGGTTCATAAGGACTGAATTCGATGAGAATTAATTTTGAACGCAATGCAGCCCCATGTCAACTGTTTCCGCTAAAGCTTTGTTATTCGCCATCCAAGGCCAGCTCATCACTTGTCCCAATTTGGAAAGATTCTAAAAAAATTCGCAATTCTTCTAAATTCTTCCGCCGATCTCATTACTTGAAAAGTGAAAATCTCATTAACCTATTGAAATTAAAATAGTTAATTGGAAATTATATGATGGCATGCTTCTTGCCTAATAATATATTTAAGGAGAAGAATCATGGAAGAGGTCATTAAGGAATTAGAGAAATTAGAAACCTCTTTTATGCAGTTCCGAGATCAAGCGGCCGTAC
>Ga0180433_10003131_pt1 | contig 24622 bp, 30 predicted proteins | sample SS_ome_8_FD_132980 | JGI IMG/M metagenome (GOLD analysis project Ga0180433, IMG submission 132980) | Hypersaline lake sediment archaeal communities from the Salton Sea, California, USA - SS_1_D_1 metaG | ecosystem: Environmental > Aquatic > Non-marine Saline and Alkaline > Hypersaline >... | reverse complement strand
GGCTTTGTCTCAAAAGTATTCTTCCTCGACTATTTTTCTGACAAGAATCATAAGATTATAGACTATGATTTTATATGCGATTTCTATCTGTTGAATTTTTCTTTTTATTGAGGTTACAAAACCTCCAAAGCGTCTTTTCAATGATGAAAAGACTGCTTCGACATTTGACCGTTGGTGATATGTATGCATCCATTGTTTTGGATTTTCTTTATATCTTTCTATCATTTCTTTAAAAGCTCTGATTTTACTTGTTTTTCCTGTAGTAGTTTTTTTAGGTCGAATATATGGTGTTCCTCCTTTCATGGTAATTATCAAGCAGTTATTTGCAGATAGGTATCCGCTATCTGCAAGGACATTGTTAAAACCCCAATGTGGCTCTAGCAGTGTTTCTAGTTGTGTTGTCTCATGTACATTAGTCCGGGTGAAATGAAAGCTTATGATGCTTCTCCATTTCATTTCTATTGCTGCGTGTAGTTTTACATATTCGTGAGAAGTGTATTTATGTTTGTTTTGCAGCCAGGTCTCGTTATATCTTTTTATGCTGAATCCAGTTGCATCGACGGCAATGTCATATTGTTTTTTTTAAAGGAAAATGTGAGTTTCTGGTTTAGTTCCTCTAAATATTTTATTGGTGTTTTTTCCATGGCTCGTTGTATTGTGTTGTGATCTGGTATTTTCTTTAGTTTTAGTATCTCCTGGAAAGTTTTGTTACTGCGTATGAGACTTTCGATATCGCGGTATGGCATTTTGAAATATACTTTAAGTAGGCATATTATCACCATGGATTTCGGTGGATATGGACGTCGTCCATATTGTTTTTTTTTCCATGGTTTTTGTGAATCATTTATGGTTTTAACTGCTTCTCTTAGGAAGATTTCGAATTCTTTTTCTTTTATTTTGTTATGTTTTTTCCAATTATAGGTTCTCATTTTTTTACATCCCATCCATTGTATTATGGGATGTAAAAACATTATTTAAGTTTTGAGACACAGTAGAACTGTTCAAATAATGACACATAGAGGATGTAAAGGCAACTGTATTTTTTGTAGTGAAAAAGGACCAGTTAATGAAAAAAACATTAAAAAAATAATTCAAGAAATTGAATTTTTAACAAACGATGATGAAATAAGGGCTGAAGCCATCTTTTTTGATGACAGTACATTTTTTGATTATAGTCATATAAATGAATTAATGGAATATCTGAAAACAAAAAATATAGAATGGGGTTGTCTAAATCGTTTTGATAAAATAATTGGAAACAAAGATATAATTAAAAAAGTACGTGATGCAGGATGCACCTATATGTATTTTGGACTCGAACAACTTGACGATAATGCACTTAGAACTATGGGCAAAAATCTTTCTGTAAATCAAATAATAGAAGCATTAGGGATACTAAAACAAAACAATATTCGAGTAGGTATATCTATCCTATTTGGGCACACTGGAAAAATCGATTTAAAAAATCTTGAAGAATTAAAAAATATACAAGAAAAATGGGATAGCAAAACAATACGTTTTGTAAACAAAGAAGTAGGTGCAGAAAATATTCATGTTGTAAGTCTAAGTATGATGAATTATCATTTAATCCACAAAAAAATAGGGGAAAAACAAAATATAAAAATAGATTACAGTAAGAAACCAATAAAAAACTGCAAACCGTGGTTTTGTTTTGAAGAAGGGGAATGGTTCCATCCCTTAACAATCGATGATAATTATGCTATATCGTTAATTAAACAAATAGATGGTTATCAAAATTTGATGAGAAGCCTTGTCCGTAGAGATGTGGTTGAATATACACTTGGCAAAAAACAAGAATTACCATTTGATTAAAAAAAAAGCTATAATAATTCTAATACCGGATTATATCAATTTTTAGATTATAAGGAAAAAACAATTTTTTAATAATATCCAAAAATATTTGATATCAAAATACCAGCATAATGAGTGAAAATAATTACTAAAGAAGTAATAAACATATGTTCACCAACAACTTTCCAAGGATTATCATTTCTCTCACGAGCTATATTAAGACTGAATAAAAAGATTAGATAAAAACCAATTATAACACTTATCATAACAGCTATATTTAGTTCAAATAGTAAAACTGGTATAATAAACATAAGTGAAAAAATCATTTTACAGAGCAATGTACAAAATGTTGATTTCCAGATTTCTTTATGAGAAAGATTATTATCTCTTTCTTGAGAAAAATGTATGCCCATGGCATCTGAAAATGAATCAGCAAATGCTATTGTCAGTATACCCCCTATCACTACAAGATGTGATCGTGTTATAGAATTTAATCCTACCATTAAACCAAGTGTAGTCACAATACCTGAAGGTAGGCCAAAACTGAATCCAATCTTGAAGGCTCTTTTCATGTTTATAAAACCTTTTTTTGTTAACAAATAAATGTTGACTTTAGTTATATAAATAATTATTGTATAAATATAATAAAATGAAAGAATTCCTAATTCTTATTTTTTGGAATTATACTAAATTTGTTTTATCTTTACAAATTTATGTTTTAATTTACTTTGATTTCTAAGCTTGGGTCTCCAAATAATTCCCATTGTTGAACCATTTTAGTATCCATCTCATCTTTATTACCCAAGAATGTATTTAGGTAGTTAGTTATTGCGCCTTGATGGAGATTTCCTAAAACATTTATATTTTCCTCACTGTAAAGTTTAAAGAATTTTAATTCCAAAAATCCGTCATATATCTCCAAATAATCATTTATATCATTATAATCTGAATCACCTAAAGCATGGGTACCAAGGCCCGTGTTTGCAATAGTTGCTATGCTCCCTCCTCTTCTAAGACTAGCTAACTCCCAGGCCCAACAATTTGTTGAAACATCTATTTTACCTCTCTTTAATTTTTCAATTAGAGAAATATCAAATTTGCCATTAAAGCATCCTCCAACGACTGTCACTGGAAGTTTCTTAAAATTTATCAAAAATTTCATATATATAGTGTTATAGAACGTTATTTTTTTGAACTTAGTAAGAGACGGAGCAAAACCTTTGTCATCAGGATAATGTATACCCCATGCTGTAGAACTACCATGCCCACTGAAATATGCAAAACCAGCACCTTGATTTAATGCTTTGTTTACATCTCTTACTAAAAGTGTATTTTCTTCTGTTGCATAGAGTTCAACAGGTTTAAAATCAGACATGATCTCTTTTGTTTTTTCCATTATCAATATGCCTTCAGATATTTTTTCAGGTTCAAGCCAGTGATCACCAGATACAAGTATAATATTTTTAAACCAATCTCTTGGTTTCATGTTTTCGTAATCTATAATTTTATCAACTATTATCCTTACTTCTCTTCTATTTCTGCATGGTAGACGACCAAATCTTACATCTGGATATAAATCCATTCTATCGATCTCCCCATTTTCAAACTCTGCAAATATATCGTTATTATTTGTATCCCAGCTACTAAAATTACCTTCACTATCATAAATATCTGCAAAATAAAGATCACTAAGAAAACTGGGTTCGAGATTCTCTTGAGTGCCTTCTCTTATCAACACATGACTGTATCTAACAGGTGTATTCCATTTAGTAGATTGTCTGTCTTTTCCACCAATCAGAAGCACTGATTTAATCCCAAGTTCCTCGATTGATTTTTTAATATAGTACTTGATTTTTTCGGCTTTATCTCTACCTTCGCTATCCTTATATATATCTTCAACTGAAACCAATTTAGTTTTAATTTCATTCTTTTCTTTGTGATTAACTAGTGGTTTTAGAGCTCTTGTGAATTTCTCTGGTGAAATTATAAGCAGATCTTTTTCATTTTTATCTTGTAGTATCGGAGTTTCAGGTTCTTTATAGATGACTCTAACTTTTACCTCTTTTACATAATTTATTTTGTCCTCTGTTGGGAAATAGGTTATTGGATTTACTCTAAGATTAAAAAAAGTTTTATATTCATCTTTTAAAAGCCCGCCACCAACATGGTAGGACACAAAACTAGAAGGATACATAGAGTCGTTTTCGTAAATGTCTTCGTCTTCGGCTGTTAAAGTCGAACATGAGCTATATGATATTTTCTTTGGAATGGAGATTTCTTCTGGTTTTGAATATTCATATTCTACACTTATAATCTTAGTTCCAAAGGGAAAATTAATCGTATTTAACTTGACTGGAACCACTGGTCTTCCATCACCTTTACTTTGGAAATTTGCCTCCATAATATTCACTACTACATAATCTCCATAATCTTCTATTTCTGGTTGACTGAAACTAAAATTTTTGTAAACACATGCTAAACCTTCGGCTAGAATCGGTCTTTCATCTGGTAAATCGGTTTCTTTTTCTGGTGTTTTTATAGAATATAAAAAACCTGCGGAGGCAACTACGATAAATAAAATTATTACGATTAATACCGCTATTTTTTTCAGATTTGCGCTCATTATTTAATTCTCCATTAATATATAATGTACATATTAATATTTATATATTTTTATTTTTTATCCTAAAAAGGTTATTGAAAAAGATTAGCGTATCGCGTATTAGATATATATTTTCTTAAAAATAAAAAGTTTTTAACTCTTTAGCTTTATTTAATAAAAGAGTATATTTATTATTTTAAGAAAAGTTAAGAATTATTAAAAATTACCTTAAGTTTTATAACTAATTACTGTATATATACTATAAAAAAGAGGGAATGAGGAGAGATTTGAATGCCAGAAACCGAGCTAAAAAAAGATGAGCGATGCTCAACAGGCATTGAAGAACTAGATACAATGCTAGGAGGAGGAATACCTACTGGTAATACTGTTCTAGTAACAGGTAGTAGTGGTTCAGGAAAAACTACTCTATGTATGCAATTTTTAATAAATGGTGCCAAAAAAGGCGAAAGAGGGGTATTTTTCACTATCACTGAACCGTTGTTTAAACTAACAAAAAACATGGAAGGATTTTCTTTCTATGATAAACAATTGATAGAATCAGGTATGGTAAACCTCATTGATTTAAGAATAATAAGTGAGCGCCTTGGACTAGATACCGAAAAATATACCGTTGAAGATGCAAGTGCTTTATTGGACATATTAAGAGACATTGCAGATGAACTAAACGTAAAAAGATTAATTATTGATTCTATTACTGCTCTATGTTATAGACTTCAAACTCCAGAGATGATAAGAGATTTCATTTTTAAATTAGGTTCATCACTTGCTGCCATGAAATGTACTACTTTACTAAGCTCAGAGGTCCCACCACAAAAGTTTCAATATTCTCAATATGGAATAGAGGAATTCATATCTGATGGAATTATGTTTCTTGGAGATATAGAAAGAAAAGGGGATCTTATAAGAACCTTTCAACTAGTAAAAATGAGAGGAGCTGCGCACAGTAGAACAAAATCTGCGATGAGTATTTCTTCAAAAAATGGTATAGAACTAGCACCATTATTAAAATCTAGAGAGTGAATTAATAGATGCCTAATGTTCTGATTGATGGTTTAAAGGAACGAATATCTAATGCAATAAAAATTAACCAATCTATAGGTATATTACTTCCAGGTAGCAATTACCATGATTTAACCCAAGCTTTATTTGAACTTATAAAAAATAACCCAAACGAAGCATGGGTATATGTATCAGTTACAAAACCATATGATACATTAACAAAACAATTTGAATTTTTAAAGAATAGTAAAAACATTAAATTTATTGATTGTATCTCCAGAGCTGCAGGTATATCAAATGATTCATCAAACTGTATATTTTTAGAAAGCCCATCTCTACTTGAAAAACTTGGTTTAGAAATTATGAACGTCTTTAAAGAAGTAGGTGAAGGAACAAAAAAGTATTTAGTTATTGATTCTTTGAGTAATCTGATTATTTACAACGACCCTGAAATAGTAACAGAATTCTTTTACCATATAGTAAATAAGACAAGAGCTAGAGATATCCATACTATCTCACTTGCTATAGAAGAAGAGGGCATGGAGAGTAGTTTAAATAGATTGATTTACTTAAACGATAAAATTTTGAAAGTAAGGGATTCATTCATCTAGCTGGAGGAAGGAGTATTAAAAAAGCTAATATCACAGATATTAACAAAAAATCTGACAATAAAAATTTTATTAGTACAGGTATTGAAAAACTTGATAAACTCCTTGAAGGAGGTACACCTAAAGGATATTCTGTATTAATACTCGGATCTCCAGGTAGCAGTATTGAAATTTTAAGTAAGCAATTATCAACAGCTGGTAAAACCCTTTATATTACAACAGAGGAAACTAAATCTGAGTTAATGGATGCTATGGAACGTTTCGGCTGGGGAAAAGCAAATATAAAAGTCATTGATATCGCATCAAAATATTCTGACAATGTCCTTTCGGGTGAGCAGAAAAGAGTTAGTGTTTATCAACAAAGATCAAAGGTTAAGCTAAAAGAATTAATTGAGGTTGGTTCATCTGGTATGCCGCCTATAGAGAAAAGTGGCGAAGATTTTTTAGCAATTCTTTCTGAAAGTGTATCAGATAAAAAAGTAGATAAGATTATTATTAACTCACTTGATTTTTTCCTAAATCAATATTCTAAAGAAGAAGTAATACAAACTATACAAGCTGCAAAAATAGCTAATATCCAAAATAAAAGTGTTCTATTTATGATTATGACAAAGGGCATTCATGGAGATGTTTTCGAAAGAAAAATGGAGGGTATGGCAGATTGTGTATTAGAACTAGAGGTTCTTCAGAAAGGATCCACTTTTGAAAGATTTCTTGCAGTTAAAAAAATGAAAAACTATGCAAAAAAAATTGGTATAGCTAGATACGTTATAGATAGTGAAGGTTTTATTTTAGAAATGATAGAAAGGATAATGTAAAGTATTTACAATTCTTAAAAAAATTTTTATTAATATATTTCGTAGATATCATTTGTTGTTACAGGAGGGGTTCTAACAAAAAATACTCCTGGTGATCCTTCTTCTGGTATAACCTGGCCCCAAATATCAGTTCTTATATCAATACCATTGAAAATTGCTGTGACATTCAAAGTTAATTTAGCCATGTCCCCTCGATTTATAACAGGATGACTTGCACTACTAGAACCATCAGCATCTTTTATTACAACTATTCCAAACGTATTTGGACCTTGTTCATATAGATTAGTACCTGAGCTATCATCATTTGTATCAAATAATCCATTTGAACTAACACTTGATGCAAAATTAGGTTCACCACTATTATAAGTTAGAATACATTTGACTGTTCCATTTGAAATCTCAACCAATGTTGTACTCAAATCGATGTCTCTAGAGCCTGCTCTTACATCTACAGCTATACTTAAATTATGAAACGTATTATTGTACCATGTGCCACTTATATTTCTATTACCAACTTGTCCGTCTATATGAGCCACTCTCAGTCCAGTCCCAACTTCATCCTTTGTTTCATCTCCCGCCTGAACAGCCTTGATCTCTAAAGTGTTAGCAGTTTTAATAATAACAGATGCAGCTATACCAGCAACTAAGACCATAGCGATAAATACAATCATAGTTCCAATTCCAATTGCACCCACTTTAGATTTTAAGAAAACACAATCTCCTAATTTTTTTGATTTTCTCTGCATCCAATCCAGTTATTAAATTTTTAATGTTTTTATATCGTTTTTTCGCATTTGAATGTGTAGATGTTTATACTGGTGGATATCTCCATATCTGTTCAACCGTAAAAAAGTTGTATATCTGAATATTTTATTGAATATTCAGGTGCATATATTTAGTAGACTAATGTTTATGATTTAGTTTAATAAAAAAAAAAAAAATTAACCGTAGTTCTTAATAATGAGATTTATATATCGGTGTTAGATTATTCAGCACAGAGGGAGTCTTTAAATGTCAGAAACTAAAATCTTTGAAATTAAATATGGAACAGAAAAACTAAAAAAAGGATTTGCTAAAATGCAAAAAGGTGGTGTTGTTATGGATGTTACAAACCCTGAGCAAGCAAAAATCGCAGAAGATGCAGGAGCAGTAGCAGTAATGGCCTTAGAAAGAGTTCCTGCAGATATAAGGCAAGAGGGCGGTGTTGCACGGATGGCAGATCCTTCGATTATTGAAGAGATTTTAGATTCAGTTGATATTCCTGTAATGGCAAAAGCTAGAATAGGTCATTTTGTTGAGGCTCAAGCCCTTGAATCACTCGGTGTAGACATGATAGACGAATCTGAGGTTTTAACACCAGCTGATCCCTATTTTCATATCGATAAAAAAAAGTTTACTATACCTTTTGTTTGCGGATGTAGAAACTTAGGTGAAGCAACTCGAAGGATATGGGAGGGCGCTGCTATGATTAGAACAAAAGGTGAAGCTGGAACTGGTAACATAATTGAAGCTATTAGACATCAAAGAATGGTTACAAGAATGATTAGAAGACTGAAAGAACTAAAACTAGATGAAATTGAAAAACTATCTGAAGAGTACATCAAAAACTATTGCGATGCAACAAAAACATTAACCAATGGAAAGATTAACAAGAACACAAAAATTTTTTCAGATTATGATTACAATTCAGTAAAAAAGGGTGTTTATGAAGTTTTATTAGAAACAAAAAAAATGCAGCGATTACCGGTTGTAAATTTTGCAGCTGGTGGTATTGCAACCCCTGCAGATGCAGCGATAATGATGCAACTGGGAAGCGATGGAGTATTTGTTGGATCTGGAATTTTTAAATCAAAAATCCCTGAAAAAAGAGCTAGAGCCATAGTTGAAGCAGTAGCTAATTATGATAAACCTGAAATCATTGCTGAAGTAAGTAAAAACTTAGGAAAAGCAATGGTAGGAATTAATATAGACACAATCCCCAAAGAAGAGTTACTCCAGGAGAGAGGATGGTAAGTAAGTTAAACATTGGAATTATCGGAATACAGGGGGCTGTATCAGAACATATAAACATAATGAAAAAAGCTCTTAAAGATAAAAAATTAGAGGGAGAAGTACTAGAAATAAAAAACGAATCACAAATAGATAACATACAAGGTCTAATAATACCAGGTGGAGAAAGTACCACTATATCAAGAATTATCTATAAGTCAGGTTTATATCACAAAATACAAAACAAAATAAAAAATAATGAATTGGCAGTTATGGGGACCTGTGCAGGATGTGTTATTTTATCAAAACATATTATTGATAACACTAAAGATGTTAAAAATTTAAAAGTTATGGATATACAAGTTCAGAGAAACTTTTTTGGTAGACAAAAGCAATCTTTTGAAAAAAAAATTGAAATTAAAGGTTTTAAAAAACCGTATAATGCTGTATTTATAAGAGCCCCGGTTATCACAAAAGCTGATGGTAAATGTAAAATTCTTTCAGTTGTAGATGAAAAAATAGTAATGGTTCAACAAGAAAAAATGTTAGCTTTATCGTTTCATCCAGAGCTCACCGATGATTTAAGAATTCATAAATATTTTTTAGATATGATCTAGGTTAAATATAAAATAAAAAAAAGTTTTAATCAATCCATGCTGGTTTTACCCATGAATCCATAAACCTTTTTGATAATTCAGGACGGGCTTTTGAAATATCTGTAACAGTTATGATACCTACTATATCTTTACCGGTCATAACAGGTAATTTTTTTATATTTTCTTTGATCATAATATCTAGTGCCTTTTCAACGGTATCTAGTGGATGAATATACTTTAGATCACCTGTCATTATTTCTGATATCAATGTTTTTCCCGGATCTTTTCTATCACATATCGTTCTTTCGATAATGTCTCGTTCTGTAATAATACCTATACATAATCCATTTTTTGTAATTATTAGAGATCCAACTTTTAAATCACGATATTTAATACATGCATCATAAACAGACTTATCTTCTTCGATTTTGACGACATTTTTAGTCATAATTTCTTTTACAAGCATGTTGATCAACACCACAAATAGCATATTTGCTAATTTATTTAAAATTGTAAAACCCTAACATACTTATATAACAAACGATAATATCGCAATAGAAAAAAATAGTGATAATGTGAAAATAAAAAATAGGAATCATATTCTTAACGATATTATTAAAGATGGTAAAAAACATCCAAAGGGATGGAATGCAGTCCTAGGAACCGATGATAAAAGATTATCAAGAGATTACTATTTATTTCATCCAAAAGTAGGTATTTATTTACTTAAAGAATACAATAAAAATCCTTTTGAAATTAAAGGAATCGGCGGTAAAATAGGTAGACATATTGATGATGATATCGAATCAAGGATTCAAAAACATAAAGAAGACTTTGGAATAGTACAAGGTGATTTTCAAAAAATTTTAAAAAATCTTGAAAAAGGAATAAAACCTCAAACCATTTTTGAATCTGCTTTAAAAGGAAAAAAAGACATGGGCTTAAAGATGCCTGTAAAAGGAAAAGCTACTTCTTCTAGAAAGATATTTGATGATATTAAATTAAATACTTCTAAAAAACAAGAAAAGATAGATTCGAAATTTGAAAAAGAGGCACATGATGACGGATTATACAAAGGTTATGATTGAAAAAATATTTTAAGACAGATAATCGCCAATTTTTTGTTTTGCCTTCTTTCTTTTTTCTTGTATATCAGAAAGCATTTTATCCATAAGGTCTGATGCATATTTTTTGCACATGCCGCACATCTGTTTTCCTTTTTTACAGGACGTATAGATATTTTGTAATTCCTTATCATCTTCTATCAAATGATATAAAAACAACTCATATACAACACACTCATCTGGCTTACCACCATGTTTTTTATGTTCCTCAAGAGACACTGCTCCACCTGTTTTCGAGCCCATTATTTTTTTCTTTGCAGCTTCTGGTTTATCAGTTAAAAAAATAGCGCTTTCTGGTTTAGATGATGACATTTTTTCACCTGTAAGACCAGTCATAAACCTATGAAACGTTGCAGATGGTTGAATAAATCCATAGCCGCCGAGTTTTGGTTCTATTTTAGCAAGTCTTATGTTTATTTTTTCGATGTCTTTTTCTTCTGCATCTTCAATATATATTGCTTTGTAATCAGGTATTTTCTTTAATTTTTTAAAACCCATTTGTTTTAGTTTTTCTTCTGCAGAATTTAATAGTTCCTTTATTTTTTCATCTATTTTTACAAATACACCAATCTTGTTGTCCTTTGTCTTTGTAACATTAAATAATCTATATGCTTGAGCTATATCTCTACTTAGACGGATATGTGGATCTTGATCAACACCAACAGGTACTAAAGTTGGTTTATTTCCCCCATATTTTTTAAGTTGTACATGCAGTATGTCACCTGTTTGTACCAGAGGTGAAAAAACATGGGACATGTTTGTAGAACCGTTAAAACCATATGTTGACTGCATCTGCGACCAGTTTATTTTTTTACCTAGAATATAAGCTAGATCTTTTACATCCTGGTTTTTTGATTGGAAGTATATCCTGCATTTTTTTGGTTTTAAACCTAATGCGATGTAGTTTGTTATAAATTCAGACAAGGCAAAATCTTTTGTTTCTTTGAAAGTTAAATTTCTTATTGCATAAGCTTCTATATCTGCTACAGCAATATTTATTTCAGCACCAATACTCTGGTAATAAATTAGTTGATCTATAACCATCTTATGGCCAAGATGCATTCTACCAGAAGGCATAAGACCCGTTAGTATAGCCCATGGTTTTTTGTTTTTTACAGCATTGAGTATTAAATTGTATCCTCTATGACCAAATATAACACCTCGCCTGAGAAGTTTATCTGGTTGCGGTAATTCCTTCCATATCTTTTCATTAAATTCTTCTATTCCAAATTCATCTCTGAGTCTTGCATAATCTTGATAGGTTGTTGAACTCCATGGATCTATTTTCATGTTTAATCGTTATTATGTTATCAACATTTATTTCAAAAAATTTGTCTTTTTGTTTAGTTTATGATAATAACGCCGAGGAGGAGATTTGAACTCCTGCTTCCCACAAGGGGAAACCGGCTCTCAAGGCCGGCGCGTTAGGCCGGACTTTGCTACCTCGGCATATTTCAGACTAAACTTTCGTAATAAAAGAATGATAAAAAAATGTTTTTGAATAAAAAAAATTATGAGCGCAGCACAATTTCGATATTTACACCGTCTGGAACCTGTATACGCATAAGTTGACGGAGAGCTCTATCACTTGCATCAAGATCAATAAGACGTTTATGTATCCTCATCTCCCAACGGTCCCAGGTTTCTGTCCCCTCGCCATCCGGGCTTTTCCTACAAGGAACCTTCAAGTGTTTTGTGGGAAGTGGTATAGGCCCACTAAGATCAACTCCTGTTCTTTCCGCAATCATCTTTATTTGATTACATACTTCTTCTAATTTTTTTGCATCGGTGCTTACCAGCGAAATTCTTGCTTTTTGTGCCATTCTTTTGTTACTCCAAAAAATTTACTTTAATAAGAATAAAATAAAAAATGAGAAGCTATTATTTAGCTTCCTCTACTTCAAGACATACTCCTGCTGCTACTGTTTGTCCCATATCTCGTATCGCAAATCTTCCAAGGTGTGGTATTTTCTTTGAAGGTTCGATAACCATAGGTCTAGTTGGAACAATCTTTACTATAGCTGCATCACCTGTTTTAATAAAATCTGGATTTTCTTCTTTTACCTGACCGGTTTTTGGATCGAGTTTTTTCTGAATTTCATCAAAGCGACATGCGACTTGTGCTGTGTAACAGTGGAATACTGGCGTATAACCCTTTGTTATAACACTTGGATGGTTTAGTACCATAATTTGTGCGGTAAATGATTTAGCTACAGTAGGTGGATTACTTGTTGGACCTGCGACATCACCTCTTCTAATCTCGTTTTTGGCTATACCGCGGATGTTAACTCCAACATTGTCACCTGGAGCAGCTTGATTTATTTGCTCGTGATGCATCTCGATTGTTTTTACTTCTCCAGTTGCACCACCAGGTTTCATACTTGGTTTGAATATTATTTTATCGCCAGGCTTCATTAAGCCGGTCTCTATCTTTCCGACGGGTACTGTTCCTACACCTTTTATTGTATATACATCCTGTATAGGCCATCTTAGTGGTAGATTAGTTGGTTTATCTTCAACATTGAACTTATCAATTCCTTGTAGGATAGTTGGTCCATCCCACCAGTCTAATTTTCCTTTATCTTTTGCTGAGTTATCACCAACAAATGCTGAAACAGGTATAAACTGAATTTGATCACCTTTGTATCCAACACTTTTTGCTAGTTTTTCTACATCAGCTTTTACAGCTTCATATTTTGATTTATCGTAAGCAGGTTTTGTGTCATCCATCTTGTTGATTGCTACAATCATCTGAGTTACACCTAGAGTCCTGGCTAAGAACATATGTTCTTTTGTTTGAGCCATGATTCCATCTGGTGCTGCGACAACAAGAATTGCTGCATCAGCTTGAGAGGTCCCTGTAATCATATTTTTTACGAAATCACGGTGACCTGGAGCATCAATAATTGTCACATAATACTTATCAGTATCAAATCTTTTATGTGCAACATCAATGGTTACTCCTCTTTCTCTTTCTTCTTTTAAGTTATCAAAAATCCAAGCTAGAGCAAAACTTTCTTTTCCTTTTGCTTTTGCTTCTTCTTTATATTTTTCGACCATGTGTTTTGGAAATTGTCCTGTTTCAAGTAGGATTCTACCAACCAAAGTTGATTTGCCATGGTCGACATGACCAATAATTACTAGATTCAAATGTGGTTTATCTGCCATATTTATTTTTCCTCCTTTTTAAACAAATTTAGTTTTATCATATATATTTTTTCATTATTACTTTTTAAGGTTTGATAGCCGTATAGACTTCTTATTTATAAGTTTTATTCTAATAGATATTTGATGAAAATTAAAATGGGCTTGGCCGGATTTGAACCGGCGATCTCCGCCATGTCAAGGCGACGTCATAACCCCTAGACTACAAGCCCTAAGATTTCAGCTAGTGAAAACCAGAATTATATAACTCTTTCTTAAATGTTTCAGTCATAATAAAAACTTGAGAGATAATCAGGTACATATGCAGATACATAAATAGCTACTAAAAATTTTAATAAACAAACTTATCATTATATTATTTCCTAAAAAATTGGAGAGGATGCATCTGACTGAATATAGAACAGTATTAAGGGAAAGTAATAAATTTTTTAATAAAAAAGCCGAATTAGAACTAGATGAAGATACATTTTTTATATGGAAGACAGAACTTAAAAAAGAGTTACCATCATTTTGGGAGAAAATGGGCGGTATTCCATAAATTTTCTCTTTTTCTAGTATAAATGTTAAATACATGGCATTGTATTAGCAGTTTCCAAAATGAAGTTTAAAAAACCTTCTCTTACAGTCGATGGAGCAATATTAAAAAACAAAAAAATTCTTTTAATTAGAAGGAAAAATCCACCATTTAGAAATAGGTGGGCTTTACCAGGCGGTTTTGTTGATTATGGTGAAAAAGTTGAGGACGCTGTAGTTAGAGAAGTAGAAGAGGAAACCGGTCTAAAAACAAAAATAAAAGAGTTAATTGGAGTTTATTCAGATCCAAAAAGAGATCCTCGTGGCCACACTGTTTCTGTGGTATATCTTTTAGATATGATAAACAATGAGATTAATAGTGGGGATGATGCATCTGATGCTAAATTTTTTCATTTAGATGATCTTCCAGATCTTAGTTTTGACCATAAAAAGATAATAAACGATATCGTTAGGAGGGAAAAATGATATGTTTTGTCCAAAATGTAAAGTTTTAATGTATCCAAAAGATAAGTTTCTAGTTTGTAGAAAATGTGGTTTTAAAAAGGAAAAAAAAGGTAGTAACGTAGTTCTAAATAAACAAGAAAAAAAAGAAATAACAGTTATTGAAAACAAAGAAGATATGAATGTTTTACCAAAAACAAAAATAAAATGTCCTAAATGTGATAATAACGAGGCCTACTGGATTCTTAGACAGATGAGAGGAAGTGATGAACCAGAGAGCAGATTTTATACTTGTACTAAATGCGGTTATAAATGGAGAGAGGATTAAAAAAAGGTGTCAATTAGAGCATAATCTTTATATATTAACAGAATTATATTATTATTAGAAAACACTCAAGCATTTACTCTAAAAATTAATCTTGGGGGAGTAACATACATGAAAAATATCTATAAAAAACCATTGACACTAATAATCTGTGTATTATTTTTATTAACTATAGCTCAAGCAGGGATGTCTAAGACATTAAATTCAGAAAAAAAAGAAGAAATTGAAAACCAGGTTGATACTCAAAAAATCACTTTATATAGATATGGGGTAAATGGAGAAATAACGCCTGTAGAGGTTGAGATTGATCTATCAGAAGAAGATATTGGTAAAGCAATGCAAGAAAAATGCCAAGAATTATTTGAAGAAGATCAAGAACTTCAGAATTATGTTTTAAATTTAGAAACAAAAGCTCAAAAATCAGGTCTTAAGTTTGGTTGGGGGTCATACCGTATAACTTCTCATGGAAAAGGATATCATTTTAAGACCAAATGGATTTTAAGACTTGTTATAAAACTTATATTAATTAAGCTTGGTTTACCTAGGATAAATTTGCCTGGTAGAAGACGTGTAATTTTTTGCAATTATAATAAAGATCCAAATGCAAACACAACTATTGAACCAATCTTGGGCATTATTGGAACTAGAAATTTAACATACATTGAAGGTAATCATTCTATATTTGTAAATAATTTTGTAGGTTTCACCACATGGATCGGGAGATTTTCAAAATCGTTTTTATTGCCGAGAGCCTTTTATGGTATAGGAACCTTTTTTATTGCTAAATAACAGAAAAAATACCGTCAGTGTTATAAACTCTAAATGTATTAAAATTTGAGAAATACAGGTTAAAGAATAGTTTAAAAGTTATTTGGGGAGGAATAAATACCATGTTTAATGCAAAGGTAAAATCAGAGGTACTAAAAGGTATAATTGATGTTACTTCACCTTTGGTAAATGAGGTGAAATTTAATATAGGCAAAAAAGGAATTTCTCTTAGAGCAGTTGACCCTGCACATGTTGCTATGGTTGATTTGGAGATAAAAAAAGATGCTTTTGATGAATTTAAATCTGATGAAATGGAGCTAGGTATCGATATGGATAAACTAGCAAGCATTATGCGTCTTTCAGGTATGGGTGACATTGTAAATCTAGAATATGATGAAAACTCTAATCGTCTAATTGTTAAAATTGGAAATCTCACTCGTAGAATGGGTTTGATAGATACAGCAGGTATGCCTGATCCTAAGATGCCTAATCTTGATTTACCCGGTAAAATTGTAATTAAAGCATCTGAATTGATACAGGGTGTACGTGCATCTGAAGCAGTATCTGATCATCTTGCTTTAACAGTAAATAAGGATGATTTTGAATTATTTGCAGAGGGAGACACAGATACAGTAAACCTGAAACTTCCAAAAAAACTACTTATTGATCTTGACACTAAAAACAAATGTAAGAGCCTATTTTCAATTGATTATTTCAGTAACATGATTAAACCAGTTAGAAGTGAGGAACCAGTAACAATTATGATGGGTAATGATAATCCTATTAGAGTAGAGTTTGATATAGCAGATAAAAAAGGTCATGTAACCTACCTTCTTGCTCCAAGAATTGAATCAGAATAAAAAAATACAAAATTTTTTTCTGAGGTGTAAAAAATAATAAAAGAGGGTAGACGCAAAAGATACATTGGTTTTATTGTTAAAATTAAAAATGATTTTAAGCCATCTAAAAAAGATATGATACATGCGATCCGTGATAAATGCTCAGAACTTTTCAATGAAAAATGTAAAAAAATGGGTATTTTTTTAGTTAGATTCGATGGACATAAAGGTGTCTTAAGGTGTAGACATTTAGAAAAAGAAAATGTTATAAAACTTTTGAATTCTATTGAAAAAATAAAATCTAAAAAAATTAGTATACAAACTGTTGGAACCTCTGGAACTATCAAATCACTCACAAAAAAACACCTGAAATAGCCTGGATATTAGCCTATTTTTATCACATACATATGCAGATGAATATACAGTTGAATACTTACAAAAACGATAAGTTATTAAAGAAACCAAACATATGGTTTAATGAGTAGTGGATGGGATGCAGGACGGAGATAGTAGAGAGATTTCTCCTGATACTCTTAGACCGTTAGTAATGAGGTCTCTGAGAAGGAGTAGCGTTAGAAAAAAAATTGCGGAGTATCTTTTTGATATTAGTCCAAGTGGGAGTTATACCTCTGATATTGCGTATAATGTAAAGACCACTCCTACTAATGTCATTGGTGCCATACGTGGGATGAATTCTAGATACAGAGAAGAAGAGTCTCTGATCGGTCTTAATTTAGTTGAAAAAGTGGAAAGCAGGCATAATGTTAAAATTTATAAGCTTACAGATTTTGGTAAAGAGATAGTTAGAAATATTAAAGAAAGAGAATAATTTTTAGAATTTTTTTAACTTACAGAGTATATTAAAATTATAGATTTTTTACATTAAATATATTTGTTTAATTGTATAAATGTGTCACAATATTTATATATAAAACAAATATATAATTAAGAAAAATCTAAATAGTGATAAAAAATGAATAAAAAATTGAAATATATTATAATTATATGTATGCTATTGCTTACTAACACATTAGCCATATCAACAACTAGTCTCTCGATTAATAATGATCAAGCAGACGATAAAAAGAATAAAGTTATAACTGAAGTTAATGCAAAAGGAGATTGTGCTGTTTTTATTACAGGTGGTGGACAAGGTACTGATCTACTAGCAGAAGCCGCAAATACCGGAGCAGATTTCTTTAAAACTAAAGGATATAACACAAAAGTTGTAACATACTATGACGATATTTTTCCTTTACTTTCTGCAAGAGATGCCATAATAAACTGGATACCCGATAACCTAGCAGATAATAGTCAGATATTCATATATATAGGGGCACATTCAGATGTACTCTCAACACTTGTGATTGGTTATATTGCAAGAATTCCACAAATTTCTTTAAAACTATGGATTGACAACATGGAATCTAAATGCAATCCATCAGTTGTAACAATCGTTATTGAATCATGCCAATCAGGTAGATTCATTTCTAAATTAAAAGGACCTGATAGAATAGTAATTACTTCAACAGATACCATACACTTTGCATACTACAATCCAATCGATGAATTTGTATATTTTTCTACACCTTTTTTTGAAGGTTTACAAATGGGTAAATCATATGGTTCAGCATGGGAACATGCAGATAAAAATGTTGATTGTATGGAGACAAGAAAAAACACATCCATAGAATTACAAGACCCGAAAATTGATGATTACTACAACAATGGAGTTGGTTCTACAGTTGGCTCTTCATTTGTTGATAAAATAAGACCAGCTAACCGTTTTGCCTTACGTGTTTATCCTACTCATATTCAAACAAGTAAATCTATAAAGCCTCACAGTAACTTATTAAAAATTTCAGAAAAGTTCCCTGCATTACAATTATTATTCGAAAATATTTTTAAATTGAAAAATGAGGTAGATTAAAATGAATAAAATTGTATTTGGAAGCATATTTTCAGCTTTTCTGTTAGTTTCGCTTGCATGGTTGACACCAATAAATGTTAAAGCAGCCGAATCAGAAAAAGAAGAGTTAAAAGATATGCTATTAGACTTTGTTATAACAATAACAAACGATGAAGACTATAAAAAAATGATAAATGATACAGAGATAAAAGCAATATCATTAGAGATATTAAACACTGAAAATGAAAATGATAAAGACAACTTAATGCAAGATTTTGATGATTTACTTAAAGCCAAATATCTGGATCTTATAAATAGGTATATACCAACATTTCAATCATTAAAAAATAAGATTGATGATATGAATATTAATACTCAAAATGTTGAAGAAAAAATTAACGATGAATACTACTATAAGATAGATGTAGAAACTGATAAATTCAACATCATCAAACAAAAAGATGAAAACATTGAAGGCAGCACAATTCTAATTAGTAGTGATGCATCTATTAAAATACCTGGACATGGATGGATAAGTGAAGACATATTTGAAGATATACTCGATTTTCTTCGAGAGCTATTATTAAACATTACAATTGTTTTCGAAGCCGTATTGTTATTTTTAGAAGTAATTGCATATATATGTATTATATTGGATGTAATATTTGGGAGAATAACTGATATTTTTTATCTATTATCCGAGCACACCTTGTGTGTTATGTTATATATAATGGGAATATGGATCAAAGTAGAGTTAGCTTTAACAGTACTAATTTATATAATCGAATTTATTTCAGAAAAAGCAACAAAGGTTAAAGCTGTACCAAGAACTTCTAGATTTTTAGAGAATTTTGCATATATTTTTAGAATATTGGAAAAAAGAATAAATCAGATATTTTCAAGAATCTCTTTTGCTTAAAAAACCGATATCTAAAAATCTTTTTTTTTATTATCTTAGTTATTAATTGGTTTATAAAAAATTTACAAACATATATATTTTAGATTGAAAAATAGAAAACATAGTTGTAAAATAGAATTTTATAGAAAATATTTGTTATTATAAAAAATCTTTTACAAACATTTTTAATCAAATAGATTATATGATTAGCAAAAACCCTAATAAATTGGGGAATTCAACATGTCAAGAAAATCAATAGCTGGTTTTCTAATACTTGGAATAATTATTATTTTGATCATAATTGCTTATTTATTTCCTTATAAGATTGATACAGATAAAGATGGGATAACAGATGAACTTGATTCTTTTCCAAACGATGCAAGGTTTCATAAAAAATGTTGTATAGATACATCGACAAATGTTTTATTAGAACCTGGAGAAAAATATTATCCAAGAGGTTGTGAATGTTTCAATATAAACTGCGAATGTAAATGTATAGGTATAGATTGGTGTGCATGTGGTAAAGATAAAGATATAGATTTTGAAGAAAAAGAGCTTATGTACATAACTGTAATTTCACCTGATACAAGTTTTAGGTATACTAAAAATGAATTTCAAAAGAATTACGAGCAGAGTAATATTCGTATTAACATAGATTCCGCGAGTTATTTAGGTGAATGGGAGATTTATTTTCTAAATGATATTGGAAACCCTTCAATATTTATAGATTATGACATATATAGAATGATTTAAAACAAAGAATAAAAAAGATAACAAATAAATTACAATGAAATTTACTTTGTAATTATCAACTGATATTTTTTAGTTATATTACAAATTAAAGAATCTCAAATAAGGATTTTATTGGTTAGTAAACTTATCTGTCTTAAAAACCATGATACTATTGGATAATTTTTTAGGAATAATCCTATTATATTTAATAAGTGATTTTTAGCTTTATAGTTACCACCACTTTTGATTTCTAAGTTAAAATAAGTCCATTCGCTCTCTGCATCATATGTGTCTTTAGCTTTTACACGTACAGTATAATTTCCAACTTTAGACCAAGTGTGTTCTATTTCAACTACTTCTTCTGAATCATATGGGCCAATCCAATCACTTTGTTTTCCATCCCCAAAATCACACATGTATAATACCTGATCTCCATCAGGTTCATTTGCAGATATATTAAATCTATATTCTTCGTTTCTTTTTCCGTCTTTTTCTGCAATAACAATTGGCTTATCTGGTGGAGAAGGGTTATTAGGATCTTCCTCTATTGTTACAACCAAGGGTTCAGACCATTCACTTATAAATCCTCCTTCATCTTCTGCTTTTACTTTAAAGTTATAAGTACCAGCATCTCTCCATACATGAGATACAGGTATCCTTATTCCGGATTCCTTTAAATCAGTCCATTCATCAACCTGATTATCTCCATCCCAATCTAAACCGTAAGATACTCTTTCTCCGTCTAAATCCTCTGTAAATACATAATAATCATATGAATGATATTGATATCCAAAATTATTTCCACCAAATGGTTTGTCTGGCTTATTAGGAGCAACAGCTCCTTTTAATTTTACACTCGGATCACCAAAAAGAGTGATTTCCCAATAGCAATATTTGTGGATTGGTTCAGACGAAGGCCAATTTATAGTATTAATTTTAGAATTAGTATTTGCTTCACCAATTGTCTTTCTAAAACCAAGCGTTGTTTTTGCAAACATTTCACTCCAAAATAGTCTATGAAAATGTTGTGATGGACATTCATATTTATTTGGATTATATGAGGTCCATCCAAATCTTGTATTAAATATTCCTGCAAATGCTCCATTTTCAACCTTTACAGTTAAATATTCTGCGATACAATCATGTGATAAATCACTATCGTCAACGTATTTATTGTCAAACGCTCCTGATAAACAAGCTTGACTATAGATAAAAAATGACTGCTCATTATTGATATAATCAATGACATCGTTGGATGATCCTTGTATTTCTCCATCCTTCATCTCAACTGGTTGATTAAGTTTCATAACATGAAAATTATTACCGTGTCCGACATGATTTATTATGCTTGGTTCATCATTAATTTTATTTTGTAAATCCTCTTTTGTCCATGTGCCATCTGCATCATATAATTTAACAATATTATATGCATCAGAAGGGATTCCATTTGTTGTATAACCTGGTTTAGTGCATTGATCAATTAATTGATTCAGCCAACTACGACCATATATTCCGCTACCAAGGCGTTCCCCCACCATTAAAGCCTGATCGTAATTGTCATAGTTGCGGTTAATGTAATCAATTGTTTTATCAACAAAATTTTTTACTTCTTCAACAGTATCAGCACAAACTCTTCCTATATGTAGCTCAGGAATTAGATCTAAATCTAGGTTTGCATACCATTGGTCAGTAGCAACATTTACTAATTCCTCATAATAAGGATCATAACATTTTACATATTTAACTGGTATCATATCTGAATCTCCGCCTAAAAGAACATATTCAATTCCTAAAGTCCAATAGTTAATTTTAAGGAAGTTAAGTATATTTGAGGGTTTTAAATTATTTGAAAAACCTATTTCATCAATAGTTTTTATAATAGTTTTTATCCCGTCTTGTCTTTCATCTGCCAATCTCTGAAATTCATTTTTATAACTGTCTTTTGTGACGATAAGTAGATCATAAGTATCATCAGAAGATTCTGCTTGAATATTTATGTAACTATTAGTAAAATCGGGGTTATCTACGATATCTTTTACTGCCTCTTCATCTTTTTCGAATCCACGGAAAAATGGATTGATATCTTCTTTTTCCTTTGTTTTTATATTAACTTCAAAAGAGGTATAATAATCGATTCTATTTTTTTCTGGATTGTATTGTAAGGGATATAAACTAAGAATTAAAATATTATAACCTCTGAAACTTTGAACCCCGCTTGAATCATATAACTTACCCGGAAAATTTTCAGATGAAGCATATATCTCTTTTTTAGGTATAGGTAAACTTAAGTTGTTTTCATCTAAAAAATGACTAAAGTTGCCAACAGGCGAAAGAACATAATTTAAATCAAGAGATTTTTTTGTACTAGGAGTTATAATTATATTATCAACTTCTGTTTTTTGTGGGAGCAATATATATGCACCTTTTACTGGCAAACTTGGTTCCCCAGTATTTCCTGAGCACGGTAAATCATTCAATATAATTTTATTATAGATTTTGTTTCCAATGTCTATCTTTTTTATCTTGGGTGTATCAAAAAAATATTCTAAGTTAATTTCGTCTATATCAGATGACATAGTAGAACTTAACCCAAATACAAACATTACTTGAGCATTAATAATTAGCATCAAACCAATAGTTAAAAAAACTATAATTTTTTTCTTCATATTTTCATCCTCTTTATCATATTTTTATATTCATATTGTATATTTGAGAAAATTGAGGAAATAATTTAAATAAATGGATATTTATTTTTTCAATAATTTTTTGTAAAAACGAAAACTTGAACAATAAAGAAGAAAAAGGATTAGAATTAAAACACGATTTTGATTTTATTCCGACTCTTTCCCAGTAATTATTAGAAAAATCATTACTCTCAGGTATAAGATTTTCAGGATCTAAAAAAACCTTAAGCGTTGATCCCTGAGGAGTAAAACCTTCATCTTTTTCTCCATCAAAATCAGTCACATACTCTTTCCAAAAAACTGTATAACCTACTTTTTCTCCAGGTTCTAACGAATCACCAATATCTGGATGGCCCCACCATCTAATCAATTGATTATTGACCGTTTCACCTTTGAATTCAGCGGTTAAGCTCATATCAAGATCTGGATAATCTGATTTTTTTAATTTAGAAGAACCTACATTTTTAATATCTACATAAGCCCAATAGCCCACATACTCGTGTTCTTCTGTAAAAGGGTTGAAAAGATATAATAATCTTAAATGCCATACAATTAATTTCAAATCAATATTTTCTGAAGAAACATCCATCTTTTCGTTAGAAACCTCCATCGCATCTACAAAACTTGAAAAACTAGTTAATAAAAACATGCCTATTATGGTTATACATATTATTTTTTTCTTCATTTTTATATTACCCCCTATTTATTTTTATTTTATTATTTAGATTTTTAAGAATCGTTGAAATAGTGTGAACATATTTGGATAGTTTTCAAATAAACTTAAGAAAAAATTATCTACAATTGTTTTTTCTTTTGAAACGCGAGTTGTAGGTTCTTTCCAATCGCTGTAGGCACCTGGATTATCTTGTGCCCTGCATTTTGGACTAAGGGTAAAAGGATCAGTCATAAAAATAAAGGTTGCTTTATTATCTTCATCCAGCGTCTTGAAACGCGACCAAACCGTATCATCATCAAAAGGACTGTTGACATAAGCTGCTCTCACACCGTTTCCATCAGGATCAAATACTTCAACTATTATACAAATGCCTCTTGGAGGTCTCCAATTATAGTAACATTTAGTTATTTCAGGCGGTTGATTATCATTATTATCTGGTTCCGTTGTTAATTTTGATGTTGTAGAGTCCTTATTAAATTGTTTGCTTTGTACATTAGTAAATGTGCTTAATAATAACAAAGACAGTATAAAAACTGCCCAAATAATTTTTTTTACTTTTTTCATTTTTTTCCACATCCAAATTATTTCTATAAATAATAGCAGATAATAAAGTATTTAAGTTTTATAGCCCGTCAATTGTGATAACTAACAAAAAAACACTATAACCACAATATCATTAAGCACAAAATGGAACTGGAAAAACAAAGAAAGAAAAACCTAAAAAAGAAAAGGATAAAAAAAGAGTTTAGAGTTTTAAGAGTCGTTGGAATAGTGATAAAACATTTGGAAACAACTCAAATAGTCTAATCAATGGTCTGTTGATTGCTTTGTTTTTGGACATTGTTATACTTAATGGATCTGATATTGGACTGTGTATTTCGTTTTCATCAACTGCAATTACTTGAATTTTTTTATCACCTCTTGAATTCCATGTGTGAGCTGCTGTGAATTCTTTCCCTGATTCAACCTTTATGCTTTCTTCAAAGGCTCCATCACCCCAATCAATATAATATCTAATCTTTTCTCCATCAGGGTCTGTTGATAACATTGTGAATTCTTGTTCTTCTCCCATTTTTCCAGTT
>Ga0180433_10003130_pt1 | contig 24622 bp, 29 predicted proteins | sample SS_ome_8_FD_132980 | JGI IMG/M metagenome (GOLD analysis project Ga0180433, IMG submission 132980) | Hypersaline lake sediment archaeal communities from the Salton Sea, California, USA - SS_1_D_1 metaG | ecosystem: Environmental > Aquatic > Non-marine Saline and Alkaline > Hypersaline >... | reverse complement strand
TGTAGCATTCTCTGGTTTCTCCTCAATACTTCTGAGGAGTTTTTTAACTTCTTTATCCTCTCTAGCCATCTCCAGCTCACCCCCGTGTGCTAGTAGATATATTAGTATGTAAGGAATGTTTTAAAAGATATACGAAGAAACATTTTGTGCAAAATAATTAGATAATTTTAAATATCTCATTTGTTAAGTAACCAATATGAAAAATCCTCATCATAATTTACCCTTAAACGAAGAAATGTGCGAACTCGTGGGAGCATTGATTGGGACGGTTTTATTGGAAATTATGGGGATAGAAAACAACAGTATATCATCCAAGTTACTGGTGATAAGAGATTGGATGCGGAATATTTTGGGTATCTTACTCAATTAATCAAACAAAATTTCAATCCTAAAAATATATCAATAAGAAACTCAAAAGGGAATACTCTTCGGCTTACTATTTATTCTAAAGATCTGTATGTCTTTTTAATAAAGCGTTTTGCCTTTCCTAGCGGCAAAAAGAATGATATTGTAATCCCTAATGAAATTTTGAGTACTGAAAGATATTTAATAAAAACAATAAGGGGAATTTTTGATACTGATGGTTGTGTTTTTTGGGATAAAAGAAAAATATATAAAAAACCTTATCCTCGTATTACTCTTGAAACAAAAAGTAAGGCGTTAAATAATCAACTTACAGATTACTTATCTGAATATTTTAGGATAAGAAATATAAAAAGAAAAAGAGTGCTGGGAACAACATATGTAATAGAGATCTACGGGCACTTACAATTTAAAAAATGGTTAGAACTTATTGGTTTCTCCAATAATAGGCATTTGAAAAGTATGCCTTTGTAGCTCAGCCTGGTAGAGCGCGTGCTTGGTAAGCACGAGGTCGGGGGTTCAATTCCCCCCGGAGGCTTTCTATTTTTTCAATGTAAGCCATATCAGCATTATTATTGCTATCAAAAACAAACCCCCGTAATCAAACAAGGGCATTATTATGCAGCAGTATGCAGCGCCTACAAGTTCACCGAATACCTCAAGTATGAATTCTGCAGAATTATGCACTGCATGCAGCAATATGGCAGGAATCATTGCTGGAAGTGCATACAATATCTGTGAATAGCCCTTATTTTTCAGGTATCCTATTATTCCTCCTGTCAATGCAGTATATACCCCATGGCCTGCAGAAAACATTATTGACCTGAAGAAAAACAGCCACAGCCATGTTCCTATGTCCGCACCCATGGGATTGTCAATAAGATAAAGCCAGTTTTCAATAAATGAGAAACCCATTCCTATTGTGAATCCGAAAACAATCCCGTCGGCAACATTACTATATTCATGATGCAGTGAAAAAAGCACGAGCCCTGCGCTTTTCAATATCTCTTCTACAATTGGTATCAGAATGGCTATGGATATGGCTCCTATTCCTATTGAAAGGAAAATTGAATCTATGAATGTATTAAGTCCTATTGCCATAAGCGATGCAAGGATTCCCCAAAGGAAAAGAGAAACAATTATCCGCAAGGGCTCCCTCTCCCTATAGTCTGCAAGCCACCAGGCAGCCACCCACAGGAAAGGTGCAAAGAATGCGATTCCTCCGCTTATAAGAAATGCTGTAAAAGCTTCAGTAGACCTGAATGCATCTGCCGCTATTGCAAGATATATGGCAAATATGATGAATCCTATTATTTCAAGCATCCAGAAAATAGGGGATGCAAGGAATGCCTGCAGAGTCTTTGAAACTCCTTTTACGTTTTTGAAAGGATACAACAGACTTCGGATAGTGTATTCACCGTGGTATATAATATGATGGTCATGCTTGCTTGCAAGGTAATACATTCCTGCAGCCAAAGGAGCTATTATCAGTAAGAATCCTGGAATAAGGAATGAGATTAAAACAACAATAAATTTCCAGAACTGGTTTTCATATTCTTTCCAGTTATATTCTATCGATATTGTGGGAGTAACTAATGATTCCCCATAAACAGGCTCAAGCAATGCGCGGAATTTAACCGTATTTTCTGTTGCATAATTATATGGGACTATTGCCTGGCATTCAAGGGAAGTTGAACCTATGTAATTTCCGTGGTCCCCATATCTTTCCAGGCAGTCGGTTTCTGAAACCAGCCTCTCTTCATCAGTTGCTATTATTATCAGTCTGTCTCCTATAACAAGCGGAGGTGTTTCTATTATAAGCGGAACACTATGCGGAGATTGTACTGATAAAACAGGTTCTTCTATCCCGTCATATATTCTTAGCCTGAAATCACCTGTTTTGTTTAATGAGTCAATGCTGGTTATGTAGGTATCCTCCCCTAAAATCATGGGAAGAACAAAAAGAGTGACTATACTTGTTGATAAAGCAAGAAGACAGAAAATGAAAAATCCCCCGAACACTATGTATTCGGCTGTAGAATATTTCACGCCCGAATACTTTCTTCTGTATTTTCTTTTGTCAGAACTCAAGATCGTCATCACCAATCAGACTGTCGAACATTCATCATCCGAATTTAATTGAGTGGAACTATTTTAACTCTTTTTGGAGAGGCTTATGTATGGAAGATGCGAAGGAAGCAATCCTCTGGAAGCCTGCTGAGAAAAAACAAGTGCAGTGCTTTCTATGCTACAGAATGTGCAAAATAAAAGATGGGGACAAGGGATACTGCAGGGTAAGGAAAAATGTTGATGGAAAATTATACTCTTTAAATTATGGAAAGGCAATAGCAACGAACATAGACCCGATAGAGAAAAAGCCTTTCTATCATTTCATGCCAGGCACGAAATCATTTTCATTTTCAACTGTTGGCTGCAATTTCAGGTGCAAGTTCTGCCAGAATTTTTCAATATCACAGGAATTCGGTGAAGTATGGGGTGAAGACCTGCCTCCCAAAAAAATAAAGGAAATCTGCGACAAGCACAATGTTGCAGGTGTTGCCTATACTTACACAGAGCCGACAATATTCATGGAATACGCTCTTGATACTGCCAAGCTGGTACATGATGACAGATACAATGTTTTTGTCACCAACGGCTATATGACAACAGCAGCGATAAATGAAATGGAAAAAGTGATAGACGCTTCAAGAATAGATTTGAAAGGATGGTACACAGACAAGGTTTACGAAGAGCTTTCAGGTGATGTAAATCTTGATTATGTTCTTAGCAGCATAAAAGAGCTGCATAAAAGGCAGCATATAGAACTGATTACTTTGGTTATTCCAGGATATAATGACAATGAAGATTCCTTGAGGGGAATAGCAGAATGGGTGTACAATTTATCACCGGATATTCCCCTACATTTCATAGGATTTTATCCTGCATATAAAATGCCTGATGCGCCTTCAACAACTCTTGATACATTGAGGAATGCAAGGAAAATGGCAATGGATGCTGGATTGAATTATGTATATACAGGAAACAGGCTTGACCCCGAAACAGAAAGCACATACTGCCCGAACTGCAGTAAGATGGTACTAAAAAGGGAAGGCTTCGGAGTTGTTGAAAACAAGCTTACTGAAAATGCAGAATGTTCTGAATGCGGAAAAAAACTTAATTTTGTTGTTGATTTAAAAAAATACAGAAAAAGAAAAAAAGATTAGAAGAATCATGGAACTATAACTGTTCCTGAATTTCCCTCAACAGCTTCTTTGGCATTTTCAAGGCCGCAGATTATTGCCTTCTGCCCTCCATGCCTAAGGAAATAGATGGCAGCTTCCATCTTGGGTTTCATGCTTCCTTCAGCGAATTCACCCGCTTCCATAAGCTCTTTTGCTTCCTTAACTGTTATAGTGCTCAATTCTTCCTGGTTTTCCTTTCCGAAATTTTTGTAAACTGCAGGGATTGCGGTTACTATAAGAAGAAGTTCAGCATCTATCTCTCTTCCTATCAAAGCAGCGCACCAGTCCTTATCTATTACGGCTTCAATGCCCTTTCCGTCAAGCTTTACAGGGATTCCTCCTCCGCCTCCTGCTATAACTACAAGCCTTTCTCTCAAAAGCGGAGTAATTGCCTTTCTTTCAACAACTTTCATGGGTTTCGGTGAAGGGACAACCATACGATATCCTCTTCCGGCATCTTCCACCATGTTCTCCCTGATTTTTTCCTTGTAAAAAGGACCTATGGGCTTTGTAGGATTTTCAAATGCAGGGTCGTCTTCATCAACAACAACCCTGGAAACAAGCGTAACTGATTTTCTGTTTGTTTTTCTCATTAATGCCCTCTGCAAAAAGTATCCTATCTCACCTTGCGTCATTGAATCAAGAACATCAAGTGGCATCGCAGGAACTTCGTCTGTTGCTGCATGCTGTATGAGCAAAGACCCTACCTGGGGTCCGTTTCCATGTGTAATTACTATTTCATTTGACTCGATTACATCCCTGAGTGCGCTCATTGCCTCTTCAGCAGTTTTCATCTGCTCTTCAGCAGTCCCTTTCTGCCCTTTTTTGATTAAAGCATTTCCGCCCAAAGCTATTACGACTCTCATCTCATCCCACCCTGTTTAATTTTTCTTCAACCTGCCTGTAGATGTTAAGCCAGGTTACTAATCCAACAAATATGAATATTATGAAATAATAGATATTTGCATACATGAAATAATGTACAAATCCTAAAACCGCAGGTACACTCGAGATGCTTAAAACAGCCGGGGCAGAAGACATTGCCACCGCCTTGCTGGGAGCTTCATTCACGGTTCTCATAAGTATTTTCGGAACCAGAATAACATCAGCAACAGCTATAACACCGAAAATCAAAGCCATTATCTCTTCTGAAAATGCTGCCGTGGGCTGCCATTCCTCACCCATCGGATGTATATATATCCCTATGGCCACAAACAGCACCATTGCAATAATCGGCAAATAAAATGTGATTTTATCCATATTAATCATTCATGTGGTTGTGTTTTAAAATCTAACAAATCCCACCGAACAGGCTTCCATGGTTTGCATCTGTTATTTTTACCTTTACTCTTTTACCCAATTCAACTTCATCATCCATGACAACCTGCTTGTAATTGTCTGTTCTTCCCTTTGTTCCTTCACCTTTTTCAAGTGCAACAACCTCAACTGTTTTTCCAATATACCTCTTGTTATTCTCTTCACAGACTTTCCTTATCAGTTCAGAACATATCCTGCTTCTCTGTTTTATTGTTTCAGTAGGCAGCTGCTTCACCTTTTCCGCTTTTGTTCCTTTTCTCAAGGTGAATTTCGAGATATTGACAATATCAGGCCTGACTTCATCGATAAGCTGCAGAGTCTCTTTGAATTCTTCGTCTGTTTCACCGCAGTATCCCACTATTATGTCAGTTGCAATGCTTATATCAGGAATTTTTTCCCTGAATTTCTTTACTGATTTCCTGAAATCACCCACAGTATGCGGCCTGTTCATGTCTTTGCATACCTTTTCGCTTCCGCTCTGCACCGGCATATGGATGAACTTGTAGAATTTTTTATTTTCAATCAGTTCAACCAGCTCATCATCAAATCTTGCAACATGCTGGGGGTTTATCATTCCAAGCCTTATTCTGAAATCACCTTCTGTCTTAACCAGTTCGTCAAGCAGTTCGATGAGTGATGAATTTATGTCAAGACCATATGCCCCTGAGTCCATTCCTGTTATCTGGATTTCCTTTGCCCCTTTTTTCAGCCCTTCCTCTATCCACAATTTTATTGTCTTGAGCGGATAGCTTCTGAGGAAAGGCCTTGCAAGCTTTGTCTGGCAGAAGGCGCAGTTTCCTACACAGCCCTCTTGTATGGGAATGCGGAGGATAGGCGCTGTGATATTGCGGATTATACCTCTTTTGTCTTCCTGCCTGTCAAGCCACAATGTTTTGCCTTCAAGGGCTGCCTGTATTGCGGTGCATATCTTTTCAAGGGCGTATGGGCCTACAACAACAGGATTTTTTATCTCATTCAGTATTCTTTCCCTGTTAACGTAAATACAGCCTGCTATCACAAAAGGTTTTTTCTCTTTCTTCATTTCCTCCATTATCTTGTTTTCAGTTGCTCCCTTTACAGTGCAGGTATTATAGATTATTACGTCTGCATCAGTGCTTTTATCAGCTAGTTCATATCCCGCATGTTCAACGATTCCCTTCATAATGTCTGTATCTGCCTGGTTCAGAGTACAGCCATATGTTTTAAAATAAACCCGCACCATCAAATAGATTGATTTTAAAAGTCTTTTTAATATGTGATATTACTCAAGAAAAAAGGGATGTTTGATGCCTAAAAAAATGAATTACATAATTAAAAAACTAGAGAAAGGCCCACTGCAGCGTTTCAAGAACCAGAATCTCCTTTTGAAAAAGTTCGGGGAGGTGGGCCTGAAAATATATCGAGCCATTACAGGCAGAAGAACAGTTGAGGAACTCAAAAAAGACCTCGCCCTTGATGATGCAATGTTTGATCCTGTTATAGACTACATGACAGAGGCAGGAATGGCTGAACTTATTCCTGAAGGCAAGAAAGAGGAAAAGAAGCCGGAAGCGCCTGCGGAAGAGATCGAGGCGCCTGCGGAGGAACCGGAAGAGGAAGTCGAACCAGAAGAGCCTGAGGAAGCGCCTGAAGAAATAGAAGAGGAAGCGCCTGAAGAAGAGATTCCTGAAGAAGAGGAAATAGAAATTGAAAAAGAAGAACCCAAAAAACCTAAGAAAGAGGAAGAAGGCTTCTTTGATGAGATAGAGCCGATCAGACCGGAAGGAATGGAGATAGAGCCTGAAGAAGAGGAAGAGCCTGAGGAAGAAGTTGAGCCTATAGAAGCAGAGGAAGAAAAAGAAGAGGAACCGGAAGAACCTGTCGAAGAAGAGGAAGAAGAGGAAATTGAAGCAGAGGGCGAAGAGGAAGAACCCGGCATTGATTTTGAATCCGAAGAGGAAAAGGAAGAAGAGGAAGAGCTTAGTTCTGTTGAAAAAATAATAAAAGACAAATATGGGGATACTGGTGTTCAAGTTTACAATCTTATAGACGGTGAAAAGACAGCAGAGGAAATAATGAGAGATGTAGGGGTAAGCGAATCAAAGCTCATTGAGATACTCGACTTCATGGACAAACAGGGGATAATCAAGCTTGAATATCCTGGGGAGAAGAAAGCCGGAAAGCCTACTGCTCCTGTTTCTTCTGAAGAACCATCCACAGGATTCGTTCCTATCCTTGAAACTGAAAGGGTTTCTAAATCCAAGGAAGTAACAATACCAAATCCTGTTGAAGTGCCTGCTCTTGTTTCCGGGGATATAATAAAATCAGTTCAGATGAAGGCGAGGGTAATGCTCAAGTATAAGGACGAAGGCAAACGCGTCTTTAATTTGATAGATGGGAAGAAAGACGTGATAGATATTGCTTTGAAATCAGGAACATCCCTGCCTGTAGTCTATGATGTCCTTAACTTTTTAATGGAAGGCAGCATGATTGTGTTGAAGCCTATGTTGAGGGAATACGTCAAGAAGAAATATGGTGATGACGGCTACAGCATATACAAGAGATACGGCCGTGAAGGTCTTATGCTGTATGAGCTTATAGGAAGGGACATGACATTCAAGCAGATGGCTGAACTTGTTACAAAAGACAAGGAAAGGGCAGTGGATATGTTCCTGTTTATACATGAGGTTCTTGGAATAGAGCTTCCAATAGACAGGGATGTTCTGGCAAGACAGCTAGGTGTCTGATTATTTTATCCTGCTTAGTGATATTTTTTCGATGTCCAGAGGTTCTGCTGTCCTTTTCAGATTGTGTGCCTTTCCTTTAACTGTTGAATCCCCGAATACAACTGCAATACATTCTTTTTGTTTTGGCTCTGATATCCTTAATGCAGATTTTATGTCTGTCTTTCCTGTCAGCCATAATAAAAATTCGTATTTGAACTTTTTAGCTATATTTTTTTTGCTTTTGAAGGATAACTCTGCCAGATGATGTGCCAGTTTTATCTCTTCTTCTGATTTTACCAGGTCCTTTCTTACTGATATCGCATCTTCAGGCAAAGGCGTATTCGTGCTTATTTTCAGTATTTTCATCAAGAGGAAAACAAAAGATAACAATTTTAAATCTGCCCCCATAAATGATATCTCACGAGGTGCTTATTAATGAAACAATATCACGATGCAGTTGGAAAAAAAGTCAGCAGGGGAACCGGCGGACGAAAGAAAAAATCCAAGGACAAAAGCCTTGCCCATGTAGGAGGCAGTTTTACCTCTACAAAAATTGCTGATAAAGACGTCAGGGTAAAAGTAAGGACAAGAGGTGGAAATACCCGTCTGAAGCTCAAGAAATCACTGGTTATGAGTGTTGTTACCAAAGACGGAGCCAAAAAAGCTAAAGTACTACGTGTTCTTGAGAGCCACAACCCTGAATTTGTTCGTACCAATATAATAACGAAAGGAGCAGTTGTAGAAACAGACTTGGGAAAAGCAAAAGTTACAAACAGAGTGGGCCAGGACGGCATAGTCAACGGCGTTCTTATCTCTTAGCGCTTTATTATTTTTCTTACGAATTTTTCTGCTAATTCTTTGCGTTTTTCTCTTTTTACTTTAATCCTTCTCATTGCAGCCATTGCAACAGAAGTCATTTCTTTTTCATTAAGCTTGTCTCTAAGCTCATTGCGTACATTCTTGTAGACTTCCTGGGGGGGTGCAGGCATTCCGTCGCAGTACTGCTCCCATACAATAAGTCTTTTTGAAAGCACTTCTCTTTCTTCATCCGTTTCGAAGTATTTCGCTTCATCTCCGTTCATTACTTTGTAAGCAGCATAAGTTATAATGTCTCCAACTCCTCCTTCAAAGAAAGAGGCATCTGTAATTAGTTTTCTTCCTTTTTCTATAATATCATATACAAAGCTGTCAACATCTGAAGGAAATATAACAAGCGTATTGGCTACACAGGACCTTTTCCAACCGGTTATTCCATCAAAACTGCCCCCATCATAAAATAATACCTGTGGCTGCACAAGATGGGGTCTCTGATTATAGCCCAGCAATTTACCCATATCGCTTTCGTATACTGTTGAGCTATTTCCCTTTGTGAAAATGAAAAAATCAAAATCGCTTGGCACTCCATCTCCTGCACCATTTCCATATGCCATCTTTCCGAAAATAACCAATGCAAGCTCAGGGTTAACATTGTCAACTAATTTTGAAAACCACTTGAAAAATTCATTAGGCTCAGTATTTTTCTTTTTATCAAATAGTTTTCTGCATCTTTCCATCACATCTGCAGCTGTCTCTTTTGGAGGTTTATTCATTTCTTCGAATATGTCCATTGGAGGATAAACCAGCGACTGTTCTATGAATTTTCTTACCTGCGGAGATTCATCTGTATCTGCCATAATATATTCAGAACAAAACTCTTTATAAACCTTATGTTAACACTATTTAACACATAATTAGCTTACTTTGCCGTCTTTAACCTCTTCCGTGGTGATTGTTTTCCCGTTAACTGCAAGAGGCTTTCCTTCCACCAGTATTTTGCCTTCTTTTACCTTGAATTTGATCTTTGAGAATTCTTTGAATGTAATCTGTTTCCTTGGCTTGCTGTCAATGCCTTCAGCAAAAGCCTTATCGCCAACATTCCATTCTTGTGAAGAAAGAATCTCTATTTTATCATCCTTTCCTTCTGCAACAAGAAGCATTCCTTCAGAATCCACTCCCCTTAGCTTTGCAGGAGCAAGGTTCTTCACTATTATGACTTTCTTTCCAACAAGTTCCTCTTCTTTGAAGTACGGAACAAGGCCTGAAACTATCTGCCGTTCGCCATCCCCCATCTTAACCTTCTCCACATATAACTTCTCCGCATCAGGATGTCTTTTCACTTCGGTTATTTCAGCTACTTCGAGGTCAATATCCACAAATGAAACTTTTTCTTCAACTGCTCTCTTCTCTGCTTCTTTAAGCTCCATTTTCCTGAAAACTATTTCCGGCTTTTCGATTTTATGTCCTTTCTTGATTGTTTTCCCAAGATTACTCCACGTTATTTCTGCTTCATCAAGACCCAGTTGTCCGAATATACTTCTGCTTGAATTGGGCAGATACGGTTCTATAAGGATTGCAGAATCCCTTACCTGGTGGGCAAGCACATTAAGAACAGTTCCTGCTCTCTCTTTGTCTGTTTTAACCAGCTCCCATGGCTTATTGTCCTGGAAGTATCTGTTGGCATTCTTTGCAAAATTCCCTATGATGAGATTGATTCCTTCCCTTATACAGTTGTTATCAAGTTCTTTTTCTATTTCTGAAATAACTTTTTTCTGGGTTTCAATAAACTCCCTGTCTTTTGCAGTCATCTGTTTTACTTCAGGTATCTCTGAATCGAAATTATTCGCTATGAAAACAAGTGTACGATTTACAAGATTTCCCAGGTTGGCAATCAATTCATTGTTATTCTTGTCAACGAGGTTTTTCTCTGAGAAATCACCATCATCAAAGGTTGGAACCTCACTCAATAAACAATATCTTAATGGGTCTGTTCCGTATTTTTCAATCATGTGGAACGGGTCTATTATATTTCCCAGGGATTTGCTCATCTTCTGCCCTTCAACTGTTATGTATCCATGGACAAAAATAGACTTTGGCAGCTTAAGATCTGCTGAAAGCAGGATTGCAGGCCAGTAAATCGCATGGAATCTCAGTATTCCCTTTCCTATTACATGGACATCAGCAGGCCAGTATTTCTTGAATGTTTTTTCATCATTTCCATAGCCTATTCCTGTAAGGTATGTTCCAAGGGCATCAAACCACACATACATTATCTGCTCCGGGTCATCAGGAACAGGAACTCCCCAGTCCTTTGCCCTGCTTATTGAACGTGAGATACTGAAATCTTTCAATCCGCCCCTTATGAAACTAAGGACCTCATGCTTTCTTGTTTCAGGAAGTATCTTCAATTCATCGCTTTCAATAAGCTTTTCAAGCGTGTCCTGGTAATTTGACAATTTGAAGAAATAATTCTCCTCTTCAATACTTTCAAGTTTTGTTTTATGTTCAGGACAGACTCCTTCTGGCAGTTCGCTTTCTTCATAAAAAGATTCACAGCCGACACAATAAAGGCCCCTGTATTTCTTTTTGTAAATATCTCCTTTCTTATTGCATAAAGACCATAAATTATGTATTCCCGGCCAATGCTTTTCCTTATTGGATGTTCTTCTGAACGAAGTGTAGGAAAGGCCTATAACGTCTGCCAGCTTTTTGAATATCTCGGCATTTGTCCTGCATAGTTCCCCGGTGCTTATGCCTAATTTTTCTGCTGCATGCACGTTTTTCAGGCTGTTTTCATCAGAGCCTGTTACCAATCCAACATCTTTTCCCTTAAGCCTCTGGTATCTTGCTATAACATCCGTCTGTACAAATTCCAGGGCATGGCCAAGATGCGGGGCTGCATTAACATAAGGAATCGCAGTTGTAAGATAGAAATTTTTCTTGGTTATTTTAATCACCTGATTAGCTGTTTTTCTGTTCGAAACCTATTTTAACCATATAAGTCTTATATAGATTGCCCCGGAGGCTAAAACCCATGAAAACACTCATAATATACTATTCCAAACACCACAGGAATACTGAAAAGATTGCAAAAGTCATAGGAAAGGTTCTTGATGCAGATGTGGTGGAGCTTCATAATTTGGATATGGGCAGGCTTGCAGAATATGATTTGATAGGTTTTGGCTCGGGAATATATTACAGCAGGCATGACAAAAACCTGCTTGAATTTGCAAACAAGCTTCCGCACATGGATAAAAAGGCATTTATATTTTCAACCAGCGGAATGGGCTTGAGCGTTTATCACAGGGCACTGAAAAAGAAGATTCTGGATAAAGGCCTTAAGTTAGTCGGCGAATTCTCCTGCAAAGGTTTTGATACTGTGGGTCCTTTTCAGTATATAGGGGGAATAAACAAAGGCAGGCCCAACGAGGCTGATGTTGCAAGGGCGAAGGAATTTGCAGAAACACTGAAAAATATGTAATTTCCCTTACATTTCCGTAAGCTTAAAAAATTCTTTCTTTGTATTTGATGGCATGAACAGAAATATAGCTTTACTATTATTGCTGTTATTTGCATCCTTTTCATTTGCTTATGATATAGAACTCGTATTTTTCTACGGGCAGGGCTGCTCCCACTGTGCAGCCCTTGAAGTGATTATGGCAAAATCTCTTTCCGAGGATTTTGGCAATTATTCAGTTAATATTGTTGAAAAAGAAGTCTATTTCGACCCTTCAAACAGGCAGGACCTGATTAATACTTACATAAGATTCGGCCTTGACCCTACAAAGGGAGGAGTTCCCGGAACACTGGTAAACAACCGTTCCTTTATTATTGGAGAAATAAGCCAGGAAAGATTTGAGGAAATATTAATAGAACACCTTGAAGATTCTGAAATACAGGGAATTTATACTGAAGAGTATTTTTATGCCATCAGCGATGAAACTGAGATTACTGACCACCTGACAAACCCTATTGAGGAAGGGGATGTGACTGTTGATGTCCTTCTGACAATTCTTGGTGCTGCCTTAATTGATTCTGTTAATCCATGTACCATAGCAGTAATGGTTATGCTTCTTGGTGTTGTCCTTATGTCTAGGGGAAAGCTGACTATGCTTCTTTCCGCAGCAACTTTCATAGCAGTTATTTTCATATGCTACCTGCTTCTAGGCCTTGGAATACTTACTGCGATATCAGAAGCCGGTTGGGTGAGCGGATTTTATATAGTTGCAACAATAGGTGCTCTTGTTCTTGCGATAATGGAGTTTAATGCATATTTCAATTACAAGCCAGGATTCCTCGCAGTTGAGATGCCTGTTTTCATGAGGCCTGTGCTTAAAGGTGTAATGAAGAAATTCAAGGAAATCACCAACCAAAGTGAAGAGAAATCAATGTCAATAATGCACAGCTTATTTGTAATCGGAGGAACAGCTGTTATCGCTGTTGTCTGCTCTTTATTCCTGCTGCCATGCTCTTCAGGCCCTTATCTTATTGTTCTTGGTATGCTTTCAAAGGCAGTTACACTGAAAGGACTCTTCTACCTTGTATTGTATAATCTTGTATTTATTCTGCCCATGGCGGTTATAGCGCTGGCAATTTATCTTGGAAGGACGACTGTAGAAAGAGTAGGTGCTATGAAAGAAAAATACATAAGGCATATCCACTTGTTTTCAGGACTTATCCTGATTTTGCTGTTTATCCTTATGATTAGCAAACTATTCGAGCTGGGAGTTATCTAAGTCTTTTTTCCATTTTTCAGAATTCTTGACTATGTTTTGGTATAATTCAAGAAATGCATCTGTTTCTTCTGTTATATAATTCTCGATGGAACCAAACTCCTTATTTTCATACCATCCTCTTATCGCGCTTCCATTGCATTTCTTTTTTGAAAATTTGTCCAGCCCCGAGCCCTTGAATTCTCCTCTATTCATAAGGACAACAAAATGCTTCAAATCAACATAAGGTCTTGAGTGAAAATACGCCTCATTAAGGCTTTTTCCAAGATATTTTCCAAACTTGAACCTTAGAAAATCAAATTCAAAATTAAGATTGAATCCCACGGGAACAAAATCCCATTCCCTCTTTCCAAGATAAAACCTGTTGTAAAAATGATTGACGATTGCCTCTTCAGTATGCTCCCATGCCTTAAGAATGTGCAGCTGGTCTATAGGCTTTCCCTCGGCATTCATCTTCTGGAATTGGATGGTTATTATCTCGTCTTCTATAGGGTTGGGCCTGGAGCCCTTGGAATAAGTCTCGATGTCAAGATAATAACGCGCCACTTTGTTTGTTTCACGCTAAGTTCTTAAAAATCCAGCAGGTCTTCTCCCGGATTTTTTTACTTCCTGTCTTTCCACCGGAAACGTTTTCCTATCAGAATTCATTTTATCTCGTATAGCTGCAGCAAGGGATTCGAATCCAGCTTTTTCTAATAGCTCCCCTTTTATCCTATTTGGTTTTGTGCTTTTCATAATAATGCCTGTCACATCCTTTATTTCCTCAAGTGCAGAGAGATATTTATTCTCTTCAATTTTCTGATTTATAGATTCTTTGATATTTTCGATTATTTTACGCAACATTCCAAAAGCAGTTCTTTGCTCATCTTCATTATTATGTTCCAGCATATCAACAAGTCCGGGTATTGCAGCTTCCCGCATTTCAAAAACTTGATCCATCTCTTCCCTCCACTTATTATATGCAAAAACAGCCTTTATGAAAATTTTATTCTTTTGTTTTTGAGTTCCTGGAATTTTGTCAATGCCCATGTAACAAATAAAGTCCCCAGCACTTTGTCTCTGATTAGTATCATCACTATCTAATCGTTTGATAAAATCAAGCATTATCTGCTGGAATTCTTCATCATCCACTGCGAATCACCTGTTTTCTAACTGGTTTAATTTCCTGCTTTTTCATTGGGAATGTTTTCTTGTCTGAGTTCATTTTCTGTTGCACTTCTTCTGCAAGAGAATTAAGCAATCCTATCATTTTCCTTCTTTTAGATACTTCCTTTCTTCCATTAAATATCTTCATAATTCTATTAGTTATTTCCTTTATCTCCACAAGTGCAGATGTATAATCTTTTTCTTCAATTTTTTTATTTACTAAATTTCCGATATAATCCTCCAGGCCTTCTAAAGCACCAAGCTTAATAGCATCATCTTTATGCATTAGCAGTTCTTCTACCTTATCCCATACTCCTTTTTCTGCATAATTATTACTTAACAGCCATCCCTCTTCATAATCCCCTATCCATGATTCATCATCTACTTTTTCTTTAAGACCATTTCCATAAGCAGATAGAATAAGACGAACATCAATTCCTCTTTTGGCAGCTTCATAAATAGTTCCTGCTGCCCTTTTTACTATTGTTTCATCTTTATCTCCAAATAATTTTCCTACGGATTCGAGGATTGGAGAGATGTCTGTACCTTTACGGATAATAGAATAGGCTACAGTAACTGCGCCATCTTTTATGCTTCTATTATCATATTCAAGCAACCCGATTACTTCAGTCCACATCTCTCTATTTGTATAATGATAAGTAAGTGCTTTAGCTGCCCTCCACACCCATCGTGATGTTTTTTCTTCAATTTTATCCATTATTTCAGGAATTACAACTGAAATATCTGTTCCTTTTTCGGCTGCATCACAAAGCAAGTCAGCTATCCATTCCTCTTCGTTAAACTCTTTTTTATTTTTAGGAAGTGAAGGTATCAAAGGAGAGATGTCTGTTCCTTTAAGGTGAACCACACTTTCAAGCCCCAAGCGAGCCATAAATCTGGTTCTGCCATCTTTATCTTCTATTAATTTCTTGGCTTCATCCCATTTTTTATTATCAGTATAATAGAACATAAGGCCCTCAATTGTACTTCCTCTGATATTGGGTTCTTCATATTCACTTACCTTAGTCTCAAGGAACATGTTTACAATGTCCCACTTTCCTTTGCATGCATAATGATAAGTAAGTATCTTAACGGCGGTTTCCTTTTCTGATTTATTATGTCGCTCTTTGAACAATAGTCTCTGAACAGCAGGAATCAAAGGAGTTATGTCCAATTCTTTCTTGAAATGGACGATATGAAGTCCTATCAATGCACCGTTTGATGCAAAATCGTTTTTATGTCCAAATAATTCCTCAATTTTTTTCCAATTCTTCTTATTCAGATGATGTGAAACAAGCGCCTTTGCTGCACTACTTTGCACATCGGCAGTATGTAGTTCTTTTAAGGCATTTTCAAGATGCGGAACTGCTTCGCTTATGTCTCTGCCTTTTATTGCAAGGTCATCCAGTCTTCTAACTGCATTCGCACTCACTATACGTGGCCCCTTAATTTTTTTTAGCAGTTCCTGAATCTCTTTATCCTCATCCATACCTAATATATTGTTTCAAAAAGTTTAAAAATGAGTATTTATATCTGAAATTTCCTTTCTCAGACGGTAGACAGCTTTAAAAACCCTTCGTAGATTAATAAAGTCCACGGCGCTAGTCTCGTCTGAGGCGAGCCGGTGGTTCTTATGAAAAAAGCTAACATAAAAGATATTAGCAAGAGAAAGGGCAATAGTTTCCTTCTCTCACTGGTGGAAACACTGAACAAGGAGAAGAAGCCCATATGGAAAAGTGTAGCCTACGAACTGTCAAAACCCAGAAGGAAAAAGGTCGAGGTCAACGTCAGCAAGATTGACATATATACAAAAGAGGGTGCTTCAGTAGTTGTCCCTGGAAAAGTTCTCGGGACAGGAAAACTCTCAAAGAAGGTTCTTGTGGCAGCATTCTCTTTCAGCGACAGTGCAAAACAGGCAATAGAGACAGCAGGAGGAAAGGCAATGTCTATTGAGGCTTTGCTGAAATCAAATCCGACAGGCAGGGAGGTCCTGATTATCAAGTAGGTGATATTTATGATAGTTATAGATGGAACAGATTATATTTTTGGAAGGCTTGCAAGCAAAATAGCCAAAAAAGCGCTTGAAGGAGAGGAAATCCACATTATCAATGCTGAAAAGATTGTGATAAAGGGAGAGCCCCAGTTGCTTATACATAAATATCTTGGAAGAAGAAGGTTCAAGAACAAGGCAAATCCTGAAAACTCTCCTAAATGGCCGAAAGTGCCGCATATGCTTGTAAAGAGAATGATAAGGGGAATGCTTCCATGGAGAACAGCGAGAGGCAGGGCAGCATACAAGAGGATAATGGTTTATACTGAGAATCCAAAGAACCTTACGTCGACAGACTTTGAATCAGAGAAATATGACGGAATTGCAAGGCACATGACTGTTAATAACTTGTGCAAAAAATTGGGTTATCAGGAGTGATTTTTATGGCAGGAAAAAGAAAACCAAGGAAAAAAACTGCAAAAAAGAAGAGTGATGCAGTAGTTGCAAGGGGAAAGAGAAAAACAAGCGTTGCAAGGGCTACGGTGAAGAAAGGAAAGGGCAATGTCCGTGTCAACAGCAAGCTTGTCGAGGGACTTAATAATTCTTATCTGGTAGGAATAATCATGGAGCCTTTGGGATATGTTGGTCCTGAGGCAAACAATATTGACGTTTCAGTGAATGTTTCCGGTGGAGGAACCATGGGGCAGGCGCAGGCGGTAAGAACAGCAATTGCAAAAGCACTTGTTGAATACTTCCCAAAGCTTGACCTCAAGAAGAAGTTCCTTGAAATCGACCGTTCACTGGTTATTGAAGACCCGAGAAGGGTAGAGCCAAAGAAATACAGGGGACCGAAGGCAAGAGCCAGGTTCCAGAAATCATATAGGTGATATAATGGAATTTCCGGTAAGATGTTTCACATGTGGTTCTGTAATAGGCCATCTATATCAGGACTACAAGAAGCTTGCTGCTGAAAAAACAGCAGAAGTGGCCATGGATGAACTCGGAGTGCACAGATACTGCTGCAGGAGAATGTTTGTGTCACACGTGGATATTGTAGATACCATCATAAGGTATCCCAGGGCTTAGGTGTTCATAGGGGCCATGAGGTAACCTGGTATCCTGCGTCCTTGGGGTGGACGTTATCTGAGTTCAAATCTCGGTGGTCGCATTATTTTTAGAGGTAATATATATGGTTGAAAAAACTACTGGACTGCCTGTTAAACAGGATTTGTTTCTTGAAGCCGGTGTTCATATCGGCACTAGAATTAAGACTAACGACATGAAGAAATATATTTTCAAGAAGAGAGACGACGGACTTTACATACTCGATTTGAGAAAGACTGCCGAAAGGCTTCTTTCTGCAGCAAAGCTTATTTCAAAGTATGACCCAAAAGACATACTTATAGTAGCTTCACGTGTCTATTCAAGCAATCCTGCAGCCAAATTTTCAAAATTGACCGGCATACCTGTTCTCCCCGGAAGATTTGTGCCTGGAACAATGACAAACCTTGTTTCAAGACAGTTCAGGGAGCCAAAACTTGTGTTCGTATGCGACCCCAAAGGTGAAAGGGAGGCAATAATGGAAAGCGCCAAGAACGGTGTTCCTGTAATTGCACTTTGCGATACTGACAATGACACCAAATATGTTGACATGGTCATTCCCATCAATAACAAAGGAAGGCGTTCGCTTGCACTGGTCTTCTATATCCTTGCAAGGGAAATAATGCTTTCACAGGAAAAGATCAAGTCATATGACGACTTCCAGCACAATGTTTCCTATTTTGAAAGGCTTGAGGACATCGAAGAAGAGAAGAAAGTAGTGATAACCAAAGAGGAGGGCGAAGAAGCTAAAGAAGAAAAACCTGCAGAGGCTCCAAAAGAAGAGAAAGTAAAGAAGGCTGAAGAAAAGAAAGAAACCAAGAAAAAAGAAGAAAAGGCTCCTGAGAAAAAACCTGAAGAAAAGAAAGCAGAAGAGAAAAAGCCAAAGCCAGAGGAAGAAGAAAAGCCCAAGAAGCCCAAAAGAAGAAGAAAAAAGAAGGCTGAAGAAAAGAAAGAAACCAAGAAATCAGAGGAAAAGCCCAAAGAGAAAAAAGAAGAAGCTCCAAAGGAAGAAAAGCCCAAAGAAGAGCCTAAAAAAGAAGAGAAGCCTAAAGAAGAGAAACCCAAGGAAGAACCTAAGAAGGAAGCCCCTGAAAAAGAAGAGAAGAAATAAGAAAAGAAATAGCTATATTTTTTCCTCTTTTTTTAATTCGCATCTTATTTCTGTTTTTTTCTCCATTCTTGTATCTATTATGCCGTCTTTGTTGAATGCATATAATGTCAAGTTAAGCTGGTATACCTGCGGTGCAGTATACTGGTTTGCAAATATCCTGACTGATTTTTCTATGAATTCCTTTTTTGCAAGTATTCCTATCCTCACCCTGCCCTTTCTCAGGTCATTTGTAGGGCTCAGGGATATGTTTTCGGGTGTTTTTATGTCTGCTTCGCACCATAATGTTTTTGCACCATGGTTTTCAATCCTCATTATCATGTCTACGTGATTCTGCGAATAAGCAAAAATTACGTCGGGGTGGCTTCTAAGGGATAATTTTAACATTGATTTCACCAATTGCTTATCGAAATTAGTCTTTTAAATCATTACCGTAGAAACAATAACCATGATACCTGAATCAAAGTTCATAGAGTCAGAAGTTCTTATAAGGAAGTCAAAATTACCTAACGATGTTCTTCTTACCAGGAAATCAACAATAAGATGGCTTGCGCTTTCATTGGGGCTCATCAATCCAAATGAGACCAGGACAGTGCTTATAGAACTCCTTGATGCTCTTTTCGACCTTCATTATGCCGATTCAGCGCCCAGCACAAAAGATATTCTTGCAAAAATGAAGGAAAAAACAGGAGAGGAGCAGAATCCCAAGGCCATTTACTACCATCTTCAGCGTTTGATGGATAATGGCATTTTAAACAGGAAAAAAGGCGTTTATTTCTTCGGTGACGGGGACGAGAAAAATCTTTCTGTTATTTTCAGGAGTCTTTATGAAGCAAGAGTTAATTCAGCATTTTCAGATATAGAGAAAGCTTTTTCAAGGATTTCAGAGGGGTGATTTTTTGAAACTTTCAGGATTTTACAAATTTTCTGTCAAGGAGCGTTTAAACAAGATAAAAGAGATTGCAAATCTTACAGAACAGGAAGTTAAACTGCTTGAAGATACGGGGGCTTTGAAGATTGACATTGCAGACAGGATGATTGAAAATGTAGTCGGAGGGATTCATCTTCCTTTGGGCATTGCAACCAATTTCAAGCTAAATGGAAAAGAGTATATTGTACCCATGGCTATTGAGGAGCCTTCCGTAATTGCAGCAGCATCAAAGGCTGCGAAGCTTGTTCTTCCTGAAGGTTTTACTGCAGAGGCTGAAGAGCCTGTTATGATAGGCCAGATACAGCTTGTCAATGTGGGCAACGCAGTTGATTCCATTAAAAAACTGGAAGAAAAGAAAGATGACATATTGAAAATCTGCAAAGAACAGCTTACTAATCTTGAGAAATATGGTGGAGGAATAAGAAATGTTTTCTTCCGGACGATTAAGACCTCAAGAGGAGATATGGTCATTGCAGAATTCGAGGTTGACATGAGGGATGCGATGGGTGCAAACATGATGAACACCATGCTTGAGGCTGTTGCTCCTACTGTTGCTGAATTTGGAGGCGCTGAAGCCAGATTAAGGATAATTTCAAACCTTGCGACAAAAAGAAAGGTAAAGGTGAAGGCAGTTTGGAAAAAAGAGCAGATTGGCGAAGAAGCCGTTGAAAAAATACTTGATGCTTATGAACTTGCTGCAAATGATGTTTACAGGTGTGCAACTCACAACAAAGGCGTAATGAACGGAATAGATGCTGTTGCCATGGCATGCGGACAGGACTGGAGGGCGATTGAAGCAGGAATGCACGTGTATGCTGCTTTGGAAGGTTATAAGCCGATTACGCATTATGAAAAAGACAAAGAAGGAAATATAGTCGGAATCATAGAGCTTCCTTTAGCTGTTGCTACTGTCGGCGGTGCGGTAAATACTCTTGATACTGCCAAAGTCTGCTTAAAGATACTTGATGTCAAAACTTCTCAGGAGCTTGCAATGGTTATGGCAGCAGTAGGCCTTGCCAATAATTTTGCAGCATTGTATGCCCTTTCAACCGAGGGAATACAGAAAGGCCATATGAAGCTTCATGCAAGGAACATCGCGGTTCTCGCCGGTGCTGAGACTCCTGAAGAAATAGACCGGGTTGCGGAAGAGCTTGCAAAACAAAATAATTATAGTTCTGAATTTGCAAAGTCCGTTCTTGATAAAATAAAGGGATAATATGGATTTACTGCTTTATCTGCTTGTTATTGTTTTTTCCTTTGGTGTTACTTTCGGATTTTCAAAACTGATTATTCCGAGACTGAAAAGATTCGGCTTTACGGGAAGGGATGTAAACAAACCCGATAAACCTGAAGTTGCTGAAATGGGCGGAATAGCAATAACCACGGGTTTTACTGCAGGTGTTCTTCTTGCGATATTCTTTCATACGTTCCTGAATGCAGAATTTCAGATTATTCCGATACTTGCAGGCCTTATAACGATACATTCATTGTCATTCATAGGGATAGTTGATGACCTTCTTGACATTCCGCAATATATCAAAGCATTCCTTCCGTTGTTTGCAGCAATTCCTCTTGTTGCTTTGAGTGCTGCAGGAAGCACAGAACTGACATTTCCATTAATAGGCTCTGTAGATTTCGGAATATTTTATGTTATTGTACTGGTGCCTATCGGAATAGCCGTTGCATCAAACCTTACAAACATGCTGGCAGGATTTAATGGGATGGAAGCAGGAATGGGCGTAATAATATTCATTGCTGCAAGCATTCTGGCAGTCATTCATGGAAAGCCTGAAGCACTTTTGATTTTTGTTCCGTTTTTGGGTGCATTGCTGGCATTCCTGTTTTTCAACTGGTATCCTGCAAAAGCATTTCCAGGAGATGTAGGGAACCTTACGATAGGTGCCACTCTTGCCACAGGAGTTATAATAGGGAATATGGAAGCAGCCGGAGCCCTTCTGCTGATTCCTTACGTTGTTGATTTCTTCATTAAGATATACAATAAGTTTCCAAGCAGTGAATGGTGGGGAGAGTACAGGGAAGGAAAACTGTATCCATTAGGCGGAAAAGCAAGAGGATTTGCACAGCTGGTCATGAAATTGGCAAATGGATTAACAGAAAGAAATCTGGTCCTGGTTTTCATGGGAATTCAGGCAGCTGTTGCAGTTGTAGTAGTGCTTCTCTATTCTTTGTAGATTTCTTTCATTTTCAGTTCTTTGTTTAATTTCTCATAATCCACTACTCTTCCTATGTCATACCATAATTTTTCGAAAATATAAGCATTGATTTTCTCTTTTTTCTCAAGCATTCTGGGAAAAACGTTCTTTGCAAAATCCTCTTTCTCTTTTATGTAATTGAATATTTCAGGTTCAAAGACGTAGATTGCAACATTGTAAAGATTTTCAATCAGCGGTTTTTCCTTGAATTCCTTAACATCTCCTTTGTCATCAACTTCAGCAACTCCGTATTCAATGGGTATTTTTCCCTTGAGCAGTGCGATAGTTGCAATCTTTCCGCTTTTCTTATGATGTTCAATCATTTCTTTCATATCTATGTTGGTTATATGGTCCCCCATTACTACAACAAAAGTGGAATCAACCTTGTCTTTCAAAGGAAGAATTGAGCCGGCAGTGTTCATCTTCTCTTTTTCAACAGAATATTCTATTTTCACACCGAATTTGTTTCCATCCCCGAAATATTCCTCTATCTTCTCATGCTTATACCCTGTGGTGATTACATAATCGCTAAGACCTGCAATCTTCAGATTCTGGATTACATAATAAAGAATAGGCTTTCCTTCATCGCCTATTTTAAGCATTGGCTTTGGCTTTTCATAGGTGTAAGGCCTTAATCTTGTCCCTTCCCCTCCTGCTAGTATGAATGTTTTCATTTTATCACCTTAAACAAAGAATCCTATTAAACCTCCTACAATTGAGCATATAAAGTTTGTTGTTCCTTTTGTTCCTATTCCATTTTCTTCAGCAATTCCTAGAAATGTATCTGCTGCAGAACCCATAAATCCTGCAAATCCTATTATAAATGCCTGCAATGGATTAAAATCGAATATGAATATCGTTGTTGCTCCTATCAACATTGCACCTACTGCAGATGCTATTGTTCCCATAATGCTTACTGCACCGCTTTTCCCGGCGCGTGCAGGCTTCATATCGCCAAGATACAACGGCTTGCCTTTTCCAAGAACGCCTACTTCAGATGCAAAAGTATCTGATGTGATTGCAGCTATTGATGAGATAAAGGGGCCAGGACCGAAAAATGGTGAAATGATTGCAAATACCATGGGCCCCAGTCCGTTGGAAAGTACGTTCTCCATCCCCCGTTCATGCTCATAAAGACCCATCTTTCTTTTTACATCATGCTCATACCTTGTAACAACCATTCCCAGAAACAGGAATACAAACATATATCCGAGATAACCCCAGCCTCCGAAAAGAACTATTATTACTCCTATGATTATTGCCGAAATTATCCCGCCTTTGTCCAATACTTTCATGATAACCGCTCTAAAATAAAAAAGAAAAAGGGAGATTACTCTTTTGACAGAGTTATCTCAATTGCAGAAACCTTACTTTTTGAGCCGTCTTCTGATGTAAGTTCTTCAGTTGCTATGCTGATGTCTCTCACTTTTGCATCAGGCATGAATCTGTTCCTTACAATCTCTGCTACATCTACAGCTCTTGAAATTAGTTTTCCCCTTGCTTTCACAGATACTTCCTTTGCACCGTTGTTGAACTGTGTTACCACAGCCAAAACGTATCCCATGGCGCCCTTCTTTCCTACAAAGACTACATTGTCGTCTCTTACTCCGGTTGCTGCTGGTGTTTCCGTAGCTGCAGGAGCTTCTGTTGCTGCAGGCGCTTCCTTAATTTCTTCTTTTTTCTCTTCTTCAGTCATGTTTTACACCTCTGTTTGTTGTTAGTAGTTAGTATTCTATCCCGCACCTTTCTTGTATGGTTTAAAAAGAGATTTAAATGTTTCGCTCCCATTCCTTTCGATATTCTCTCTAGGATATCGTGGGCAAACCAAGTAGAACTAGATGGTAGGAGGAAAAGTCCTAGATATAGGCGCCGTCTGCTCGAGAGCTTACTGCCTCTTCGATTGTTCCAAATGACCGCATGCTAGTACAAGGGAAACGTAACGGCACCCGGTCCATAACCCGTCGTAAGTGGAAGTATCTCACCTAAACTTGTATGTTCTATGGTTGGAACAGATTAACCGCGAGGGATCATCTGGTTATCCTTAGGATGTGCACGAATAGGTTGCTTGGGCCCTAAACTTTTTTCTTGTTTTTGACCAGCTTATAGGCTCTTTCTATTATAAGTACAGGATATCTACTTCGCTGCATCTAAAAAGTTTTTCAGAATCTGCTCTCCATTTTCAGTATGCCAGACTTCAGGATGGAACTGAACTCCGAATACAGGAAGTTCCTTATGCTTCATTGCCTCAAATCTGCATGTTTCAGAATGGGCAAGGGCAATAAAGCCTTCAGGCAGTTCCTTTACTTCATCAAAATGCGAAACCCATGCACGGAATTTTTCAGGCATTCCTTTCAAAATCAGGTCTTCATCATCAACTGTTATTTCGCTTACTCCATACTCAGCGCTGGGACCTTTCTCCACTTTTCCACCCCATATATGTGTAATTGTCTGGTGGCCGTAGCATATGCCCAGCAATGGTTTCTTCAGTTTTCCATCCTTAATCAGCTTGCACACTTCTTTGCCCAATTCAGTTCTTTCAAGATAAACAGAACTCGGTCCTCCGGATAACACAACTGCTTTTGCATTTTTTATTTTTTCCTTGACAGCAGAATATTCTTCCTTGAAGTTTATTATTTCAGTATTTTCTCCCAAATCGCGGAAGTTCCTCTTAATCAAATGTGTATACTGCGAACCGCTGTCTATTATTACAATCATTCAATCCATCCTTTCTCCTTCATTGCATCCTTTACTCTTTGCTCTGCAATTTCCAGAGCAGCTTTCCTTGTATCTTTAATATCCATCTTATCAGCATGCTCAAGCATTACTTTTGTATTGTTGCTTACTTTTTCTTCAACAATCTTGAACATCTCTTCAGGCTTCATTCCTTCTGTTTCACACCATGAGCTGATAACACCGCCTGCATTTGCAACAAAGTCAGGAATAACAGTAACTCCTTT
>Ga0180433_10003127_pt1 | contig 24636 bp, 18 predicted proteins | sample SS_ome_8_FD_132980 | JGI IMG/M metagenome (GOLD analysis project Ga0180433, IMG submission 132980) | Hypersaline lake sediment archaeal communities from the Salton Sea, California, USA - SS_1_D_1 metaG | ecosystem: Environmental > Aquatic > Non-marine Saline and Alkaline > Hypersaline >... | reverse complement strand
GCAAAAGAAGCTCTGAGGGATGTAGCGGAAAATGCGGGATATAATGACTCCAGGGAATGCGCATCAAAGCACAGCGGAACCGAGAGCGGATAACTGAATGGTTTTTAAAGAATACTACCTTTATTGATAAGCATGCGAGGATTCGTATTTTCACTGGACGCATTCGTAGCCTTCACATTGGCGCTCATAGCGGTATATTCATTGATTTTCTTTTCAAGCATACCGTCGTCTTATTACTATCTTCTTACGCAGGGGCATTTCCTTGCAAGGGATGCGCTGATGGCGACGGCAATGACCGAATGCGAACCCGCGCATTATTCATGCGGGGAGGTCAGCGGTTCAATACTGGACGCGATAGTCTCTTCAGAGAATCCAGGGCTCAGGGATTCATTGATACAGGAATCGATAGGGAAAATAATACCAAATCAATACGGATATATTGTTGAGATCAGTGACAACCAGGGCGAAACATGGTCCACATTATACGATACCGCGGACCGTACGGACGACCCGCATGCAAAGAGCATAAAAAAGATGAAAGTTACTTCGCAGGTTGTAAACTTCGGGTATACCGGGGTTTACCAGAAGGCCACCGAACCGATTTTCAGCTATAACACCTGCCACGGAACGACAGGAGACCTGGTGATAACCTGCGGAAACCACAGCCTTATCAACCCCGACTTCGACGGAGACATAGTTCCCGAGCCGGTTACCAAGCTGGTGAGGATTACGGTATATATCTAGGTGAGACAATGGAGATAAAAACAAGGAAAGGGTTTCTTTTCGTAGTCACCGTGTTCCTCATACTCACTTATATTCTTCTTTCTATTTCGGTATGGGTGCAGTCTCTTGAAGCGTCAGAAAGGTCTTACTCGGAATTGTACAAGGAATCCAGCGTCGAGCTTATAATAGACCAGATCACCCCCCCGAAAGTGAACGATATAAGCAACGTTATAATGACGAGGGGGATGTTCGTACTGAACAGGCATTCGGTAGACCATACGATGAAAGAGGGAAGCGAATACGAGCACCAGCACATAGAATCCGCTCTTGAGGAATACTTAAAGGACGGTGCGCCTTCTGCAGAGCATTTCAACGACGGGGTTGCCCCTGAATCGGAATACAACGCTTCGCTGGGCGGATGGATGCATAGCCTGAACGTATCCCTGATTGCGGTCGGAGCATACATAGACCATTTTGAGATTGATGATTTTGAAATCGAACAGAATAGTTATGATACTGTTGATTATTCGTTCAACATGAGCCTGTCCCTCAGAGACACTTCGGGAACTACGACGATTACAAGAACTTATCCCGTTGAGGGGACGGTGAACATAACCGGCTATGTCGACCCTGCCGCGGTAAGGGAAAGCGATGAGATGGAAGAGCCGGTTTACAGGCAGTTCTTCTTTTATCCGGAATACGGCAGCCCGGCGGAACTTTCACCGGACAACATTGAGGATATCGAATCAGGCCAGGGATGGTTCTACGGCCCTTTGATAGGGGTTTCGGAAGCAGCGTCCCTTGAAGCCGACCACAGGCACAGGTATATCATAGTCGGAACCTATTCCGAGATTACATCGCTTGCAGATGACACCAGGAACATGTATGGGGGATATATAGTTACGAATTCCCCCGGAAAAACGGACGTATGCAGCGAAGGCGGAACCAGTTATTATGACGAGGTTAATACTTTCAATGCACTGCAGTACGAATCGGTTGCCGGAAGCTGCGAGGTTTCAATGGACATGGATACTTATACTTTCAAGCCATATATAGTCGCTCCCGGATTTTCCATTGGTTCGGCTCCCGAATGCCCGGACCTGATAAGGGGAACTACTGAAAAATGCGCCCTTATGATTGCAGAGCATACTCCCGAATACATAATTGAAGACGACAGCCATTACGACGACAAATACGACAGCCCGGCGCACACCGGAATATACGGTATAGAGGACCTTAGGGATTACACGCTTTGCGGGTATTACGTTCCCAATGAAAACGCGCCTTCATACCTGCAGAGGCTTATGAACGATTCGTATTCAAGAACGAGCATACACGGAATAGAAACTTTCTTTATCGGAGAGTACATGAAGCCTTCCGTTTATGACGAATACGGAAGACTTGGCCGGAACATATTCAACGGAACGATGATGGACGAGCTGATAAGGGGAATGCCCGGATGCAAGAATGCGGGAATGTGCACTGCATCGGGCGTGATAACCGGCCATTTCGGTCTTACCTCTGAAACGATAGACGAATACGGAGCAGGCAGCATCGACTGCGGAGACGGGGCGGAGTGCGGATAATATGAAAAAAGGACAGGCGTCTATTGAGAGAACTTCGTTCTCTGCTCGCCGCCTGAAAGGACAGGCATCGATGGAATTGTTGATTACGCTCGGGATAGTGCTTGCATTCACCATTCCCGTTGTATTCCTTCTGTTCACTGTCACCCAGGTTGGATACGAAGACACTGCCAAGGCCCAGGCGGATGCCACTGCGAGAAGCCTTGCGGACAGTCTTAATTTCGTTTACAGCCAGGGAGAAGGGGCCAAGAGGACGATACTGCTCAATACGCCCACCACGATGGAGTCGCTTACGGTTGGAAACGGAGAAGTCGTTGCAAGGATAACTACTTCGGACGGCTATTATGACGGAGCTTCCCCCACATTTGCGGAGATTTCAGGCGGTACGCAGGAACTGGACGCAAGCGGGCTTTTCATCCTTGAAGTTAAGGCGGTTGCAACGGGCACGGCTCCGGACGAGGAAATAAAAGTAGAGGTGGAACCAGTTGGCTGAAAAGGGTCAGGTTTCAATAGAATTCTTTATTTACGTTACCCTGTTCATGTTCGTAGTGATAGGGGCATTCATTCTGATAAATTATCTTCAGAGTATGGAGATACCCGCGCAGCACAGCAAGATAGTGAAGTTGACGGGGGATGAATTTGCAAATGCGATTACCCTGGCGGTCAAGGGAGGTTCGGGATTTACATATAATTATACTTTCCCGAAAACGATACTGGGCGTGCCTTACGCGATTTATTTCCAGCCCGCAGGCTCGAATACGATGATAATGGAATGGCCCGGACCTTACGGAAATTTCAGCTATTCGTATACGCTTCCGGCATATGATTACGCTTACGGGGGGGATTCGGGCTGCATACTGGACAGGGAACTGACGAGCAATGACTGCAGCAACAGGATAACTTTAAGTAATGATGGAAGCACATTAACAATATCCCAGGAGAGATGAAAAATGCATAAAAAAGGACAGTATTTCAGCTTTGATGCGATTATCGCCACGGTGATATTCATAATGGCGATAGTGCTTCTGCTGAGCTACTGGCACAGCGTAAAGCTTTTCCTTGACTACCAGACAAGCGATGTTTCAAAGGAGACAATGAGAATCGCATCCCTTCTTTTCGTCCCTGCATTCCCTGAAGGCGCGGACTGTTCAGATGTTGAGAATCTCGGTTTTGCCAACACTTGGGAGGATAAAAGAATACGAAATGACCTTCTGGAATGCGCGAGAAGCGACAGCGGATGGCTTAACGAAAAACTCGGAAGCCCGTACAATCTTTCGATAAGAGTGACCAACGTTGACGACGAAACCTGGTACTACATCGGAGGAGGCATACCTTCCGAGGCGACCGAAGTGAGCAATTTAAGAAGGGCGGCAACCATCCTTTACGAAGACGGAAACACGAGCCTTGCCGTATTCGATATTTCCGTATATAAATAAACTTTTTCTTTGAGTGTATGTTTAAATACATTTGTGTTTAATATAAAATAGGTGTGATGGATGAGGCTGAGAAGGGAATGCTTGAAAGAACGGGAAAGCAGAGGTCGTGAAAAACCAGGAAAATTCTCAAAATTAAAAAAATTCGGAAAAAGGCTGGCAAAGTACGCCATCATTCCTGCAGCCGCGCTTGCGCTTAATTATGCTCCTATGGCAAAAGAAGCAAATCCTTTTCATTCAAAGCCGGCAATGGCGCAGGAAAGCCCCATGCCTTCGGACAATACAGGGGAAACTTCCGAGAAAGTGGAGGTAAAAAACAAATCAAAATGGAAAATCGGGGGAGAATTCGCAAGCAACGAAACCGGTGCTGCAGTATCCGGAACAGCGGACCTGTTTGATGGCATGATGGGCGCGAACATCGGGTATCTCAGCTATTACGGCGGGGTGCAGACGCCCTTTTTCACGATAAAGGGGACGCCCCACGGGGATTTCAACGGCTTCAAGATGTTCTACAACGGAAGCTTCATGTTCGCGAATCTAAATTCATGGATGTACACCTACCAGATGGCGGGAATGGGCTACAACGCGGAGCTCCCGCACGACCTTAAGATCAATTTCGGGGTTATCGGCGGGGGGGCATTGTCCTATCCGCAGTTCGACAATATACATTTCAAGATGAACTGGGGATTGTCCTTCGGATGGAAAAACAACATCGCGGTTTACGGGATAGTGGAAACTTATTTTGCTGCAAACAGCGCGATAAAAGCGTCAAACGTTTTTGATTACGGAATAAGATTCCAGTCCGTAGAGGCGGGGATAGTCGGCAAATACAAAAAAGTATTCGGAGTGGCATTCGGAAAATACGACGTGATACAGAGCTTTTACGGAGGAAAGGTCGGGGTAACTCTGGAGTTCACGGACAGGGTCACCGGAAACCTTTGGGTTGGAAGCGGAGTAAGCAGATACACCGATTACCTTGCGGGGAACCTGAATTTCATGCTGCTTGCAGGCATGAGCATGGACATAAATTCGGCGGTTAACACCGAATGGAAGATGTCTCATGAACAGTACGGGCCGGGGGGAACTCCCATGCTTCCCGAGATAAGCAATCCGCCTTATGAACAGCCGATAAGCCCTGACGATACAGAAGCCGAAATCAGGGTAAAATCAATAGACAATTTCGATGATTTCACGCAGGCATACGAAGGCGCCTCGGAAGAAGAGAGCATAAACGCGGCAAGATGGCTTTCAAGAACGATAGGGGCATGGGGATATGCATTTGACGTTATGAACGACCTCTACAAAATGGACTTTTTCAGCTCCAACGTTCAGTGGCTTGCGGACACTGATTACCAGGATATTTACAACTACACCCACGACCTGCTCAACCTTCTGGACGTCTACGGAAACTGGAGCAGCATACCCGGGGACATAAGGAACTATTTCGAAAACGGCATTGCGATGTGCAGCGGGATACATTCCCTTACCGCTAAATTCCTTGACGGAAACGGGATACATGCGCTTGCCGTTGCGGTAAGCTCGAAAGGAGGCCCGCATGTAGTAACCCTGGGAATGACCGATGAGATGACGTTCATAATAGATTACGGCGACTGGTACCAGACGAATCCCAAATCAATGGCGGAAATACTTGCAACCTATGCAAGGTTCAACAATGCGCCTACATTCTATTCCCAGATGTTCCATCCGGATGACGGCTACATAGGAACTTACACCACCGATGAGGCGAGGCTTCTTGAAAAAGTGATGGATGCCGACCAGAATGCGTGGATGAAGTCGTTTATCCTTGATCTTCCGGGGCACTAGAAAAAAGAGAGCCGTGGTTTGCGTCTTTTATTTTTACTTTTATCCATTTCCCCGGTTCTGAATCCCCTTTCAATGCGACCTGCTTGTAATTTCCTGTCCTTCCCTTTCCTTTTTCGGTTACCAGGACATCCATTGTCTTTCCCGTGTATTTCCTGTTGTTTTCCGAACAGATTTTCTTTACCGTTTCGCTCGCTTTCCTGCTTCTTTCTTTTGTCGTTCCGCTTGCCAGCTGCTTCATTTCCGCCGCTTTCGTTCCCGCCCTGGGAGTGAACTTGGAAAGATTGACCACGTCCGGCTTTACCGTTTCCAGAAGTTTTACCGTTTCCTGGAAATTTTCTTCGGTTTCTGTCGGATAACCTACGATTATATCGGTAGAAATGGTTATATCGGGGAACCTGCTCCTGAAATACGAGACCGTATCGGTGAAATCCTTTACCGTATGTTTTCTTCCCATTTCCCCGCACACTTTTTCGCTTCCGGACTGGACGGGTATGTGCATGAACCTGAATAGTTTTCCTTTTTCCATTATTTCAGCAATGTCTTCCTTCATCTTGAATGCATGCTCGGGGTTTATCATTCCTATCCTTACCAGGAAATCACCGTCGATTCCGTTTATGCATTTAAGCAGGTCGATAAGGTTCGTTCCGCGGTCTATTCCGTATGCTCCGGTGTCCATTGAAGTGAGCTGGATTTCCTTTGCCCCTTTTTCAACCCCTTTGCTTATCCATTCCGCGATTAATTTTTCAGAATAGCTTGCCAGGACCGGCCTTGCAAGCTTGGTCTGGCAGAAATGACAGTTCCCGGTGCATCCCTCTGAAATCGGGACTCTGAATATGGGCGCGGTATACGCCCGGATTCCGGATTCCTTTCTTTTCGGTTCATTGAATTCTGCCGGAAGCCCCTGCACGGCCGCATCAACCGCATCGTTTATCTTTGAAACCGCGGACGGCCAAACCAGGGGAGCGCCGGGAAGCACGAAGCGTATTCTTTTTCTGTTGATTACCAGGCATCCCGCAACAACAACGCGTTTTCCGTCCAGTGTCTTGAGTCTTTCTATTATCTTGTTTTCCGTAGCCCCTTTGACAGTGCAGGTATTTATGATTAAAACATCGGCTTTGTTTTCATCTTCAACAATTTCATGACCGCTTTCGCTGAGCAGGCCCTTCATTATATCGGTATCCGCCCGGTTCAGTGTGCAGCCGTAAGTCTCAAAGTAAATTTTCATTATACAAACCCACCTGAAAGTAATTTTCGTGCAAGGAGTTATAAAAAGATTGTTTTTCTTAAGGAGTTTAGGTGGGAAAATGAAATCGCATACCGAATATCTCTGGTTTGACACCAAAAACAAGATAGAATTCATAAGGATAACGGAAAAAGTGCAGGAAGAGATAGGCAGGAGCGGGATAAAAGACGGGCTGGTTCTGGTGAATCCGATGCACATAACCGCCGCGGTTATAGTGAACGACGATGAGGAAGGTCTGAAAAGGGATTATATCGACGCATTGCAGAGGCTTGTTCCCTATGATGCAAAGTACAGGCACAATGTTGGAGAAGACAACGGGGCCGCGCACATCTGGAGGCAGTTCATGGCGCACCAGGTGGTAATGCCGGTTACAGACGGAAAGCTCGACCTTGGGCCATGGGAGCAGATATTCTACTGCGAATTTGACGGCAAAAGAAGAAAAAGAGTGCTCGTAAAAGTGATAGGGGAATGACTTACAAAAAAGAGACTTTTATAAACCCTAGATACTCTTATATTAGTATAAAATTTGGTTAATATTACTAGGTGGTGAATAAATGACTAAAAAAGAAGAGCCCAGAGGAGAATCCATGGATTCCCAGTCTGTCAGCCCCACCATGCTCGTGGCGGTTGCAGTAGTGATGCTCGCTGTCGGACTGATAGGGGGATACTACGTTCTGGGAACATACATGCCCATGGAAACTGAAACGGTTTCCAACGGAGGAACATCTGCGCAGACAGAAGAATTCGTTTACAACGAAGCGAAGATAAATGAGATAACAGAAACATTCGGGGATTATTTCTATGTCTATTCACAGGGACAGGATGTCGAATTTTCCTATGATTCCTATATAGAGATGGACAACTACGTAAAGCTCATTTACGTACTGGATGGACAGGAGTTCGATATATACATGTCCAAGGATTATAAGGAGCTCTACCCCAGCGTGCTCACATACGATGAATTCAAGAGCGAGGTAGAATCGGCAAAGGCGCAGTTTGAAGCCATGCCCGAGGAAACCGAAGAGCCCGCGGAACTTGAGAAAACGGACGAGCCCGAAGTGCTTCTTTTCGTAATGAGTTTCTGCCCGTACGGAAACGTTGCAGAAGATGCGATGTATCCGGTGGTTGACAGTATAGGGGAGAGCATGTACTTCGAGCCGGTTTACATAGTTTCCGGAGGGCCGGGAGCATGGAGTTCGCTTCACGGAAATGTAGAACTCAACCAGGACGTAAGGGAGAAAATTATATACAACCTTTACGGACCTGACGTCTGGATGGACTACGTTTATGACGTAAACCAGAAGTGCGACTATACCAATGCGGATACCTGCTGGAAAGACCCTGCGGAGACGATGGGAATAAACACTACTGAAGTCGAGGAGCTTTTCAACAACCAGACATATGTTGATGAACTGCTCATGAAGGATGCAAGCATTACTTCGGCTTATGGAGTAAGCGGTTCGCCCACGCTCATTATCAACGGAATGAAGATGAGCATTGCAAGAACCCCAGAAGCATACAAGCAGGCAATCTGCGATGCGGACCTTACCCCTGACGAGAACTGCACTGTTGAACTTGCAGCGGATTCTGCAGCTCCCGAAGGAAGCTGCGGTTGATTTCTTTTTTTTCTTTTTCTTATTTATTTTTAAAGTTTAATTTTGTTTATATTCCCATGCTAGGAATCATAGGCGGAAGCGGATTTTATACCTTAGAGGGAAAAATAAGGAACTGCAAAGTAAAAACTCCTTACGGCGGGGTTGCTGCACAGAAAGCGGAAGTTGACGGGAACGAATCGGTGTTCATACCGAGGCACGGGAAAGAGCATTCCGTTCCCCCGCATAGGATAAATTACAGGGCGAATATCTATGCATTGAAAGAGCTTGGCGTTTCCGCGGTTATGGCAACCTATGCGACAGGAATAATATCAAAGTATAAGCCGGGAGATTTGATTCTTTTAGATGATTTTATCGGATTTTTTACGCCCATAACTTTCTTTGACGATTTCAGAATGGGGATTAAGCACACCGATGTTTCAAGGCCTTACGATAAGGAATTGCAGGATCTTCTTTTGGGGGTTGCAAAAACGCAGAAAATAAAAATAAGCAAAGGCGGGATAGCAGCGACCACCCCCGGTCCGAGGTTTGAGACCAAGGCGGAGGTAAAGGCATTGAAAGGGATGGGCGCAAACCTCGTCAGCATGACGAATGCGTATGAGGCATCACTTCTAAATGAGCTTGGGATCCCTTCTGCTGCAGTCGCGGTCGGAACGAATTATGCATGCGGAATCTCGAAAAAACCGCTCAGTGCGGAGGAAGTAATGGTCTGCATGAAGAAAGCGGAGGGCAGTCTTGCAGGGCTTGCCAGCGGGATGATAAGGGAAGTTTATTAGCACACCCATATCCACCCGCAATAACTAACATTTAAAAACCCTTTCTTACACAATTATTTGGAGAGATAGGAGTATTAGAAATAATATTAGATGGGTGAAATAATGGGTGACATGGATCCAAACAGACTTAAAGAAGGACAGAATGCTGCGAGAGCCGCACAATCAGGCAAAAAGAAGCCTAAAAGAGAAGGAGGAGTATTTCCAACCATTAAAAAATATGGAAAAAAACCGTTCAGTACAGAATTCTGGGTAGGTAAAGAAGGAGCACAGGGAGCAGAACATGGAAAAGAACACGAAAAAAATGTAAGAGAAAACGATCCCGATTACGGAACAGGAGGCGGACAGGATACGGAAACCACCCAGTCAGGGGAAATAAGAGAAAGAAAAGGAAATAAATTCGGGGGGGATGAAGCATACAATTCTTTTATTGCTGCTTTTATTGATGTGATAACCAGGGGGCATTCCAGAACCGATAAAGACGAGCCCAACAAGATTTTCAGTTACGTTACTGCTGAGGAATTCATAAAAGCAGTGAAAAAAAGGGAAAAAGAAACCCCTGCTGAAACCGAGGGATACAACGATTTTTACAGGGAAGGCATGATCAAACAGCGTGCCGATCTCGCGAAAAAACTCAGAAACAAAAACGTAAACGAACTTAACTTCCAGGAAATAGATGTTCTTCTTGTAACAATGCTTAACAATGAAAAAGGAGCGGAAACGTTCCTTGAATTCCTGCATGATGTCGCAAAGATGGAGAGTACTCCTGAAAAGGTGGGAGAGTTTATCGGAGGAGCGCTTCTTACCTTAAGAACATTGAAATCAACGGCAAGCAGTGTAGAAAAAGAAATTCAGGAATCTAAAAAGAAGCACGAATACCGGCTTGAAACCATTCTTAGCCCTTCCATTGCAAATGCCTATTTTGAAGCAAACAGCTACCCGGTGATAAGGGAAGCAGTAAGCGAATTCGAGAAAAAACTGTCTTATGAATTCAACCCCGCAGACCTTCCCCCGGAAGAAAGAACGGAATATGAAAAACTTGAAACGAAAGAAAAGAGGGAATTCGAAAAAAGATACGAAACCATGGTGGAGTCAGACGAAGCATACAAAGCAACCAAGAAAAGGATGGTCGACTCTTTCAGAAGGTTGCTTCTTTCAGACCCGGCCGTAATAGAAGACGGTTTAGTGCTGGAAAACAGAATGCCCGCAACCTACAAGAAAAATGTTGAAGACAAGGTAAACGACCTTAAGGCGCTGATTAGTGACATAGGTGCATTCAAAGGTTCGGAATTGAGAAAAGAAAGGCTGGACAAAAGAATAGAGAAGCTGGAAAAGGAAATAACCGGCATAGAACAGATTGATGATAATTTAAGGGAAATCTTACTCAAAAAAATTACAGAATTAAAACGATTGTACGAAAAAAAACAGGCAAAGATAAAGGATGTCAAAGTCGCAAGCATAAAAATCAGCTCAATATCAGAGGAGATGAAAGAGGAGGACAAAAAGAAAATAGAGGAGTTGAACCGGGCCAAGATGGAACTTGAGAACGTGGACTCCGACATAGACCTGCTGACAGGAGAAATCGACACGGAATCAAATCAGGAAAACGAGATGATAAAAACCGCCAAAGACATAGTCAAAAAATTGAAAGACAGTGTTACCGAAGAAGACATAACAAAGGACCAGTACGTGATTGCGGCGATTATATATGAAGGAGGCGTCAGGAAAATCGGCGACATTGAAGAAAGCAGGGAAGTGAACATACATGAAAAAAGAAGGCTGGACAGGGTAGTCAGATGGATACTTGGAAAATTGACCAAAAAACTTGACATAGAAGAGGAAAGGATATTATTCAAAAAATGGTGGAGAAACAGTGACGAAAGCAAAATAGAGAGAAGATACACAATAGCGAGAACCCTTTCAATACTTGCATGGCCCGCATACGGCTCTCACTTCTCAAAATGGCTCAAGAAAAATTGGCACATGAAGGCATTTGGTTTTGGAATCGTGGGTGCCATGCTTGAGGACCGCAGAAAGTTCTCAAAAAGCAGGGCTAAAATAAAGGCTGTAGAGGCAGGCGAAGATTTCATAGGCAAGGAAGAAGTATTGGAAAGAATGAGAGAGGAAAGGAAAACCCAGAAAACCAAAAAAATAGTAAGATGGTTCGCGTGGCCGGTAATAATAGCCGGAACGTGGATAACTACTGCGGCGGCGATTGATTCATTCCCGTGGATAGGAACAAAGCACTGGTCTGAAAAGAAGAAAGATGAAAAGGGAGTGATAATGCCGAGAATAGCCAGGGCATTGAATGTTTCCAGGGAATCTTTCCGTGAAGTCGCATTTCCGGTTCCTCTCGGACTGCCATGGAAGATGAAAAGCTGGAAAGTAAAGGAGAGACATCCTGAATCGGAAAGGAAAAAAACCGAGATGTCCGTGTTAGGAGATATAAATACCCAGGGATATGGTGCGGTTAAAAAAGAAGACCTTGAAAACATCGGATCTTCTGAATATCTCAATGCAACAAAGGACAGGAAATTCATGCTGCAGCTCTATTATCCGGGCCTCAAGCAGAGTGAAATAGATGAAAAGGGTTCTTTGAAGGCGTTAAATGAAAAGGAAAAACAGTACAAAGAACAGCTGGAATGGCTGCAAAACCATCCCGAGGTCGCGGATTTCCTTGCAGAAAGGAAATTCGGGGTTAAACTTATAGAATATGCGAAGAACGGGGAGACCATACACAAAGAGAAGAGCCACAGATACAACAAATTCGGAAAAGTGGACGTAACGTTCGGAAAAGGGGAGATAAAAGACAGCCTCAGGCTTAATCCGAACAAAACTCCGGAATTCATTGCGGAACTTATGGCAATCGAGCAGGGAATGGAGCTTGTAAATACCGGAGTGAACAGGGAGCTCAAGGATATCGGAGAAGACAGCGGAGTTTACAGGGAGATGGCAGGCAAGCACGGCGAGCCCGAAGTTGCGGGTGCAATAGAGGGACATATCATAGGACTGATAATAAATGCGATGAGCGTGGATAAAGATGAAGCGAAAGAAGCAAAGAAAGAGCTTGCCGGATACGGAATAGGATTCGACAAGAAAGGAAAGCTTGAAATACAGGACGATGAAAAGCTAAAAACGGCTGTCGTTGAAAACGTAGTCAAAAAGATCGAAGAATACGGAATAGAATATTTCAACGACGAGATAAAGCTTTCCAAGGCAAGCATAAACCACAAATACCTTTACAAGAACCTGAGAAACTGGGAGGACAAGGAATACATAATCCCGAAAGACATTCTCGGTTACATGAACACCTATGGAATAACCAGCGTTGAAAATGCAGGATTCCTCATGGCAAATCCCGACGTGCAGGGATGGCTCGGAAAAGCAACCGTGAAAGGCCATGCGACGATATACATTCCAGAGGAAAACGTTGAAAAGGTTGTTGACAAATTCAGGGAAAGGGCAAAAAAAGCCACCGAAGGCGTCGGAGTCGTAACCGTACTTTCCGAAAGCAAGAGACTCAGCATAACCGCAGCCATTGAAAACAGCGCGCTTAAAGAGGAGCTGGCGGTTGACACCACGGAAGAATACACTATACATCTGGAGGAAAAAAGAATCGCGGAAGAGCTGGGAGAAGGAGAAATCGGAGACGTATATCCTGAAAGCCAGGAGCTGATAAATTACCTCCGCAGAAATGAAGTGAAAAGCGAATGGTTTGACTATCTTTACGGAGAAAAGACAAGCCGTGATAAAACAGAAATCAAAAATGAACTGATTGCATATCTTGAAGGGCAGAAGAAACAGCTTGCCTCAAACCGCGCAAAGAGAATAGACGAAGAGCTGGCTTCGGTTGAATCCGAAATGAAGGAGCTTGAGCTCGAGTACGAATTGGCTGAAACCGATGAGGAGAGGACGGGCAAGAGTATTGAAATGCTGGAGCTTGCGCAAAGAAAAGAGTATCTTGAGCAGGAAAAGAAAGACCCGGAGAAATACATAAACAATATAATAAATTATATCAAATACGGAGTCAAAGAGGAAGAAACAGAAGGAATCATGACCGAAGAGGCGCAGGCGCTTCTGGCGATGGAGAGGGAAGCCAAGAAGATGCAGGCAATAAACTATCTTGAAAACGCAAGAAAGGAAAGAGACATCAAGTACATGCTCAGCACCTACAGGAAGGCTGCGGCAACCGCAATAGTGAATGAAGACCAGCTTGACGACTTCATAAGGTACGTGTTAAAGCATATCGAAAAGGGAGGACGCGCAAGCGACTTTAATGCATTCGGAAATACCGAGATGAACAGGAGATATCTTGAACATGCCAAGAAAGAGGGTTATCTCAGGGACAAAATGGTCGCAGTAAGCACAGTGGACGGCTCTGGCATAGCGATTAAGGAAAAAATTAACACGCATGCGCTCGACATGTGCGAACCCATAACCATGAAACTGGACAATGTATTCGAACATATGGCTGGCAAGGAAGGATACCATGATGCGCTGGAAAGCGAAGGTGAAGACGGGCTTAAGAGAATAGCAAAGGCATTCATGTACAAGAAGATTGAGCAGACACTGGATAAGGACAAAACGAAGAGCGAAAAGATGAAAAACGAGCTCCTGGCAAACGGAGTCAAGTTCAACAGCAAGACCGGAAAGGCGGAAATTGCGGATGCTGAAAAGCTTGCGGACTACATTTACGAGGGAAAAATAAAGGAGGCGGGAGTATCTGCAGCAAGCGAAGAGCTGATTGAAAACAGCAAGGCTCTCTTAAGTGATATAGACAAAATGATGGAAAAGCAGATAGGCCAGATAATGAAGAAAAAGGACTACAGTGAAGAGCAGGTCCTCAACGCAATGCACGGATACCTCATGGCCCAGCTTTCAGCAGTACAGCAGGGAGACATCGTAATGCAGGACAAGCTTACCGAAAACGGAATCGAATTCGACGATGAGGGCATACCCGGAATAACCGAGGATAAGAATGCAAGAAAATATGTAATGAGCGAGATTCTCAAGCCGATGATGAAGTTCGGGATAGAGAACGTTGAGAACAGGACCGACAAGATAAAGCAGACCTTTGAGGTTTCAGCCGGTGAAACCATGGGCGAGGACGTAATGTCAACTCCCGAAGAAACCAAGGAGGAAAGGGCTCTTGAAGGGCTTGATTATTCCAACGGAGTTCAGACGTTCGTTGACAAAAACGACCCGAGCAAGATTTACGTGAAGTTCACCAAGGACGGGGATTACAGGGACCTTTACATGACACCCCGCGAAGCGATTGAAGAGGTAAGGAAAAACAAGAAAATCAAGAAAGTAGAGAAAGGACCTATGCTTGTGAACAAGGAAGGAAAGCCGGTGTACAAATTCGAAGTAATGTATGACGCGGGAATAGTGAGCAAACAGAAACCTGCAACTGCATACGTACCGAGCAAGGGCATCGTGAAGATAGAGCAGTAATCTAAAGATATTTCTCTATAAGCGGCTTTATGCTGACTTCAGATGCATCTGACGGGATGCTGTCGGTAACGAACACTCCGTCGGATACTTCTTTTAATTTTTTCAATGATTCTTTCAGGAAGAATCCGTGCGTTGCAGCGCAATAGACTTTTTCAGCGCCTCCTTTTTTCACGTTTTCAACTGCACGAATCATAGTGCCGCCTGTTGAAATCATGTCATCAAGAATGAGTATGTTCTTCCCTTTTACCTCGAAATCCCTTTTCAGGGATTCGATTTTCCTGTATGCTTCATCTCCTTCTTCGTACTCTCCTCTTTTCTTTTCCATGCTTTTTCCGCCCACGCCTTCCACCAGGTATTTGGCTCCGGCGTCAGGACTTATCACTTCAACTTCTCCTGCTTTTTTCCTTGCATGTTCTATAAGGAGCTTGTTTGCAGAAATGTTTTCGATTTCCAGTTTTCCGTATGTGAATGTTCCTTCTTTCTTAAGGAAATGGCAGTCTATCGTTACAAGTTTCTTTGCCCCTGCATCCGCAAGAAGATTGCATGCTATTTCCGCGCTTTTTGCCTCGCCTTCCCTGAAAACCTTATCCTGCCTTGAATACGGAAGATACGGCGAAACCAGGGTGGTGGGCGCTTCTGCGCGCTTGAGCGTGTCGAGCATGAGGACTGCCTGGAAAATTGCGGTATTCTGCTCAGGATAAAGCCGGTGGAGAAGGATTGAATCCTCTTTTTTGATATCCGGTATCCTTACGTAGCTGTCCCCGTCAGGGAAAGTCTTGAATTCTATGTTGGGTTCTGCAAAATCCGAAAAATTCGGTGATATGAATCGCATGAATTTCTATTAATATAAGCCATTTTTAAAACTTAACAGACACTTCATTTCAGTATGGACAAGAGGGGGAAGGCGGTAGAGTTCGTAATAGAAAGAATACTCGGAGGGCGCAGTGATATCGATAAATTGAAAAGGGAGGCCATGGACGAGTACCCTCTTGCGCACATGATAAAGAATTCAGAGATTATGGAAGCGGGAAAGGGAAGGCTTCCGGAAGAAATGCTGGACATGCTCAGAAAAAAGCCGTCGAGGACGATGGCAGGCGTCACGCCCGTTGCGATAATGATAAAGCCCGGCGGTTCATGCGGGCACAAATGCATCTACTGTCCGTTTACCGGAAGGGCTGCAAAAAGCTACACCGGAGACGAGCCTGCGGCAATGAGGGCGATACAGGCGGATTTCGAACCGGACAAACAGGTGCGGATAAGGATAAACCAGTATGCGGAGATGGGCCATCCTACCGACAAATGCGAAATAATCATAATGGGCGGGACGTTCCTGCAGATGCCCGAAGATTACAAAAACGATTTCATAAAAAGAACCTATGACGCGCTTAACGGCTTTAGCTCCGCAAGCCTGGAGGAAGCTGTGCGGAAAAATGAAACTGCGGAGCACAGGGCGATAGGGCTTACAATAGAAACTAGGCCTGACGTGTGCGGAAAAAAACAGATAGACGGGATACTCGGATACGGGGGAACGCGTGTTGAGCTCGGGGTGCAGCATCCTGACGACGATATTTATGCGGGAATAAACAGGGGGCATACGGTTGAAGATGTCGTAAGGGCCACGGAGTTATTGAAAAATGCCGGGTTCAAGGTTCTTTACCATGTTATGCCCGGCATATACGGCTCAAATCCTGAAAAAGACATTGAAATGGTTAAAAAACTGTTTTCAGATGGGAGATTCAGGCCGGACATGCTCAAGATTTACCCTACGCTGGTAATCGAAGGAACTGAACTATACGGAATGATGGAGCGCGGGGAATACGAGCCGTACAGTTCGGAGCAGGCCGCGGACGTCATAGCGGAGTTCTTCAGGCATATCCCGGAATACGTAAGGGTGATGAGGATACAGAGGGACATACCTGCAGGATTGATTGCATCCGGAGTGAAGAAAAGCAATTTACGCCAGCTCGTGCAGGAAAGGATGGAAAAAAAGAAGATAAAACCGAAAGAGATAAGGTCGAGGGAAGTAAGGAATGCTGATTTTGACATCAATGATTTTTCGGTTAAAAGAACGGAGTACGATGCAAGCAACGGAAAAGAGATGTTCCTTTCTTATGAAGATGCCGGCGGAAGGCTTGCGGGTTTTACCAGGTTGAGGATAAACGACGGTGAAAGCTGCAGGTGGGAGATTGACGATGAAAGCGCATTGATAAGGGAACTGCATACTTACGGAGCGGAAGCGGGCATAGGAAAAAAAGGCGGAGTCCAGCACAGGGGAGTGGGAAGAAAACTTCTTGAAACCGCTGAGAAAACAGCCGGAGAAGAATTCGATAAAAAGAAACTAGTAGTAATAAGCGGAGCGGGGGCAAGGGAATACTATTTCAGGAACGGCTATGAACGGCTGGGAAGGTACGTTGCTAAGAAACTTTGACTGTCAGGTTCTCCTCTTCATTGAATTCCTTCAATATTTCATCCTGCTCCTTAAGCAGATCAAGATACTTCCTCTGGAGATTCTTGAACTCGTCTTCCTCGTCGTCGCTTAACTCCTTTATCTGCCTCTGCGCATTCTTCCACTGGAGCCTGGGATGTATCTGCCCCAGTTTGTCAAGATTCTGGTTGAGTTTGTCCGCAGCCTCCGCGGCAACCCACACCTTCCTGTTTGATATTACGAACGGTATTTCCTTCATGTCCGAGGGGCTGCCGGTTATGAGTTTTCCGTCTTCGGATTCCGAATGGGAAGCGGAAATTCCAACCCGGTTGAGCATCAGCATTATTTTTTCCGTCAGCCCGGAATCACAGCCCTTCACTTCTATCGCTTCGTTCAATTCCCCTTTTTCGATTGCGCCGGTAAGACCGCATCTCATCTGCGGGTCGGTTACCCTTGAAACGAGTATGAGCAGTTTTGCCAGATTCTCACGGTTCTCGAAATTCTTTTTTAGCAGGTTTCCCCTCTCCCTGAGAAGCTCGTAAACCTCGCCCTCCCTGGAAGTAAGCGCCTTTACCTGGTCTTCATGGGAAAAAGTGGAGAGCTTGCTGTTGATGTCGGATATTTTTTCCTGTCCGATGAGCCTGAATTTTATTCCTGCACGGTCGATATCGGAAGAAACCGAATTTGCAGACCTCCTGGTTTGCTCCAGTTCGCCTGAGATTTCACCGATTGAGTCATCTTCTTTTTTGTTCAGCTCGAGATAGCTTTTTTTGAGTTCCAGTTCCAGTCTTTTTTTGTTGAGCTCTATCAGCTCCACGACGTTTTTTACCGCTACTTCCATACGATCGCCTTTTTAATTTCGGGAGAATGAATAGTAAAACGAAAGAAAACAATAAAAAGATTAGGATTGAGAAGGCGAAAAGAAATATGTCGTTTTCCCTTGTTTCCTTTTCCCCATACTCCATCTCAAGCTCCATCTGCGCTATGGAATTGTCGAGCTCGTCCGCATAGATGAAAAGACGGTACGCAGCCGCATAGTTCGGCTCGTTCTGCCTTATCAGGAACAATGCCTGCGACTGGTATACCTTTCCCCAGAGGGAATTTCTTTCACGGTTGGAATAATAGCTGACCGTGCTGCTCAGGTTTTCATCGGTCATTTCAAGCAGGGCCAGGTCGGAGTAATCCATTGATATAACGTAAGCGGCGTCGAATATCGCAGCCGCATATTTTCCATCCCCGTAAGATTGCTTTGCGATTTCCAGCCGGTCCAGCGTCTCTGCGGAATGGGGGTAATCCTCGGCTTCGGATATTTTCTGCTCTGCAAGGCGCTCCCACCCGCTTTCGTCTATTTCATTTCCTCCTGCTACCGCATTTTCCGCAAGCATTCCCGAAACCCTGCACCAGGCATCGGCATACATCAGGGAATTGTACGCTGCATGCTTTTCTTCTATAAGCAAGGTGTCGGTGTCGGTATCGTTCAGCTTGTTTTCAGACCATGCCCTCCTCAGGTCGGAGCCGGCGACCCATTCGAAATTCTCATCCGTCATCACGGGGCGCTCAAGCGAGTCCAGACAGTATTCAACAGAATCGCGTTTTACACCCAGGTTTATGTCGCCGGTGAACACGGTGTTGATGGTGGATATCTCGATATAATTCAGGAACGCGTCATTGGCGGCAGTGAAATAATATCCGAGTTCGATGTATTCCTTCTGCTCTTCTATGGTTGAATTGAAATATTCGTTTATCCAGAGGGTTTCATCCGAACCGGGCATATCGTCAAGAACATACCGCTCGAATTCCATCATGCCCAGCGCCACATTCCTGAAAGGCTCCAGCCCTTCATCGTAGTAGGGAGCCATGTCCTCCGGTATCCTGGATTCGAATACGCTCGCTTCCCTTTCCTCTATCGTTTCGTTGTATATCATGAAATTTATTACTTCGGAAATCGTATTCGCCTGTATTATCCTTATCCCGTACTGCTCTTCGACCGATTCCAGAGTTATGAATTCGTAAACGTTTGTGAAGGGGGTTATGAAATATTTGATTCCCGTCTGTCCTGATGTTTTTGCCTTTTCGTACAGGCCGCCCACCGGCCCTATTAGTCCTCCCGGCTCCAGGGATCCGGTGATAACCGCATCCTCCCTTACGGGAAGGCCTTCGAAAAGAGCGTACGACATCACCGCCATCGAAGCGCCCGCGCTGGGGCCTTCGACATATTCGCCTGTTGGGAGGTCTCCGAAAACAACGGTGATATCGCAGTCCGAAGTATCTTCGGAAGCGGCGTTTCTTGCATAATTTATCGCATATTTCGCGGACTGCTGGGTTGAAACCCCCGCATAGGGAAGAAGCCCTATGTAATCCTCTCCGGTTCCTGGAGACGCCCTGATCGTGAGGTTTACCAGCCCCCCTCCGTCGCCCACTACCGCAACCACAGGATGGGTAATGTTTCCTGAGCACGCGGAAAATGAAACTGAAACAAGAAGAATGACGAATAAAGCGCTGCGCATCATCGGTTTAACCTCTTTACCGCAAGAACACCTCTTTCGGTCCTGAAGAATTCGTAGTCTTCCGAAAGATACAGCTTTTCCAGCTGGCTTCCCGCTTCTTTTATATACGAAACAACGCTTCCCTTGGGTATGTCCTCGTAAAGATAAGCTATGCTGAAAGAATAGTTTCTGGAAATTCCCTCCTTTTCCCGCTCCCTTAGAAGTATTCTTCTTATCCCCCTCCCCTCATATGCGAGAAGGACCGCGGGGTCCTCTATGTAAATTGAATTGTATTCTTTTCCGGTTATCGTCCTTTTTTCATTGTCGTATGATGCGGGCCAGGCAAGCCCGACCCCTATAATCATCCTGTTTACGAAAGCGCCGTAGCTCATATCGTATTCTATTATCGTTTTGACCTCGGATTCAGTAACGTCGAACGCGCATTTTCTCATGACCTTTACCGCATCCTCCAGCTCTTCCATCGTAAGCTTTTTTACCTCTACCTGGTCCTCGTCAAGGAGGTCTATGAAATCCATTTTCTTTTCCTCTTTCTTCTCCTTGAGGAATTCTTTCTTGGGTTCTTTTTTCTCAGTGAATGCAGGTTCCATATATTACACCTAGACGAATCTCGTTCCGCACACCGGACAGCGCGTGAGGAACACTTCATGCCTGTATCCGCATATAGGACATACGTAATAAGTTTTTTTAGGCCTTTCCAATTGAGCTTCGAAATCATATCCGCAGCTTGCGCATTTTTTGATGTCAAGTTCGTTGAGCGTTCCGCATCTGGGGCACTTCCTGCGGAACATGGATTTTATCCTTACGCCGCATTTCGGGCATCTTTCCATGTCCAGGGTAATCGGCTCACCGCAGTTCGGGCATTTCTGCTTCTCCCCCCTGGGGCGCTTTCCCCTGAACATTCCTCCGAAAACATCAAGCAGACCCATTATATCAACCGGGTACGAAAGTGCAGTTCACGTCATAGTTCCGCATGGGTACTACCTCCTGCCCGCAGAAAGACGAACTGATGCTCATTGCCCCGCCTATGCACGAAAGGTCGGCTCCGCTTGCCGGGAATACCGCCGGCAGTGACCTTAGCACTGGATAAGCAGTCTTGTCGTAGGAATACTTCGTCCCCTCGGTCTCCAGGCAGCATTTATCGGGAGAGCCGATTCCGCCTACAACATCCAGATAAAGGTCTGACGATACCTGGGAAGACGGGTATTCCCTTGTTGTTACCGTTCCATTGAAATAATTATAATCGCATACATACGTTCCGGGAGTTTCATTGCACAGGGTGCACGGCTCAACTACCGCTCCGGCTGGGCATCTCACCGCAGCAGGGTCGGCGCCTGAAGGAACGGTGCACTCGATGCCGTTGGAGCACGTTCTGCTGCACTGCCCACGGTAATAATCAAGCTGGGTGCAATTCGTGCAGTTCACGCTTTCATAAACCGGAACCAGCGAAAATATAGTGGAGGGCGGAGGGTTCAGGAAATTGTTCACCGCCTTCTCGAACTTGCAGAATTTTTCGCCTTTCACCCCGGGTCCGCCGGTAGCATCAACCAGTGCCTGGTCGGCAAGCGGTTCAAGAGTCGTTTTTGCAGGCGAATAGATCAGCCCTATCGCACCATTGTCAACGAATTCGCTCGACCTTTCCATTATCCTGTTGAAAAGGATTTCTGAATTTTCCGCGGTCCATACGTCCGAATTCTCTGAAACTGAAAATCCGGTGATTATGGAGGGCTTCCGGTATTCAAGAATCTTGTCGCTGAATGAAAGCATGTAATCTATCGTGGAATCCGCGAGCCGTATCTCATCATCTCCCTGGTATGAAAGCTTATACCTCGAAGGGGGCGTATAGTCATATGCGACTATCTGCGTATCGAGCCTCAGCCTCGGGTCGCTGAACAGGTCCGCAAGAAGGATTTCAAGGCTTTCATTGTCCGGAATTCCCCGTATCCATATCGCGGGCATGCATCTGTAGCATCTTGACTTAAGTATTCCCATCCTGTCGGATATTTCGTCGCGGACGGTGCCCGTTGCAAGCCCGTGGATGTACGTTTCATCCGTCTGCGCCTGCATGTCAATGGTATATACTATTGTTATTACCGCGCCCATGTCCCCGTAAACGTCTTCGAATGCATATTCACTGTAATCTTCCCTATCCCAGTTGCTTCCCCCGCTCATGTCTATAACCGGAAGTATTCCGCTTTTCATGTAATCTCCAAGCCTCGCCTTCATGGTCGTAGCAATCGGAGCGCTCCTGGGCGAGCCGGTTTCCAAGATATTTCCTCCCAGCTCCTGTACGTCCGTTATCCAGGGCGCGTCGCATGTAAGGACATAGCCGGAACCGAAATCGAAATCCCCAGAACAAATCTGCTCTGATTCGACTTCGTCTGCGAAAGAAGTCGTGCCTTCATGATGCACTATGGTTTCGCTGTAAGGCACATAGGGATACAAACCGCTTATGCTGCCGAATGCGATTGTCGAGCCGGTGCAGGGCTCGCACCAGCCGTAAGTCTTGACTTCGGGCATTCCGGTAACGCTGTTGACTTCGCAAGAGCCGAGAGTGTTGTCTTCCGGTTTTTTGATAAGGTAAATGTAATCCGCATAAAGCATCCAGTAGTCCCTGTCTCTCCTTGTATCCCCCCTGTTTCCGTTGTATCTCAGACTGCATAATTCCGTAAAACGGCTTGACACGCTCCTGTCGTATATATCATAATCATACAATACTGCCGCGGATTCAGAACTCAGGAACTGCGGGTCGTCCGGCCTCCTGTAGTCAAGGACCCATGGGATGGAACTGAAGATTACATCGGTAGACTCCATTCTCTTTCCGCATCCGTCCTCCCAGTTTATGGACTGCAGGCTTTCTATCCTTTCAATGAACATCGGCTCGAACGCATCCATAAGCCTCTGCCAGTTTGCCCCATCCGGCCTTCCGACTTCAACACGTTCGATGTATCTTCCTCCTGCGCCGAACGGGTCTACTATTTCCGCAACGGTCGTTTCACACGGGAATTCATCCTCGTCATGGCAATAGGCCGAGCATCCGCTGTCCGATGCCGGGTCGCCTATTTCATCAACGCACATGTGTCTGCACGTTGACCAGCAGTCAAGCGCATCTGCTCCTTCTGAAACAGTAGGCGGAAGGGTTATTTCATAAGTCTGCGCGCACCTGTCTATGAACATGTATTCATACAAATCAGAAGTTGAAGGAGGTCCAATAATATATCCTATTATCTCTTCCCCTTCCCAGTATACTCTTTTGTCCGGTTCAGATGACGAACCGAAGAAAACGATTCCTCCTGCCGGCGGATAGTTGTCCTGCGGGCCTACAATCGGGCACGGCACTGTTCCGGTGCCCCCGAGCATGCTTAGGTCGCATTCCGAGTTCGGCAGGTCTTCGAATTCATAATCAATGGGCATTTTGCTTATGTCGAACTGATGGCTTATCACCTGCCGGCCTAAATTGTATTCCAGGTTGCCCGGCGTGCTTCCATGCTCTCCAAGACCGAGCCCGCTGAAGTCCCTCCACTGCTGCACCAGCTCGCATACATTGTCATGCCCGTCGCAGTCTGTATACTCGTCATCGGCAGGCTCGTTTGAAAAAGAGCCCGAAGGATAGCTTTGAATCCTTACGCTTATTCTCGCAAGCCGGGCTGGAATAGTCGCGTAGGTGAAAGCCGGCGGGTCTTCGGGGGTAGGCGCGGTATTCACGTTCGTTGTGGGAGCGCATACCAGGACCTGCTTTCCGTATGAATCCTCGGAAAGATAGCAGTCGGTCGTAAGCGCCGAGCCCGATTCGGTAACCGTCACCGTCCTTGCATAAAAGCTGGAATCGCATGTCGAGGAATAACAGTCAAGCGCAGTAAGGCATTCGAACGGGGCCCTGCTCGTTACTTCGGAATAAATATCCTCCGCATGCGCCATCGAAAGGCCTCTCCTGTAAAAAGCCCGGTCTATTCTTTTATTCGGAGTCCAGTCTGTCGAATCCCCGTCCAGGTCTGTTATGGAAGTGCAGAAAACCTCGAAATTGTAATCGGATTCGTCAAGAATAGTATCGGTCGGCTCGCAGTCCGGCCATGAAACATAGTCAAGCCCGCCGTATCCGAAAGGCGAGGGAACTTCCTCAGAATCGTCAAGGCAGTCTATATCCATCTGCTCAGGGTCGTAGGGGGCGTTTACGTTCGAGCCTTCAACCCCCAGATAGTTCATGTACCTGTCTATCCTCACTTCGTCCGGATTCAGGGGGGCATTCAGATTGCAGAATTTGTCCGATATCGGGAAATAATACCTGTAGTTGTCGAATTCATCAAAGCTTTCGCCTACGCCTATCCTGAAAACGTTCAATGATGATTTTGTGTTTTTCATTATCGCTGCAAGCTGCTGGTCCATTGGCATGAACCTGCACTGGGCCTTGTAGAAGCCGAGAACGGAGTCCTCGGATTCGTCTTCAGGGGGAACATCCGTAGTGCCAAGCCCTTCGTCATCCACTATCACTCCAGGAGCCACTTTGGGCTTGAAAAGGAAATCCCCGCAGACCATCGCGGTGCAGTCCGGATTGATGCAGTCATTGAGCTCATCATCGGTGCAGAAAGGAACCTGCTGGTACACTCCGCCCACGGAAACGTTGCAGAAACCTGTTGTGAGATTGCACGATTCCGTTCTTTCCGCATATTCGGGCATCAGCCTGCTGGTGGTCATGTTGAGCATCACGCATACTTCGTCGGTAGTTGCATTCTCTTTTGCGCAGCAGCCTACTTTGGCGACCGGCTTGAGGCAGCCTGAGGCAGCGAGCAGAACCAACAACATCAATAACGCAAATCTTTTCATCTAAATCACTTTTGTAACCATTTTCATCATCGAGTACGCATCCCCTCCCAGGATGGTTATGAGATACCTTACGAATACCAGGGTTATAAACAACGACACCAGCGGATGCAGAACCAGCGAAAGGTAGGTCTGGCTCAGCGAATTCGCAAGGTTGTTCAGTGAAAGATTGTCCATTCCGGTTCCCACTCCGGAATCGGTGACCATGGTGTTGTAAACGCTTGTTGCGAAGCCCATTGTCGG
>Ga0180433_10003125_pt1 | contig 24639 bp, 13 predicted proteins | sample SS_ome_8_FD_132980 | JGI IMG/M metagenome (GOLD analysis project Ga0180433, IMG submission 132980) | Hypersaline lake sediment archaeal communities from the Salton Sea, California, USA - SS_1_D_1 metaG | ecosystem: Environmental > Aquatic > Non-marine Saline and Alkaline > Hypersaline >... | reverse complement strand
TCTTCTATCTCTCCAACTACCTGTCTCTTGAACGCCTCACTATACCTCACTATTGTTCTCACTTTCCCCTTTCCTTTCCCAGGCAAACTGACAACCTATTTCAGGACGGGACCCTTTCATCACCTCACTCCTATCACCTCACCCCTAACGATCTTCCAGAGCATTCATCAATTCTTCATAACCTTCAACTTCGATCCTTCAACATGGACGTACTCGTCCTTCCCCATTCCCTAATTATTCCCTCTTTCATCACCTCACTCCTATCACCTCACCCCTAACGATCTTCCAGAGCATTCATCAATTCTTCATAACCTTCAACGTTGAACATGCAACTTTCAACCCGCCGTAGGCCGTCCTCACCGGCGCCCTCTCCTCCCCAACCTTAAACTTTCAACTTTTAACTTTCAACAGGGACGTTCTCGTCCGATCCTTCCCCCACTTCCCTTGACAGTAAATGTCTTTCCGAACAACCTATGAGGCCGTTTCGGGGATATGTTTAGACTACTTGTCCGGTTTCATGACTTTGGGACTCACTCTATCGGCGCACATTGTATGGCCACCAGGGCATTTCTCGGTATCCTCCCGATTGTGAAACCTGATATTTCGAACTGAACAATCGTATTAGAGCTTTCATTCCGGAGGTTGTCATATGGCCGACATCAAACCTTTCAGAGCGTATCGACCCCGGCCTGATATGGCTGAAAACGTAGCAAGCCCGCCATACGATGTAATGAATAGTGCCGAGGCTCGTGACATGGCCGAAGGGAATCAATATTCGTTTCTCCATGTTGTTAAGCCCGAGATCGATCTTCCTGAAGGTATCGATCTTTACTCCGACGACGTGTACGCAAAAGGTGCGGACAATCTCCGCGCTCTCATCAACGATGGCGTCCTTATTCGCGAATCAGATCCGGCCTTTTATCTGTACGAACAGCAGATGGGTGATCATGTCCAGATCGGAATCGTTGCGGGTGCCAGCGTTGAAGAGTATAAGAATGACAAGATCAAGAAACACGAGCTTACGAGGAAGAAGAAGGAAGATGATAGAACTCGCCACGTTGAAAGTCTTAACGCAAATACGGGCCCGGTCTTCCTGACGTATCATGCCAAGAAAGAAATCGATTCCCTGGTGGAAGAATTGAAATCAACCACTCCGACATATGACTTCATAGCCTCAGATGGTATCCGTCACACTCTCTGGGTCATCAAGGAGCCCAAAGACGTAAAAAGACTCGGCGATGCATTTCGAAGCGTTAACCTGCTGTATGTTGAGGATGGGCACCATCGGAGTGCCGCCGGGACACGGGTATGTGATATACGACGGGAACAGAATCCATCTCATGCCGGCAATGAACCCTATAATTATTTCCTGAGTGTCATTTTTCCCCACAACCAGATGATGATCCTGGATTATAATCGCATTGTTAAAGATCTCGGTTCACTTTCGACGGAAGAATTCCTCGAGAAGGTCAAAGGCTCTTTCAATATTGAGCCTTTCGGGAAGGAAAAGCCGGACAAACCGCGGACATGGTCTATGCTTCTGGATGGATCGTGGTACAAACTGACTGCGAAGCCGGGTTCGTTTCCCGAAGATGATCCGGTCCTACGTCTCGATGTCGCCATCCTCCAGAACAACCTGTTAAGCCCTATACTGGGCATAGACGATCCCCGGACCGACGAACGCATCGATTTCGTAGGAGGAATACGGGGTATTGATGAACTGGAAAAGCGACACCGAGAAGGTTGGGCTCTTGCCATAGCGTGCTACCCTACAAGTATCGATCAACTCATGTCCGTGGCTGATGCGGGGAGAACCATGCCTCCGAAATCCACATGGTTCGAACCAAAGCTCCGGTCAGGTCTGATTGTCAGACCCCTATATGAATGAGCATTCCTGGATTTCATGTTCACTTGTAGTTACGTATCCCGATTACGGGAACGGTATCGGATACGATCCGGAGATCGTTTGCCGGACCTATCCGCAGACTGGAGGTACAGATGAAGATCTTAATCAGTGATGCCTTCGACGCTTCACTTGCCGACAAACTGTCGCGATTCGGTGAGGTTACTGACGACAAGTCCCAGCTTCCGGATGCTGATGTAGTTCTCGTTCGGAGTAAAACAAAGTGTACCAAAGAGTACATTGACGGCGCTCCCAATCTGAAACTCATCATCCGTGGCGGCGTGGGCATAGACAACATCGATACTGATTACGCTAAGACAAAAGGTATTCAAGTAAACAACACGCCGGCGGCGTCAAGTATCGCCGTTGGGGAGTTGGCTATGTCTCTCATCGCCGCCATTCCCAATCGAGTCCTGGAAGGCCATTTAACCATGACCCAGGGAAGATGGGCGAAAAAGGAACTGAAGCGAACTGAACTCTATGGAAAAACGCTGGGTCTCATCGGTGCCGGCAGGATAGCCATGGAAGTAGCTAAACGAGCACAGGCATTCGGCATGGAAGTCATCGCGTATGATCCGTATCTGACCACGTCGGAGTATGCTACTCTTGTTTCCCTCGATGATCTGCTGAGTAAAGCGGATGTCATATCCCTTCACACACCACTGACTGATGAAACAAAAGGCATGGTCAACAGCGATCTTATTGCAAAGATGAAAGATGGTGTCGTTCTCGTGAACACCGGGCGAGGAAAAGTCATCAATGAGCCGGATTTGGCAAAAGCGCTCCGAGAAGGCAAGGTTCGGGCATACGGAACCGACGTATGGTACAGCGATCCGCCGCCCGAAGACTGTCCGCTACTGACTGCACCAAATGTGTTCATGACTCCACATATCGGAGCCCAGAGCAAAGAAAATCTTCTCCGCATCGGTGACGAAGTGGAGCGGATCATAGACGAATTCAACAAGAAGTAGATTCGGAAAGGAAGAGAAATGAGCAAGCGGGTATTCAACTTTTATCCCGGCCCCGCGACTCTGCCGCTCCCTGCTCTCGAGCGGGCCAGGGCCGAGTTCCTCGATTTCGAGGGAATGGGCATGTCAGTCCTCGAAGTGAGTCATCGGTCAAAACAGTACGATGCGGTTCACCATGAAGCCATGAATCTCGTCAAAGAACTGTATGGCCTCGGTGATAATTACAAAGTCCTCTTTCTTCAGGGTGGTGCCAGCCTCCAATTCGCCATGGTACCCATGAATCTTCTGGGTAAAGGCGAGAGCGCGGACTACGTCAATACGGGTTCCTGGTCAAAGAAAGCCATCAAAGAGGCGAAGATCATAGCGCAGGCCAACGTCGCGGCGAGCAGTGAAGACAAAAACTTCACCTATATTCCCAAAGAGTTCAACTTCGATCCCAATGCGAAGTATGTTCATATAACAACGAACAATACTATAGCGGGTACCCAGTATCACTCCTTCCCGGATACCAAGGGCAAGCCAATTGTAGCGGATATGTCCTCCGATATCTTCTGGCGCCCAATCGATCCCGGTCTTTTCGGGATTATCTATGCCGGCGCACAGAAGAACACGGGACCTGCCGGGGTAACGCTCGTCATCATCCGAGACGATATCCTGGCCTCGTGTCAGGAAGGTTTGCCGACGCTTCTCACCTACAAGACTCATGTGGACAAGGAATCCCTCTTCAATACGGGTCCGGTCTTCTCTATCTACATGGTCCGCAACGTCCTTTCATGGGTAAAAGACAACGGCGGTTTAGCAGCCATGGAAACAATGAACCGGAAAAAGGGCGATCTCCTTTACAGTGTGATTGATGCGAATCCTGAATTCTTCAGGGCGCCGGTGGCCAGGGACAGCCGTTCTTACATGAATGCGGTTTTCCGTCTTCCCACGGAAGACCTCGAAAAGCAGTTCATAGCTGAAGGTGCTGAACAAGACATGATCGGTCTCAAGGGACACAGATCAGTAGGTGGTATCCGCGTTTCCATGTACAATGCCATGCCGTTCGAAGGCGTACAGAATCTCGTGAACTTCATGGAGGATTTCGCGAAGAAACACGGATAAACGTTTGGTGATATTAACAGATAGACCCGGATGATTCTTCGTCCGGGTCTTTATTTGTTTTCTAAAACGGCAAGTCTCTCGGCGAAGGCCTCATTTTTACGCTTGAGTTCCTTAATGACTTCTAAGAGATAGAGGGAGACCATCTCATATTTCACCGTATGGGGTTCATTATCCCGGTACTGTACGAGATTCGTTAATCCCAATTGGTCAAACTCTTCGGCGATGAAACCGATACATCGGTTTCCGCTTGTCTTATCAGTGAATGATCTTGGTATAGCCTTGAGAATGGCTTCAAAGTCATCATCGAGTTTTTGAATGTCTTCTTTATATGCCGATGAAGATACAAGATAATAGAGCCGATTGTCGTACCACCGGACCGTGTATCCGTCTGACGTACCGTCCATATTACTCACATAAACTCTTCCGTATACCGTCAGCGCCTCATCCGGTGTTGATGTGCCGATACCTACCCGATTCAACGATGCATCCACTGACAGCGTGCCGTTATCGACTTGGAGATCACCATTGCTATCTCTCTGGATGTGAAGAGTTTCTCCGGTATTTGTGATGATTTCATTACCGTCGAGTTTCAATGCGCGGGAGGCATCACCAATCTGAATAGCCCCCGTCCCGACTGTAGGTGTGGCGTCATTATCGGGAAGCTCAAGTCTTCCATTCACATCCACATCACCTTCGAATTTGCCGGCCAAACCACCACCGTCATGCTCCCCATATACTCCATATCCGCTGGTCAATGAGCACAATCCATAGACACCCGCGTCCCTGGTGGCGAGAAAACCCTCGGTCCCTGTATCATAGTGATAGCCGTACACACCGCTTCCATTCTGTGAATAGGTCATTCCTTTGACACCTATGGCATCGCCCGTGGTAGACAACCACGCTATACCATAGACGCCTCCCCCGGAGTCTGAGTTATTCCCAAAATATCCACCATATGTATTGCCGGTTGTCGCTATAGCATCTCCCTCAACCCCGATGTCTGGACTTCTTCCATACACTCCCGCTGCACCGCCCGTGGAAAAACTTTCTCCATAAACGCCATAACAATATCCGCTGGTGCCCGATGCCAAACCATGGACTCCTCTACCCTGAGTGGAATTTGTAAGCCCATACACTCCGTAGTTGAGACCTTCCGTGGCTTGAGCATACCCGTATACCGCTCTTCCTTGAGATGAATGGGACTGTGCGCCAACGGCCACGGCGCTTCCTGTTGCGGAATAGTTATACCCCTGGACTCCTTTACCAAAAGGGGACGAACTCTGACCCATTACACCCTTTGCATATCCTTCAGTGGAGTTATTTACACCTGCCACTCCTGTGCCGTCCGTTGAATTTGACTGTCCATAGAGGCCATACGACACTTCGTTCGTAGCCGTATTGTGACCGGAAATGACGGCATTCGTTCCGGTTATCACAGCCCCTGACACCTCCGTACCCGGAACCAGACCACTTGCCATGTAGGCATATCCCACGGATCCCAGTCGCTGCCTGGGTGTCTGGTTCACGCCGTCAAACGTCACCAAGAGCCAGTAATCCTCGTCGAATTCGAGATTTATGGTTGGCTGGGGACTTTCTCCCAGCAACACGGAGAAGATACCGCTCGATAGATTTACCGGAATCGTTCCGCTGTCCCATTCAAGCTCCCCGCCCGCGGCGGCGGCGTCGTAGATACGAAACCGCATGCTATAGCTGCCATCCGCCACTGGAGAGCCGTTATTCGTTATCATTCCCTGATAACCGATAACCAGCGGAATGTCCGCCGATGCCATCATATTCAGTAATGACAGTAATACCACGATCACAAGCATTAGTAATTTCATATCGTCCTCCCCCGACTCAAGAGATGAAAATATACTTGGGAACGAGAGTATACGGTCAGCCGATTATGCCGTCCGTAATCTCCTCTCCCTGTATACTACATCATCAAAACATTATTCGTCAAATGATAGTATATACCAAAGCCTAATATCCGTGGGCCGTTCGCCATATTCCCTATAATCCGTTGAATCAGATAATGCCACGTCCCGTTCCCTTAAAATTCTTCAACGACTTTGAAGTACTACGGTAGATCGAAATCAAACTCTCCGGCTCGATTACTTCCACAGAGCTCATAGCTTGCCGAACCCATGGCAATGACTTGGAACGTCCAATTATTACCTGAATCCCCATTTCCCGCGGATGTCGACCAATGAGTCGTTCCAGAAGGAATTATAGCAATCCTATTTATGTAGCTGGGGCTCATATCCGGTTCGAAAAAGGCGTTATTTGACTCACCGAACACCCAATAGGCCGCGGCATCCGGAATGGCATTCCAAGAAAGCTCAAGAGTGCCGGACAACTCGGTTCCGGTGAGAACCAGATCATGTACATAGAATGCCTCGCTGAACTCGGATGTGTCCCAGCAGAACTCTCCCGCCGTGGTCGTAGCCGTAACCCACGAGCCGTCGGTGAGAACAGTGGAGATTGTTTTGGAAAATGGAGCGAGCACGCTGGACCCTGTATCCACACGGATCGTGTCGAGAAACGTCGCGCCCTCTCCATGGTAACTCGGATCGACCGTACTGTTTGAGAAGATCTCAATCACATACGACTGGTTCTGACTGCTGTTGAGCGTACCCGTTATCGTCATTGAACCGGCGCCCCGAACGATTGAAGTAATAACGGGAAAATTCTGTAGGTTATTCGCGCCTGAGTCCAGATCTCCTCCATCATTTGGGCTGACACCATCGGAATCCAGGTCTATACCGAGTCCTCCATTTCCATAAATCGAATTCCTGGAAATAGTATTGGCAATGGTTCCAGCGCCGGTTACACATATACCATCGCTGCCGTTGTATGCGATAGTATTCCCGACATCCTGAAGTCCTATTGATGTAAACATCGCGTCAAGTGCCAGGCACATCCCGTGCGAACCGTTCCCGAACATGGAATCCGCGGAATTGGTTCCGATCCAGTTACCGAGTATGATTGTCCCCAATGCATCCTCACCGGCGATATAGATACCATGCTGGCCGTTCCCTGATACGATATTGCCTTCTCCGGTATTACTACCGCCGATTATATTCCCTCCGCTGTTGATAACACTTATGCCGTGCTGTTCATTCGGCATAATGGCAGTACCGGATCCGTTAACACCGATGTGATTACCCTGTATCAAATGGTCTCCAGTCGTCTCTCCTGAGTTCGAAATTTTAATTCCCGAGCTATCATTCCCCGCTATGACATTTCGATGAGACATGTTCGCGCCGCCGATACACACGCTGTCCGAGTCCGAAAGAAGCAAACCATGCCCACTGTTTCCCATATCCGCTGTTCCCGCCATGTCCGTACCTATGCAGTTGCCGTACAGAGTATCGAATGCGCACGCTACAAGAGTGATTCCTTCTCCATCATTTCCGGAAATCAGATTGTCTTGTATAGCCCAATCATTTGAGAAGTCGAAAAAAACACCATCACCGTTGGGGATAGAGGCAGTGCCTGACGCATCGGTTCCAATGAAATTCCCGCGCATTGTCCCTGAGTATGAAGCGGAAACACGGATCCCGTAACCAATATTGCCGGAGATGACATTTCTCTCCTGAGCCGTGGCGCCCCCGATTGTCATCTCATCCGTGCCGCTGAGATAAATACCACCGGTTCCATTGCCGACAGAGTTCAAACAGGTTGCGTCAATTCCAATCTGATTACCCTTGATCTCGTGAAACGCGTCGGATGTCAGTCGGCAATGAATACCCGTGCTGTCATTACCTGACACGACATTGTTCAGCACAATTCCTCGCTGCGTGCCTCCATCAAACAGGATCCCATGTCGCCCATTACCCAGATCTTCCTCACCGTCTTCATCAATACCGATGTAGTTCCCCTCAATGATGGTATCATCCGCGCCACTGCCATGAACGTTGATACCATGAAGCACGTTTCCAGAGATGATATTACGAGAACCACCCACTGTACCACCAATCGTAGTACTCGGTGTATCAAAGATATCGATCCCGGATCCATCATTGGGCATCACGATATCTCCCGTTACATCGAGCCCTATGGTATTACCAAGAATCGATAATGTATTGGTGCCGCTTCCCCGTATTGAAATCCCATTACTTCCATTACCGGAAATACAATTCCCTTCTCCCGCCGACGTTCCTCCGATGGTGTTATCGAGAGAACCATCAATATAGATTCCACTTCCGCCGTTGCCTGCGTCGCTCGTTCCATCGGTTGCGGGGCCGATGAAGTTACCGTATATCATGTTATCCGAGGTGCCACTGAGTCCAAAGTAAATGCCATGATACCCGTTCCCTGAAACAACGTTGCGTTCGCCGGTTGTATCTCCGCCTATCGTATTATTTGTTGCCAGTTGTACCGCTATTCCGCTGCCGTTGTTACCCACTGCGGATGAACCGGTAAGGTCTGTGCCGATATAGTTTCCTGTAATCACATGTCCGGAGGTGCCTGCATCCTGAAGATGGATACCGCAGCTGTCATTTCCGGAGATAACATTATCTGTGATCTGGTATGCAGTGACACTTCCATAGAGGTATACGCCACGATCCTCATTCCCAATATCGGTAGTACCGGTTGCATCTAAGCCGATATAATTGCCTTGAATGATATTGTTGGATGCCGGTCCCCAGCTGTGAACACCATCATCTCCATTCCCGGAGATAATATTTCGATCTCCAGGAGAACTACCGCCAACGGTGTTGTCCGATGATTCGAAAAGACCTACTCCAATCGTACCATTACCAAGAGCTGAACTTCCCGTTACGTCTGTGCCGATGTAATTACCGTGTATAAGATTATCGGATGTGGAAGAGGATGAGATCGCAACCCCGGTATGGGTATTTCCTGATATTACATTCCGTGCGGATGGAGTCGATCCCCCGACAGTGTTATACGATCCCTCCGTAATTATGACACCATAGAAGTTGTTCCCCACGGCCGACATCCCGGAGTAATCCGTCCCGATATAGTTCCCGGTCAATATGTTGTTCCCCGCCCCACCGCCTTGGATTACGATACCGCTATTGTTATTGCCGGAGACCACATTGGACTCGATGGTTGTCGTATTCGAACCGTTACTTATATCGATCCCATGAATACCATTTCCGAGATCCACGGTGCCGCCTGCGTCAAGACCGATGATATTGTTTCTGATCAAATTCCCCGTTGCGCTATTACCATAGACGTAAATACCACGAAAACTGTTTGCTGAAATAACATTTCCTGCTGAGGAAGTGGCTCCGCCGATAGTGTTATCTGCCGCAAAATAGAGATAAACCCCATAGTAGTTACCCTGGGAGGATGACCCCGTGACGTCAACGCCGATATAGTTACACTGAATAAGATTGTCCGTGGTGCTCTCCCCGATGTACACACCGGAGTTCGCATTACCCGAGAGAACATTTCGTTGCCCCATGCCGGCGCCCCCGATGGTGTTGTTTGCACCGCCATTGTGTATGTATACACCATGTGTATTGAAGTCGGTTATGTATAATCCGTACACTTCGCAATTCGATGCCCCGTCGATCTCTATACCCGGCCCGTACTGTAAGATAGAAGACCCATCAAGAGTGATCCCGGGGGCTCCGCCAGGCCAGCTGCCTGACCACTGGGAAGATGCATCGATAACCGTTCCGTCATCCGTTAGAGGAGGGAGCGGGCTGGTCAATCCAACAGTACCACTCACCGAAAAAGCAATATCATCCGAAACGGTATTGGCATTCGCATCGAGAATCGCCTGGCGAAGCGAACCGGATCCCGAGTTGTTGAGATTCGTGACCGTATAGGTGGCGGCTTCCGAAGTGGAACCCATTAGAACATCAGAGAGAATGATTATGAACATGAATTTCATCAGAAATGACATTCTTCCTCCGGCCAGTACGACAAACCATGAGGTTCGAACTGTTGTTTGAAATGTACGGGTTTTAGCTTCATATGAATGGTGCGAATCGTTAATTCTAAACATGGGAATGATCCCAGGTTCGAGGGGTAGAGATGTTAGAGAAGTTTTAGGGCGTTACACTACTCAGAGTTGAATCTCGGCCTTCTATTGGCTGAGGTCAAGAACAGAGGCATTCTCTTCTACACCTCAAGTATCGTATGGTGGCCGGTAACATCAACTCGATTTCATCAGGGGATCGGAACATCGAAATCAAACTCACCGATACGGTTCGTTCTTGAGAGTTCCTCTCCGGATTCATCGACTGCCACAACCAGATAGGTCCAGTTGTCGAACGGATCACCGATCCCGTTTGGAGCTCCCCATGCCGTTGCCTCCGTGGGAAGAACGGCGAGTCGGTTATCATATGGCGATGTAGTCATTGGCGAAAAAGATGGATTATTAGAATCACCGTATAACCAATATTGAGTTACACCGGATAGCGATGTCCATGATAGTGTCAGTTCACCGACTGAGATATCACCCTGTAGCTTCATTACGAGTACGTCTTCGCAAAATTCTGACGTTGCTGTTTCATATTCCGTAGCAGTTGCCGAAACATATCTTCCACCTGTGACTTCATTCGGTAGCATCACCACAAATGCGGCGTCCCCCACCGAATCGGTGGTCACGGTTGATGCTCCAAGTAAAAACTCACCCTCTCCGTACCCCGAAGGATCAGATTCCGAATTGGAGAAAAATTCAAGGCGGTATTCCATATCGGGATCGCCCTCTATATTCCCGGTTATCGTTGTCGAACCTCCGTATGAAGTCACCGATGTGAGTGAAGGATAATTCACCACGAAATCCTCAGGATCATTCGGCGTTACGCCTTCATCACCCAAATCTATGCCAAGCGTTCCGTTCGAATGAATTGAATTCGCGAAATAGATATCGGCACCTCCACGTTCCACTCGGATTCCGGCACTATCATTACATGCAATAATGTTTCCCGCACCCTCTTCGATACCCCCAATCATATTATCCATTGCCGGTGGAACAATGAGTATGCCGTGACCTCCGTTCCCCAGGGGCATCCCATCCGCTCCGATCCCGATCTTATTACCTTGTATTTTTGTATGCCACATGGGAGAATGAAGATAGATACCGTGCTCTCCGTTTCCTGATATGATGTTACCTTCACCGGGAGCAGTACCTCCGATCGTATGATCTGAGACCAAATACCCGAGCGATATTCCTGATCCCATATTCGGAAGCGCGGACGAGCCGCTGGCGTCCGTACCGATTCGATTACCAATGATCAGATTATGTTCATAAAAGTTCTGGTAGCAGTGATGCTGAATTCCATGCTCGGAGCTCGCGGAAATAACGTTACCCTCTCCCGCGGCTGAACCGCCGATCGTATTGTGATGTGAATCAAAAAGATCAATACCGTTCTCTATCTGCCCGATCGCCACGTATCCGCTTGCATCAGTTCCTATGTAGTTACCACGAATGATATTGTAACTTGTTCGTTGCAATGAAATCCCGTGTAAATTTCCTGAGATGACATTTCGGAATCCTTCGGACGGGCCTCCGACAGTGTTATTACTCCCGTTGATGACAGAAATACCTCTTCCGATATTCCCAAGATCTATGTCGCCACTCGCATCTATTCCAATATAATTTCCGCAAATGATAGTATTGCTCCCATTGTAAATGGTTACGCCGGATCCATTTCCCGAAATAATATTCCGGGAATCACTCTCTATACCCCCGATAATGGTATTGGATGAATCTTCACATCGAATCGCTGAGAAGCCGTTCCCCATTTCCTGAGATCCGGCTACATTAGTACCGATATAGTTTCCTTCGACGATAGTATTGCTTCCTGACGTTACATGGATTCCGTATCGGGAAAACCGATTGATAACAAGCCCCCGAACCATACAGTTGGAACATTGTATCTCCAGTCCGCTTGTCGTACTCCCCGCCACGCTTCCATCGAGTTCAATCAGTAAGACAGCCGGCTCTGTTTCCGTTGCAAACGAAGTCCCCGATTGCGAATAGCCATCGATTAGAACTGAATCATGTATTGCAGGTAACGAAGTCAGGACTCTGATCGAATGCGGACCGGAACCGGGAATCGCAAAGAAGATCGAATCTTTCCCGGCTGACGTATTTGCCAGTTGTAGAGCGTCACGTAATGATCCCACACCAGAGTCCGCATTCGTATCCACTATGAAGATATCGCCATACGACGGCATGTGGAGCAGAACGCTCGAGATACCGATAATCGTAATGATATATATTTTACCAATCGAGATACGAGATGAGTGATACATGGGCCCCCTCCGACGATTCAAAATCCCATTTCCATATATTTCACATCGTTACCTGATTTGCCAAAATGCTCAGAATTGCCCGAGCGGTCAAGCTAACGGGACCATCGAAAAAAACTCCGAGAGTATTCCTATACTCCTTTTAATTTTGTACCTCCATTTCTTTCTCATTCATTTTTAGGTATCATACTGTATTTTGTGATATGGATGTAAGTAATGTGCGCCTTTTACGTTTGAACGGATTTTCGTGCGAAAGAAACGAATACCCGATCATACAGGATATCCCGAAATGACGAAGAAATCACGAAAACTACAAAGATCTAAGATACGGGAATACACGGATTCGACGAGCCGTTCCTCTATGTCGAATCAGACGTTGGTTTGGGTGCCGATTCTATGTTTCGTGTTGCTTTCACTTTTCTTCAATTGGAACAACCTCAACAATAACCTCGTCTACGATGACCACGAAGCCATAACGAACAACGAGGCCACGCATGGTCTCGAAAATACTTCCCGGATTTTCACAACACCGTCGTGGTGGTCATCTCATATCAGCTATGTCAGGCATTACCGGCCGCTGACCACATGGACCTATGCGTTGAATTTCAGTATTCATGGTCTCAATCCGTGGGGATATCATCTCTTCAACAATATCCTCCATGGTCTCGTGTCCGGACTCGTGTTTCTCATTCTATCAATGAGTGGTCTCGCCATAGGTCCCTCGCTTATCGCCGCCGCGTTTTTTCTTGTCCACCCGGTTCATGTGGAGGCGGTCGCCTGGGTCAATTGCAGGGCAGACATCCTCGCCGGTGGATTTTTGCTATTATCGCTTCTCCTTCATATACAAGCACATGACACAACCGGGAGGAATCGGAACGGTCTGATAGTAGCTTCTTTCCTTGCCTTCATATTATCTGGCCTTTCAAAGGAAACCGGATTTATGACGCCCTTTGTCATCGTGGCATGGGACATCGTTATTCGGGACAAAAGCAATCCTTTGAAAACATGGCAAAGGATTCGATCCTCTGAATGGAAGGGATATCTTGTATTCTTCGCCATTCTCGCCGTCTTCATCTGGAGCCGTTCACAATTCGTCGGCGGGGCTGCCCAGGCAACGGTATCGAAAATGGCTTCTCCGTTAGGGGATGCGTCGTTCATCGAACGTCTTTTAACGGGAGGCTACGTCATAGCGAGGTATATGTGGGTATTAGTGTTTCCACTTAAACTGACTGTTGATTATTCCCCGAATGAAATCACGCTCATTGATTCGTTTCTCGATCCCCGCGGTCTGCTCGGGCTTTCCGTACTTGTGATGTACGGACTTGTAATTCTGCTCACCCTCCGTAGAGCACCATTTATCTCGTTTTCGTTGCTTGCAACCGCCATCATCCTGGCGCCCGGGGCAAATATATTCTTTCCCGTAGGGACCATCATGGCAGAGCGACTCATGTACCTGCCTGTACTTGCGCTCTGCATTCCGCTTGCCATCGGCCTATGGATATTTCATCTCCGTCTTAAAAAATCATGGCTGACTCTAATTCTTCTCATTGGTGTTCTATCCGCCTATGGCGTCAGAACATATGATCGGAATAACGACTGGAAGAATGAGGAAACGCTGTTCACATCAGCCCTTGCTGCATCTCCGAAGAGTGCTATGGCTCACAAAAACCTGGCATCCGTGCTACACGAAAAAGGACGATATGAGGAAGCCATCGATCTCGCGGAAACGGCCGTCAAGATCGTCCCGGAGTTTCCCGATGCATATCTCATCCTGGGAAACTGCTATTTCATGATCCATCGGTACAGAGATGCGGAGACCGCCTATCGCAAGGCAATAGCATTGGTTCCCGACCATGCCTCAGCCCATCTCAACCTCGGCGCCGCCTACCATGTTACGGGTCATTTCACCGAAGCTCTGACCATGTTCAACCGCGCCATAGAACTCGATCCCCGTCTCGATCTGGCGTGGTTCAACCGGATTCACACACTGATCTCGCTTGGATACATTGAACAAGCCGAATCCGCATATCAGCAGGCCATTCAGCGATTCCCGGATCATCCCGCGGAAGTTGAAGCCCGCGCCAAATTAGAACGGGCAAAGATGACAGTATCCCACTGAGTATTCTCTCGGTTCTGGAGGTGAACTCTCACTCTATACCGGCACTATTCCGCCTCGTAAATAGGGTTTATCAGGCACTATTCTAACGTTAGAATAGTGCCATTTTATATTAATTTTCTCTTCTCTGTTACCCCCTTACTCCCTCACTTTCTCACTCTCTTACTTTCCCGAATTGGAGGGCCATGCTTCCGCATGGCCGCTATCCTCATACATGCGAACGCGACGAAGCTACATCTAGTTTTGAGGTTGGAGCCGTATTTCCAATGCCAACATCTCCATCGATATACAGATCTCCGACGATCTCCGTTCCCGGTACCAGCCCGCTTGCCATATAGGCGTAGCCGACACTTCCCAGCTTAACCCGTGGAGATTGAACATCAGTATCAACTTTCACATCGAGCCAGTAGTCATCGTCGAACGCCAGATCCAGGGTCGGCTGAGGGCTCTCCCCCAGCATGACCTCGAATACCCCTCCACTCACATCAACGGAAAGGCTTCCGCTGTCCCACTCCAGGTTCCCGGCGGTGACAGAGTCGTAGATGCTGAACTGCATGGAATACGTACCGTCAGACACCGGAGTGCCGCCGGTATCAGTTACCTTTCCCTGATAGCTGATGACTTCAGGAATATCGGCGAATACATTCATTAATATCCCTGAAATAAGAATGAACATCAGTATTGATGGAGTAATGGTATGGCGGGACATGTGACACCTCCTTGAGAAACACGTGGTATTTCTCTTGCATCCGTCCACCCGGTTCTTTTGGATATATGATTCATGCGAGAAAACCCTCAAGCAAGGGAGATGAGTCTTACCGACTATGGGAATATTTCAAGAATACAAGATGCTATCCTCCCGATAACAGATCATCAGCTTTGCTCTGACCACGTTGCGCTTGCCAATCCACAAAAAGTTATTATTCCCAAAATTAATTCTGGTCAAGAGAATACCTTTCTGCTGACATGTTGAAATCACGTAAATTGAGCGATTTTTTTCCTAACGACTTGGCCCGGGGACATGTCACGGCGGAGTTAATACGAAGACGGAAGTCGATACGCAGACGGAGGCGCAGAAGAGGCTTACCAGTCATGAAGTGGGAGTAATTTTGTGACGATAGCGTGTCCAACCGACACGGTTGAGGAGTAGAATCGCGAAAACGATTGGTGTAACCGGCTCCCGGTGAAAAATGCGAGCTAAATCGCTTCTACGGCAAGTTTATACCGCTTCGATGGATCGGTCGGGGATCCGCCTTTCGAACGAACGACTCCTTTGTCCTGGAGAACCCTGAGATCCCTCTGAATTGTTCGGCGGGATATACCGGGAAATTGGTTCTCCAGATCCGCTATTGTGCAATACTGATTTTGCAGGAGGAGTTCGATAATCTTTCCTTGACGTACGGATAGTTCCTGTTTCCTGACAATTAAATCCTTCCGGATCGTCTCCTTCCCCCTAGACACAACTTCTGAAAGCTGAGTGGAAAGCCCTCTTGTATAGTATTCGAGCCACCCGGTTAAATCCATCCTTCGTTCCCGAACGCCCTGGATCGCATCATAAAAAGCCCTACGATCACGATCATAGTACTCGCTCAATGAGAAGAGTCGCTTGAAATCGTACCCCGCACGGTACAGGCAGAGCGTCGACAGAAGCCGTGATGCACGACCATTTCCATCTCGGAATGGGTGGATATGAACCAGGTGGAATTGGGCGATTCCACTCTCGAGAACGGGGTGTATATCTTTATCCTCGTTCAACCATAAAACAAATTCCTTCATACGTTGTGGAACATTTCCCGGAGGCGGAGGAGTATAGATGATTTCACCTGTAAGTGAATTTCCAACATAGTTTTGGATTTTCCGATACTCGCCCGGCGATTTCCCGCCACCCCGCGTCCCTTCGACGAGCTGATATTGGAGTTCCTTGATCAGCGCCTCCGAAATCGGATGTTCTGACTCCAGAAACCTCGAAAGGGATTCAAATGCTCGTCTGTAATTGAGCAGTTCACGCTTGTCGTTCGGATCAACCCCCGCAACACGTTTACCCACCCATATCCGTTCCGCTGTTTCCAAGGTGAGATTCGTACCCTCGATATGGGTCGTATGGTGTGCTTCTTTGATTGCGGCTTGGCTTCCCATAACCTGTAACCACTCGTCGGAGAGGGCAGCCGCATCAAGGAAACCACGCGCCCGCTCGATACGCGTCAGATCGCGGGCGATAGCGTTTGTTATGGTAAAAGTCGGACTGAAAGATTCTTGGGGCATTGGATGATCCAATTCAGCGGCATATCGATTTGGATTCTGAAATGTAATCGAACAGTATATACGCTATGACACTACTTGTCATAGTATTTGTCACAGCTCTGTCACAGCAGAGATCAAAGAAAATGCGAATGTATCGAGAGCTGAAAATACGGCTTTCTTTCGTTCACCTACCGTACGAGGCGTCATGTTGTATCAGTCGATTTCATCTCCTCGACACGACATTTAAATTCATAATCCGGTATATTCTCATACAATCGTTCATAGAGGTTTCTCGCCTTTTGGCGATACTCATGATCACCCGTAATTCCCGCTATGGTATAATAAATGGATGCTTGCTTTATCTCGTCCGGATGTTTATCCGCCAGTTCCATCAGGGCTTCGGTTGCTTCTTCAATGTTTCCCCTGGCGGCCATAATCCGGGTTTTCAGCAACTTCGCTCCAAAAATAACATCCGATTTGCCGACGTGTTCCGCGATCTCCGACGCTTCGTTGTTCATGGATTCTATCTTATCGAGCTCCGCTGTTCTCTCTGATAAAAGCATGAGTTCTGCCTTTTCCTTGAGAAATCCGCATACATAATCCATGAGTTTCAATTTCCGTCCAAGCGTTATGGCTTCATCAACGTAGCGTAGAGCAGCCTTAATCTGCCCGGTGGCCTTTGACACTCTGCCGAGTTCAAATAATGCGATACATACACCCTGTTGATATCCCATCTCCCTGGATATCTGAAGTTTCTTTTTCAGTTGCTCGAGCGCGGTATTAAATTCGCCTTTCTTCGCATGAAGTGTCCCTAAATTGCCTGTGGCATACCCGATACTCAACTGATCACCCAGTTCCTTGGCAACGACAAGTTGACGTTGAAAACAGAGGAGCGCTTCGTCGTACTTGTGTTCAACGAGATTAACAAGTCCGATACTGCCGACCGACATACTGATGCCGAATTTATCGTCGAATTCCTCACTGATTTCGAGAGCTTTGGAAAAACAAATTCGAGCCCGGTGCATATCCTCGATGGATCCGTAGATACTCCCCATATTACCCAGCGTATAACCGATACCTTTTCTGTCGTCCATTTCGACACAGATCTTGAGATCCTTGCGGAAATACTCCAGGGCGGTGGAGAAATCACCCTGTAATCGGAAAATCCGGCCGGTATTCGAACTCGCGATACTCATCCCACGTGTGTCGCCCGCTTCCTCGCAAAGCGCCATATGCTCCTCGTATATAGACAGAGGTTCATCAAACCGACCGAGTCGTATCAAAACATTACCAAGTGCATTCAGACTCTCACGGTATAGAGACGATAGATCATTCTCCCTGCTCTCAGTGATGCACGAGCGAACGAGTTTCTCTGCTTCATCCCACTTCCCGGTTCTGACCAACAACTTCACTATACTCAAATCGATGGAGAGGTAATCTGCGGGTTCGGAGAGATATTCTCTATGACGCTGGTAGAAATTCAGAGCATCCGCATTACTGAACCGTTCTTCCGCCTGTTTCGCGGCCAATAACAAATAGTCTTTTGCTTTCAATTGAATCCGTGCATTCTCGAAATGATATGCAAGTTGGCCGTAGTATGGTTTCAGATCGACATGAAATACGGCCTCAATCGCCTCCCCGGTCAGACGATGCAACTGGCGAATCGTCTTGGACAACTGCATCTCATACGCGGTGTCCCTGATCAAAGCATGGTTGAACATATAGATCAGGTCCGATATTGGATCCCATATCCTCTGCCATTTTCCGTCATCGAGGACACGACCAATCTCTACACGGTTCTTGCTGAGAACTGCGGAAAGAAGTTTTACATTGAACTCGCGACCAATCACTGAAGCCGCAGAAATGGTAGTACGAAGCTCCTGTGAAAGGCGATCGATTCTCGATGTAACGAGCGCCGTTATACTGCTGGGTAATTCCATTCTATGAGGAATTAGATCAAATTTACCATCAGGATTCTTGCAGAGAACCTCCGACTCAGCGAGATACAGAACGAGTTGTTCGAGGTAAAAGGGATTTCCTTCCCCTCGTGAGGCAATATACGTACTGAGCTCAAGGGTCGGCATACCCCCGAGACACGCTTCTATGTACGCGTGTTCCGATTTGTCTTCCAGCCTTTCGAGTATGATTTCGGATATAGGAATGTCCGGCATCGGGATCCTGTGGGGAGATCCATCATCATTGGGTCTGCTGAGAAAGAGCAGGAAAATCGGATAATCTTCGATATTGAGAACGAGATACGAGAGAAAATCCCTGGTGTCCTCATCTAACCAGTGACCATCTTCAACAGCAATAATCACAGGTTTCATTAATGCCTCGGCTCTGAGAAGCGCCTTCACCGCCATGAACGTATTTCTCCGTTTTCCTTCAGCATCGAGGCTTTCGTAGAGTGAATCCGTCCATGCAAGATCGACCAGGGCTCCGAGGCAGGAATGCGTTCGCTCCAATTCCCTTTTGATTGTATCGTCTCCGCAGGTACCAACCAGGTCGCAAAATCGACGATTAAATCGATTTTCATGAATTTCTTTCGTTTCTGTACCAAGAATATCGAAATATCCCGCGGCAAAATGACGAATTGGATTGAGGCTTTGGCGGATCATATCATCGCATGGCAATTCGATCCACGTATAGTTCTCTATTTCGATCCGTTCTTTGATTTCATTGACGAGTCTGCTTTTCCCTATTCCGGCGCCGCCGTCTATATAGACAATACCGCCAAACCCGCCTCCATTCAGCAATTCGATCTTTGATTGTAATGTACTGAGTTCTTTTTCTCTCCCCACGTATTCAACGCTATCCTGAATATTCTCCTGAAATCTGATTCGACTATGTACTCGTGATACGGGTATTCCCGATTCATACCCCTTCAATGGAATTGCCCCGAGAGATTCCATATTGAATCGATTTCGCATACCGCGAGCAGCGTTTTCATCAACAAGGATTTCACCATTTTGCGCTTTGGACATAAGCCGGGCCGCCAAATTGACTCGCTCGCCAACGGTCTTATACTCCCAGCGTGCTGAACTACCAACACGCCCGGCGTAGACGCGGCCGTACGAAACTCCCCCTCGCAACGGTTTTTCAGGAAACATCGACATCAGATCGAGGACGAGATGTACCGCTCGTATCTCCGGACGTTCCCGGGCAACCGGAGCACCTACATAGAGAACAAAAACATTCCCCTTGTCGCCAAAATCGATCTCGCTGAGAAAACCGCCATATTGCTCGGTTGTATCGATGACGTGTCGGAAAAACTCGTGATGTTCCTCAATTGATTCGGTGGAAGATATAGATGGGAATCCGAGAAAAATACAGGCCACATCCCTGAATTCACCGGAGTGGTGCATTTCAAGTACGGCTTGCGGGACACATCCGGCGACTATTTCATCGTTGCACTGTATGGGAATTGGATCGGTTTGCTTTTTACCTACTAGTGGAGCGTCGACATCCGTAATGCGGAAAAATGATTCATTTATCATCTCGAGATGATGTACAACCTTACGTTCCCGAAATGACGTGTGTACGATGACCTCACCCGGGCTGCATATCTTTTCCGCGTCATATGCTCTGGAAAGGGCATCACCAAGGGTATAGAACACATTCCGTGATTCAGTCGAAACGATTCCCCATGATACCCTTCCGGATCCGAGACCGATCCGTGTTGATAGGGAGTACGTATCAAAATCGTTCTGTATAGTCCGTGACTCCGCAAGTGCGTTTTTCGCGGCTAGGGCACCGCGGAGCACATCAGCCGCTCCCGTGTCATGCGGGAAAAGGGATATGAACGCATCGCCGGCGTATTTAACCACCCAGCCCCCATGATCGTAGACAGCATCAACGGCCCGACCAAATAGTTGATTTATTCTATTGCAGAGTTCTTCCGCACCGGCTGAACCATATGTGAGGAGCGATTCGGCCATGGATGAGAATCCGACAATATCAACAACCATGGCCGTAGCTTCGAATTCACCGGAACTCCGGGAATTCGAGATCTGATCTATCACGAATTCAGGAACTGCTCCCCGCAAATCAGTCATATCATGCCCCGAATCCCTCTATTCCTAATTGTCCTATCGTTCCTAATAATTTTCCCTGACTTTGATCTTCCGATATTCCGGTCGTTCAGCCTTCTTTCTTATCCTTCAGCACCTTGTCGCTAGATTTCGATCCCGATCCCGATTCCGATTCCTCAAAATCATAAACCTGTCCCTCGTAGCCAACCATCTTGGCCATGAGCAGACACAGTCCCTGAGCGAGGTCGAAGGGCCGAATGGGAGCGCAGCGAGACTTTGCCCATCGAAGCTACCTGAGCGTAGTTGGGGCGAAGTGGGACCTCACTCACTCCTCACTCCTTACTTCTCACTCCTCACTCCTTACTTCTTCAATTCATCATTCAGCATTCAGCAATTCCTACTTGTCTCCTCACTCTTTTACTTGCTCATTTCCTTTCCCTCTCACTTCTTCCCCAACCTTCAACATTCAACTTTGAACCGGCCGCAGGCCGTCCTCACGGTAAATCGTAATCAAACTCCCCGAAGTAGTTCGATCTGGCCAATTCGAACGCTCCGCTGTTCACGGCGACAATAACGTAGGTCCAGTTATTCGCGTCGTCCCCTATACCGTTCGTGCTCCCCCAGGTCGCCGTCATCCCGGGCACAACTGCCAGCCGGTGTGTATATGGGCTCGAAACCTCGGGTTCAAAATACGGATCATTCGCTGCACCATAGATCCAATACTCATGAGTTCCCGGAACCTTGTTCCAGCTCATTATCAATTCGCCGGCAATATCAATCCCGTCCACAACAAAATCGACCAGGTATGCGGTATGGCTGAACTCCGATGTACAGCTGTCGATAGCAGTGGCGGTGGCGGTAATGCAGTAGTCATCCGGCACGACCGTGGGAAAACCGAAATCAAACGTTGCATTACCGTTTATATCCGTGGTGACCACGTCGATTCCGAGAAAGGTTTCTCCCTCACCATAACCCGCGGGATCGGGCCATTCATTGGAGAAGAATTCAAGTGCATAGAGTGAAGACGACTCGCTGTTCAAGGTACCCCTTACATACGTTGAACCCGCGGCCGTGGAGAAGGAAGTTAGAACAGGGAAATTCTGCAAATCATTCGCGCCTGAGTCGGGATCAAGGTCATCATTCGGCGTCGTTCCGTCGTCGTTCAGATCGATTCCCAGTTCGCCGTAGATACCGTTCTCATATATGGAATTCGCGGAAACGGCGATGGATGTACATCCGTCATCGATTTTGACGCCCGCTCCTCTCAAAGAACCCGAATTGTAGCCATTACGGGCGATGATATTCATTTCTCCGGTTCCGATTCCGCCGACGATACTGTGTGAGGCATCCCCGGTGAAATAAATCCCGGCAACACCGTTGCCGAGGTCTCCCGTTGCCATGACATCCAAACCGATCACATTGCCCTGTATCCGGTTATACATGGCTTGCGATCCGGTAATGTAAACGCCATAGGTATATGAGGCAGAAATGATATTATACTCGCCTGCAAACCCATTACCGCCGATATGATTATTGGAACCGTCCCATATGTAAATATTACTGTTTCCGCCTAATGGATAGGGATCGTTCATCCCCGTGACATCCGTACCTATGTAATTTCCCTGTATAACATTGCCAGAGGCATTCGCTCCGTTAATCCAGATTTCATAATAGTTCCCGGTTATAATGTTACGGAGCGCCGATGCAGTTCCACCGATAATGTTGTTGTCCGACCAATATACCGCGATTCCAGCGCTTCCGCCGGTACCCGGTACCGTGGTCCCGGTTGCATCAAGCCCGATATAGTTGCCTTGAATCTGACATCTGCCTGCATTCGCGACTCCGGTGTTATCGTCTCCGAAAAGGTGTATCTGGTATGACCATTCGTTAAGAATAAGACCTCGAATCAAACAATCTCTCGCCCTGATATCGATACCGTCATGGTTGCCCGCACCGGAAACACTTGCCCCCGTGACTTCGATCAACGGCGGGCCTGTATATCCCGGACCGCCTTGTGTCCATCCATCGATGTTTGTCGGTCCGGATACCCACGGAAGATCGGTGAGCGGGGCTATGGTATGAACCCCGCCACCTGAAATATTGAAGGCAATGTCGTCGGTCCCGATGTTACCATTGGCATCGATGATCGCCTGCCTGAGTGAACCGGGCCCGGCATCATTTGTATTCGTCACCACGTATGTTGCCGCATTTGCGCCATCAGGGATAAGGATAAAGGATAAGAAGAACAGAATGATCCCCGCGGAATACAGCAGGGAACGGAAGCGACTCGTGCTGGGATACATAACTCCTCCTGGTTCAAGATGTGGTTTCTGATTTTACATGGAAGATGTAGTGCAGACTCCTCTCAGGTTGCTATTCAGTGAGGATAGGGGACATAATACGCCCTATGCTCTGCTCCGACAATAAGATGTATGACATGAGTTATCGGGCCCGAATAGAGGAGGCGCATTATTCGTTAGGTAAACAATCTCGATCAAGCACTATTCTAAGCTTAGAATAGTATCTGTTCATGAGCATTTTGATAGTTTCACGACTCCTCGGCCGAATGCACACAGTCTCTGTCGTACGACATCCTGCTATAGTCCCGGTGCTCTGCCCCGGGAGATACGTGCCACCGAGCGGCGTGACTACAAAAACCGCCTCCGCCTTCCCTGCCCTGATTCAAAACCTTTATCATTCGACCTTGAACCGATTTTCCGGTCGTCTCCAGAACCTTTAACTTTCAACTTGTAACTTTCAACCGGGACGTCCTCGTCCCGACATTCATCATTCATTAATTTGTCTAGGAATATTCTCCGCCTCATAATCAATTTCACCGAACCGGTTCGACCGTACAAGCTCCAGTCCGTACGCATCCATGGCCACGATCTGAAAGGTCCACTGGGTCTCGGGCTCCGCCGCTGTTCCCGTTGCGACCCAGCTCTGCGTTCCCTGCTGGACTACGGCCAGTCGATTCCCGATATCGGGTACAAAGAACGGATCCCCTTCCACTCCATGGATCCAGTACTCTCCGGCGGCTGGAATGGTATTCCAGTGAAGTTGGACGTCAGATCCCACACTCTCTCCCGTAACCATCAAGGTCATATAATAGACCGCGGGACTGAATTCAGAGGTATTCCCATCAGGATCCGTTGCAGTACTCGAAATAAATATCCCCTCAGAAGCGGCAAGGGGAAGCTCCACGGTAAACGACGCGTATCCGGTACCATCCGTATCAATCTCAGTATATCCGAAATACGATCGCCCTTCACCATAACCCGAAGGATCCCTCGTTGGTCCGTTGAAGAATTCCACGTGGTAAAACGTATTGGGAACGCTGTTCAATGTGCCTTCCACAATGATGCTCCCCGCGCCACCGCCGATTGATGTCAGAACCGGGAAGTTCTGTGATTGATTGCCTCCCGAATCCACATCCAGGGGATCGTTGAGAGTAATTCCATCATCTCCGAGATCGATTCCCAGACCACCGTTGGAATATATGGAGTTATGTACGATTCTATTCTGGTAGGCTGTACTATCAATAACAACTCCGCAACTTTCGTTCCATGCAATGGTGTTTCCCGCCCCTGCGGTTAATCCGCCGATAGTATTGTTGATTCCGCCGTCGATCCAAATACCATACCAGCTGTTGCCCAGAGTATCAGTATTCGAAGGTGTAGTACCGATCCAGTTACCCTCCACCTGCGTATCCGTAGCATCGCTTAACCACACTCCCATGAAATTGTCTACGATCACATTACCATCCCCGGGATCGGATCCGCCGATTATGTTATCATGGGCACTCCAGATGGTGATACCCGCTATCCCGTTCCCGAACTCGGTATTACCTCCGGGATCGGTGCCGATATAATTCCCCGATACGACATTCCCCGCGCAGGTCGAATCACCGAATATCTGAACTCCGGCTTCCCAATTCCCGGAAATGATATTCCGTTCATCCGGTGAATCGCCCCCCACGGTATTACCGGAACATCCCCAGATGTGGACGCCGTGAGAACCGTTGGCAATAGT
>Ga0180433_10003124_pt1 | contig 24640 bp, 16 predicted proteins | sample SS_ome_8_FD_132980 | JGI IMG/M metagenome (GOLD analysis project Ga0180433, IMG submission 132980) | Hypersaline lake sediment archaeal communities from the Salton Sea, California, USA - SS_1_D_1 metaG | ecosystem: Environmental > Aquatic > Non-marine Saline and Alkaline > Hypersaline >... | reverse complement strand
TTCTTCTTCTTCTTCTTCTTCTTCTTTTTTGGAGCGGACAAACCTTTCGCTTGTTCATTAAAATATGATGATAAAGATTTCAAGTTTTCGGAGCATTCCTTTCGTTCTTGTGCTTCAGTAATGATGGGATCTATTGTTTCGTGACACATATCGCAAGCATATATTTCATAATCAGAAACCTTTTCATCATTTGTGGGATATACGTATTGCAACCATATTGCCAAAGCGCATTCACAGGGATCTTCTCTGCTGCATATTGTTCTTATCCCGTTTTTATCTTCTTTTTTTAGCTGCAAACAAAAAGAACTGTTTCCGTATTTATGTTGAGTACGTTGTTGAGTGATAAGATCTTCAATGAAGGGCATTCTGTGCGATCTGCAATAAACACTTTCATCTTCCAGTATCTTTCCAAGTTGTCTGAGCTTTTCGATTACATCTTTGCTTTTGTAATATTTGTTTGCTGTTTCAAGGATTGAATCTAGGCTTTTTACCAAATAAAAAGAGAATGAATGAACCTGATTGATGAACGTAAAGTCTGTCGGCTCAGGAGTTTTATCAAGTGCAAGAAGAGAGTTTCTTGTTTCTACATTTTTTACATGTTGTTCTTTAAGTTTGTCAAATTTTCTTTCTAATGTAAGTAACTTTTCCATCGCACAGGTGTGGTTTACAAAAAGGATAAGTAGAAAAATTTTTATAATGTGTACCATTCCATTTTTTGTTCTCCCTCTCATAAAAATAATACCTTCTTCTATGAAAGATAGTTTGCTCTAAATATTTCGCGTTCAATCAAATTGTTTTCAATATCTTCAATAGTTTTTAATTCATCAAGATCAACTGCGTCAGAAAGAGAAATGTTTCCCACGGCGGTTCTTTTTAGTTCATGCGTTGTTGCGCAAGAGCCGGCACTACGCGCAATATCATCCATCAATGTCCTGATGTATGTGCCATGCGAAACATGTGTTTCAACTGTAAAAAATGGTGGAGAGTAGTCGGTTAAAATAAGTTCATGCAAAAGTACCGTCCGTTCTTTTGTTTGTACAGCTTTATGAAGAACGTCTGCGGATTTTTTTTTCTGTCGAGCAAGTTTGTAAAGTGGGACACCGTTGTATTTGAGTGCACAATAAATTGGTGGTACTTGGTTGTACTGTTTTCCGAGTCGTTTGATTGCAGCAAAAAGTTTTTCTTCTTTGATCTCTGCATTGCACGTTTCAATAATTTGTCCGGTGTTGTCGAGCGTGTCTGTTTTTTCACCCAGTTTTGCGCGTGCAATGTATTTTTTGTCAAAGCGTGTGAGTGCATGTAGCATTCGAGTGGCTTCTCGGCCGATGGCAACCACAAGAAGTCCTGTGGCGAATGGGTCTAGTGTGCCGGCGTATCCAGCCTTTAATTTTTTATTTCCTACAATGCGGCGAATTTGAGCGATTGTCCGAAATGAGTTTGCACCTTGTGGTTTGTTGATTAGCAAAAAACCTGGCGCAATATTTTTTGGCTCTGTTTGTTTTTCGTTCATAATATTTTTTTCCCTCGTATGGATTCGACAAGCTCACCACGAACGAGGGGAGCGCTTTTTATTTTTGAAGTTAATTGTATTTTGGCTTCTGTTTGCTGGCTTTTCTAGCTTAGCATTAGTAAGATAGTTGCATCAAGTGGAGACACTTTTACTTCTCCTTTTTTTTGTTATGATGATCAAAATATCCTCTCTCATTATCGAAGGAACAAGAGCATGTCGAATTACAATAAAGTTATTATGATGGGTAACCTTACTCGAGACCCAGAATACAAGCAGCTTCCATCTGGACAAGCGCTGTGCAAACTTGGTTTGGCTTCCAACCGTCAGTTTAAAAACAGACAAACCGACACCGTTATTCAAGAAGTTTGTTTTATCGATGTTGATGTATGGGGTGCGCAAGCAGAAAGTTGTCGACAATACCTGCAAAAAGGTAGGCCGGTTTTGGTTGAAGGGCGCTTGAAGTTTGATACCTGGCAAGACAACAACGGGCAGACAAGAAGCAAACACTCCATCGTTGCGGATCGCGTACTGTTCCTTTCTGCTACACAGTCAGAAGCGGTTGAAACGGCAGAACAACAAGCTTCTCAGTCCAAGGCGACTTCGGGCAAGCAGGATGAGGCAACGGTAAAACTGGAAAAAGAGTTGCTCGATCAAATTGAAGAAATTAAAGCTCGTGCCGATGTAAAACAAGCAAAAAAGGAGGTCGCACCAAAAAAAGAAGCAGCACCAAAGAAAGAAGAACAGCCAGCTGAAGGTGTTGCCTTCAAAGATGAGCCCCCATTTCAGGATGATCTTCCGTTTTAGTTAGTTTTTTACAAGAAAAAGAGGTCCCCAAGGATTGTTGCTCCTTGGGGATTTTTGTTGCGCAAATTTTTACAGCATTGACATATTGTATTGTTTTTCGAGAAGCTAAAAGTAGGGGATGGCTCTGTAGTTAAGCAAAAATGAAAGATTTAAAACAAGCAAAAAAGGGGTGGGACGTGAAAATTTTTAAATGTGTGACATTTCTTTTTTCTACTACGTTTTTTTTGTTTGCAGGTGCTCAGCATGTTTCTCTTAATTTTGATCAATTGTTTCCAGAACATACGCTTTCGGTTGTGCTTGATGGGTTGATGGAAGTTCAGCATGAGCTTCAGGTTCGTTGCGCACAAGAGTTTGTTGATGAGCATCAAGATTCATTGTTTGTTGATGCGATTGTTGGCCGGTTGTTTCATTTGGTTTCTTGCCTTGAAAACAGACCGAAAGATAGCTTATTTCATGCGCAGGACGTTTCTTATCTTGCAACCATTATTGAAAAACTGCTTGTGTTATCCAATGAATTACAAAAACGGGGGTTGCCGCAACGGTTTGTGCATGCGCAAAAGTTGTTAAAACAGATACGACAAAACATTCATTGAAGTGCAACAATTCCTTTTCTTGTTCCTGCCATAAGAATGCCTGTGGCTCCAATTTGTTTTATCCAATAAAAAGAAGGAATGGTGCTAAGTACATGTTCTGACAGATACACATAAGGAGTTGTAATCGACCATGCAGCAGTGTTGTAAGGAAGTGTCATAAGTCGATTTTTTTCACCCGGATCATTTGTTTCTCTGACAATAAAAAATCTACGTGCTCCGTCAGACCAAAAATAAATTGCTCCATTGGTTACCTGAAATGCGGGATCAATGTCGGGTGAATTGAACACGAGGGGTAAAAACGGAAAGGTATTTGTATTTGCGGTACCATGCAGCTGTCTTATTTTGCTGTGTTCAAAGGTTGTCATTCCTTTTTCATCTGCAATTTCTATAGGCCATACGGTTGTTTTTACCGTTGCATTGTCTACTCCAAAAATATTGTAAAATGGAGCGGTTCCACCTGCACTAACCGGTTCCCACAATGCTGCGGCTTGGCTATTTGCACCAATGATGCCATTTGTTTTGATACTTTTGGATCGGAAAAGTCCGCGGTTAGTTGCAATGATCAGCTGTTCGTCCGAACCATCATCTTTGGTTGAAATAATTTCCATTCCCATTATTACTTTTGCAGTGCTCAAATCGGAATTCGTAACAGATGTTTCTGATTGAGCCAAAAGATTTACGGTCATGTTTGCGACGTTCGTTGCAGTGCTTACGCTGTACAATCTGCTGATAAGTGGCGATGCTTCTTTTTTTGTAGATTGTAACGTCAGTACGTATACGGCTCCAAACGCATCTCCGCTGCCAGATGATTTTATTGAGATGACGCTTCCTTCAACCCCATCCAACTTTTGCCACTTCCCATCAAACGGTGCAGCATCTAAATCATCAACGCTGTTACCGATGGTAAAGCCGGCACCCGCATTATCTGCAAATATATACAATCCATTTTGTGTGCCCGCAAAAAAGTAGTTTTGGGTTACAAAAGTATTTGTTCTACGTGAATATTCAAGGGCAACAACGGTTCCTGCACCAAGGGGAAGTTGTGTTAGCAAAAAATTACTTGTATCAGAAAAATCACTAGTGACATTTTGGATAGCAGGATATCCATTTGCATGAACATTATAGGTGGCGGCAGAACGAGATTGTGAAACGCGTGCGAACAAAACTTTTTCAAGTCCGCCAAACAGTGCGTATCGTGCGGGAGATGAAACACCCAAACCGGGAGTTGATTGATCTAAGTCGAGTACAGAAAAACATCCGTGTGTAAGATGACTGTTTACTGTTCTTGCCAATGAGGTTGCTGTATTGTTCCCCATGTTCCAACTGTTGCAGGAAAGCTGGTCTTTGTTTGTGTAATTGATTGCATACAGTTTGCCGTTCAGTGCATCGACAGAAAAAAATCCAATTTTTGATTGATCTGCAGCGGTGTCTAAATCTGGAAACGCGGTAAAAGGAAATGCGCGTTTTGTCCAGGGAGTCCAGCGTATAATTTTTCCGGTCTCATCAAAAAGTGCTTGTGAATAAAAAATGCCAGAATCATTGTCATCATCTTGTTCTTCTTTTAGTGAAGCGTATACAGTATCACCGACCACAACAATATGGGAAATTAGGTTGGTAGGTTGCAGGGGAAGTGGTCCCGTTCCAACCATTGCTGCAGCATCGGAATTTGTTGCGAGCTCTCCAGGTGCAGTGGCAGCGGTGGTAAATTTGCCTCCTTGTAGGGTGGAATCTTTGTCTGCCAATGTTCCGTGTTCTGTTTCACTTGAAAGATTGTTTACAAGAGGAAGTGCAAATATGCTGTTGATTCCAGTGTTTGTTGGGTCAACGTTTCCATTCACAATTAAATACGATGGTCCCGTGCTTGCGTGCATGATTCGTATATGATGCGCCCGAACTTCGTAATCATCCGCACTATTTGCCGTGCCAATTATGTCCGTATTGTTATCAGCAAATGCTGCTTCGAGAGCAATAGCATTTGTTTGAAGTGTTCCGCTAGTATCAATGTAACAAACTGCAACAGATCGGGCACCAGATCCATCAGATTGCACGTGAACCCCCGCGTATAATCGTTGTAGTTTGTCATCCCAAAGCAGTCTTACGTTCTCATTTTCTGATCCAGGAAAAATGACATCACTTACTCCAATTTTTAATGCTCCTGTTGCGTCAAACTGTTGTGCTTTATTGCCGTCAGGTCTGGCTGTTGCGTCTTTTATGGTGAGTGCATTGCTTGTAGTGTCAATGGTCATAAGTGCAATACCGCTATTTGTATCGCCAAAGTCCCCGCTGTTTGGTCGAACAGCGGCAAAGACATAGGAAGAGCTTGCCGCAAGTCCTACAATGCCTGCAGTTGTACTTTCGTTTGCGTCGTTCAATGATGTATTGCCATCTGGGGCTGTACTTGTTGTGACGGTTCTTCCATTTCTTGTTACTAAGTTTGCCTCAGTTTGTTCAAAACTATTTCCGTGGCTTTGCTTGACAACTGCAATGTGCTGCGTTGGTTTATTCCACGCTTTTGCAAGTGAAAGAAACTCTATGGTTTCATCAGAAAGAGAAGTGTCGGTTGCAATGCCTGCAACGGGTGGTTTTCCAACGCCGTTAAAGCGAAATACACAAGAAATTGCAGAGTCTCCTCCTCCTTCTTCAAGACCTAAATACCATGTTCCTGCTGTTGAGTCGAATGCTTCGCACCGAACGTCTGCGCTAAGAGTTTTCTGGACAACTCCTTGCGTTGTGCAGGTACACAAGATTCCAATCAGCAATATGCTACATTTTTTTTGCATCTTTTCCCGCTCCTTTTTTTAATAACGTAAAAAGATTATGCCATTGCCATAGCCATCGCCATTGCCATTGCAACTGCGATCAACTCTGGTGCAGTTTCTCCCTCTGGGATTCGTACAATGTCGCTCAATCGATATGCTTCCCAGCCAACAACGCCTGAACTGGTTCCCAACATTAAAATTCCGGTTGCTCCTATTTGTTTTATCCAGTAAAAAATACAAGTTTCATTCAGCGGCGGATCTGTAATGAAAGTAGGACAACCGCAGAGTCCCCACTCCGGTGTATTGTGCGGTAAAAATAGAAAACGTGTTCTACAGCCAAGATCTTCTGATTGTCTGAAAAGAAGTGCGCGTCTTGCACCATCCGACCAGAAATGTGCTGTTGGAGGAACGGTGTCAAATTCTGAGGAAGTATCAATGGAGTTAAATCGTCTTGGTCCAAATAAACGATCAGGATCGTATGGCATGAATGAAAAATCATTTACTCCTTGGTATGGAGTTCCCGGATCGAGTGAAAAATTTCTTGTGCTCAGTTGTTGCAGCTTTGTGCGGCCCAGTGTTTTTTGTGCTTTTTCATCAGCAATTTCTACCGCCCATACCGTTGATTTTATTGGGTTTGGGTTGGGATTTTCTAGATCTGCAGGATCTGCGGCCGGAAGATTTGCAGGATTTAAAATGTTTGGTGGCAGGGGTGGATTGTCAACACCAAAAATACCTGAGTATGCTTTTGTGTAGCTATCAGGAATTGGTGCCCACTGTGCGTCGGCTTGGTCGACTATGGTTTGCGCTCCACCAGTTTTTCTGGTGACGTACAGACCGTAGTTGGTTGCAATAACTACCTGTTCTTCAGAGCCATCGTCTGAAGTGGTAAGCGTTTCCATTCCTGTGATTGTTTTGACCTTGCTCAGATCAGAGTTTGTAGCAGTTGTTTGTGTTTCTCCAATCAAAATTATGCTTGCTATCATGTCTGCAACGGTTTCATAAAATGGAATACGGTAAATTCTGTTGACGATCGGGCGTGTTTTTTCTTTGGTTGCTTCCTGCGTCAAAACATACAGCCCTCCATTTCCTTCAGCAGTATCTCCAATGCCCGTTGTTTTGAGTGCAACGACACTTCCTGAAATGCTGGTAATTTTGTGCCATCTTCCATTCACAAATGGTGTGCTGCCCAGACCATCTACCGCTTCTTCGATGGTAAAACCGGTGCCGTTTGCATCAGCAAATGCATACAGTCCATTTTGCCCACCTGCAAAAAAGAAATTTTGATTGGTGCTTGCATTTAAACGTCGTGAATATTCGAGCGCAACAACTTGTCCTACAGGTAGTGAGGTTGGAAACAGGTTATCTTTGCTATAAAAAAGATCGGTGACTTCTTGTCCAGCAGGGGAAGGTTCAAAAGAATTTGCAGGAAAAGCGTCGGTAGGAGCGTCGAAGTTTTTTACGCTAAAGTTAACAAAAAGGGAATCTGAAGAATCTTCATTTGAACGGGATACGCGCGTAAACACAACGGTGTTATTTCCGCCAAACAGTGCGTAGCGTGCAGGTGAGTGTGTTGCAAGTCCACGTGTGGATTGGTCTAGATCAAGTGCAGAAAAACAGCCTCCACCCAAAAATTTATTGAGTCTTCCAAGCAGTGTTCTTGGTTCTGGTTCGTCTACATCTCTTCCGCGCCCCCAAAACGTTGTGGATATGCCGTTCTCAACGTCTTCGTCTGCGCTGCCTTGTTGTGTTGCCCATAATTTTCCTGTGAACGCATCAACCGTGAAAAAAGAAATAATAGACCTTTTTTTTTCGTCTTCTTCACTTGGGAATGCACTGTATGGAAATGCGCGTTTGCTCCACGGAGTCCAGCGTGCAATTTTTCCATTTTGATCAAACAGTGCCTGGGAATAAAACACACCTCTGTCAACATCCTGAGATTTTAGTCCCATGGATATGTATACAGTGTCGCCAATAACGACAATATTATCGGGTATTTGGGAAAATATCATGGGCATGGGGCCGGCACCAACGAGTGCTGCAGAATCTGTTCTTTTTGGAAGGTGTGCAGGGTCTGTTGCAGGTACAACAAATCTTCCATCATCCAATGGTGAGTCTTTACGTGCGAGCGTTCCATGTGTTTCGCTTCCTTCTATAGGATTATCAACAAGAGGAAGTGCAAACAATCGGTTTTCGGCCCGACCGACCGCTAACGGGTCAACCTCACCATTTACAATGAGGTATGATGCGCCAGTGCTGGTATACATAGTTTTAATTTTTCGGGTATCAATGCGCGTATCTCCTGCTGCGGTTCCAACAATGTGCTCTGTTGTACCATCAAACGCTGTGTCCGGTGCGCATGGGCTTAACTTAAGAGGATGTCCACTGTCAGTGACTCGAGCAACGACAACCGATCGCACCCCGCCACCTGCTGCAGAAACGATGCCATTAACTCCAACGTAAAGACGTTCAAGGTGATTGCTCCAATGAAGCTGAAATCTTTCGTTATTGTCGAGAGTAATTCCTCCAAATGTCTGCGATTTTATCAGAATTGTTGCGTCTGTTCCGATTTTTAGCTCATCTATTGTGCCCGCAATACGGACTGCCTTGTTTCCTCCGCTTCCCGTGGTTGCGTCTTTTATGATTGGACGCAAAGTATCTGGTTCAATTTCAATCAGTGCAATGCCGCTGTCTGTGGTGAGGCCTGCGAGATTAGGTTCAACAAAGGCAAAAACGTGCGTTGGGCTTGCGGCGATGTGATAAATTTCTTCTCCAAAAGTGACACCTGTCGCATCGCGCAGCCTGTCACTTTCTGTGACGAGTGTACCGTCGGTTGAAACGATGTTGATTGCTGGTCCAACAGCATTTACACCTCCAGTTGGTGTTCCTGCCACCACAAGTTTTGCCTCAATGTTTTCATTTGCAGAGCTGAAAGTAAGGAGTGTCATCTGTTTGTTTAAGATAAGCGGATCTGTTGCGATGCCTTCTATTCTGGGGATGTCTCCAGCACCCACGTATCGAAATACTCTTGTAACCGCATTGCTCCCTCCAAGGAGGCCAATCGAGAGGTACAGTATGCCGGTGCTTCGGTCCAGAGCTATTGATTTTATTTCTGCGGGCAGTTTTTGTTCTAGCACACCATGTGTTGTTGTCATATTCAGAAGGGCTGCTAAAAAAAGCAGTTTGATTTTCCTCATTATTTTCCTTTTTGTTTTAAAGGTGTGTTCTAGAAGTCGAGTGAAACATCAAAACCAACGTTGGCGCCGACTGTACTTGTTTGGAATGTTCTTTGTCCCCGTGCGTACACGTTATAAAATATTCCAAAGCGGGTTCCTACTCGTGAATTTTCTCTTGTGAAATCGTATTCCGCTTTAAAGTGTACGGTATGCATTTTCCATTCACGGAACATTTCATCGCTTTCTGCAATCAGCGAACTAAACACCTGAGTATTGCTTGGACAAATTCTATCATCACCTTTTCGAGCGTACGAATAAGCGATCAAGAATGACAATCCTGCAGCAAAGTGGTCTGCTTTGGCAAACAGTCCACATCGTACGATTGGTCCTGGACGGACGGTTGCACATCCTTTTGCAAGTTTTATAAACCCGCTTTGTCCAAGTGCTGTTTTCATGCGCAGTTCTTTTGCTTTTTTTGTCAAAATAATTGTTTCTAGGTGGACACCCATAGTCAGCCATTCGTATGCACCAAAGGCAATATCAAAAGAAAAGGGAAATCCCCAGTGGCCATCATATCCATTGGGAAGACTAAATACTTTGTTCGGGTTTCTTTTTGCGCCGGTTGGACAAAGAACACCTCCTTTTATGGTGACATCTACAAAATCAAAAACTTCTGTTTTTTCGTGATTTTTTGTCCATCCAAGCAAAAGACTCAAGTCTCCTACGTGCGTACATTTATAGTCACAAATATTGAGATTGTATTGTGTGAGAATATCATCAAAAATGGTTAAGAACGATTGCCATGTTGGGTTGTTTATGTTTGGAATTTCTGGTTCTGATGGAGATAAATCTCTGTAGCCGATACAACTGATTTCCAAGGAGCGAACGGGAAGGTCTATCTGAAAAAAGAATCCACGTTTAATGTTTTGTGTGTAGGTAAAGTAAGTTTGCCAGTTTTCAAATTTTCCACAAAATGAAAGATGTCCAAATTCATTGCGTGAAGGAATCAGCGATAGATTTGTTAGGGTGATATCGGTAAACAAAGTAAGGTCTTTCCCAGGAACATTTTCACCAAGTAGGTGCATGTTGTGTCGACCATAAATATCAAGCAAGGGTGTTTCGTATTGGCTTTGACTGCAGATTGGGTTGCATTCTTCAACCCCGTGACCTTCACAAGCTGAACCGGTAAAAATTGTCACATCAAACGAGCCAAGATAATCTTTTTCAAACCGTGGTTCTTCCCACATTGGGCATGTGGAATAAAAGTGTGCACGATCAAGAGCCGAACATACTGTACCGATGCTCAGCAAGAAAAAAAGCAGTTTTTTTTGAAAGAGATAGGGGTAGTTCATTCACTTTCCTTTTTTTGTTTTTGGAGGACCTGACGCTCACTCTAGGTATAAAAAAATATAGAAAAAAAGAAAAGGGAAATCTCTTTGGCCCTGTTGGGCCATTGTCTCCTTTGGTTGGTCTGTTATACTGACAAGTGCCGGTATCAGGGGGTTCTACCAGCATTGTGAGGGGAAGAGCCAGGGATCTCATATCAAGGAAAATCAATGAGTAAAGAAAAGCGTGTCATGAAAAAAGAAACTGAAAAAAAGAGTGCACTTGCGGCGTGTGAAGTTGAGTTGCAAGAATGGAAAGAAAAGTTTGTACGCGTGAGTGCAGATTTAGAAAATTTTTCTCGTCGCATGGAAAAAGACCGTGCACGTTGGATGCAGATGTCTCAAGCAAAGTTAATTAAAGATTTACTTTCTGTTGTTGATGATTTTGAGCGGGTTTTGCAACAACAAGAAAAGGCAGAACTTTCTTCAGAGATGCAAGAATGGTTTTCTGGTTTTGCAATGATTGGCAAATCGCTACATAAACTGTTGCAGGGATACGGACTAAAAGAAATTGAGCAAACAGAAACATTTGATCCAATGATACACGAAGCAATGGCGCAAACAGAATCTCCGGATCATGAATCTGGACAGATTGTTGAAGTATTGCAAAAGGGATATCTGTTTCATGACGAAGTGTTGCGTCCTGCGAAAGTGCGTGTTGCAAAATAAATTTTTACCGAAGAAGCCCGACCACCAATTCAATAAAAATAAGAATAATAATCAGCATGGTCAGCAGGTCTTCACGTACGGCATCAATCTTGTGTCGATACACCGACCTAACGTCGCTGATTATATCTAATTTTTTGTTGATGGAATCTTTCCAGTTTTTTAGGTCCAACTTATTGGTTAGCAGTTCGTAAAGTTCGGAAAAATATGTTTCACCTGCAAGTTTAACACTGTTTTCTAGCCGTTCTGAAATTACCGAAATGTCTACTCGTAATTTACCAAGATCACTTATCGGTCCACGCCATGGAGCACGAATGAATGGTAGGTAGTAACGGAGAGGAATTTTTCTTAGCTTTTCTTCGTAGATAAGATTCAGTTGATGATCGAGTAGCCTATCAAAGTAGCGCAGTTCAAGTCGTTGCAGATTAGAAAACTCAAACAGATCAAGAATTTCTTCGTACTCGTCGTCGTACACAAATGCTGCTTCGGTATCTACAACAATCATGTCTCCTTTAATGTATCCGATAAGGTCCTGAAGAATTTCATCTTTTTGATATTCAGAAAGTGTTTTTGTTTCGAATCGTAACATTGAAGCAACAACGCTACCAAATTCTTTTTTTAGTTCATCAACCGAAAGGTCTTTTGGTTTTTGGTTTACCTGAATCACAAGGTACGAAGAACGTGTTTGGAAAAATTTTGGTTTGTTGATGTGTTTTTCAATTTGATTGTACACAGAGCGTGCGTTGATGACACTTTCTTCTTGATATTCATTTTCCAATTCCTGTAATTCCATTCGAAGATTTTCAAGTGTGTTTTTGAATGGAATTTTATAGGTCAGTGATATGGGCCCGAAGTTGTGAATTTTGCAGCTGATGCAGGTGCTTGTAGAGTGCGGGTGAGGGAGGTCGATTGCCAACGGTGCGTGATAATTTTTAAAATATTTTGGAATGTGCACCGGTTGGGGGATGATGTTTTCCGATTCTCGTACTTTTTCTAAATCAATTTCATATCCCACGTCAAACGCATGAAAAATATATACATTGCCGGAGAACAGATTGCTGTTCTCCGGCTTTTTTGTTTGTTTTTGTTCTGTCATTTTTATTCTCCGTCAAATAATAATTTTTAGGGGGCAAATATTTTTATATGTAAGGTGGTGTACAATCTTGGTTAACCGTAACAAAATTCCAAGAGAGTGAGCAAATGAAAGTTTTGATAATCTTTTTTTATTCTTTTGTGCAAGCGACAGTTTCAACTGTGCTTTCTCTTGCCCTTGCTCTTCCACTTGCACATTTTTTTTATCGCTACAAATTTCCGGGTAAAAATTTTTTTATTTCACTTGCTGTATTGTTTTGCATTATGCCTACTAAATTGATTGTGTTGTGTATTTCTTCGTTTTATGGAGTGGGGGGATTTGTTGCAATTGTGCTTGCGCATCTTCTTTTGAATCTTCCGTTTTCATTGTATGTACTGAATTTGACGTACAAAAAATTAGACCTCACGCAGTTATGGATTGCTCAAGACTTGGGTGCGACGCCGTGGCAATGTTACCGTGACGTAGTACTTCCATTTTTAAAAAACACACTTATTTCTATGGCGGTGATTCTTTTTTTACTGCACGCAGCCAGTTTTTCTATTCCGCTTATGCTTGGTGGAAAGTGGTATCACAACACTCCAGAAATTATGATGAGTAATTTGTACAATTCGGGTGCAAGTGCGCAAGCTTTTTTGTATTGGGTTTTGCGAGTGATATTTTTTGTACCTCTTATTTTGTTGCGTACAACCTTTGAAGGAAAAAAACGTTGCGTGAGTGATATCATACTGAAGCACCGTCCGGTACAGTACAAGATTTCAGGCCATGGTATCGGCTGGTTATTGTACAGTTTTTTTATTGTGTTTTTTACGCTCGGTCCGTTTGGTGCGCTGTTGGTTCGTGCATGTAACGCGCAGGTGTTTGCATTTTTGTGGCGAATATTTTCGTGTGTTACAGATGTCTGTCTTGGCATTCCGGTACGTGTTGTTGTTTTAAATAGTATGCTTCTTGCAGTTGTCAGTGGTGTGTGTTCGGTGTTGATTGCATTTGCAATTGGTTCTTTTTCTAAAATGGTTCGTACAAACTATTCTGCCATTTTTGTTTTTACTATTGCGTTGCTGCCCTTAATTTTTGGTTCTGTTGGGGTGGGTATATTGTTTGCATGGCTTTCTTACGGCAAAGTTGTTTCTCCGTTTTTGATTGGTGCGGTGTGTCATGCAATTTTGAACTATCCATTTGCGTACCGCGTTGTTGTAGCACAACTTGATTTGTATCACCCTGATATACATAAAAGTGCACAAGCATTGGGGGCAACTCATCTGAAAGTAGTGCGTACGGTGACGCTGCCGTTTGTTCGTTCAGCATTGGTACGCGCGTTTTGCATTGCATTTGGTTTGAGTTTGACAGAAGTTGGTGCCGGTTCTGTGTTGCAAAGTAAAATGGGGTTGACCATGCCGATGGCGATTCGTATGTACCGCAAAGCAGGAATGTACAATGAGTTGATTGGGTTGAGTATGGTTTTGCTTGTTTTGGTTTTATGTATCAGTTATCTGTTTGCCAAAACTGTTGACAACTAAGAACGCCTCGTTAGATAATTTTGTTTAAAGATAGCTTTTGATTATTCTTAAAAAGGAAGTCGGAATGAAGAAGATGGGAGTGCTGCTTCTTGGTTTATCTTGTGTTTTTACCAGTTATTTTTTTTATTTTAAATTGTCTGCAGATAGGCCTGGACCTGAAGAGATTTTTCGACATATGGAGGTTATACGAGAGTTGAAAACAGATCCTGGGTTCGTGAGTTTGAAAGAAAAACAAAAAAAAGAAGAAGGAGCTCCTGCAGTAAGGTCTGAAAAGGATAAGCTTACGCAAACTGAGGCCTATCTCGTCAACTACTTCAACTTAAAAGAAATTCCTAAAGAAAGTGATTATGCTCAGCTTATAGAGGATTTGCTGAGAGGTAGGGATTATTTGAAAAGCAACGAAAAGTTTTATTTTGGTTACATGAGAGATTTTCTAAAGAATGACCAGATACAAAGCTATGTGAACATGTTTGAGGCAATGAGAAAAAATGAGCTTCCCGGATATTATGCTTTTTATCATGCTCATAGTGCGAATACTGGTCTTTTACAGGATATTTTAACTGAGGTAAGACAGTGGCTTGAGTTAAAGGTAGGAAAAAAAATACAATTAAGGTTCGGGGATATTGTACCTGAAGATTTAACTCCTATGGATACCTTTTTGTCATTTTGGGGATCAATATTTTTTGCGCAATATCATCAGACGATGGGTGCGTGGGAATGGGTGTATGACAAATTTCAAGGCCTTTTGCCATTCGAGAAGATAAAAGATTTAAAAGCTGATTGGCAATATAAGGTAAAAAATTGGGGAGGAGGAGGAACCTATTGGATTGATCATATTGAACCTCTGAGGTCACAAGTTTTGTCGGTGAACCATTCACCTTTTGGAAATTCTGGTGTAGATGGGGAATGTTCGCTAAATTTTTTCATTTCGGGCACAAGTATATCTGATCCCCGTTGGATTATTGAAAAGGTTGTTTTTGAGCCGCTGAAGTTAGACAAAAGCTATATCAAAAAAATCACAGAAATTTATAGAAAATATATGGTGCCGAAGTTTGGTGGACACATGTTGCAGATACTTATTCCAAAAGAAGAAGTTGATAAGCTTGTTTATTTATCGGGAAGATTTGGAACGATTTTTTATGAAGAACTTTTATATCCATCAGATTCTGCCCTCGAAGAATTACGGAGAGGTAAGATTCCAGAAAACCAAAAGTTTACAGTTTTAGAAGGCTTTGATCAGTATAAGAGAAGGAACAAGGTTTCTGAATATCTTGACAAGTATACAACACTTCCATTTTATCTTGTTACCAAAAAGAATGTTTGGGAGGGGGTTGGTAGTGACCAGTTTGGTTCCCCTTCCAAAGCAGATATCAAAAAGCAGCAGAAGATAGTTGATTTAGATTCGTTGAAAGAATGGGCTGGTATTACAATGAATCAGGTACAGTCTCGTATTGTTTTTATGCCGCGTTTTTTTGATCCTGCAAGTCGTGTAAAAATCAATCGGTATAATTTTGTGGAGCCTGATAAAAAGAAAAAATACAGGCAAGAAATAAAAAAGGTTGTTAAGCAAATGATGAGTGAATGGGTAAAATGTATTCCATGTCTAAGGTTTGAAGGGCCAATAAAAAACAAGCCTTTACTTAAGCTGTTCGGCTTTATTGAGAGAGGGCAGGCAGAACGGGAGCGGTTTGTAAAGGAAGCTGCGAAAAAGAACTAAGTTTACTTTTTCAAAATACTCAAAAACGCTTCTTGTGGAACTTCAACGTTGCCGACCTGTTTCATTTTCTTTTTTCCTGCTTTTTGTTTTTCAAGCAGCTTGCGTTTTCTGGAGATATCACCACCGTAACATTTTGCGGTCACGTCTTTTCTCAGTGGAGCAACCGTTTCTCGGGCAATAATTTTTGCACCGATTGCTGCCTGAATAGCAACTTCAAATAGTTGACGCGGAATTAGTTTGCGCAATTTTTTAGTCAGTTCTCTGCCGATGTAATACGCCTTGTCCTTGTGCACAATAATCGAAAGGGCATCGACCGGTTTACTGTTAAGTAGAACATCCATCTTGACCAATTCTGCTGGTTCGTATCCCGCTTCTTCGTAATCAAAACTTGCATAACCAGAGCTTTGGGATTTGAGTTGATCGTAAAAATCGGTTGCAACTTCATTGAGCGGAAGTTTGTATTTTAAAATGATGCGCTCTTCATCAAGATAGTCCATCCCGGTTTGTGTGCCCCGTTTTTCTTCACACAGTTTGAGCATGGTGCCGACAAATTTTTTCGGAACAATGATGGTTGCATCAATAACCGGTTCAAAAATAGTTTCAATTTTACTTGGGTCAGGAAATTCAGAAGGGCGCTCGATGTTTACGGTCTCTCCATTTTTTAGTCCAATTTTATACATCACACTTGGTGCGGTTGCGATGACGTTAAGTCCGTACTCTTGCTCTAGCCGTTGTTTAAACACGTCCATGTGCAGCAGTCCCAAAAATCCGCACCGGAACCCTAGACCAAGTGCAACGGATGTTTTTTTCTCAACCGAAACGCTTGCGTCGTTGAGTGTTAATTTTTCTATTGCGTCACTCAGATGTTCAAAATCTGCACTGACTACCGGATAGATACCGGCAAACACCATCGGCTTTGCAGGTTTAAAACCAGGCAGAGATTCAACCGGTTTTTTTGTATGAAAAATGGTATCACCGACTCGTGCTTCTTGCACTGTTTTCATGCCGGCAATTAGGTAGCCAACTTGTCCTGGATAGAGTGCATCCATCGGTTGCTCATCTGGATACATCAAGCCAAGTTCCAGCACTTCATATTTTTTTCCTGACTGTGCAAGGGTGATGTTATCACCTTTTTTGATGACACCGTCGTGCAGTGCAACCAAGCAAACAACTCCGCGATACTCATCGAACCACGAATCGAAAAGAAGAGCCTTGAGTGGTTGTTCTGGACTGCCCGATGGAGCTGGAATTTTTTTGATGACAGATTCAAGGACCGATTCCATGCCGAGCCCGCTTTTTGCAGAAGTCATGAGCATATCTTTTTTTTCAAAATCAAAAAGATGTTCAAGTTGTTTTGCAACGCGGTCTGGATCTGCGGCGGCCATATCAACTTTGTTAATCACCGGAACAATTGCCAAGTCTTGAGAAAACGCAAGATAAAAGTTTGCCATGGTTTGTGCTTGCACGCCCTGTGCGGCATCAACCAACAGCAGTGCGCCTTGGCATGCATACAAAGATCGAGACACTTCGTAACTAAAATCTACGTGGCCTGGAGTGTCGATAAGGTTCAAAAGATAGGTTGTACCTTCAAATTCATAAAACATGGAGGCGGTTTGTGCTTTGACCGTGATGCCTCGTTCTTTTTCAACCTGCAGTTTATCCAGAAACTGTTCATTTTTTTTTCTGGTTGAAAGCGTGCCGGTCATTTCCAGTAACCGATCAGAAAGCGTTGACTTGCCATGATCGATGTGGGCAATGACAGAAAAATTTCTGATTCGTTCGGGAGGAAAGTTTTGAAGGTCTATTTTTTTTAGTTTCATAGACTTTATTGTACGGTGCGTGGGCAGTTTTGTAAATGGTTTAGGGGTGATAGAAAAAGAGGCCGCTCATGCGGCCCCGGTTTTTTATTTTACTTTTATCTTTTTTCCCTCAACTTTTTTTTCGACCACTTCAAAGAGTATTTTCGCCTGCGAACCATAAAGTTTAAGTTCATTTCTGAGACTTTCATTTGTGTATGCGCTTGGATTATCTCCCCCGAAGCCTCTGAGGGGTGGGGATGCATTCTCCATCAGGAAGTCAAATATGGATTCTTTTTTACGAAGAAGATTTGTTTTGGCTTTTTTGGGAAGGGGTTTGCTTGAGAGCCTTTGAAACACTCTGTATTCGCCTGCAAGGTCGTGTACTCTAGTCTGTTTTTTTGTGAATTCATCATCTTTATCAATGTCCGGAATTTTTTCGATTTCTCTTGTTAGTTTTTTCTCCTCATCGAAAACCTGTTTATTTTGTTCATTTTCTATTTTTGCAAGAGTATCACCCCGTGCTTTAAAGAACGCCGCAGAATTTGTAGTTGCTGCGAGTGCAAGAAGTTTTGTTTGGTTTGGAAAAAACTCCCTCCACAAAAGACTCGCTCCTGTCGCTGCCCACGGTGCTAGTTCCCAGAACCACCTGCTTAGAAATGCACTCCGAATGGTATTGCCCGCTTTTTTTGCGGCTTCTTCGTACTTTATTTGTGTCTTAATTAGTTTTATTAAGTCAGAAGTTTTCATCATTCGTTGTTGCGTACAATGATTTGTGCTTGTCCTTCTCCAAAGGTTTGTTCTCTGCGGGTTCTCGACAGTAGGTTGTTGTAATTTACTTGCCCTTACATTGCACACGGCAGACAGCAGCAATGTTGCACTTAGAAAAGTGATTAGTTTTTTGTCCATGCGTTTTCCCCTGAATAAAGGTTGGTTTATAAGCACTTTCTTGATGCAGAGCTTAGGTTGTGACTTACGCATTGTCAACGGGTAGGAAGAATTTCTGTGAACAATGTTTCAGGGTGGGCTGTCGGGTGGTTGCTGTCTCTTGTGTTATCAGGCGGTTCTGGGTATCATAAACTATGCTTCTTGGCGTTGCTTCAGACGCATCACACGTACGGAAAAAAGTGACTTTATGATCTGGAAGGATTGGCTGTATGGAACCAGTGGATAACCAAGAAAAAAAGATTGAACCTGGAATCAAACCGATATTGATTGAAAGTGAACTAAAAGATTCATTTCTTGATTACGCAATGTCGGTGGTTGTGAGTCGTGCAATTCCAGACGTAAGAGACGGACTCAAACCGGTGCACCGTCGTGTTTTGTACACCATGCATCAACTTGGGTTTCATTACAATCGGCCGTACCACAAATCTGTACGTGTTGTTGGTGAAGTGCTTGGTAAGTACCATCCGCATGGTGACCAAGCTGTGTACAACACCATGGTTGGTATGGTTCAAGATTTTTCTAAACGGTATCCTCTTCTTGATGGACAAGGTAACTGGGGTTCGGTTGACGGGGACAACGCAGCTGCGATGCGTTACACCGAAGTCAGAATGCAAAAAATCAGTCAAGAAATTTTAGCGGATCTTGAAAAGGCCACCGTCGATTTTGTTCCAAACTTTGACGAATCCACAACTGAGCCAGTTATTCTTCCAAGTAAACTTCCTAATCTTTTAGTCAACGGTACCGCCGGTATTGCCGTTGGTATGGCAACTTCCATTCCTCCGCATAATTTAACCGAAGTCGTTGATGGTTGCCTTGCGTTGCTGCAAAATGAACACATTACTGACGAAGAACTTTTTTCTTTAGTTCCGGCTCCCGATTTTCCAACTGGTGGAATTATTTGTGGACGTTCTGGCATTGTGCGTGCGTACACCACAGGGCGTGGAAAATTAATTTTGCGTGGTGTGGTTGATGTTGAAGAAACCAAAAAAGGTGCGCGCCTTATTGTCACTGAGTTGCCGTTCCAAGTGAACAAAGCAGAACTTGCTATAAAAATTGCAGACCTTGTCAAAAATAAAATTATTGACGGTATTTCAAACATTCGAGACGAATCAGATAAACGTGGTATGCGTTTGGTGATTGAACTCAAGCGGGGCGAAATTCCACAAGTTGTTTTGAATCAACTGTATAAACATACGTCATTGCAAACATCTGTTTCTATTTTGATGCTTGGTCTTCTTGATAATGTACCGCTTATTTTTACCCTGCGTGAACTGCTGCAACATTTTCTTGTACACAGAAAACAGGTTATTTACAAACGAACACAGTTTGACCTGAACAATGCGAAAGCGCGTGAACATCTTTTGGAGGGGTTTATAGTTGCGCTTGAAAATATTGATGAAGTTGTTGCGATTATTAAAAAATCTGGTTCCGCAGATGAAGCAATAGAAAAACTGCACGCACGTTTTGAACTGACCCCTCGTCAAGGAAAAGCGATTTTGGAAATGCGCTTGCAACGTTTGACCGGTCTTGAGCGGGAAAAAATTAAAAATGAAATGCAGCAGATTAAAGAAACAATAAAAATTCTAACATCGATAATTGAAGACCAATCAATTTTGGAAAAAGAGGTCATCAAAGAACTGGAAGAAGTAAAAGAAACCTACGGTGACGAACGTAAATCAAAAATTGCAGGTCCAATTGATATTTTGACTGAAGCCGATTTAATTCCAGATGAAGATGTGGTGGTTACGTTGACATCGCGCGGGTACATTAAACGAGTAAACTTGATAACGTATGGTGTACAGCATCGTGGTGGCAAGGGTAAGATGGGCATGGCTGCGCTCGAAGGTTCCGATGATGTGGTACAAGATCTGTTTGTTGCGCGCAACCACGACAAGCTTTTGTTCTTCACCAATCTCGGAAGAGTCTATAGCTTACAGGTGTTTGAGGTTCCAGAAGCATCTCGAACAGCAAAAGGGCGTGCGATTGTGAATATTTTGCCACTCAATGAAGGTGAGCATGTTGTAAAACTACTTTGCGCACGAGAGTTAGAAGGCAAGTTTATGGTCATGCTTTCTAAAAAAGGATTAATCAAGCGTACAGATGCAAAAGCGTTTGCAAAAATTCGTGCAACCGGAATTCGTGCACTAACCTTAAAAGATGAAGATGAGCTGGTATTTTGTTCGTTAAGTGAGGGTGACGGCACCATTGTAATTGCAACGTCCAACGGACAAGGTATCCGATTTAAAGAAACTGAAGTTCGTTCCATGGGAAGACAAGCTGCTGGTGTGATTGGCATGAGAATGAAGGCAGATGATTTTGTGGTCGGTATGGAAGTTATTAAAGATGAAGAAGCCGGTGACATTTTGTTTGCAACCGAGCGCGGATACGGTAAACGAGTCCGCGTAAAAGATTTCCGCGTTGCGCACCGTGGTGGAGTAGGTGTCAAAACAATTCCGACCGTTACAAGAAACGGAAAAGTGATTGGTCTTGCCATCGTTACTGACACATCAAATATTTTGTTGATTGATGTGAATGGCAAAATCATTCGACTTTCTCCAAAAGAAATTAGAACGATGGGACGTCAGGCAAAAGGGGTACGTCTTATTAAACTTGATAAAGACCAACGCCTTGCATCGCTTGCAGTGTTTAACGAAGAAGAAAGACCAAAACCTGGTTCAGATCCAGATGATGATGGACCTGGTGGTGGCAAAAAAATAAAAGTTATTGTTCGTGCAGATGGTTCCGAAGCGGAAACCGAAACATTGCAGATGGCAGCAGCACAAGAAGTTGAAGAGGTTGTACAAGAGTTGCAACAAGAAGAACCTGTAACAGTTGAGCCCGCACAGAAGGAACCGGAACAAGTAGCGGCACCGACTGAACCGGAACAAGAAGAAGTTGCACCGGTTGAGCCAAAGCAAGAAGAGGTTGCGCAAGAAACCGCGCCGGAAGTTGATATTGAATATCAGCAAGAGGCCAAAAAACCAGAACCCAAAACAGAGAAACCAAAAACCCTTCGACAAGCTCAGGACAAGCAAATGAAGGCGGGTGGTGCTCAATCAGATTTTACACAGAATAGCTTTTTAGATTTTTCTGCAGCATCAGATGATGGCGAGTCTATCGGAAGCAGTTCTAGCGGAGACGGAGACGATGATTCTGATCCGTTAGTACAATTTTAGATTGTTCTTCAGCTTTGTTCAGAACAAGTAAAAATAAGGTATAAATTCTGCCTTGGTTTTTTCCAGGGCAGATATTTTTTAGATAAATGAACAACAAAGAAATAATTTTTCACCTTTCACTTATCGACGGTATTGGTCCAGTGACCATAAAAAAAATACTGGATCAAAAACCAATAAAAATGGAACTTGCAGATTTGTACAAATTAAGGGTGTCTGATTTTGTGCATGTTTTTGGCATGTCAAAAACTGGTGCACAAAAAATTGTTGATGGTCTGCGCAACAAAAAAAATCTGGAAAAAGAATTGCGGCTCATTGAAACACACAACATTTCTTGGACTGTGTTAGGACAAGATGGTTTTCCAAAACTGCTTTCAGAAATTTATGCACCACCTTCTGTTTTCTATTTTCAAGGCGCAGGATTTTTTGACGAAAAAAATATGGCGGTCATCGGTTCCCGTAAAGCGCATCGATATGCGCAGCAAACAATCGAATATTTTGTTCCCGAATTGATAGAGCATGGTTGGACCATTGTCAGTGGTGGCGCGATTGGTGCAGACAGTATGGCGCACCACGCAGCAGTACAAGCAAGAGGAAAAACAGTGGTTGTGTTGGGTTCCGGTCTTTTAAAACCATACCCTGCAAGCAACAGAAAACTTTTTAATGAAGTTTTGCAAAACGGTGGAACGATCTTGAGTGCGTTTCCACTTCAGACTGAAGCGCGTCCGGGAAATTTTCCTGCCCGCAACAGAATTATTGCCGGTTTGAGTCATGGTTGTATGGTGGTGCAGGCGGCAGAAAAAAGTGGTGCACGCATCACCGCACAATTTGCTCTAGAACAGGGGCGAGAAGTTTTTGCCGTTCCTGGGCCAATTGGTGATGAACTGAGCATCGGGTGTCATGCCCTGATTCAAGAAGGGGCGAAATTGATTGGTTCAGTCAAAGATATTTTGGTTGAATTTGATCCTCTTTTTGTGGAAAACCCTTCGACAGGCTCAGGATGCAGCTCAGGGCAGGCCATCAAAAAACAGGTTGCGGTACAAAAAAAACAAAGGCCCGTGGCACCGTCTGCGCCTGTTGATTCTCGGAAGGATCTGAGCTCTCTGACGGACCTTGAGGCGGATATCGTACGCGCCTGCAGTGTTGCAAGTACGGCCGATGATATTGCCTGTGCAGTCAAGGTAGAGCCCGGGGTTTTGCATGAGCGGCTTCTTGATCTTCAGTTTAGTGGGTATATCAGGCAAAATTTTGCCGGTTTATGGGAGCAGACGCCTTGATTATGCCCCCCTTTTTTTGTACCATAAAAACTGGTGACTCGTGTTCTTTTCAAGGTCACCGTCATTTTTTTTCAGATAGTTAATTGTTAACAGGTTTTTCACGAAGAACAAATCAGATTGGAGCTTGTCATGCCAGTACCAAAACGGAAACGCTCCCGTTCTAGACGGGATAAGCGATTTGCAAACAAGGGAATCAAAGTCAAAGCCCTGGCTAAGTGCCAAAATTGTCAATCACCGCTTGCTGCACACCAAGCGTGTCCTGCCTGTGGTTTTTACAAGGGGGTAAAAGTTTTGGTAACCAAGGCGGAACGTGCCGTCAGACGTGGTGAAGAGCGTCAGGCCCGTGCAAAGAAAAAAGGAATGAGAGCGCCACAAGAGGCACAACAGCCACAAGAAGTAGCTCCAGAGCAAGAGCCGCAGAAGTAAAATGATAGCTGTCGATGCGATGGGTGGCGATCATGCACCGAAGGCTCCAACGCTTGGAGCTCTTCAAGCCGCACGTCGTGGCATAGCAGTTACGCTTTTCGGGGATGAGGCAAAACTCATCCCTATTTTAAATGGTGCATGTTATTCATGGAAAAAACTTCCTCTTAAAATAGTTCACTGTACAGAATCAATTAGTATGTTTGACCAGCCCAGTAAGGCGGTCATGCGCAAAAAAGATTCTTCTTTGCTGCAAGCCGTTCAAGCAGTTGCAGATGGAAAAGCTAACGCCATTGTGTCAGCAGGAAATTCGGGGGCAATGTTGGTTGCTGGGTCTGTTGTGCTTGGAAGAGTGCGCGGCATTAAGCGTCCAGCCATCGGACAATTTCTTCCCACAAAAAAAGGGTCTACATTTTGTTTAGATTTGGGAGCAAATGTTGATTGCAAATCTAATTACTTGCACCACTTTGCAATTATGGGATCTGTGTACGTGCAACTTATAAAAAAAATTGAACATCCTAAAGTTGCGTTGCTTTCAAATGGTATGGAACCATATAAAGGTTCTTCTGTGGTGAAGGAGGCGTATGCGCTTTTAAAAAAAGATTCCACCATAAATTTTGTAGGCAATTTAGAGCCGCACGATTTTTTTGATGATCATGCAGATGTTTTGGTTAGCGATGGGTTTGCAGGAAACATTATGCTCAAGTCTATCGAAGGAACAACCAAGGTGGTAAAGCACTGGATTGATGAAGCACGGCGTTCTTCTTGGGTGCACAGAATATTATTTTTATTGTCATTGCCGCTGCTTGGAACAATACGAAAAAAATCTGATTATGCCAGGAAGGGTGGAGCGCTGCTTCTTGGTGTTCAAAAACCGATGGTTCTTGCGCATGGGTCATCCAATGCACGGGCTATGCGGTATGCGATCGAGTTTGCTCATGCGGCAGTAAAAAAAGAGATCGTAAAAACATTTAACCAAAAACTGGCGCAGCAGATGGACAGGCACACAAGTGGTGCTGCCCGGGTTGCACAAAAGGTGAAAGAGATCTTCCGATCATCCCGTTCTTGAGTCCAGCCGCTTTCCATTTTTCTGCATCTGTGTTACTTTTTTGAACAGTAAAATGAAACCGTTTTTATTATTTTTGGAGATACCTATAATGTCTGCAATGCGCGATGTCTTGACCGTTTTTCAAAATATTTGGACCGATTTTGTAAGGGTTGCAAAAAAACAACTTCAAGCACAGAAGAATGATCGCTTTACACGGATTTTTTTCATCATTGTAGTGATAGGGGCTTTTGGGTACGGTGGATTTCGTGGATATCGTTGGTTTATTGCGCGTCGGGAAGCAAAAGCACAAAAAGTTTTTCTTGAATCGATGCAGCTGTACATGGAAGCAAAAGCGGATCCAAGTAAAACAGAAGATGTGCTTGGAGCGTTTTCTTTTGGGTACGATCAAAATAAAAGTTCTAATCTCGCTCCATTCTTTCTCTTTTTCAAATCAAAATTGTTAAGTGACCAAGGCAAGCATGAAGAAGCTTTGCAACTAATGGAAACTGCAATAAAAGAATGCACCGATAAAACTATGAAGCAGTTTTACGAAGTTAAGTTTGCGCTCATGAAAATCGATCTGAAAGATCAAACACAAAAATCTGAAGGGTTGGCGCAACTTGAAAAAATTGCAGTAACAGAAAATAGCGGACGAGACATGGCGTTGTATTATCTTGGTCTTCATTATTGGAATGCGGATGATGTTGCCAAGGCTCGAGAGTATTGGGAGAAAATTCCAGAAACAAAAGAGGGGCGGATTG
>Ga0180433_10003122_pt1 | contig 24657 bp, 25 predicted proteins | sample SS_ome_8_FD_132980 | JGI IMG/M metagenome (GOLD analysis project Ga0180433, IMG submission 132980) | Hypersaline lake sediment archaeal communities from the Salton Sea, California, USA - SS_1_D_1 metaG | ecosystem: Environmental > Aquatic > Non-marine Saline and Alkaline > Hypersaline >... | reverse complement strand
GCACTGATCTCGACCTTGACCCTAGCCTGGAGCATACTGCGGTACTACGTTGCCAGAAGGCCCAGAGCGAAGGTGACACTGTCCTGGGGATTGGTTCAAGATCCAGCCGTACCGGCGGGCCAGGCACTCATTGTCACGATCGCCAACCTCGGCCAGCTGCCAATCACTCTGAACGACGGCGGCCTGTACTGCCCTGACGGGACCCGTGTCACCGTGAACCCTGGGACGGGCGCAGAGCGTCTACCCTTTGAATTGCGTCACGGCAAGAGGTACAGGCTCTACACCGCGCTTGCGCCTATGCAGGACGACTACGCCAGGCTGTCTGCAGAAGGCAACGCCCCCACGCACGGGTACTTCATGGACTGCACCGGCCGATACTACAAGGCCCGGATTCCCAAGTGGATGGTCGAGCGCGTGCTCGCCAAGCACGCTGCGACCGTCGCTAACAACCCGCCGCCAGAACAGCCAGCAACCTAGGACGCCCTCTCGACGCGCCGCGGCCACAGGGCCACCACGACCAGCGCTCCCAGCGCAACGCCAGCGATGACCCCACCCACCCAGCCCAACAGGCACAGGGCTGTCACGATGCCCCCAGCCACCAGCAACCCTACACAGATCGACAGCAGCGACTCCCAGAAGGGCAGGCCGAGCAAAAAAGCCACAATCGAGCCGGTCCATGCACCGGTCACCGGAAGCGGGATGGCCACGAAGAGTACCAGACCGATGCGGCCATACCTCTCGACCACCTTCCCTCGCCGCGCCGCCAGGCTCAGGACCCACTCCAGCGCCTTTCCGACGGGACCCAGCTTGGCTGCCAGTCGCCGTACCAGACCGAGAAAGAGGAGGAGAAACGGGACGGGAAGGATGTTCCCCACCAGAGCGATGGGCAAGGCATAGAACCACGGGATATGGAATACATTGATGGCGACGGGAAGGGCGCCGCGAAGCTCCACCACGGGGAGCATGGACACGATGAAGACGGTCAGTGCTTTTGAGATTCCCAGTCCGAGCAGGCTGTCGATCACGATTGTCCCCACGGCACGATACCACGGGGCCCACACCCCGTCAAGCAAGGCCGAATCAAGCAGATTGCCACGGGGCCGAAGGTCTGTTACAGTAGAGTAGTGCTGGCAGAGACGATAACAGTCTATTTCGTCCTCATTTTCATTGCGTTCTGGGGTCTGCTGTCTATAGGACAGACCATAGGCGGCAAATGGTATCTGCGGCGCTACAAGAGGCTCAACGGCCGGGCGCCCAGACGCGAAGACCTGCCGCGGTGGGTGTGGTGGGTCATCATCCCCGTCGGAATGCGAACCAGGGGCTTCAAGGGCCCCCCGCCGCAACAGGACGGCCAGGACCAGGGCGACGCAGGCCAGCAGGCTGACCTGTGAGCCTCGCGGCCTGCCGCAGCAGCCGCTCCGCTCCAATGCATACGAAAGGCCCACGAAGCCACTGCACCGTGAACACAGCCACAGCGTTCTTGCTGACCTATGGGATAACTGCTATACTGAGCTTAGCATGGACTATGAGACCGTCATTGGCCTGGAGGTCCATTCACAGCTACTAACGGAGAGCAAGATGTTCTGTTGTTGCAGTGCCGACTACGTGGACGCCGCTCCCAACAGCCACGTTTGCCCCGTTTGCCTCGGAATGCCCGGGGTACTCCCGGTCATAAATGAGAAGGCTCTGGAGTACACTGTGATGACAGCGCTCGCCCTGAACTGCAGCATCCCCGAATACACCAAGTTCGACCGAAAGAACTACCCCTATCCCGACCTGATGAAGGGGTACCAGATATCCCAGTACGATGCCCCCATCAGTGTCGACGGGTGGGTCGACATCGAGGTCGACGACAGCAGGAAGCGCGTCGGTATCACGCGGGTCCACCTTGAAGAGGACACAGCGAAGCTGGTGCACCGCTCCACGACGGAGGGTGAGTCCTACAGCCTGGTTGACGTCAACCGCTCCGGGGTCCCTCTTATGGAGATTGTGGGCGAGCCCGACCTTCGCTCCCCTGAAGAGGCGCGACAGTACTTGATGAAGCTGCGGGCTATCCTCCAGTTTCTCGGCGTATCGACGGGCAACATGGAAGAAGGCAGCTTCAGATGTGACGCCAACATAAGCATTCGGCCGCTCGGCGAGGCCAGGTCCGGCGTGAAGGTCGAAGTGAAGAACATGAACAGCTTCAGGGCGGTCTACCGTGCCCTTGAATACGAGGAGAAGCGACAGAGGGAGGTGACAGAATCAGGGGGCACGCTGGTCCAGGAGACCAGAGGGTGGGTTGAGGATAGGGGCGTCACCGTATCGCAACGCAGCAAGGAGTTTGCCCATGACTATCGCTACTTCCCTGAGCCTGACCTCCCGCCTATGGCGTTCAGTCGGGAGTGGGTTGAGCAGATAAGGGCCACACTCCCTGAGCTGCCTGATGCCAGACGCGACAGGTTCATGGAGCAATACGGCCTGTCGCACTACGATGCCAGCCTGCTCATCACCTCCAAGGCGATGGCCGACTACTTCGAGGAGTGCGTCGGCCTCACTCAGGGACCGAAAGTCGCCGATAGAGCCAAAGCCGCCAGCAACTGGTTGCTGGGCGACATCTCGAGACTGCTGAATGCCAGCGGCACTGACATCGACGACTGCAAGATCCAGCCACAGCGTCTGATGGAGATGCTGGACCTCATTGAGCAGGGAACGCTCAGCGGGGCGGCAGCCAAGACCGTTCTTGAGGATATGTTCAGCACCGGCCGGCCTCCCAGTGACATCATTGCCGAGAAAGGGCTTACCCAGATAAGCGACACCAGCGAGATCGAGGGCGTCATCGCCCGGGTAGTCGCCGGCAATGAGAAGGCAGTGGCCGATTTCAGGAAAGGAAAGGAGCAGGCGCTCAAGTTCCTGGTGGGCCAGGTTATGCGGGAGACCAAGGGGCGGGTGAATGCGTCAACGGTGAACGAACTTCTGAAGGAGAGACTGCAGGGCTAATCATGCAGACCTATCTGAATATCGCCCAAGTCATAATATCGATAGTCCTCATCGTCGCTGTCATGTTTCAAGTGAGAGGAGGCGGGCTGGGAGGCATCGTAGGCACCCAAACGGGTACCTACCGGACCAAGAGAGGGATAGAGAGGACGCTGTTTCAGCTAACCATCGTCTTGGCCATCATCTTCGTAGTTATCTCCATATTCGCCGTCCGCGTTAGCAGTTAGAGCAATGGGCGTCATCACACTGACCACAGACTTCGGTCTGCAAGACCCATACGTCGCTGCGGCAAAGGGAGTGATCCTCAGCATCAACCCGCAGGTCACCATAGTCGATATCAGTCATTCCGTCGAGCCGCAGAATATCCGGCAGGCCGCCTTTCTGCTCAGCACCACCCATCACTACTTCCCCAAAGGAACCATCCATGTGGCTGTTGTCGACCCCGGGGTAGGTACTGAGCGAAGAGCAGTCTTGCTGGTGACGCCGAGGGGCTTCTTCATCGCGCCGGACAATGGACTTCTCAGCTACATTGTGGATGAAACGCCCGTCCACGAACTCCAGGCATATGCTATCACCAATACGGGCTACTTCCTGTCACCGGTGAGCGACACTTTCCACGCCCGTGACGTCTTCGCTCCGGTTGCCGCCCACCTCTCGCGCGGCATGTCGCCTCAGGAGTTCGGCGAGGGCATCGCCTCTATCATCGCCTTCCCCATCCCTCGGCCCCATGTTGGCGAGGATGGTGTGCTGGTCGGCCACATACTGCACATCGACCGTTTCGGCAATCTCATCACCGACATCAAGAGGAGCAACCTCCCCAGAGGGAGAGTATTCATCGAGATCCACGGCCACATCGTAGACGATCTGAGCCACACCTACGCCGATGAAGATGAACAGGGATTGCTGGCCCTGGTCGGCAGCAGCGGCAATCTGGAAGTGTCTATGAGCAACAGCAGCGCAGCCAGGTTCCTCCAAGCGAAGATGGGCGATGAAGTCAAGGTGGGAAAGAACGAGGCCTCTCTGCGGCAGGTCATCACCAGGGAGACCGAGACGTGAGATGAAGGTGACTGCTACGGAACTGCGCACGGACATGGGCGGGCCGCGCCCGTGCCACCCGAGACTCCCAGACGTAACGGCCGACTTCACCATGGACGCGTGGACACGATGAGCGAGAACGTATCTCTGAAGCGGCAAGCACTGGCATGGAGCACGCTCTTACGCATCGGACCCACTGCCAGGGGTGTGCTTCCCTTCCTCCTCGGAGCCACTATCGCGTGGAGCCAGGGGTATCCCATCAACTGGGCTGTGCTCCTTCTCTCCACTCTGGGTGTAGTCCTGGTCATGCTGGTCACGTTCCTCATCAACGAATACTACGATTATGGAGCAGATATCATAAACCGGCAGTTCCACAGCCTCTCGGGCGGGTCCCGAGTGTTGCCCATGGGACTAGTCCCCCGGCGTGAGGCATTGTGGGCTGCCTATGCCCTTGTTGCTGCAGTAGCTGCTCTTGGCCTGGTTCTGTACTTCGTCTACAACACCGGGCTCCTCACCCTACCGCTGGGGTTCTTCGCCCTGCTCATCGGCTATTTCTACACCGCCAAGCCGGTTCAGTTATCCTATCGAGGTCTCGGCGAACTCGCCATCTGGTTCTCCTGCGGGTGGCTTGCCACTATCATGGGCTACTACCTTCAAACGGGCCGCCTGGATGACGTCGCCATACTGGCCTCCTTCCCCGGAGCCTTCAGCGTCTTCCTCGTCATCCTCATCAATGAGTTCCCCGACATGCACTCGGACGCCATAGCGGGGAAAAAGAACCTGTTAGTCAGACTGGGCAAGGAAAGGTCCATGTACCTGTACATTGGGACGTTGGTCTTCACCTATCTCTTCATGATAGCCATCGTATTCTTCGATGTCCCTATGATTACCGCAGCGCTTTCTGTGGTCCTGTTGCCCTTCATGGTGTGGAATATTGTAAGTCTGAGGAAGAAAGGAACCCTGGAGAACACTGGAGCCATGGAAGCGGTGTCGCTCAGAACGATGCTGCTCGACCATCTCATCACCTTCATCTACATTGTGGCTTTCATCGTAGCTGGGCTGGGCCTCGCGGCTGTTCAGCGTAGCGACCTGGTGATTATTGTGATACTGTGTGTGCTCGTTCTGGGCCTAGAAGGACTGAGTGTAGCTTGTTCCAAGAGCATAAGAGGAAAGTAAGACCATTCTACAGCCCGCCCACTCTGATACTGAAGCAGGCGATGAGCGCCCTGTTTCTCGGAGCGTCGACTGGCTGGACGAGGCTCCCCTCATGGCTGTTGAAAGGCAGAAAGACCCTGCCGACCGCCGCGGGAGCTATAGGCATGGGTTGTATCGGCTTCCCCATCCACCCTGTCTGGGAGGTGACGGCTGCCTGTAATCTCAGGTGCCGGCAGTGTCACGCCACCGCCGGCAAGAGGGACCCGCAAGAGCTTACAACCGAGGAGGGCATCAGACTCCTCGACCAATTGGCGGAGATCCCGGAGTTTCGCATGCTGGCCTTCGGAGGCGGGGAGCCACTGGTTCGCCCCGACATCTTCGAACTCGTTGAATACGCATGCGGCCTTGGATTCGAGGTGTCCATAGCGACAAACGGCACCCTGCTCACCCGTGAGGCGGCAAAGCGATTCAAGAGCATTGGAGTGGTCAATATGGCCATCGGCTTGAACGCCAATGACGAAACGATCCATGAACGCATAACGCAGGTGCCGGGTTCCTTCGAGAAAACGATGCGAGGAATCTACAACACCCTCGAATTCGGGATGAACCTGCAGATAAACACCACCGTAATGAATGAGAACCGCTCCGCAATTCCGGCGCTTCTCGATTTTGCGTCCGAGGTAGGCACTGACATCGTCCTTCTCTACCACCTCATGCCCGAGGGTAGAGGAGAAAAAGACATGGAGCTCTCGCTAATGGAGTACCAGACTACCGTCGAGCTCATAGCGGACAAGCAGCGGACGAGTACCGCCGTAATCGAGCCGGTATGCTATCCACAGTACTGGGCGTACCTGACGGGGGAGAATGGCAAGAACGGTTGGAGGAAGATGCTCGCCAACACCTTCTTCAAAGGCTGCGTGGCTGGCAGCGGCCTGTGCTACATCAAGCCCAATGGCGACGTTTGGCCATGCCCCTTCGTTCCCATCAGTGGCGGTAATGTGCGAGAAACGCCGCTGCCACAGATATGGTATGACTCGGAACTGTTCAATAGCCTGCGTGATAGAAGCAACCTGAAGGGGAAATGCGGTGCTTGTACCTATAGAGAGGTCTGCGGTGGTTGCCGCGGCAGGGCTTACGCCCACCTAGGTGACTATCTGGAGAGCGATCCCTTCTGCTTCCTGACCCACTCTCATTCAACGACCACTGCAGTCCCGTAGACCAGGATCTCTGCAGCGCCGCTCATGACCATGGAGGTCATGAATCTTGTATCCACGATGGCGTTGGCGCCCATCTTCTCCGCCTCGTCCTCCATCCTGTGGATGGCCTGCTCCCTCGCCTCCGCCATCAGCTTGGTGTACTCCTCGATTTCACCACCGACGAGGCCCCGCAAGCTGGCGGTGATGTCCCGGCCCAGATGCCTCGCCCTCACAGTGCTGCCCTTGACCATGCCCAGCGTCTTGGCAATGGTCTTTCCCTCTACTTGCCCGGAGCTTACGACAATCAATGCTTCACCTTCTTGATGTCCTCGGGTTCCTTCTTCCTCCCTCTCAAGCGCTCAGCGGCCACGTAAGCCAGGAGCGAGACGAACCCAACAATACAAAGCCCGACCAGGATTTTCCACCACAGGTAAGCATCGGGCCGTTCGAAGAATCCCTTAAGCGCATAGCCTATCAGCCCCGCGACCGCGATCGCGATGACCACCAGGGATACGTACTGCCACGCCTTCATGCTGTCACCTCCGATACCTCCAAGTCGTCCCCTTGTCAGTATCCTCTACGATAATGTCAAGCCGTGACAGATTTTGGCGAATTTTATCAGCAATGTCAAATCGCCTGCGCTCCCTGAGCTTCGCCCTCGCCCCAACCAGCAAAGATATGATGGTTTCGGTGCTGGTTTCCGGCACCCGTTGGACAACAGACTCAGCGGCGCCAAAGACCTCCGCTGCCAGCTCCCCCTCAGCACCACCCAACTCAGCACGGACTTCGTCCAGCAGTTGCGCGAAGGGTGCGGTATCTAGGTGTACCTCCGCTTCCTCCAAGCTCAACCCCAGCACGCCGGCCAGTTCCACAAGCAGCGCCTGTCCATCGGCAACCGCCAGGCTTTCCTCGGCCGCCCTATTCACTTCCCTCGCCAGATCGAAGAGGGTCGCCATGGCCTGAGCAGTGTTGAAATCGTCGTCCATGGCCTCCACGAACCTGTCACGATAAGGCGCGCTATCCATCGCCACCGCCGACGAATCCGGCCCTTCCCGGTGAGCTGCGAGGCGCAACCGCTCCACCCCCCTTCCCGCTGCCTCGAGCCCTTCCTCAGTGTAGGTGAGCGGGCTTCGGTAGTGAGAACTCAAGACGAACAGCCTCAGCGTGTCGGCACTCCAGCGTTCAAGAGCCTCCGCCACGGTGATCAGGTTCCCCAGTGACTTGCTCATCTTCTCCTCGCCAAGCTGCAGCAAGCCATTGTGCAGCCAGTACTTGATAAAGGGAGCAGTGCCGGTAAACGCCTCCGACTGAGCTATTTCGTTCTCATGGTGTGGAAAAACCAGGTCCTGCCCTCCACCGTGGATATCGACCGTGTCCCCCAGGTATTTGAGACACATGGCGCTGCACTCGATGTGCCAACCAGGCCTTCCCAATCCCCAGGGACTGTCCCAACTGGGCTCACCAGGCTTCGCCGCCTTCCACAGAGTGAAGTCCATCGGGCTTTCCTTGCCAGCCCCCTGTTCCGTGACCTTCATCTCTTCCAGCGAGCGATGACTGAGCTTGCCATAGCCCGGGAAGCTGGCAACACGATAGTACACGTCGCCACCGGACTCATAGGCGTGTCCCTTCTCTATCAGTCCCTGGACGATCTCCACAATCTTGGGGATCTCCTCCGTGGCCATGGGGTAGATGTCCGCCCGCCTTACCTTCAGGGCATCCATGTCAGTGAAGTACTTAGCGATGAATCCGTCAGCGAGCTCTCTGGCCGAAACGCCCAGTTGATTCGAGCGAGCGATGATCTTGTCATCCACATCGGTGAAGTTCTGCACGTACCTCACCCTGTAGCCCCGAAACTCGAGGTAGCGCCGGATTACGTCAAAGACAATGTAGCTCATGGCATGGCCGATGTGACAGTCACTATATGGCGTGACACCACACACGTACATCGCAACCGGGTCGTTCACCGGCACGAATTCCTCTTTCCTCCCTGACAGCGTGTTGAATAGCCTCATTCTACCGCCTTTCGATTAAAGCCACGGCACAGGCCGCTATGCCTTCTCCCTTCCCCAAGAACCCAAGGCCCGCCGATGTGCTCGCCTTCACCGAGACCTGCTCCACCTCGACCTGAAGTGCCTCGGCGATGGTCCGGCACATATCATCGATGTAGGGAGCCAGCCTGGGCTCTTCCGCAATGATAGTGGCATCGACATTTGCAGTGCCGAACCCGCGACTACGAATCATATCGTTGACACGCTTGAGGAGCAAGACACTGGAGATGCCTTCGAATTGAGGGTCGCTGTCGGGAAAGTGCGTGCCAATATCTCTCAAAGCGGCAGCGCCCAACAGGGCGTCCATAATGGCATGCACTAGCACATCGGCATCGCTGTGGCCGAGGAGGCCGCGACCATGATGTATCGCTATTCCCCCAAGGACCAGGGGACGCCCCTCAACCAGGGGGTGGACATCATAGCCAATCCCGATGCGCATTCCTGCCGATTCATCCCGTGGGCCGTCCCGTCATGTACCCCTGCCTGCGAGCCGAAGGTGTCATCGGCTCCCGATGCCGAGCGCACCCACGAATACAGTGTTCTAGCCTTGCTTCTTGCCTCTCAGAATGGCCTCGGCCATCACGAGGTCGTCCGGGGTCGTCACTTTGATATTGGTCTCAGAGCCTCGATAGACCTTGACTCTATGATTAAGCTGCTCAACCAAGGCGGCATCGTCCGTGGCATGGCCCTTGGCCTGTTGATGGGCCTCACTGATGAGGTCATACCGGAAGACCTGAGGCGTCTGCGCCGCCCACAGACGTTGCCTCGGCAGAGTGTCCTCCACGAACGACTCCGGCGACACGACCTTCACTGTATCAGTCACCGGCACAGCAGCAAGTGCCGCCCCGAACTCACGCGCTTCCTTCAGTCCAGTCTCTATCAACTCCGGGCTAACGCACGGGCGAGCCCCGTCGTGCACCACCACCCAATCGCAGCCAGACAGCCTCCGAAGCCCCTCCCACACCGAGTCCTGACGCCGTGCCCCGCCAAGGCATACAGCACTCACCTTGGACCACCGACGCTCCTTCACCAGACCTGTCCCTCTATCGATGCTGTCCTCGCTCAACACAATAACCACTTCGTCTACGGAGGAACAGTTCTCGAATACATCGACGGTGTGAGCCAGGAGAGCTTTGCCCGCTATAACGGCGAAGATCTTGTCTTCCCCACCCATCCGGCTGCTCTTCCCGGCAGCAACGATGATGGCGCCAACTCTCCCCATGTCTCAGTCACCCTTGGGGTGAGCGAAGATCATCCGTCCCGCTGCCGTTTGCAGAACCCTGGTGACCACCACCTCAATGCTGCTGTTGATATGCCGCCGCCCGCCCTCCACCACAACCATGGTCCCGTCATCGAGGAACCCGATGCCCTGGCCAAACTCCTTACCCTCCTGCATAATCCGAAGCTCCACTTCCTCCCCCGGCAGGAAAACAGGCTTGAGGGCATTTGCCAGTTCATTGATGTTGAGCACTTGCACACCCTGGAGCTCAGCCACCTGATTGAGATTGAAATCGTTTGTGATGATAGGGCAACCGAATGACTTGGCCAGCTTGACCAGCTTGGCATCCACATCCGCCACCTCACTGAAATCGACCTCGGAGATATCCAGCGGAATATCGGACTCCTTCTGAAGCCTCGTCAGGATCTCCAGGCCCCGGCGACCGCGAGCGCGACGCACTGAGTCAACCGAGTCAGCGACGTGCTGCAGCTCATCCAGCACGAACCTTGGGATAACTAGCGGGCCGAGGACGAATCCAGTCCGACTTATGTCAGCAATACGTCCGTCAATGAGGACGCTGGTGTCCACCACGACCTGCCCATTGCGAGGCACCACTTTGCCCAAGCCGCCAAACCGCTTGGCCACTGAAACACCAAACACCTCAAACAGGTCTCTGGCTCGAGCCACCGTTAGTGAAGTGATAACCACTGCGAGGACCAGCAAGACTATGACAGGGCTGAGCATTCCCCACAACCCGGGAAGCACCGACAGGGGATATGCCATAAGAACGGAGATGAGCAAGGCGATGATCAGGCCGGCGACGCCCGCGATAACGGTATAGGCGGGAATCCGCTGGAGCCACCCACGACCCCATTGAAAAGGAGAGCCCATTTCTTTCCCACCTCCCCCACCTCCCTAGCAAACGACGGGCCAACTGACGAGCGAACGAAGAGGGCTGCTGATCGAATCCATATGAGCTATAATTATTACTGACGGCCGTTCGCCCTGCTCGCTGGGAGGCAACTTGAATTCTTTTGGGCAAGACTAGCACAAAAGGCGTATTATTGCAACAGGGCGGCTCTTGACACGGCTCTGCATACTGCGCTATTGTTTCGTCGCCTGATAGTCGTTTGGAAGGGAGAGGCATATGGAGGCTAAGACCAAGTACATGGAAAAACCCTGGCTCAGGGCCTATCCTGAGGGGGTTCCGGAAAGCGTTGAGGTTCCCGAGCGGTCTCTGCCAGAGGTATTTGACGAGGTAACCGACAAGTACGGAGACAGAACGGCAGTCATATTCTATGGCAGCAACATAAGCTTCAAGAAGCTTCGCGAAGACGTGGACAGATTCGCTACAGCCCTTCACGAATTGGGTATCAAGAAGGGGGACCGGATTGCCCTCTATGTGTTGAACAGCCCTCAGTACATCGTTGCCTATTTCGGCGCGTTGAAGGTCGGCGCAACACTGACCCCGATCAGCCCTGTCTACACCAGCATTGAGGTCAAGCACCAGCTTGAGGACAGCCAAGCCACGTCCATCGTATGCCAGGACCTGCTCTATGACAACGTGGAAAGGACAGGACTGGAACTCAAGCATGTCATTCTGACGGGCATAGGGGACTACTTATCGCTGTCCGCCAGGCTCCGTGCCCGGAATGTTCTGGGAAGGGTATATTCGCAGATGGACGTGCCCAGTTCCGACCTCGTTCAGCGGCCTGGCTTCTACCAGTTCCAGGACTTGGTGAAGAAATACCCACCCAATCCCCCCAGCGTCGAGATCAATGCCAAGCAGGACGTAGCGGTGCTCCCCTACACCGGGGGAACCACCGGTATGCCCAAAGGTGCATTGCTTACCCACCGCAATATGCTCGCCTGTCAGATGCAGACCCGCGTTTTCTGGCCCATCCTGGAGGACGGCAAGGAGGTCATCCCGGCGTTCCTGCCTTTCTATCACATCTACGGCCAGGTGGTGGTCATGGTCAGCGGGCTGATTCAGGGGGCAACCCTGCTTCTGTTCACCACACCTGACCTCGAGGAGATTCTGAGCGCCATGGAGCGGTACCGAGCCACGGTCTTCTTCAGCGTCCCAACGGCATACCAGTTCCTCAAAGACTACGACAAGACCTCAAGGGTGAACTGGAAGCGCCTGAAGATAATCACCTCAGGCGCCGACACCCTTCACGAGTCAACCGTCGCTGAGTGGGAGAGGCGCACCGGGGCCAGGATTCTGGAGGGCTACGGACTCACCGAGTGCAGTGCCGTTTCCCACGCCAACCCCATGGGCAAGCCGAAGCTTGGCTCCTTCGGCGTCCCCATACCCGGCATGCTGGCCGCCGTGGTCGATCCCGAGACAACCGAGTTCCTTCCACCCGGTGAGGTGGGCGAACTGCTGCTGAGCGGATTGAACGTCATGCAGGGCTACTGGAACCGGCCACAAGACACCAAGGAAACCCTCATCGAGCTGGATGGCAGGACCTGGCTCCGGACCGGCGACCTGGTCAGCATGGATGAAGAAGGCTACTTTTTCTTCTTCGATAGGAAGAAGGACCTGATCAAGTACAAGTGCTACTCCGTGTTTGCCCGGGAAATCGAAGAGGTGCTTACCCAACACCCCCAGGTCAAGAGTGCGGGAGTCTTCGGCGTACCCGACCCCAACGTGGGGCAGATCATCAAAGCCATCGTAGTGCTCCAGACCGAAGCGAGGGGCAAGATATCGGAAGAAGAAATCCTCAAGTACTGTCAGGACAATCTGGCCCACTACAAGGTCCCCAAGATCGTCGAATTCAGAGGGGAGCTTCCCAAGACAGACGTAGGGAAAGTATCGCGCCGCGAACTCAGGGAAGAGCACGAGGAGGAATGAGGTGACTGTTCCCTTCTTCGAGGTTGAGAAGCTGACCAAGCGGTTTGGCGGCCTTACCGCAGTGAACGACGTCAGCTTCCAGGTAAACCGCCAGGAGATGGTCGGCCTGATAGGCCCCAACGGAGCGGGAAAGACAACGCTGCTGCGCCTCATTACCGGAATCCTCAAGCCCGACTCCGGCAGGGTGAGGTTCAGAGGCAAGGACATCACCAAGCTCAAGTCATGGTCTGTCGTCAACGAGGGCATCATAGGCACCTTCCAGGTTAGCAGACCGTTTCACCGCTTGCCCATCATTGCCAACGTGATGGTTGGCTGCCTCTCACCAAGGGCAATGAAAAGAGGGGAATGGGTCAAGACCATTGAGGCCAAAGCCCAAGACGCGTTGGAGTTCGTCGGCATTTCCGACCTGGCCATGGAGCCAGCGTCATCCCTGTCCCACGGCGACCTGAATCGCCTGGAAATAGCTCGTGCCATCGCCACCGACCCGGAATTGCTGCTGCTGGATGAGCCCTTCAGCGGACTCAATCCGGCGGAGACCGATCTGCTGGCAAAGTCCATAAAGAGACTGCACAAAGGAGGCAGGTTCGGCAGGTTACACAGCGAAGGGCCGACGATGATCATTATTGAGCACAAGCTGGCGGAACTCATGCGCATTGTCGACCGCGTGATCGTGCTTGATTTCGGCGAGGTCATCGCCGACGGGCCCCCAGAGCAAGTAGTCAAAGATGAGAAGGTGGTCGAGGCCTACATCGGTAAGGGGGTTATCTGAAGTGCTCCTCGAGGTGAAGAACGTAAGCGTCTCCTACGATACCGCGCTGGTGCTGAATGGCATCAGTATCGCCGTTGACGAAGGCGAACTGGTCAGCCTGGTCGGCCCGAACGGCGCGGGAAAGTCAACCTTGCTGCGAGCGATAACCGGGCTGGTGAGATGGGAGAAGTCTACTCTTCGGGGGGCACGGGGCGGAGACATAACCGTTGAAGGTACAGTGGAGTTCGCCGGAGAGAGAATCGACACACTCCCAGCGCATGACATCGTGAAGAGGGGCCTGGTTCATTGCCCCGAAAGAAGAAGGCCCTTTACCGAGATGACAGTCACTGAGAACCTTAAGGCTGGCGGCTATCTCTCCCGCAATAGAAAAGAGTTCCGCACAAGCTTGGACATGGTCTATACGCTCTTCCCGGTACTGAAGGAGAGAGGGAATCAGGTCTCTGGAAAGCTCTCCGGCGGGGAGCAACAGATGCTCGCTCTTGGCCGCGCTTTGATGCTCCAACCGAGGCTGTTGTGTATCGACGAGCCCTCAACCGGCCTCGCCAGCAGGCTCAAACAGGAGTTGTTTGAGCGCATTGGGGAGATAAAGTCCTCGGGCATCGCCATGCTACTGGTTGAGCAGGATGTGAGCATGGCCTTCCAGTTGGCCACCAGGAACTACGTTCTCTCTGCGGGCAAGGTTATCTCGGAAGGAACGAGCGAAGAACTGCTCAAGGACGAGGGACTGAGGAAGACATACCTGGGCCTCTAGGTACCTCAGCGCTGCCTCAGGTCCGCCATACACACGCGGCACGACTTGCGGAAGGCTACGTTCCGCACTTTGCATCTGGGGCATTCCTTTTCCATCTTGTCGCGCACCCAGGTGGTTACTCCCTCGGGCATGAACATCAGCACGATCAGTATTACGAGCGCAAACAGCAGCATGCGCAAGTCCCGAACAACTGGAACCACGCTAAGGAACTCCGTCAGCGGGACAAGGATGAACACCCCGATCATAGGCCCATAGATGGTGGCAATCCCTCCGAAAATCGCCCATATGATGACCTGGAATGACACCAGTATGTGCAGGGTTGATATCGGACTAGCGATCCTGATGAAGTGGACAAAGAGTCCTCCCGCTATCCCGGCGAACAGGCCGCTGAGACAGAAGGCCAACAGCTTGTATCTGGTTGTGTTTATTCCGGATGCCCTCACCGCGACCTCGTCCTCCCGTATGGCGTGAAAGATGATCCCAGTCTTGGAACCGGTGATCTTCCACATCACGAATCCCAAGATGAGCATGAGGACTACACAGATGTAGTAGTCGATGACGCGCACGCCAGTGAGAGGGGCAATTCCGGAGACACCCCGCTCTCCGCCAGTGATACCGGGGAAAACGTAGATAATGCCGGTCAGGATCAGAGGAAAGGCCAGGGTGGCAAGGGCGAGATAAGGGCCTCTCAGCCTCAGACACGGTATGCCGACGATCAGTCCAGCCAGTACCGCCGCAACCGCCCCGATTGGTATGGTAAGCCATGGCGCCAGGCCAACGTGCAGGTTCAACAGGGCAGACGTGTACGCAGCGACCCCGAAGAAAAGCGCGTGACCGAAGTTCATCTGGCCAGTGAAGCCCGACAGCAGGTCCCAACTGGCAGCGAACACGGCGAATACGCTTGCCAGTATCAACACGCGAAGAATGTAAGCATCCGAGGTGATCGCCGGTATCAGGAAGAGGAGCAGACACAAGACCAGGAGTATGGTCTTGCTGGGGAGCACAAGTATCTCGCCCCTCAACTCCCGATACGCTCTCCCAACGTAGGCGCTTATGACACTCATCAACGTTCTTCCTCGAACGACACGCCGAACAGCCCCTCGGGCCGTATCAATATCACTATGATCATAATGGTGAGCGCCAGGGCGCCCTTGAGAAAGGCACCCTCAGGCGCCAGGAAGACGACCAGGGTCTCAGCAAACCCCAGAATGAGCGCTCCGATGAAACTGCCCTTGATGCTTCCCAGCCCTCCCAGAACAACCACGGCCAACACCATCACCAGCGGGTGCATCCACATGTAGGGCTGCAAGGTGAACAGCGGCGCGACCACTGCACCAGCGATGCCCGCCAGCGCCACTGCTATGCCCATGGTAATCATACCCATCCGGGCCACGTTTATGCCCATCAGATTGGCCACCTCTCTATCCTGAGCAGTGGCCCTGATAGCGATTCCCAGCTTGGTCCTCATCAGTACCGCCCAGGTACCCACGAGAACGACCAGCATCACGACGAAAGTCAGTATGTACTGATAGGTGACTTTCACCCCGAATATCCCGGCGTATCCCGAAACCAGGCTGGGGACGCCACGAAAATGACCGCCGAACCCCGCCACCACAGCCTCTTGAATGATGATGGCGATGGCTACGGTCACTATCAACACGGCTGTTTCGTGCGCGCGCACGCGGTCAATAATGAACTTGTATACCAGAACACCAATGATGGTTACCGCTATCGCCGCGACAAAGGCAGACAGAATCGGGTCCAGACCTAGAATACTGGCGAAGGTGAATATGAAATAGGCGGCCAGCATGTAGAATGCGGTGTGCGCCAGATTGATGATGCGGGCCGCCCCAAAAATGAGAGAGAAGCCAACGGCGAGAAGGGCATACACGCCACTGGTTATGAGTCCGCTTACTATTATGCCTTCAATCATGGCTCGCTAGGATACCATCCATAAACACAGGGTATACCCCCTCCTCCAGCCAGAGGCCTGAACAGAGGGGGTATACTCCTACTCATGCACTCATGTTCTGTGCCTGGCCATGGCAGCCAGTCAGCTCATAGAGCACTCCGTTCAGCGCTCGGCTGCTATTGCCATGCCGACACTACCCACGGTGGCAAGATGTAGTCCACCGTGCCTTCGTAGACCACGCCTTCCCACGATCCGTCAGCGGGAGGCCACACGCACTCCATCTCACCATTCTGCCACTGGATTCCCAGACCGGTCACATAACCAGGAGCCCATTTCACATCATGGTTGTCGTCGAACACGATCCTGCCGACGGTTCCGGTGTGGTCAGTGTCCTCCAACGCCGCGACCACGGCATCAGTCTCCACACTCCCTGCCCTCTCCAAGGCCTCCTGCAGTATGTACAGAGCCTCATAAGTGCCGGCATTGTACGTCGGAAACTCTCCCGACCGCAATATGAACCTGTCGATGAAGGGTATGGTATCTTCAGTCATCTTCACCCTGGCATAGGTATTCAGGGTCATATCATACTCGCCGAACTGGTTCGTGGCTTCCCAGAAGCCCTCCTTCTGGGCTTCCACATTGATGCCTACCGAAGCTGCCGGAATCTGCAGCTCGCCCCACTGTCGAGCATACGAAATCCCCATAGGCCCGGATATAGTGGTGAAGATTATGTGCGCTCCGGCGTCCTCTATGGCGGTCAACTCGGCGGCCACGTCCTCCGCCGTATCAGAAGGCCGCCACGTCCCCACAATTTCCATACCCATGGCAGGAAGAAACGCACCGGCAGCATTCACGATGGCATCGGCCCACTCCAGCTTCTCTGCCAGTATGGCCACCTTCGGCGTCTCAACCCCACACTGTTCCGCCAATTCTGCAGCCACCACACCGAGAAGCATGAAATCGACCTGCCCAAGGTTGGTGTTGTTTATCGGGGTAACCCGGAACCAGTACTTATACCGGTCGTAGTTGTCCCCTACAGCGGTACATAGCTCCTTGGTGGCAGCCCCACACCCGAGAAAGATCGTCTTGTTGTCCATGGCAACTTCTTGCATCGCGAAGACCGACTCGGTTCTAAAGCCACCGACAAGGAAATGCACCTTATCAACCGTTATCGCCCTTTCCACTGCGCTGGCGGCATCGGTAACGCTGAGGATCTCATTGGAGTCCACCTGGACCAGCTTTATGTTGTACGACTCGCCTCCCACGTCTATGCCACCGGCAGCGTTTATCTCTTCGGCGGCCAGCTGAGCCCCGTACCAGTGGTGCTCGCCCTGCGCAAAATTCATCGGCCCCACCACGCCGATCTTTATCTCATTCGCCGCCCCCCCACCACCACAACTGGTCACCATCAGTGCCAGACAGACAGCTACAGGAATAATGGCCCCTATGATCACCTTCTTCATCTATGACCTCCTTGTTACGCCTTAGTCACGACCATCCTCCACTTGAACCCGCTATCACCACCCCCTTTCGGTGAATTGCACGGCGAAACAGGTGCGCCACGCAGGCTCGCCGTCTGTCCGTAGGGCGAGAATGTCCTCGCCACAACGGCTGGTGCCCCGCAACCAGCCACACGCCTGCTCCCACACATATGAACACATCAAGCCGCCTGACAATAGCACTCGCAAACGCTATTGTCAAGCCTGATGCAAAGCGCCACGCGCCTTTGAACTGCCCTCGCCGAGACCGTGCTTTGGCACGGCTACAACCCCTTGTCCACGATAAACGCCGCCAGGTCGGCAAGCCGACAGCTATACGCCCATTCGTTATCATACCAGGAGACCACCTTGACCATGGTGTTCCCAATTACCATCGTGCTTGGCGCATCGACTATGGAGCTCGTCGGGTTCCCCTTGAAGTCGATGCTCACCAGTTCCTCGTCGCTCACCGCCAGTATGCCCTTCATCGACCCACCGGCCGCCGCACGAAAGGCTTCATTCATCCCTTCAGCCGTGGCCTCTCGCTTCAAATCCGCCACGAAGTCCACCACCGAGACCGTGGACACGGGGACACGGTATGCCATGCCATGAAGCCTGCCCTCCAGTTCAGGTATCACCACGGTTACCGCCTTCGCCGCCCCGGTGGTGGTCGGGATGATATTCATTGCCGCCGTTCGCGCCCGCCTCAGGTCGCGATGATACATGTCCAGTATCCGCTGGTCGTTGGTGTAGGCATGAATGGTCGACATCAGGCCCCTCTCGACCCCGAAGGCCTCATGAAGGACCTTGACCACCGGAGCGATGCAGTTGGTGGTGCAGGAAGCATTGGATATGATGTGGTGCTTCGCCGGGTCATACTGAGCCTCATTGACCCCCAGTACGATGGTGACATCTTCGTTCTTCGCCGGCGCCGAGATGATTACCTTCTTGGCACCACCCTTGCGGTGTGCCGCCGCCGCAGTGCCGTCGGTAAACAGGCCGGTGGACTCCATCACTATCTCCACCCCATGGTCTTTCCACGCGATCTTCGCAGGGTCGCGCTCAGAGAGCACCTTCACCGCCTGACCGTCAACGACGATACTGTCCTCGGTACTCTCTATCTTGCCTGGACTGATGCCATAGTTGCTATCGTACTTCAGAAGATGGGCATTGGTACGGGTGTCGGTAAGGTCATTGAGCGCTGCTACCTCAAGCTTCCCCCTGTAGTTCTCATTGATAGCTTTCAGAACCTGCCTGCCGATCCTGCCAAAGCCGTTGATGCCGATTCTCGTTGCCATTCCTGTCCTCCTTGCCTGTCCTTGTTTCGCCTGCCGCTGCCCCCACCCGACTACTCGCCGTCGCCAGCGTTGACGACCACGAGAGCGCCGAGCCACGGGACTACATTGGACCGCCCGCGGCCGCTCGGCGAGATGAAACCGAAGCGCCACCCTTTCCACTTCTGCGGCGCTTGATCATATCAACGAAAGCCTCAACCCGCGTCTGCAGATGCTGCGTGAGAAGGTACTCGTTGTTTCCCTCCAGGGTCAGCATAGGCAGGTCGATTCGCCGCCGAAAGATGATATCGCCAATGCCACGGTGACAGAACGCCTGCACATAGTGGATCACTCCATCCACCCGGCGCAGACCGAGTTGAGGAATGATGTCATTGAGCCTGTCCGAGACCGAATACGGGTAGGTGTAGTGGGTGTATTGCTCGGCGAGGCAACTGCCGCGGTTGGGCATGGCGAACTGCCGTTGAATCTCGTTGAGCACGACCCTGGCCTCCTGGCTTTCGACAAAACGGTACAGGTCCTTGCCGAAGACCGAAGGCACACCCACGTAGGCCAGGCGAAGCATGGTGTCGGAATACGGCTTCCTCCCTCCCGCCTCATGCAACAGCGCGGCCAGTCCCCTCTCGTACTCCTCGTGGTCCCCCAGGAAGTCCGAGGTCGACACCAGCCAGTAGTGATTCTCCCAGCCGCTGACGAGCCCATCCCTCCAGGTAAGCCGGTCGACATCGTCAGCCAGGACTCTCGCCGCGTCAAGCTTGTCCCGGACCTTCTCAGCCGCCTCTACGGTTGTGCCCAAAGCTGATGCCAGCGCTTCAAGCATGTCCTGCATGGCGCTGACGTCTTGATGGTCCGGATAGGCGAACGGAACTACATTGAGCCCTCGCAGCTTCAACACCTCCATGAGCATCACCGTGTTGGAGCAATCGCCGGTGGTGACACAGAGGACAGTGTCGATGCCCCGCTCCACACAGACCCCGTACATCCCCTTTATCCAGGTGCAGCAGTTCATCGGGAAGCCGTCCCGCTCGGCGATGGTGACCAGCCTTTCCGGGTCGGGGTCAGATATGAACAGGTTGTTCAGGTCGACAGGCGTCAGACCCGCGGCCAGAAGCACCTCTACAGGCACTGTCGTGGTAATCCCTATGGTGGTCACCAACAACCGCTCCGGATTCGCCTCACTTGCTCTCTCGTCACTGCTCGCCGCCTTCTCCAAGCCGAGGAAGGGCTGCCGTCTTACTTCTGCCACGTACGCGCTGTCTCCGAGGAGCGGACAATCAGGGCCTTAGTCGCCTCAAGCCCGCTCCGCGGCGCTTCCGCCATGCTGCGGGCGACCTCCTTTGCCGTTTCCAGCAGCCGCCCCCTCGGCACAAGCTGGTTCACCAGCCCGATGCGCCGGGCCTCAGCAGCATCGACCTTCCTGCCGGTGAGGCACAGCTCCCGCGCCAGGCCGCCGCCGATGATGTCCCTGAGCGCGGTGAAAAGAACGGGGGAACCGTATCTGATCTCGGGGTGAGCGAAGGATGCTCCCTCGGAAGAGATCCTGATGTCACACAAGACGGCGAGGTCCAGACCGCCGGCCAGAGCCGGGCCGTTGACGGCGGCGATAAGCGGCTTCTTGAAGTTCATCAGCCGCATATGGTATGCCGTTGACGACTCATTGAACCGCTTCACGTGCTCCGGATCGTCGAAGCGCATCTCGCTGAGGTCGAAACCTGCGCAGAAAGCGGGTCCCTTGCCGGTGATGATGACCACGCTAATCTCGTCGTCCTGCTCCAGCTCCGCCAAACAGGCGTCGATTTCATATCTGAGGGCGATGGACAGGGCATTCCTCTTCTCAGGGCGGTTCAAGGCAACGACCGCGACCGGGCCTTCGGTTTCGACGACCAGGAACTCATAGGGCATGACACATACAATCGCCTATCTGGCCAGGCAGGCCAGGGCGTCCATTCCCAGATACCGCGCTGCGTCGCCCAGTTCCTCCTCGATGCGAAGCAAGCGATTGTACTTGGCCACACGCTCGCTGCGTCGCGGAGCGCCAGCCTTTATCAGTCCCGTGTTCAGGGCAACGGCCAGGTCGGCTATGGTGGTGTCCTCCGTCTCACCGGAGCGGTGGCTCACTATCGCCGTCCAGTTGGCCCGATGCGCCATCTCTATAGCTTCCACGGTCTCAGTGAGCGTACCTATCTGGTTGGGCTTGATAAGCACCGAGTTGGATACCACTTCCTTGATGCCGCGAGACAAACGCTCAACATTGGTAACGTAGAGGTCATCGCCCACAAGCTGGACTTCCTCGCCCATCCTCTCCATCAGCGACCGCCAGCCTTCCCAGTCGTCCTCCGCCATGCCATCCTCAATGCTGATGATAGGGTAGCGGGTCACGAGGGCCTCATAGTAGTCGACCATCTCCTCACTCGAAAGCGAGATCTCCTCCCTGGCGAGAATGTACCTGCCGTCCTGATAGAACTCCGATGCCGCCGGGTCGAGGGCTATGTAGCAATCGATGCCCGGCCGGTAGCCTGCCGCCTCTATGGCCTCATCGAGAAGCTCCACTGCTTCCCTGTTGGAACCCAGCGTGGGGGCAAAACCGCCTTCATCACCCACGTTGGTGCTGAGTCCCTTGCCCCTGAGCAGTTTCCGCAGCCCGTGGTAGATCTCGGAGCCCATTCTCATTGCCTGGGCGAAGGTCGTCGCGCCGAGGGGTAGAATCATGAACTCCTGAAAATCGGTGGAGTCTGAGGCGTGCTGTCCACCGTTGAGGATATTCATCATCGGCGCCGGGAGGATGTTGCCCGGCCTCGACCCGGCCAGGTATCGGTAGAGCGGCATGCCGCACGAGTTTGCCGCAGCATGGGCAACAGCAAGGGATACGCCGAGGATTGCATTGGCGCCAAGGCTGGACTTGTTGGGCGTGCCATCGAGCTCAATCATTCTCTGGTCGATGGCCCGCTGCTCGAGCGCGCTCATGCCGACTATTGCCGGCGCGAGCCGCCCGACGACGTTCTCCACGGCCTTGCGTACACCCAGCCCACCAAGCCTGCCCCTCTCGCCGTCGCGAAGCTCGTGAGCTTCGTGGACGCCGGTAGAGGCCCCCGATGGGACCGCGGCACGACCCAACGTGCCGTCGGACAACAGGACGTCGACCTCGACCGTGGGATTCCCCCGCGAATCGTAGATCTCCCGCGCTCTGACATCCTCAATCAGCGCCTTCGCCTGTACGGTCATGTCCCCATTGCCTTTCGCACCGATGAAATGGCCTTCTCCACCGCATCCGCCGGGTCTTCCGCGGTGACTATCGCTCCATCCACTTCCCCACCTTTGCCCAGCGCCCAGGTGCCAAGACCGACCACTGGAATGTCGCTCTGCAGCGCATAGGCGATCTCAGAGAGTGTCCCGTACTTCCCGCCGATGGCGATGACCGCCTGGCCCGACTTGGCCACGATGGCGTTTCTGGCATATCCCATGCCAGTGACTATGGGGACCGTCACGTGGCGATTGGCATCGTGTCGGCTGTTACCCGGCAGGATGCCGATAGTGGTGCCCCCTTCGGATGCGGCTCCGCGACAGGCTGCCTCCATCACGCCCCCCAGCCCACCGCATACGAGGGTAGCACCTCGCTTCGCCAGCTCCCGCCCCACTTCCTCGGCGAGGCGCTCCTCCTCCACCGAGCAGTTGCTCCCACCGACAACAGATATGAACACCTGCACTCCTCGCTGCCAATCCAATAGTGGCAGCTCTTGCCCAGACTTTTGAGGCAGATTATAGCACTTCGCTTCGACGTGCCACAACCAGAAAAGAAGGCAGCCGACGGCGGAAGGAGCTAGTTGTAGCGGTTCATCGCCGTCTCGACCCCCTCGCTGAGGATGCAGCAGACGGCATCCGAGACGGTAGCCAGGACCCGGTCCACGATTCGTTTCTCCTCGGCGGTGAAACCCTTGAGAACGTAGGAAACGGCGTCGCCCACGGGGCGTCCTATGCCGACACGAATTCTGCAGAACTCGTCACTCCCCAGAGCAGCTATGATCGACTCCATCCCTTTGTGACCCGCGGAGCCGCCACGCTCACGAATACGCAGCTTCCCCACCGGCAGGTCCAGGTCATCATAGATGACGAGAAGCTCTTCCAGTGGCACGGCATAGCGCCGCATCAACAGGCCGACGGCCTCACCGCTGAGGTTCATGTAGGTCTGCGGCTTGGCAAGCACTGCCGCCTTTCCCGCTATCTCACCGGTACCCAGCCTGGCTCTCGACTTGCGCCCCCTCAATGAGATGCGATGCCTTCGAGCCAGGTGGTTCACACAGCGGAAACCCACGTTGTGCCGGTCATTGGCACGCGCCCTACCCGGGTTTCCCAATCCTACGATCAGTCTCACCGCTTAGCCAGTAGCGAGTTTCTTGCCCAACTCCCGACACTCTTCAACAATCTCAGGAGCAGGTTTACCCTTGGCCAGCGGACCGTCTGCAACCTTGTTCAAAGCGAAGGCACCGGCGATGCGCTCAACGGCCTCGATGGCAACTCGTTGCTCCCGAGCCATGCTGGCAAAGGCGGCAAAAGGCTTCCCATCCACCTTGCCGCGGCTGCCTACGAGGCTTCGGTCGAAGAAGTCCTTCAGCGCTCCAGACATATAGCCGAAATACGTAGGCGTGCCAAACGCGACAGCGTCGCAGGCAATGAGGTCATCAGCGGTGGCGTCGAACGCCTTCTTCACCGCAACATCCTCAGCCCCCGCCCCCTTCGCTCCCTCGGCCACGGCCTTGGCCATTTCCTCCGTGTTTCCGGTGTACGAGTGGTAGATGATCAGCACCTTTGCCATATGCTCCCTCCTTTTTTAGTTACTCTCCCCAATGAGCTGGAGAAACCTCTCCTCGCTCAACTCTTCTACGCCCAGTGCCCGCGCCTTGTCCAGTTTGGAGCCGGGGTCGGCTCCCACCACCAGATACGTCGTCTTCCTGGTAACACTGGAGCCGGTGGAACCGCCAAGTGCCTTGACCCGCTCTTCCGCCTCGCCCCTGGAGAAGGCCTCGAGCCTTCCTGTGATCACGAACTCCTGACCCTGCAAAGACACCTCTCTTGGCTTCGCGGCCTCCTTCTCAAGCCTGACACCGGCCTTCCTCAGCTTGTCAATCAGCCGCAGATTGGCCTCCTCGCGGAAAAACGCGTGCACGCTGTCCGCTATCCTGGGGCCGATGCTCGGAATAGACGCCAGATCCTCCCTGCCTGCCCCAGCCAGGCTGTCTATGCTGTCGAAACGGCTGGCCAGAAGCTCCGCTGTCTCATCACCGACGTGTCTGATACCCAGGGCGAAGACCACCCGGGAGAGGGGACGTCCTTTGCTCTCACCAATGGCATTGAGGACATTCTCCGCGCTCTTGTCGCCCATACGCTCCAAACGCATAAGGTCCTCTTTACGGAGGAGATAGAGGTCGGCGACGTCCTTGACCAGCCCCTCCCGCAGCAGCGCGGCCACCAGCTTCTCACCCACTCCGTCGATGTCCATAGCCGGGCGCGAGACGAAGTGCGCCAGATGCTCGTAGATCTGCGCCGGACACGACGCGTTGGTACAGCGGGCCATAGCCTCGCCCTCAGGCTTGATGACTTCACTCTGACAGACCGGGCAGCGCGACGGCATGACGAATGCCGTCTCCTCACCGCTGCGCTTCGACACCACCGGGCCAACCACCTGAGGGATGACCTCACCGGCCCTCTGCACCAGCACCGTATCGCCGATTCGGATGTCCTTGCGCCTGATGTCTTCCTCATTGTGCAGCGCCGCTTGCCTGATGGTCACCCCACCGACGGACACCGGTTCCAGGACGGCGAAAGGATTGAGGCTTCCCGTCCGCCCCACGTTGATTCCAATCTCCAGCAGCCTTGTTGTAGCCTGGACGGCAGGGAACTTGTAGGCGACAGCCCACCTTGGATCGTGCGCCACAGCGCCAAGTTCCCGCTGCAGTTCGAACGAATTCACTTTG
>Ga0180433_10003121_pt1 | contig 24661 bp, 26 predicted proteins | sample SS_ome_8_FD_132980 | JGI IMG/M metagenome (GOLD analysis project Ga0180433, IMG submission 132980) | Hypersaline lake sediment archaeal communities from the Salton Sea, California, USA - SS_1_D_1 metaG | ecosystem: Environmental > Aquatic > Non-marine Saline and Alkaline > Hypersaline >... | reverse complement strand
TTTGATGCCACTGATTACGCGCATAGTCTAATTCAGCTTGAAGCTGCTCTTGCTTATTCTTGGGACTTTTGTTATCATTATCATTAGAAAATTTCATAATTATTTTTGCTATGAGCATATAGGATCCAAGCCAACATGCTCATAGCATCTCCTCATGATTTAGTTATTAAATTTACACATTAACATCACATAAAAATATTTTTCGTCTTTACTGTGTCTCATTCGATTCCTTCTTAGACATATCGTCTTTTTCTGTATTATTATTCTTCTCACGCAAATCACTATCTATCTGGAAAAGCGTGGTAAAAAAAGATACAAGTTCTCGCTGCTCCTCAGAAGAAAATGTTTGATCCTGAGCACTTTTTGGCACTTCCTTACTCAACATCAATCCTCCTTCGCTGTAATCTTATTGTTAGAGATTGAGCTGGAGCTCTCTTGCTCCATTCTGTCCACTAAGAAATCGATAACCCCAAACTTCGGGTAGATGACCTTGTGCTTGAGTTTAATCCATGGGGGGCTGTGTGAGTTTGTTCGGGCATGATATGCAGAATCTGTATTTTTATAGATACCCAGATCTACAAGGTGCTCCGACGTGAGAAACGATGGATAATTTTCCAGTAAATTTATGATTTGATTCTTCATAAAATCTCCAATTGCTTGGAGATTTCCATATAATTGATATTATTTTTCTCTTTGTATACTTTTTAGCGTTTGTATATAAAAAGAAAATGTATTAATATAGAAACGGGTAAAGTTCCCATATTAAACTTAGGAATCAAGTAAGCTGCAACTTACTTGGTTCCACTTTTCAATTTATCCGGAAATCTCATTTTTATATTCATTAAAAACACTCCTCTATAAGCCTGTCTATTTCAGTTCTAGTTTGCTCCGTCCTTGCCTTCTTACTGTACATAATATCTTTCTCCTTATATCGTTGTTGTATAAACATCTTATATATTCCCCGCAAATAATCTGGGCTTATCTTCTTTATTCTGGCTAGCTCACATACCCTTGCAAAAGAATAGTTGAGCCGTAACCTAGTAACCTGCTCACCTGTGCGAGTTAAAAACACAAACTGTTTATCGCTCCTTAACTTATTAGTTTCATTAACATATTTCTGTAATTCCTTCATAAAGCTCATCTCGTAAGAAACAAGCTCACTCTTGCCTTTTGTTTCATAATGAATTGTGTTGTTATCAAAATCTATCTGATCCAGTGTAAGATTTAGTACTTCAGAAACCCTTCTTTGTCCCTGCAATAATACTCTGGCAATAAGCCCATCTCTCGGGTTCTTCTCACATAAAATATCTATAAATGCTCTCCACTCAGAGAATGTTAGCGTCTTTTCCATTGCATGGAGAGACATTTGGTACGAATTAACTGCATCTCTGAACCATCCATAACTTATGCCATCCAACCATTTGATAAGATCAGTATAACAAGTCATTATTCGCTCCTTTTTATGCCTATCCCAATCGACTCTGTGTCTAACATAATCTAGTACTGTTTGGTGATTGATATGCCTAAAACCACCAACGGTAAAAGGTTTCTGGTCTGCGAATGTTAAAGGGATAATATTGGCTTTAAGCAGCTCGTCAATTGTTCTCTTATACTGAATCGTTTTGTTGTTGTGTGTCTGCCAGTAGTGTATGATATCATTCAAGAATACATCTTCTAACTTCGAACGAAACTGAGATATAGATCTCTTACCATCATTTATGATCTTTGAGGTCTTCATTTCCTGTTCATTCATCACACCGCATTCCAATTTAACTGACTTAATAATTAACAACACGAATAGACTAATCCAAGAAAAAACAAAAGTCGAATTATTTCTAAAAATTTCTGGGATAATGTATATAAAAAATACACATTTCAACATTTCTGCGTTATACTTGTTTAGGTGTTGAACTAAGAATTAAAAACAAAACAAAGAGGAAGACATGAATAAGAAAAATAAATTATCACGACTATCAATAGACCTACCCATAGAAATGCAAAAGAGTCTTAAAATGTTAGCTGCTATGCATGGGAAGAGCATGCGAGCAATCGTTATAGAGTCAATAGAAGAACAAATTAGAAAACTTAAAAATAAGAAACCACTTAAACGGTCATAGGTTATTATGGAACATGTAGTTTTGTATGCGCGTGTATCATCAAAAGAGCAAGAAGCCGAGGGGTACTCAATACCCGCACAACTAAAATTCTTGCATGAATACGCATCAAAAAATAGTTACCTGGTTGCAAAAGAGTTTGTTGATATTGAAACAGCAAAAAGATCTGGGCGCACACAGTTTAATCAGATGTTAGCCTTTGTTGCAAAAAATCCATCTATTAAGCATATTTTGGTTGAAAAAACAGATCGTCTTTTGAGAAATATTACTGATTATGGCCTTATCGATAGATTAATTGAAAGCTCTGACATTACCGTTCACCTTGTTAAAGAAAATGTTACACTCAGCAGAGACTCTCGTTCAAACGAAAAGTTTATTTTTGGTATCAAAGCTCTCATGGCCAAAAACTACTCTGACAATCTTTCTGAAGAAACCAAAAAAGGGATGCTTGAAAAAGCTGAACAAGGCACTTACCCCTCTTCTGCGCCCTACGGATACATGAACGCAGAACAAGATGGAAAAAGAGTGATAAAACCTGATCCTAACGCAGCTCCATATATTACAAGAATGTTTGAGCTGTACGCAACGGGACTATATTCTTTACTTTCACTAAAAAAGAAGATGATCGCAGACGGTATGATCTACCGTAACGGAAAAAACTTTTACAAAGGTACCGTTGAAAAAATACTAAAAAACGAGTTTTACACAGGCATTTTTTATTGGAGGGGAAAAAAATATGAAAATGCTGATCATGAACCAATAATAACCAAAGAGTTATTTTGGAAAGTTCAAAATATCCTCACAAAACCCAACAAATACAAATCACGTAAAGATCTTTTTATGTACACAAATATTATCAAGTGTGGCGTTTGTGGTGCTTCTATCACAGCACAAATACAAAAAGGACGCTACATCTATTATCACTGTTCCGGCTCTAAAGGTAACTGTAAGCAGCCATATGTTCGTGAAGAAATGATAACAGGAGCTATTTCATCTTTGCTGGAGAATATTAAAATCCCCGACAAGGTTCAGCAGATGATCCTGCAAGGGATGAGAGAAAGTCTACAAGAAAAAATTGAATATCATAATATGTGTACCCAACAAATAGAAAAACAGATGACGATTTTACAACATCGCATTGATCAATCGTACATGGATAAACTAGACGGTAAAATAAACGAAGAGTTCTGGCTGGCGCAGAATAATAAATGGATTGCAGAAAAAGAGAAACTTTCTATGAAACTGGTCAGCTATCAAAAAGCTGACGCCAATTATCTTGAGCACGCTGGATTTATTTTAGAACTGGCCAAACGCGCCTCTACATTGTTCAAAGATGCAAACATGGAGCAAAAACGCAAACTTGTGAATATGTTATTTTCGAACTGTTCGTTAAAAGACGGAATGCTCCATCTGGAGCTGAAAACGCCGTTTGATAAGATACTCGAATCATCAAAAACTAGAAACTGGCGTCCCCTAGTACACTCATTCCGAATATCAGACCCAAAACCTCATTTTACTCTCGAGAAAATTCAAGCTGCTTTTTCTAATTTAGGCATTGAACCAGAATTTGCCTGAGAAATCAAAATACGCAACCAAAAATCCTGAATCTCCTTTGTTTCCTTAATAAAAAAAATATTTTTTTTGTGCTTAATGGTAGCTCTCAATCCACTCTATCAAAATCCAGCCAGACTTTAATTCAAATTATTCGATTTTTTATTTGACACTTTGGAAATATGCTGGCATTATAAGAAATAATTGAAATATGCTTGAACATATTTTTCATTATTGGAGGTTTTTCTATGGTCTATATGACTTTCTAGTTTTTTATCAAAGATGAGTATCTAATTGAAGCAAATATTCAATTTCTGAAATTAAGTAAATTCTAGGAGAAAGCTAGATCTTATCGGTTGTTGAATAAAGCAGTGTTTGTTTTTCTAACTATATTACTAACTAACCTATTTTTTTTTAGGTATAAGGAGTTTAACATGTTTTTTAAAAAAATAACTCTAAGTCTAATTGTTTCTTTTTTACTAAATTTAAGTTTACCTCTTCTCTCAATGCATCAAATAAAAGATGAGAAAAAAAAAGAATCAAACTCTAATCCTATTCGAGAAGAATTTATAAAAATAGACGAAGAACTTGATGAGGATGAAGAATTAGGAGAAATATCTTATTCAAGTCCAGAAGAAAAAAAGAAATGCGAGGGAGAACATGAGGAAACTCTTAATGCATATCGCAGTTTTCCTTTTAATAAGATTCATGTAAATTATAATGATAATAGCCCTACAAAATCAAAATTAATGCTTAGTGATCCCAAAATGTCAGATGAATTTCGGGATTTTATTTATAGTAATATTTGTCCGAAATCTATAATTGATATTATCGACGCTCGACAAAGATATGGAAAAAGATCATTTACTTGTAATGCAGGTAACTATCTTACTCGGAAAATATTGTTGCACGGTCCAAATGGAACAGGAAAATCTACACTTGCTGTATTAATAGCAAAAATGTTCAAAACTAAACTTCTTTTTGTTAATTCCGGATTTCTCGGATCGATGTATAGAAAATCTGAGGAAATTAACTTAAGTGAAGAAATTGCCCCGTTGTTAAAGGATAGTGGACCTTGTGTTGTGGTTATTGATGAAGCAGACGCAATAGTAGCAATGGGTAATGATAATGAAAAAATGAACAGAAATAGAGCTGCTGCTATAGGACAGATGATGGACATGGTAAAAGAACATCCAAATATTATTCTTGTCTGGACTACAAATCATATAGATGAAATAGGGGAAAAATTTAAGGATAGAATTAGTAGAAGAATAAAGATAGATTTGCCAAACAAAGAAAAACGAAGAAAAATTTTAGAATACCTGATACAAAAAATAGAATATGATTCGGATGAGGTTTCAAAAACAACCTTAGAAAAAGGTTTTACCCTTGAAGAAAAAAAATCTCATATAAATAATCTTTTTGCAAATGTAAAATACTGTATGACCTTTGGATGTTGCAGGGCCAAGCCAAAGTTGAATCAAAAAGATAGAAAAAGAGAAGAAATAAAGATAAATGGTAGCGAAAGCAAAGAATATGCTTATTTTAGAAAACTTCTTACATGGACAGTTGATTTTGACTCTATTGTAAATATAACCAATGGATTTTCAATCAGAAAAATTGAAGATTCATTAAAATTTGCTTTTGAAGTAGCTTCATTAAGACTACCAAAGCTAAATGAAGAAGAAATGGAGCTTGATGTATTGCCAACTCGACATGTAATTTTAAAAATGCAAGATGTTTATGATGCTAGCAAAAAGATAAAAAAAGAACTTTTTTCAGATTGGTGTATCAAAATAAAAAAAGATGCATCAAAAATGGTAAAAGATCACGCATTAATTGGTATTGGATCCGCTGCTATTATAGGAATAGCTGGCTCCATAATTGTTCCCATATATTTACATCACCAGGCTAAGAAACATGCTAATCAACTTGCAAATGATAGTAAGTGGGTAAATTACAAGACTGCATTTATAGGTGGAGGAGCTATTATTATAGCTGCTCTTATTAACAAAATTGGAAAAAAACAATAATTGTCAAACAAGAACAGTAATATTTAAAAAATATTTGGAGGCATCATAATGTTAAAAAAGAAACTCTTTGGACTTTTATTTTTTATGTTCTTAAATGTTTTTAGCATGGATAAAGGGCTATATAAAACTCCTGTGGTATTTGAGATTAAGGCTGAGCAGCCACTCCCTGTTTATTGTGATGCCACTAAGCAATTATTGTCATTCCTTGGGGAAAAAAAATCTTTTACTCAAAGTACAAATCAATCTGCATTGCCAAAATTCGTTGTATCAAAACTTATTTATGCAATCAATTTTCCAGAAGCCCCATTATTAGAAAATTCGCTTAGTAAGGGTGCAAGTCTAGATCCTATTGTTTTGGATAAACTTGATAGGGAATTGAGCCAATTGAGAGAAAGCTATGCAATAAGTCAGGCTCGCTCTATGTATAAAAACAAAACTCCTTTAGGATTTCACAAACATCTAAAAATAAAAAGTGTGGACAAAAGAATTTTAGCACTCAAAAAATATGCTAAAAATCTAAGAAGTTCGATTGGAAGGCTCAAAGTTCTTATTGAAAACAATAGAGGTTTATATGCTAAAACAGAAAAAATATGGATCAAAAGGAAAAAACATCATATTCTGCGAAATAAATTAAAAACGGTACTTCACAATCAAGAAGAAAAACTTTCTAAACTTCGAGCAGAACAAATTTTTCTTGAACATCAAATCCAAGAAAATGAAAAGTTTGCTAAAAAAGAAATGATCTCCGAGATTAAAAAACAAAAAAATAATGGCACAGAAAAATTAAAAGAAAATCAAGCAAATCTTGATGTGGCAAAAAAGTTACATCAAGTAAAAAGAGAAGAAAACAAAGCTTTAAAATCTTTAACATTTAACGACTTGTTGCAGGAATATATTTTAAATGAAAAAGTAAAAATTGCAGAAAATGAATGTAAATCAGATAATATTGAAAAACAAAATGTAGTTTTTGATATACCAGAAACAAGTAAGAGGTTTTTAGAAGAAAATGGTTTCGATATTAATAATATTAGCTCATTAACCAATGCTACAGAATCTCAAGTACTTAACCATAAAGTGTTTATATATTTTGTTAATGAAAGTCAGCTATTTCATGAATTCTTGGATAATGCAGAAAATGCGAATATTACTCCGTTTGTAAATAGATTTGATGACTGTATTAAAGCAGGACTGGCATGTAATAAACAAGGTGATACACAAAAAGCGTCTCAGTATTCTGACTTATGTTTTAACATTTCAACATACATAAAAGAAACTGGTTCTTTTACCAAAGAAATGGGAAAAATCTATTATGCTGCAAAAGGAGCCTTTGAAGAAGTAAAACATCAAGCACGTAAATGGGTGCTTGAACAGGGTGGAGACCTTCTTGAAAAAGCGGGCATGAAATCTTTTGGCCAAGCTTTAAAAAACCTAGGCACTACTCTTTCAGCATCAAAAAAAGTTAATAATCAAACTATCAATCATGTTAAACAGATTTGTTTTGAAAACTGTCTAGACTGGATAACAGACATACTTGCACACCCTTGCAAGCATACCAAAGCTGCCATACTTATTGCTCCAGAAGGTGTTAAAGCAGCAGGTGAATTTTCGGTTAATGTTGCCAAATTAGCAGGACGAATAACTGATGCTGCTTGTACTGCTTATAATGCTTCTCGTGGTGATATTGGAGCAATAAAACAAATTGTAGACAATTCATTGCAGGCTTATAACTTTTTGGAAGAAAAAGTACCTCAAGTTACGGCACAATTAGAAAAATTAACACTTGACTACATAGATTTTTGTAAACTTGCCATAGAAAACCCAGAAGAAACCCAAAAAATAATATATCAACAGCAAGCCAATGCCGATGCACTTTTAGATTCTGTTAATGACATGTTAGAAAAAACAGATAAAGTGAAATTTACAGAAACGGCTACAAAATTTGGTGTAGAATGCGCCACCTTTCATTACGGCTGTAGGTATGGTCTTAAGTTGATTGGCTATATGGGAGAATGGACATATCAAGGTCTTTCAAATACCACAAACAGGCTCATTAAAACTTTTGAAACAACAAAAATGCCAAAATCAGTTGCAACTACACCTGAAGGTTTAACCGTTGCTATGAATGAGGCGCAAGAAGCCCTAAAGGGTACAAGAACATCAGCAAAAAACATTAAAATAGCGGAAAACATCGTAAAACCTCTTGGCAGAAAGAACACTGGAAGATTTATACCAAATACCATAGAAGAGCAAATTGCAATGAAACAGGTAATGACTAACCCCTATCCTGGTCCAGGAAAAGGAAAAATTATTCTTAAGCCAATAAAAGATAAAACTTGGCCAGAGATAGGCTGGAAAAAAATGCAATATACAGTTGAATATTCCTATTTTGAAGGGAAAAAAGTTACCATTAATATTCATTATTTGTATAATGATATTTTGAATGTTTTTGATGATTTTAAATTTAAAAGTTTCATCATTAAATAATAAGGGATAATTGTGAAGATTAAATGTATTAATGTTAGAGAGGGAGGCATAGAAAAAGATAAAGAATATACAGTTTACGGTATACTAATGTCGGGAGGTTCATTACATTATTTTATAACCGATTATCCATCTTGGTATTTAGCAGAACAATTCGAAATTATTAATAAATTATTGCCTTTAAACTGGTATTTCAATTTCAACAACAATGATGATATTGCTATTTGCGGGTACAAGGAGCTTGTTTTTAGTGAAAATCATTACGAAGATCTTGTAGAAAGAGAACAAAAGGCTCTAGAGATTTTCGAAAAAAGAAAAGAGGAAATCGAAGAATTTGAGAAGTTAATAAATAGTAATAGAGGAAATTTATGAAAATTACATGTATTTCTAATGTCAATAAAGAATCTAATTTTAACGTTGAGATTGGCAAGGAATATATTGTTTATAGTATGATAATGTGGGACAACTCTTTAGATTATTTAATTATAGGTGAAAATTCGGAAAATCCATCGTGGTATCCAGCAGAGCTTTTTAAAATAACAAATCCTTTGTTGCCATTTATGTGGTATTTTACTTTTGATAAATATAAAAACTATAAGGGCGAAGATTGTGAGAGAGCAGTTTCTGGATACAAAGAGATGGTCTGTGATTCAGAACACCATATTAGTATAATTGAAGAAAAGCCAGAAGATTTGAAAATATTTTTTAAAAGAAAAAAACAAATAGATGAATTTCATGGTTTATGTAAAATAAGTATGCCAGGGCAGAAATAGTATCACTTGACTGGCTGCTATTGCTTTGAATTTGCGCATGCAAAAATTTTATCTTCCTTATCCAGGAATTGCATAAATTTATCTCTATTCCAAATAGAACCCATCTTTATCTTCTCGAGAAAATTCAAGCTGCTTTTTCTAATTTAGGCATAGAGCCAAAATTTGTTTAAAAATTATTTTAACCTATTAAAAATATCTTAACATAGCAAACTTAAATTAAAACTTTCATGCTTAAATTATTTCATTGTAGCAGCTTATACAATATTTACTATTATTATTGCAATCATATAACAACAAAATTATAATAATAATTGACAGAAGATGGGCTCGTCACCCAGGCTGAAGATGGTCTCGCCAACCGCGGCTGAAAAGGGATTCGCCAACCCAGACAGAAGATGGACTCGTCACCCAGGCTGAAGAGGATCTCGCCAATCCAAAAATCTAAAAAATTTTTTAAACTAAAATATAATTAAGGAATTTTATGGAAAAATTCTTTAAGGATTGTCCTGAATTCTTGAGCTCAGGTGATTTGGTCAAACTAGGTTTATATCCAACAACTGGAGCGCTTTATTTTGCTCGTAGAAGAGGTAAAAGTCCCAACTTTATAAAAATTGGCCGACGAATTGTATATCCAAAACATAGTATTATAGAGTTTCTTGAATGCAATATGTGTAAAGGAAGATCCCAGGACATAAAAACAAATAAATCAAATAATGAAAATTGTACAACCCATACAAAGCTAAATCAGAAAAAAACTAAAGGAAAAATCGATGAGAGGTAATGAAGAATTAAATCCAAAACATAGCCTTTCTCCAAAAGAAAAACAACGCGTTACATCCTTTTTTAGCATTCTTATTGAGATAGATAATCGTTCATGCAAACAAAATAAAATTATGCAAAACAATATTTCACTCAAAAGGGAATAATATGAAGGATAACAAACACAATTATACGCCATATTTATTATTTTCATTTAGGCAAAATATGAATCGCCATGGATTTATTTCTGATACTGGGAAAAAACTCAAGGCAGATGGAAAAGAACATGAATTTAATATTATTTTCAAGGGTAAAAAAGAAAAGGCTTTCTATGAAGCAAAAATAGATTACTTCAATAAAAACTATCCAATATTAATTGGGAACTATGGAAATAATCGTGGAAAACGTCATTCTTGCGTAATATCAATACAAAAATTAATAATCTATAACTAAGGAGAAGCTATGGGCATATTGGACTGAAGCCAAGGTGCCCATAGCAAAAATAATTATGAAAATTTCTAGCAATAATAATATCAAAACCCCGAAAAATAAGCAAGAACAGCTTCAAATTGAATTAAAAGTAGCACGTGACCAGTGGCGCCAAGACAAAGAGTTACTTGAGCAGGAAAAAAAGAAGATGGGTTATGAACATGTATCATTTGAAAAAATACTAAATCATAGCTTTATTGAAGAACAAATGAGCAAGAAAATGGATGATGCACTTATATCTGCATTGATTGCGATCCAAGATCAGCACAAGGCTCTTCTTGGGCAATACCAAGAGCTGTGGCCAGAAGAATGTGTGGCGAAGAAACTAAACAAAAAACATGCAATAGTACATTCTGGGCAGACCTATGTTTTAACAGAAAAAAGGCATCAAGTATTTGGTGGAAAAGATTTCACTCTAGAAAGTAGACAATCATTTAGAATGTTTTATGAAGATGAAAGAATCCAATGGCATAATAAAAAAATGATACCCATTGCAGATATTTGGCTTAAAAGTCCACTTAAACGCAAATATTATGATATTGTGTTTGATCCTACAATGAATTCTGAAAAGGCAGAAAGGTTGGATCTTTATAATATGTGGAGAGGCTTTGCGAAAGAACCTGAACAGGGGGAGTGTCCAAAATACTGGGACCATGTTGAACAAAATATCTGCCTTGGAGATGAAAAAACATATAAGTATGTTAGAAAATGGATGGCATATGTTTTTCAACATCCTGATGAAGTACATACAGCACTAGTCCTTTGTGGATCTCAAGGTGTCGGCAAAAATAGTTTTGTAGAACCACTAGGAACTCTTTTAGGTTCACACTATGTCCTTTTGAGTAACATCTCGGAACTTATATCTAATTTTAATTTTCATTTAAAGAATGCCGTGCTCATACATGCCAATGAAGCATTTTGGGGTGGAAACAAAAAAGATGTCGGCACTCTTAAAGCAATGATCACTGAAAAAACATGCTTAATAGAAGGAAAAGGCAAGGACAGAATTATGGTTAGAAATTATAAACACGTAATTTTGAGTAGCAATGAAGACTGGCCAGTACATTTAGACCCAGATGATCGCCGTTTTCTTGTTCTTAAGGTAGGAGAAAAACATAAGGAAGATATTCCATATTTTAAAGCTATACAACAGGAACTAGATGATGGTGGATATGAAGCTCTTTTATATGATTTATTAAACGAAGATTTAAATGATTTTAACCCTCGAAAACTTCCTTCCAGTCCATATGCCTTTGACATAAAAATTCGTTGTGCAAATTCAATACAAAAATACGTTTACGAATTTTTACTGGAAGACAGGTTAAGCATAGATAAAGGGGGGGCCTTTTAAAAGAAGAAATATATGAGGATTACAAAACATGGTGTGAGGAAAATATGGAAAAAGCATTACAAAAAAATATTTTATATCAAACAACCAAGAAACTTATTCCCTCCGTTGAGGAATATAGGCCTGGTGGAACCGGTCCTCGAAAAAGAATGTATAGATTTCCATCTCTCAAACAAACAAGAAAAGAATTTTGTAAGGCATTTAAAGAAGATTACCAAAGACTTTTTGAAGAAGATAATTGTTAATTATAATATGGTCCATTCAGAGGTCCACAGTAGTATTCATGAAAATTGACTCAGGGTAGGCATTGTCCAAGTAGTCCAAATAGTCCGGGTATTTAGTAGTCCCAAAATTTTCAATCACTTTACAAAAATATCTGAATAAAATCTTGCAATAAAGACTAGTTGGACTGCATGGACTTATGGACAAAGCCCTAAGATAAAGTAAAAAACAATATACAAATTTGGACTTCACTTTGGACCAAAAGATAAGTTAGGAGAAACATTATGTTAATACATTTTGCATACGAAGTAGGATTAAGACCTGTAAGAATAGCATCCACAAATGGAGGAGAATACGCATCCCCCTGTCCTGAGTGTGGAGGGAATGATAGATTTAGGACCTGGCCAAATAAACAAAATAAGAATTGCATCGGTAGTTATTGGTGTCGGAAATGTGGTATTAGTGGAGACTCTCTTGAATTTTGTAGAATTTTTTTAAACCACAGTTTTGCTGAAGCTAAAAAACGTGTAAATGCAACTACCCCAGAAAATCATAAGCTTTTAGGGTTAAGAAAAAAATATAGCTCTTTTAAGCCATTGATTACTAACCCAGCTACACAGTGGATTATAAAAGCAGAAAAATTTGTTAAATATGCCCATGATGCAATTTGGAATAACCCTGAAGTACTACAACTTTTAGAAAAAAGAGGCTTACCAGAAGAAGCTATCAAGAAATATAAAATTGGTTGGAATCTAAGAGATCTTTTTTATCATAAGTATGATTGGGGTTTAGAGAACATAGAAAGCAAAAGAAATAAACTTTGGTTGCCAAAGGGTATTGTGATTCCATTTTTGGATCAAAATGGTGTTGTTAAGAGACTAAAAATCAGAAGACAAGATTGGACTGATGGCGATAAACTAGGCAAATACATAATTGTACCCGGTAGCATGAATGGCCTTAATATTTTTGGAAACAAACAACATAAGGTACTAGTTGTTGTTGAATCTGAACTCGATGCCCTCGCAGTTTGTCATACAGTCGGTGATTTTGTTTTTGCTATAGCAGTTGGTGGCTGTATCAAAAATCCTGATAACGTAACTAATTACCTAGCAAAACAAAAAACTTTATTTATTTGTCCAGATAATGATGAAGGAGGTGCAAAATTATTAGAGAAATGGCAAAAACTTTACTCTCATGCCCAACCATACCGTATACCAGTTGGTAAAGATATCGGAGAAGCTATTGAACAAGGCTTTGATATTCGAGCTTGGCTTTCAAAACTCAAGCCTGCAAAAGAATGGAGCAAAGAAGATAAAAAATTAATTGATTGGTTTATGAGCTATGCCAAAAAACATCCAATGGCGCTTGCACATAAGCCCATTGAAAGAGAAATATTACTTGGCCCTGATAACCCAAAGGCAATATCAGGTGAGTTGCAAGAAGGGTTGAGACTGATGAAAACGCTTGTTGATAATGAAATTAACTTAAGATGCCAAATGCAAATCTAAAGTTTTTTCAACCATCTCATACACAAAGGAACAAAAACCCGACAATAACTCGTCACAAAGATTAGGATTAAAAATGTCTAAACGTTTTTCACTAATACTAATCTTTCGTAAGAGCTCTAAATATCTATCAGGGTTATCTATGCCAGTAACAGGATACCCACCTTGCAACAAAATAAGATTCATAAGAAGATGCGCTGTGCGTCCATTTCCATCATCAAAAGGATGAAGAAAAACTAATCTAACATGAGCTATTGCTGCTATTTCAATAATGTTGCCCTGAGAAATTTTAAGCCATTGTATAAAATTATCACGAAAATAAACCATTTGACGAAAAGTACACACACGATTATATCCAGCATTAGTTTTAACGCGAACATTTCTTGTTCTAAATTCGCCAGTGCACTCATCATCAAGACGTCTGTTAATATCTTTAATATCATCCCATGACAGTTTTCTTCTTTTTGTCATATTTGCCATGTGTTTAATATATTCTATTGCAGATTTATCTATAAAGCCCATCCCATCATCACAAGATGGATATGAAAGATCTTCATTAAAAGGTTCTAACAATCCAAGTTTACGCTTTTTTTCTTCTATTCTTTTTAAAATGCTACAATAATTTTTTTTGCTCATAACCATAACAACCAATCTATTTTATATTAAATCACTAAGTGATCAATTCATTATCCAATATTCAACCTCATATACAGCTTCTAATGAAACTCAATGAGTTCTTTAATTTTTTCTTCCTGATATTTAGTTTCGCGATACTCAGAATATTTCTCCTTTAATGCTTTAAATGTTTTCTTCTTCATCCAAAGAGGCTTTTTATCTAGGCTGCCACCCATTGACTCAAGTTTTTCTTTTATTTTATTGGCCATTGTTAAGCAACGCTTTGATGGCCGAAGTGTTTGCGTAAAATAACAAAGATCTGCACATTTTCTACAAAGAAATAACCCATTATCTAAGTAAAGTTTTCTCATTCTTTTATCACATTTTGGACAATAAAAAAAACAACGATATCCACCAAAATGACAGGCCTGTTTTTCGATTGGTATATCATAAGAACTACCGTCTTTAAATGCAATATGAAAGTGATTGTCTACCAAAGTAATTTCTAATCCATATTCTGGTATTAGGCCTACTTTAGTTCTATAATTTTTTATCAGCTCTTTATTCTTGAAAATCGCAAATGAATCGAAACAAAAAAGGTATTCACAAAGCCTTTTTCTTACATGGTCTTTATGCTTTACCTTCCAGTACCATCCCCAATGTGCCATAACCTATCCTCCTCTGATTTATCTAAATAAAAAAGCTATCCTGCTATTTTATTTATCGAAAGAATTATCAAATACTCGCATATAATTTATCGAAAAAAATAATTAAAATGAATTTTTAAGACTAGATTCTTTAAGCCTATTATGGTCAACAAATTTTAACCAATAATTTGCATCAAAAATAATTTCATCTAAATCTGCGATAGAACCCATCCGAAATAAAAAGGAGTTTTTATTTCCAGCTTTAGCTAATTGAGTCTTATTTTTTTCAATTTCATCGAATTTTATTGAAGCTATTCTTTCAATTTCCGCTACAAGAGACTCACCAAATGATTGGATCATAGATGATCTAAATTCATGATAATATTGAAATAATTCACTATGGCCCGATGCAACAGTAAGATTAAGATAAACCAACGCCAAGATCGAATTGTGCTTATCCGTAAGATACATCCTCATTATTTGATCTAAAGCAGGACCAAACCCTAGATAGGCAGACATCCCAAAATAAAGATCAGCAGCTTGAACATTGATCGCCCCTACTAATCGCCCTGTAAGAAAGCAAGCTCCAATATTAAACAATGCAGCAGCATCCCCTTCGAAGGCATCTTCAAACATTTCTTCAAAAGCTTTATGCTTCCACTTTGATATTTCGGCTAACTCAATATCCGTTAGCTCCAATTCGGTAGAATAATTCTTAGAACTATTTGCAATTTCCACAACCTGTGAAACAGATTTAGCTCCCACAGAGGAGGTGTTATCATTTTTAATTAATTCCCCAGGTACACTTAATTTAGAATCAAACCTCTGTTGGCTAGTACAAGATGATAAAATAGCCAACAAGCTTATATTAATAATATTTAGTAATATTTTTTTCATCATAATTCCTTATATTTTGGTAAAAAGAGATACTATTCATAAAAAATGGTCTTTTCCAAATCTATTTAAATAGAATAATCCTCTATATCCTTAAAACAATTACAATCTATCCCTCTATATAGATCTCTATATCCAGGACAATCTTTTTTATGACCATTCAATATATCGTACTGAAAGTCTTCTTCATTTTGCACCCTAAACTTATTGATAGGCTTGGTTATTTTTTGTTCAAATTCAGCTTGTTTTATTTTAGCTTTTATTTTTTTTATAGTTTTTATCATTGTTTTTTCTCTTCAAGCTTTCTTTTATTTTGATGATGTAGAAAATAAAATAGCCACATTTTTTCTTCTTAAGTCTTAATTGTTTGTTTTAGTTGTGTCGCCGCTAATTCGCATAGATGATTATATATTTGATTCAATTGTGATAATAAAGCAAATTTTGACCAATATTCGTTATTAAAATTTTTGTCCTCTTCTGAGATAGAAACCATATGTGCAATAAATACCTGTTTGTTTTTAAATTTAGCTATCTCATCAATATTTTTCTTTATCTCATTATATTTGTTAGCTGCAATTCTCTCTATTTCTGTAGCAATAGCTTCGCCTGCATTATTTACAATTAAAGACCTAAGATAATGATAGGGTTGAGAAAGTTCAATATGTCCTGCTGCAATAGTTAGATTGACATAAATTGCTGATAAAAGAAAATTCTGAGGACCATTATAGAGTCTAATCATTAGCTCCAAGGCAGGCGCAAATCCAAGACTTGCTGACTTTTCAATATAAGGTATTGCAGCTTTAAGGTTAACAGCAGTGTCTATGCCATTGATAAACCTGTAACCTATCCAGAATAATGCTGCTTTATCTCCCGAAAGCGCTTGAGCTTCCACATCTTCCCATGGTTTTCCCTTCAATCTTAAAATAGTATCAAATTCAGACTGCTTCCATTGAAAACCACTTTGCTCTTTAGGAAGCTCTTTGGATGAGTTGAAAACTAAATTTCCAACGCTAAAAGCGATTACTAAAAACACAAAAAATATACCTGAATAAAACAATGACCGATACATAAAATATTCCTTTCATTTTGGTTTGATAATTTATTTTTCAATAAGTGGTTTTTTTAATTTTTTATCTAGTTTTATTGAGATACTCGCCAAAAAGAAAAAGAAGCATATATAAAAATAGTAAATAGTGCTTTTTTACGAAAAAATCCTCAATATAAAGAAAAAACAGCAATAACCATGAATTCAATTATGACAGAATTCTTTTACTCTGTCAACCCTTCATAATGGCAGATAGAAAATTATTTTTTGACGAAATTCTATTTTAATGTCAAAATTGTTAACAAATGTAGATACGAGGAAAAAATATGGTAAAAGAAAAAAAGAAAAAGATTGAAGCTCCTAAAAAAACTAAGACTACAATCTATATTCCAGAAGAAATAGTAATCTTACTGGATGATGTCTTTATTAATCGCATGAGACAGCGCAAAAAAGTAAATAGATCAAAATTAATCTGTGAAGCTATACGTCTTCTCCATGATAAAGAAAAGTTTGATAACGCGGATAAAAGGTGTTTGCGAAGAGGACTTGAATAAGATATCGAATATGCCCAATATTGCCTTACGGACTCAATCCTTCATTTTTATGATTACGCAAGAATTTTCAGTACGGAGCTTCATACCCCAGTACTTTCAACCTTTTTTCTGCCTGCAGCAGCAATAGGTACCGGATGTCTAATTGCTATCTGTTTAATAGTATGGAAGTTTTGGAGATAAAGATCTACCGATAAGTATCCTTCAGAATAATAAGCTGCGTAATAAAAGACCCCCTCTTTATTACGCAGTTATTTTTTTACCAAAAGAGATCAGCTACTCGGTTGCCATTCCTTGAGAAAAATTGGTAATATAACTTAATTTTATCTTACCTGTCAAAAACAGGTCCGATCCTTTTTTTATTCTAACATTTTCAACTGTCGACAATTTGTCGGCAACTGATTTCAACCCGTGACAAAATCTCACGAATTCATTGTGTACATTTATATTTTTTCGCGATTGAAGCAAATGGTTAGTTTGTCTGATATACTATATTGCTACAAAGAAAAAACTTAATACACATCGCCTTTCAGGAGCTCTTATTGAAAATAATAACACAGATCGGATGAGTAACACTTTGTAAAATTTGTGTTATTTATTTTTTTGAGTATAAAAAAAGAACATACATCTTAAATTGTAAATGTTATTTCTCTTATTAGGCGCAAGATAATCACATATGCAATCTCACATTGAAGTCCACCCTTTAATAATACAAACACTTTCTATTTTGTACTGTAAAAGCCACCAAATCCAAACTCAGTTTTAAAAATATTTTTACGCCCTTTTTTTATGTTCCATTTCTTTTTCAAAAAGCAGCTTAATTGCCTCACACACAAGATTAGATCTTTTGGTCCTTTTTTTATCTCGGATTCGCTTGATGAAAAGCTCATCAAGCCGTTGTTCATCTTCTTCACTAAGATAAACTGTCGTCTTTTTTTTACTTATTTTACTCATTTTTCCCTATCTAATATGAAAACTTAAAAAAACTCCTTGCCATCTTGACATTATGCCATCTTTCTAAGAAACTATACCATAATAAAGACATTGTAAAGATTCAAATAATTTTTAATTAACAGAAATGGGAAAAATGAAAGCTATCCTAATTGCAAGAGTAAGCACTGAAGAACAAAAAGAAGCAGGAAACTCTCTTCCAGCTCAAGAAATACGTCTGAAAAATTATTGTAAGAGAAAAAATTTAGAAATCATAAATACATTCAGTTTTGATGAAAGTGCATATAAAAACCAACGAAACGAATTTGACAATATATTGGATTTTGTACTGCAACAAAAAAATAAAGTAGCAGTCTGTTTTGATAAAGTAGATAGATTATCAAGAAATGTATTTGATAAAAGAGTCTCTCTCCTTTATGAAAGATCTTTAAATGACGAAATAGAACTGCATTTCGTCTCTGATGGACAAATAATTAACAGTAAAATCTCAGCAGCTGAAAAATTTCAATTCAATATTAGCCTTGGACTAGCAAAGTATTATTCTGATGCTGTAAGTGATAATGTAAAGCGAGCAAATGAACAAAAATTACGCCAGGGAGAGTGGATAGGAAAAGGACCTTTTGGCTATAAAAACATTACAAGAGAAGATGGAAAAAAAGATATCATTATAGATGAATATGAAGCTCGTATCATTAAAAAGGCTTTTGAGCTATATGCTACAGGTATATATTCCATGAATTCTTTACGCAAAAAAATAAAAAATGATTATGGAATTGACTGGGCAAAAAGCACTTTAGATAAACATCTAAAAAGACGCTTCTATTATGGCATAATGGAAGTCAAAGGTAAAAGATATCCTCATCACTATCCCCCTGTTATTTCAAAAAATCTCTTTGAGCAAGTACAACAAGTAAAAGCTGGCTTTAACAAAAAACAATTTAAATATGCAGGAATACCATTTATGTATAGAGGACTATTAAGATGTGCTGATTGTGGACTTGCAGTAACACCTGAACGGCACAAAGGAAAACATGTATATTATCACTGCACTGAGTATAACGGCAAACATGGAGCAAAATATGTAAAAGAAGAGGAGATAACAGAGCAAATTGGACAAGTATTTAAGCGCTTGAAGTTACCTAAAAAGATACTAAAACAATTAATAGATACACTCGGAAAAACTCATAAAGATAAAATCGAATTTCAGAACATGCAATTTGATAAGCTTACCCAAGAGAAAAAAAGAATAACAAAAATGATCGACAACCTTTATATGGACAAACTTGAAGGCAAAATATCTGAGGATCGATATAAAAAATTCAGCACATCTTTAGAAGAAAGAATGGATGAGGTTAATAGTCAGCTAGAGAAATTGGGCAATGCAGAGAAGAATTACTACATTACAGCAAAATATTTACTGGATCTGGCTAACCGAGCATATGAGTTATTTAAAAGTTCAGAAGTTGATGAAAAACGGCAACTTATCAACCTTGTACTTTCGAACTTAAAGCTCAAAGGTAAAAGGGTCGTCTACGACGTTAATAAGCCGTTTGACGCCATACTAAATTATCAGGATAGTGTCTTATGGCGTCCCCAGGGAGATTTGAACTCCCGTTTTCGCCGTGAAAGGGCGATGTCCTGGACCAGGCTAGACGATGGGGACGTATAGAAAAATGTGCTTTTAAAATAAAACGGCCAAAATTACTTAGCTTGCCAATCGTAACTCCGCGCTTCGCGCCGGAGTGAAGACTGGTGAGCCGCGTTGGACTCGAACCAACGACCCACAGCTTAAAAGGCTGTTGCTCTACCAACTGAGCTAGCGGCCCATACACATCTTTAATTTCAAGATTTTCAAAAATTTTCCATTTACATAAATAAAATTATACGTATTGGACCTTTTTGTCAAGAAATTAGATAAAATTTTATCAAAAAATAGCTTAATTTAAACAAAATTGTTATCTAAAAAGAAGCATCTTAATAACTATGCAGTAAATCAATACGCCAAGAATATCCATAAGAGTCGCTAAGAATGGGCCTGCTGAAAAGGCAGGGTCCATATTTAGCCGCTTAAGGCCTAATGGAATAAAGCTTCCAAGCACCACAGCCGTTAGAACAATCATCCCCAAGGTCAAAGCTACTGCAAGACTTGCAAGGGGGTCTCTAGTCGTATACCAGGCTCTTAAAAATGCTGCTAGTCCCAAAATTCCTGCCAAACTAAATGCTGTTAAAATCTCCCTTTTTAAAAATCTCATTGCATTACCTTTATGTATCTCCCCTGTAGCCATACCCTGTACAACCAATGTAGATGTCTGATGACTGGTATTGCCTCCGGTGCTCATAAGCATAGTAATAAAAAAAGTAAGAGCCAGAGGCATAGAGTTCTCATAGGAATGCAAGATAGTCGTCGAGATAGATTCAGCCATAAGAAGTACAATCAAAATATTGCTACGCTTATATAAAAGCATTAAAAATGGCGTTTCAAAATAGGCATGCTTCATAGGAGATAAAGCTGCCATTTTTTGAGCATCCTCATTTGCTTCTTGAACAATAACCTCAACCAAAACTTCACTTGGTATCACCCCTAGAAAAAAATTATCTTTTCCTACCACGGGAACCGTCATCTGTCCGTAATGAACCATCTTGTTAGCAATTTCTTCTCGGTCTTCATCTGCTTGAGCAACCAATTCATTTTCATGCATAAAATTTTCTAACTTTGTTTTTGGTGAATGCATCAGTAAGTCTTCTATCTTTATATGTCCTACAAGCTTATGTTTATCATCTGTTACATAGAGTTCACTATGAATATCCTGCTTAGGTCGCACTCTTTGTATAATTTTAACACTTTTTTCAACCGTAAAATCTTCCATTAAGCTCAAAACATCAACCTCCATGATACCACCAGCTGATTCTGGGTCGAATTTCATCAGGGAAATAACTTTTTCACGTTCTTTTTTATGCAAAAACTTTATATTTTTCTTTAGATCCTCATCTGACATATAATCAAAAAGATCTGTCAGCTCATCTGCCCACAATGATCGTAATATCTCAACCTTGTCATGCTCTGATATATATTTGAGAGCTTCTGCCTGCTCTGGAACAGAAAATTCACTAAACACTTCTTCTTTGATCTTTTTTGGAAGCTTTGCAAATATCTGCTTCGCACTCTCTTGGTCAAGCTCATTAATAAAATCGGCTATATCAACAGGATGAAGCTCTAAAAGCTCATTCCAAAGAGACTCTCCTAAGGCCGAATCCTTCTTTATTATTAATTCTAAATTATCTCTTATTCTGTTTAAAATATTCTCACTATTCATAAGACATCCCCCCAAAAGAAACTATTAAAAGAATTTTCACAATATAACTCACCTTTTTATAAAAACTAAGAAATCATAAATAATATTTTACACAAAAAAACACAAAATGTCCATTTGACTTTACAGGCATATTGCATTATCCTTTATATAAGGAAACATTTGAAAATTTCCATACTGCAAATCAATATATAAGCGATCTTTAAATTTTTTAAAAAATATAACATAGAACAACATAAAAGAGTTATAAAAACGGGGAACAGTACTATAATGGAGAATATTAATAATTCCGACAATAAAATTGAGAAAATCGAGGTTGTCGAGCCTGGCTCAACCCATACATTTACAGCACAAGAAACTGATGAGGGACAACGTATAGATGCCTTTATATCTAGCAAATTTCCATCTTATTCAAGAAGTTTTTTTGAAAAACTTATCGAACGCCAACTCGTAAAAATTAATAATAAAATTATTAAGAAAAAAAGCATACTTATCAAACCACTTGATACTATAGAGATTACATTCCCTGAGACAAAGAAGAAAACTCCTGAATTCAAGAAGAAACTTAAAGATCTTGATGTAAAAATTGTCTACGAAAACGAACATTTTGTTATTCTTAATAAACCAGCAGGCCTTATGGTACATACTCCAAATCCACAAAGCACTGCAGTTACACTTGTAGATTGGATCTTAGAAAATATAGAGCAGGTATCTAATGTTGGTTTAGATGATAGGCCAGGAATTGTACATAGATTAGATAAAGATACCACTGGGTTAATCATTATTCCAAAAAATAATTGCGCTCATGCCTATATCTCAAATTTATTTAAAGAAAGAAAAATTCAAAAAACCTATCTTGCTATTGTCAAAGGTCACCCAAACAAAGAAGGGGAAATCGAACTTGATATTGCAAGAAACCCATTTGATAAAAATAAAATGACCCATGTTACCACTCGTAACATAAGGCACATCAGAAGTAAAATTCGTCAGGCAAAAACAAATTATAAAGTCCTAGAATATTTTGACAATCATGCACTTATTGAAGCCAAACCTGTCACTGGCAGAACACACCAGATACGGGTTCATTTTTCTGGGATCAAACATCCTCTTTTAAGTGATCCAATATACGGTGAAAAATCTAAAATAATTGGCCGACACGCACTTCATGCACAAAAATTAGAATTTGAATTCGAAGGTGAAAAAATCTCTGTTTCTCAAGAGCCGCCTCAAGATTTTCAAGACGCCCTTAAGCTCTTGCGTAATAACAAATAAATTTTTAACTTCTTAAAAAAAATTTCCCTTATTTGTTATATACTCAAACAGAGGATTTTTTCATTTATAAAAAATGCTTAAATAAAAGTTTATTTTTTTAAACCACATAAATTTTAAATTTTTTCTTGATTTTTTTTGAAAAGGTAATAGCCTGAAATACGAGCTAAGAAGGAATTGTAGTAGTGAAGCGCCTAACAAGCGAACATCTTTTTTTTGCCTAAAAAATCACAAACATTAATAAAAAATAATTATTTTCTTTTTCTTTTATTTTTAAAAACATAACATAAATCTGTTTTCATATAATCAAATCGATTTATAAATTTAGTTATCATATCTAAGTCATCAAAGATAACCACATTTTCTTGGTTATTTTTATGCGCAGAATAAGTAAAATTAAAGGAACCGGTCCAGATCAAACTTTTACCAAATACATTATCCCCAAATACAATAAACTTATTATGCATTATATTTGACATGTTTTTACCACTATGCCTTGCAAGAGCTTTATATACAAAAACCTTTATTCCTCGCCCCCTCAAAAGTCTCACTTTTTTTTGAAAATCTTTAACTGCTTTTGAATCAAACACTATTTCTATATTCACACCTCTTGCTTTTGCTTCAAGTATTGCTTGAATAATTTTATAATCAGTTAACAAAAATGCTGCCATCCTAATGCTACTTTTTTCTTCTGCCATAAGATACAATAAAACATCCAAGACCTTATCATCTGGAGCAAATAATACGCACCGTATGCCATGCTGAGTAGGCTTTAAAAGATCTTCTACATTATTTGTTCTTTTTTTATCTTTTAAGATAGACGCAGGATCAATGCCAATGATAAACTGCTTTTTTCCAAAATTTTCCGGCAGGTTAACATGGGAAAATAAATTTAAACATAAAAAAGAAAAAATTATATGTAGAAAAAACGATCTTCTTTTCACATTGCCCCCCGCAACTTTATTATTATCTTTATTATAAAATATATAACAAATTCTATAACAAAAAAAGAAGAAGTTTATTAAAAAAAATTTTAATTCCTCAAATAAATACCCATTAAGCAAAGCATTTTTTTGAAGAATCAAAATTTTTTATAGCTTTTTAGACTAGAAATCTATTGTTGATCCTTTTTCTGAAGATATTCTATCATGTCAACAATTTTTCCTTTATGGCGCCCAACTTGTTCGCTAATTTCATTATATAAACGAATAAGGACATCTTTACCTAGATTAATTTTGCCAGACTTTAACAATTTTTTTACAAGTTTATTTGCTTGATTTACGTCTTCTTCTGTTCCATACTCAAAAAATCGTCGCATAAGACTTTTAAGATCTCCTTGCAAGTCAAAGTACCCGTCAAACTCTCTTAACTTTGTAAATGAATCAAAAATAATATCAGTACCAAGGAACTGTTCATTTTGTCTTTTTTCCAATTTTTTCAAATAAGCCTCATCAACAGCAGGCAAATCACGTCTTGCTCGTCTTAACTCCTGCTCCTTCTGTATAAGGGACTCTATCATTTCTTGGCTTAGACTTTCCTGTTTCTTAGTTGCAAGTACATTTAATTGATCTTGTAATCGATCTTGGAAATCTGTGTTTTTCATACCTCGTATACCAATACTTAAAAAAATCAGTGAAAATAGTATATATTTCTTCATGATTTATCCTTTCAATAAAAAATTAAAAATACTTAAGTTGTTAAGTTAACAACTTATTCTACTAACAATATATGCCAAAACAAAAAACATAATTTTTGATTCAAAACCCCTTTTTTTAAACCCAATTACTAAAACAAAATCTTTGGAAATTTAGTTTCTCTACCATTTTTAAATCTTATTTTTCCCATTGATTCATCATCTTTATCATCCTCGTTTGCTTCTAGTTCTTCCTTCTCTTTTAATAACAACTTTCTGGCTATCTGCTCTCTTTCTCGCTCATATAAATATTTAACTAATTTATCATAGGCTTTATCAACGCGCGTAAACTGCCTATCTTCTATTTTTTTAGCCTTAATTTGCCCCAAAAGATATCTAAGAAATTCATCAAAACTAGTATTTTCAAAATTAATTTCACTAAGATCTATACCAATATCTTTAAAAATTTC
>Ga0180433_10003119_pt1 | contig 24681 bp, 37 predicted proteins | sample SS_ome_8_FD_132980 | JGI IMG/M metagenome (GOLD analysis project Ga0180433, IMG submission 132980) | Hypersaline lake sediment archaeal communities from the Salton Sea, California, USA - SS_1_D_1 metaG | ecosystem: Environmental > Aquatic > Non-marine Saline and Alkaline > Hypersaline >... | reverse complement strand
TTCACCGTATTCTTAACAGTTTCTATGTCGCTCATGGTCTTTTTAACCTGGCTGATGTTGTCTTTTGGCTGAGAAAAGTTTGGTCTTACCATCTCTCTTATGTCCATTTTACGCTCCTACCAATTCTTTCTTTTCCTGCTCCACTGGCAGTGACACCTGGGCGGCTATGGCCTGATATGCCAGCTCAAACCCAAATTTCATCATGTCGGAGAATGGGTTGTCTATGTCCGGGTGCACCGCCATGATCTTTTTATAGATGTAATAGGATTCGTAGAGGTCGTCGGGGCGGATCTCCACCTCGTCTTCTGCCATCCTGAATGTGATCGGTGGCCTCTTTCCTATTTTAACGCCCGCTATCGGGGCTACCTTGCCTTTTTCCTCCCCGTTGCCATTATCATCAACCAGATCCCCTTTATCGATCTTCTTCTTGGGGGTTCGTTTCGGCAGCCTTGGAATCAGGAAATCGTCCGGGGTCTTGCCCTGGGTCTGCATCCTGTGGCAGACGCGCCAAGCGGATGATTTGGCGTATCCTTCCCGCACCACAGCCTTCCAATCCATGTTGTTGGCGATCAGGCGTTCCGCAATCTCTTTGTACTTGTATCCTCGGATTTCGGAATCATTTTGGGGTTGGGTTTCTGTTTTTTCTTCCACACGGAAAGAATAAAACGGCATCCCTTTTTTGTCAAGGAATACTTGACTTTTTAGCTCCCCTGTTTTAACATTGTTCCATGAATCAACAGGCATTAGCCATAGTCCGGGAGATCATCAGCGTCATATCAGTGATGGCTCCGAGGTTGATTAAAGAAAAGCCCCAGTTCACTCCAATAATGACCCTCGAGGACCTCGAACCAGGGGCGAATCTCAACCCAGACGAATTCATACAACGCAGGGAAGACAAACGGTCAAGTCGCCAGTCCCATAATCTGGAGATAGCGGGTTCGACTCCCGCCCCTGCCACCAAACTGCTCTCGGTTGCAAAACCCGAAAAAGAAACCAAAACCGAAGAGCCAAAAACTGATAACCCGGTGGGAACCGCCTGCCTGCCATGTACTATCTCTCACATCGCTGCTGTTTCAGGACAGCTTAACGAGGCCGTCAGGTTTGCCCGTGAGGACATCCAGAACGACGAGATCTCGCTGCGCATCGACAACTCGCTGAAAGAGATCGCTGCAGCCGAGCGAATCGACCTGGCACCTGAAGCCGTCAAAAAGATGCTGCCTGAAGAACAGGTGCTCGCTAAAGACATCGCCAATGAGCTGAGAGATATACGCCACGGCCTCGAATGGTTTACCACCGCCGACGAGCTTGAGAGTCTGGCAGCCCGGGCCTCTGAACTGCAAAGCAGAGTTGGTAAAACCTGGCTGAAAAGCAGGTTGTCAAAGAAAAACTAACAAAATTCTGTTTAGGTATTGACAAACCGCCTTTTTGGTCTTATTATATTTTACCAAAAGAAATAGGAGGCGCGTTCAATGACAATCAAAGGGTTATCAGACACCCGGCGACTCCCGAGGCTCGGTCATATCCGATTAGGTATCAAAGATACCAATGACCAGGGCGTCGAGTACCCGAAAGCTACCGATTACTTCGTAGTGCCCCCTGAGGTAGCAGAAAAGTACGGGGAGAAGCCAACCGAACTCAAAATCATGTTTCCACTACCAGAGTTTCCTGAGCAATGGCTCAAGTGTTACTCGAAAAGCAGGGGGCTCATCTGCAAGGGCAACGGTGAAACGACCGGAGCCTTGATAGATGTAGAAACAGGGGAGCTCGCCACGGCAAAGAGCGAAAAGGTCGAGATGCGAGAGATCGCCTGTCCTCACAAAGAATGTCCGTACTACATAAAGGGACAATGCAAGGAGGTCATGACGCTGCAGTTCCTCATCCCGGACGTATCAGGAGTCGGGGTCTGGCAGATCGTCACCAGCTCGATCAACTCCATCATCAACATCAACTCCATGCTCGAGTTCGTCAAGATCCTGGTCGGTCACATCCACATGATACCGATGGATCTCGTCCTGGAGCCGTATGAAGCGTCTGTGGACGGTAGGAAGAAGACAATCCACGTCCTCAACCTCAAGATCGACAAGCCGCTTTCGGCAACTCCTGCGATAAAGAAGGCATCAATCCCTGTTCTCGCTCCCGCACCTGAAGAGGGCCGTCCTGAAGACCTGTTTCCAGACTCAGTGGTAGATGACATCGAGGAAGAAATAGAGAAAACAGAAAAACCCGAGGAGCCCAAGAGCAAAAGCAAGGAGCAGAAAGCCAAAAAGCAGGAGCCCAAGAGCAAAGCTCCAAAGGAAGACAAGGGAGAAGAAAAGCAGGAAGCTGCTAAGGAGCCTGTAACGAACGAGGAGCCACCAGAGGATCTTCCCTTCGATACCGATGAGCAGCCAGGACCTGCGTTCAAAGACGATCAGGAGGGCTTGATAAAGTCCATTCATATCAGGGCAGAGGAGATCCACAAAGACTACTATGAAAACACCGTCCGCCCGTGGATCAAGAACAACTTTGGAGTAGAAAGTTCGAAGGAGCTGAACGAAGACCAGCTCAAACAGACACTGAACGAGATGAATCGTCAGCCGAATGACGAGGAGAAAAAATGGTTCGCAGAAGCTATGCGGGAGTTAGGGTATTCCGACAGCGTGTTGCTCGAGTTCATGGTCCAGGTCACAGGCAAGAAATTCCAGGGCAAGGGCACTTTCAACAAGGGCGACCTACATAAAACTTACCTGCAGGTCAAGGATCAATCACTGAAGGAGGAAAAGTCAAAACCAGAGCAACAGGGAATAGACCAGTTCATCAACAACGAGTCGTGATATGGCGAAGGGTAAAGGAGGTTCTTCACAGTCCGTTCCACGCAACAAAGAGGCAGAAGCTCAAGTTGTCGGGATGATACTGAACAACCCGGAGCTGGTACGGCAGACCACGCTGCGGTCCGATTCTTTCTTTGAACCTGCCCCCAAGGAGATCTTCGGGGCATGCTGCGAGCTGGTCATGCTCGACAAGCCAGTCGACGTGCAACCAGTCTTCGCAGCCACCGGGATAGACTACGACGTCATCAAAAAGATGAAGGATGATGCGGATGCCGAGTTCTACTTCTCCGGGTATGAAGAACAAATCAAGCTAGCACACGACAAGAGAACCATTCTCAACCAGGCTCCAAAGATAGCAAATGAGCTGTACCAGAGCGACGACATCGCCCAGATCTGCGACCGACTGGTGCAGCTGGTCCAGGGGATCCCATCGTATAATTCTCACAGTAATATTCCCGTATTCAAGGGAGGCACGACCGAGCTGGGAGAAGAGCCTATCTACCATCTTCTGGTGGAGCTGGCAGGCGAGGAGAAAGTAGTGGAATTCGACCCGAAAGACCTCGACAGCCAGACAGACTTCAACCGTAAATTAAGAAATGCCTTCAAGGTCAACGCCACGTTGCCCGAGAAGAAAGAAGACTGGAAGGCGTTTATCACCCAGGTCGTCGCCAAGACCACAAACAAGCAGGGGGCAATGTCAGAACATGACGAGATCCTCGAGTGGGTCAAATCATGGTTCGCCAGCGCATCAGAAACAGAGATCATCGACTCCATGCAGCACTCGTACATCAAGCGTGACGGATACCGGTATTTCAAGATAGGCTGGATGAAGCGATGGATCAACGAGCAATCACGAGTACCGTACACGTCAAGAAAGATCTGGAGCTGTATCAGTGAATATGGCGCTGTACAGAGGAAAAACATTCGACTTCATAATAAAGTTGGTTCTTTTTACGGGGTACCTGAATCGTTTATCAATCCAACAACAGAGAGCTTTCTCTAATTAGCCTATATATAATGGTAAGAAAAATGGAAGACAGGCAAAAAAAACGACCATCCTTAAAGCCTCAAAATTTACCAAAATGTAGGCAAAAAGAAAAAGTGCCTACAAGTTTGCCTACAAATTCGTTCGTAGTGTAGGCAGTTGTAGGCAAAAAAAATAAAGCTAAATAGCTACGAATGTAGGCAAATTTAGAAAAAAAAAAGTGAAAACACAAAATTTTTTTCGGACAATATATAGGGCAATCAAAAATAGCTTCAAAAACGAGGGTTTTGTTCGTAAGCAATTTTGCCTACACACGAACAAAAAATGCCTACATTTCTGCCTACATAGCTTTGAAATTTGCCTACAGTTTTGCCTACTTTGCCTACAAAACCTTGAAGTGATGGGGGGAGATTTTTGTGAAGAACCTTATACTTAAACAAGGTCGATTTATCATGGTGAAAGAACTATAAAACATGGCCTCAAAAAAGTCAAGGAACTTGTGTAAAAATTGTGGAAGAGTACGAGGGGCAAACCGTGTTCTCTGTGATAAATGTGCTGAGAAATTCAGATGCAAGGGCTGCGGGCTGGTCTGTTACCCGGGCGTTTACCCTAACCAGCTGGGCGACGATGAGCTTTATCCTATTAAAGCCAGGAAAGAGGGGCGTAGAGTGACGATTTGGATCTGCAGCAAGTGTAAAGAGGACCTGATGTTCAAGAACGGGCATATACTGCTCGAGCCACCGAATCGAGGACGAGGCTACCAGAACCACCGTGATATTTTATATAAGAACGGGAAAATCGAGACAGTCGAGTGGCATGACGAAGAAGAGTAGGTCTTGACAAGAGAGATAATAAAGTTTATATTAGTATTTAGGAGGCGCGCATGTTAACAACAAAAGTGATAGGACCGCCAGGCTGTGGGAAAACAACCAAGGGTCGCGGTATTGTCAGTGAAAAGATAGAGCAGGGTTACGACCCGGACTCCATCATCTACACCTCGCTCACCAACGCGGCTGTCGACGAAGCCAGGCGAAAGATCGCAGCAGTTATCGGGCTGAAGGGCATACCAGAGTATTTTGCCACGGAACATTCAATCTGTAAGCGCATGCTTGGTATCCCGTCAGAAAAGATTTTCGCAAACAAGTGGGTTAGAATGTTCTCCGAGGCGTATCCAAAGTATGCGATGTCATCGGAAGTCAAAACAGAAGACCGTTTTACGGAAGGGATGATGCAGACGTCAGGCGACTGCTACGAGTTCGCCTATAATTATATGAAGTCGACCATGCTCCCTTATGAAGAAGCCTACACCCGAGTATTGCCCGGGTTTCCAACAGATAAGATCCAGCTGACGCTGGCTGATTTCGAGGCTTACCTGCAGGTGCGCGATGATTTTCAGAAGCAGAATGACCTGTTCTCGTTCTCGGACATGATAGAGCTGGCGTTACGCAGAAAGCTGGTACCGAGTGCCAAGATCCTCTGCGTCGACGAGGCTCAGGACTGCAGCCCGCTGCAGTGGGAGCTGATAAAGATGTGGATGCGTGAGATGGACTACACCTATATAATAGGAGATTTTCTCCAGAGCGTGTACGGGTTCATCGGATCCAACCCGCACCAGTTTCTCAGCTTCCCAGCCGATGAAGAGATCACCCTGGCACAATCCTACCGGCTGCCGAAACTCATCAAGGACTTCGCCGTCAGGACGATCAAGCAGCGAACAGGACTGCCGGTGCCTGAGTTCAGCGCCAAGGATGAAGACGGGCTTCTGGACTGGGCATCCTACTACGATATACGGTGGGATAACCTGCCGGAGTGCTTCGTTCTGGAACGCACCAGGCATCTCATCTCACGGACCAGGGACGACCTGATGAAGATGGGAGTCCCGTTCAAGTGCGAGCGTGGGATCGATTCTCCGCTCTACAAGACCATAGGAACTGCTTACAAGAGCGCCCTGAAGCTGAAAGACGGCTTCACGGTCAACCAGTACGAGCTGCTGGACCTGATAAAACACATCACCAAGCCGTACCTGAAACACGGAGCCAAGGCGAAGGTGAAAAGGCTCCCGGTGGGCAGTTACAAAAGAGACGACCTGGAGGCCATCGGATTCACGGACAAGTTCTTCAATTCACTTGCGGATCCCGAGCAGCTCGATGAGATGATCTCTTTCGGGGATTTCAACGATGAGGACAAGCCATACCTGAGGAAGGTATTTGACAAGTACGGCACGAGCCCGGACGGGGACATCACGCTCACCACGCTGCATGGCAGCAAGGGCAGGGAGCGAAAGCTGATACTGCTGAACCCGGACTACACGCCGAGGACGTTCGAGGGGCTGAGATTGGAGCCCACGTCCGAAGCAATGCTGCAGTATGTCGCCATCACCCGGGCAAAAGAAGCCCTGCTGGTCTTTCGTCCCAGGGGTTATATGACCTACCCGATGGTAGACATGAAGGAGGAAGCAAATGCAAAATAAAAGGATGTGGCCGTTCCATGAAATATCCACCAGGAACTGCGTTCACGCGAAGGTGGTTACGATCAAGGGGCAACCAAGGGTAATATGCGACTTAAGGAAACCATTAACGAACCATGACTACACGTCCCTGAAAACCGTTAACATCACCGCCCGCTTCGTCTCCAGCAACTGCGGCAGGTGTCTTGAATTCGAGCATGATGTGGAGGCACGATGAAGCTAACAGAACTCCCTTTTATAGAGTTGTTCTATGGTTCGTATAGGCTCAGGAAATGCAAGAAAGGTAATCATAGAGGAAAGTGGATCTCTAGATGGTATTCACATAGTGCAGCAAGAGGGTACGATCTCTATTTCTGTAAGGATTGCGGGGCAGAGTTTCTGAAGATAACCGAATATAATCTGGGAGCCAGATTTCATATTGTTAGATTGTATTACGGGGAGCCGATACGTGGAGTGGATTATCGTATAACGACAGATGAGGAGATTGTAAGATGTTAGACGAGAATTGTTACCCTGATGAAAGGGATCTGGAACGAATAAAGAGCTACTCCCTGATGGAAGGCAGCATCGAGGAGCTGCTGCAGCTGATAGTCGACAACTCCAACTATTCTGGTGCGGGGCCATGCCAGTCCACCGTCCGGAGAGGGCAGTATTTCGAGTACCACACCTTCGGCTGGAGCGGCAACGAGGACGTGATAGACGCCGTGAGAAGCAATTTCATGTTCTGGGCTTTAGCCTGGGTCTGCAGCTACCGTGGAGGGCATTACTACTTCGACCTGACCACAATCATGAAATTAGAACGGGAGCGTACCAAGAAAGATGTATTGCCCGGGTTGCCCGGGTTTCCAACAGATAAGATCCAGCTATAAAACTGAGGGGAAGATATAATGAAATTTTCCGAACAAATAGTACCAGGGCATAAACTCAGGTTTCTTAGAACTATCATGTGTGATGTGTGTAAGGATGAGGAGTTAGCAGTTAGTGTTCTGAATGAGGAAGGTATGAAAATCCGATGCTTGGGTTGCTTGACTTTATACAAAAGAAACAAACGAAGTGGAGAGTGGGGAATCGATCCTGAACGGGAGCGTACCAAGAAAGATGGACAAGGACAAGCTTAAGGAATTCGGCGACCTGATGGCTGGAGTGGAGAAACGCCATGAAAGGAGAAAGTATGCGATTAAGAGAGCAAAGGGAAAAGCTGGTCAATATCCTCGAAGACGTAAGAAAGGGGATGGACATTGACAGAGCAATCGACAAGATAGCCAGAACACTGGTAGTGCCATTGGCTCCGATAAACGAGCATACGTTTGAACATTACAGGGGGCTTTTCGAGTTGATGCACCCAGAGATCCGGAGAAGCTCAGATACCGAGCTGAAGGAGTGGTTAGTCTATATGAACAGGGAGATCATCGATTGTGGAGAAGACGGCTACGAGGTCAGCAGGAAAGCCATGCTCTCTCTTCTGGAGGACGAGGCCCAACGCAGGATCTCTCTCGCAGCGAGAGGTGGACCGAGGATCAATACGAATAATGGTGCGCATCTTTCCAAGAGCGACATCGAGGAGCTGAAGCGATATTTCACTGGTGGAGAGTTTATCCGTTTGTTCGAGGATATAACCGGGATAGAAGTCACGCAGCGAGCCTTCATGTATAGCTGCCCGCTTCACGGGGACGGACGCGACAGGTTCCCATCGGGCAGGTTGTACCCGGACCAGGGCAAATACTGGTGCTTCGGCTGCAACACCGGTGGCGACATCTTCCAGCTCTACTCCGATTATAAGAACATGAACTTCGTACAGGCCTTAAAGGATCTGCAGAGCAGGATCCCTGATTATCAAAGAAAAACATTAAAGGAGGTTACTAACAATGCCGGACGAAAATAAAATACCACCGAAGAAGGAGCGCAACTGCCCTTACGATAAGGTTTGCGAGGAATGCAAATTCTACCGCCAGGTTGAGGTAGCGAAAGGAAATTCTGCCCTAGGGGTAGCTAAAATGGAGAAGGAATGGATGTGCGTGTTCGATGAAATGGCTCTGTATCTCAGAACATTGGTGGTGTTGAATTCCAGAGCGAATTTTCCCCAGAGCCCTTTTAACCCACCGAGGTAGAAAATGAGCATTACACAGATGATAAACGAGGAGCTTGCCCGTACCAGGGAGGTCATAAACAAGGCGCAGGAGTACGAGAAGCAGGCCTCTCCCGAACAGAAACAACAGCTGGACGAGATATACAAAAAGAACACAGCCAAGCGCGACCGCCTGGCAATCGCCCTGGACATACTCGAGGGTCGCTCGTTCGTGGTATATGACCACGAGGGGGAGCTGACCATACTTCGTCCCGGGGAGAAAACGTCGAAACTTCTGGATGAGGTCGAGCAGAAGATGGGAGGTCGCATATATCGTTATGGCGATGAAAAAACATTCTTAGGGAGGTTATGAAATGCTATATATGGTAGTGCCGGTAGGCAACGACAACGTAATCGCTTCTGTCGGATTCGATGTGCCAGCGGGGGTAGAGCTTAACGACCATCACGTTAAAGCCCTGGTGGAATATCTGAATCTGTCAGCAATGCATGCTGTCGCCCAAAAGAGGGTGGTAACGTCCGTTGTTAGAGAGATTTCGTTGAAAGAGATGTCGAAGAGCGGCAAGAAAGAGATAAAAGGATCTCCGGGCTGGAAGTGCCCGCACTGCGGCTACATCATACCGAGGAAGAAGCTGCCGAAGAAGTGCCCGAGCTGCAAAGCTGTCCTGATTAAGCCTGAAAAGGAGTGATAGCATGAATGAGTTGATTTTACCACAATGGGATATTAGTGCCAAAAGGAAAGAGGAAATAATAAACCATGCTAGAGGGGTAGCCATCCGAGAGCTTATGTATCATGCTGTAGTATCAAACGAAAGAGAAGCGATAACCAGATCCTTGCGTGCTGACGACCTGGGGCTCGAAACGTGGATGTTACCCAAGTCAAAAAAGAAAGAGGTTTGTTTCGTTTCTCATCGAGTCGGGATTAAGCAGGTTATAGTGATTTACAAACTAACTCAGCTGTCGCCAACTCCCTCTGCGGTACAGATGACCTTAGGGACAGGGCCATGTAGCCCACAGCAGTCAATCACCTGCACATATAACTGGGTGGACTTAACAGCTCTTTATGCTCCGTACTGTTTTTTGGAGAATACCGATATGATCAAATTGCTTCAGAGGGCTGCTACCTCTGGTGTGAGTTTGGATGAAGCCTTAATCAGTGATTTCGTTAGAAAATTCTCGATGGACGGCTGGTTTATGACCCCGCTCGTGTTCACGCCACAAAAATGCATTAGAATAACGGTTGAATGTGACAGAAACCTTCCATACGTTGGGAAAAGATGGGATTGGCTTCCCCTATCAGGCATGGTAGTTGAACCGATTGGAGAGGTTATCTCATGAAGAGATTACTGTATGGAGCCATCGTTATTCCCTCTCTCTTCATAGAATGGGGCATCCTTTTGCACAAGCTGCTTCATCACAAGTATATCGAGTGTGAGATGCAGGAAGGTTTCCCTGTCAGGCTATGTTTTGTCTGCGAGAAGACCATTGAGAAGGGAGAGAAATATCTTGCCGTGGTTGTCCCAGAGGTAGCCAGCAATTTTCTCAGCTGGATCAAGAGAAGCCACACCCATAGCGGGTACGTAGAGATGATACACACTAAATGCTGGGAAAGGAGTAAAAATGAACATAATCGAGATATTGACTAAAAACCTATTGACAAAAGAGCAGATCGAAGAAGGGTATATTATTCTCTTAAGCGGAAAGGAGGGGAAATATCTCTCGCTGAGAAAAAAATGGAAAACAGGGAAAGTAGAGTGGTATAGGGATGTAGCCTCTTTCTCGCATAATATTTCCCAGAAAGAGATAAAGGATTGGGTTGAGTTAGATAAGAATTTACATCAAGGGATGGAGATTCATTGCCGCTGCGGAGGGCAAGCGTTAATCCCCCCTTCTGCAATTTACTCTATAGAAACTGAATCAGGATTACATGTTGATTTGGTTTACAGCACAGAATGTATACTTTGCGGTAGAACGATAGAACACAGAATAGGGGAAACACACCCTGAAGTTTCCACGTTGCGAGCAACATTAATGCCGTGGAGGCGTAATGACGAACATGAAGATAATAGTTAACGCACTTCCGGTGGGCAAGGCTCGACCCAGGGTGGTCAGACAGGGCAACAGGGTTATGACCTTCACGCCCAAGAAGACCACGGAGTTCGAGGGTATGATAAGGGAGCAGGTGTCAAAATACCCTGAAAATAGCCGATTTTTTGATGCAGACGTGCCTTTATCTATATCAATAGTATATGGCATACCAAAACCGAAGTCGGCGCCCAAAAAACGACTTTATCCTATTGTTAAGCCCGATCTGGACAACCTTAACAAGTCGGTGCTGGACGCGCTCGAGAAATTCGCCTACAAAAGCGACAGCCAGATCGTGAGGATCGTTGCTGCGAAGATATACAACCAAAGCCCGTTTGTGCGGATTAGCATAGATAAGAATTTGACGGTTATGAGCTTACGTTAAGGCAGGAAATGCCATGAGCGAAGCGGCAATCACCATAGTCGTGATCTGCTTGGTTGCCATCATGGTGGTTATCTGCAGGCGCAGGGACATGGTCAAGAAGATGTTGGACGGGTACAGCATAGAGAAAGGGCTCAAGGACATCGACGATGAGATAGCCGAGTCCAAAAAACGAAGAGCGAATCTGGAGGAGATCAATGAAGGCGAAACAGCTCAAACGACTGAAGAGGTCAAAGCAAAAGAGAAAGGAAGCCAGGATGCAGAGAGAGGGAGGCCGAAGAAAATAAGGAGAAGAAGGCGATAATGGATCATTTAAGCTACTCAAGCATAGGTCGGTACCTGCGTTGCCCGAGGTCGTGGAAGTACCACTACATCGATAAGAAACCTTCTCCGATGAACCCTTCGTTGTTCACCGGATCCTTTTATCATGACATGATAGCGTATCTCTACACCCAGATCATGAACGGCGTTATCAACGCGCATCAGATGGACCTGAAACCAGTAATGGCTTCGTTCTGGAAAGCGAAAAAGCCCGAGGAAGTCGACTGGGGCAAGGAAGACCAGGCGGAGCTGAGAAGATCGGTCGCCCAGGCCGTCGAGAAGTACAGGGCCAACATAATGCCGAAGTACAAGCCGCTGGCGGTCGAGAAGAAGATGACCATGAACGTCGAGGGAGTGCAGATACTGGCGTACATAGACTTGAGGGCAGTGAGAAATGACGGCAAGGAGCTGGTGGCAGACCACAAGTGGCGAAAGAAATCAGTCCCGGACCAGACGATCACGAACGACATACAGAGCATCGTGTATTCCATGCTGACGGGGCTGGATCTGTTCGAGTTTCACGAGGCTCTCCACCGGACCTCCTTCTTCGGCTCACATGTTGACATCAGGATACGAGAGGTTGAACGGCGGGAGCATGACCGCGACCTGCTCAAGGAGATCATCCACGATGTACTGAACGGCATAAGCAAGGAGGTCTTCCCGCCCAACCCGACAAATTACCTCTGTTCTCCGCAGTATTGTGAGTTTTGGACAGAGTGCAGAATGAGGTGGTTATGAAACCGATATGGGACTTAGGAGCAGATTCTAGAAGTTTATATCAAAGACAGACAGCAGAACACTTGTTACGCTTGATTAACAAAAATAGTTTCAAGGTTAGGCTTAGGGATCTGTCATACACGGACTTGGGGTTGTCGTCTTGGAACGTGCCTAAAGGGCAGAAGATCTGGATTTCTCGTGGCATGACTAACTATATTGCAATATACGGGGTCGGGCAGTTATCCACTCGCCCAGCAGTAGACGAGATAACATTTCAATATCCAAGAACCTCCGAAGATGTGGGGGGTGTGTTGCGGCTGGTAACTATGGACCAGCTGTATGTGTTGCTTCCATTGTTGCATTCTATAGAAAAGCATGCCGAAACAGCCCATTTTAGGTACGGGCTTAGCAATTTAAGCATGACAGGATATTTAAGAGAACCGATATTTTTAACACCAGCAACGTATTTAGAGGTTAGCCTTCATTTCAAGGCTGCCCGGGTAGCACATGATGAGATCGTGTTGCTAGGGTACGCATATGATGCAGAATGAGATGGTTATAGGAGGTCAAAATGTTAGAAAAGATAAAATCAAACGGGTTTAAGAGGGCGAGTGTTGAGATCAAAATAACGAGAAACCAGATTACCAAGGACAGAGGCGAAGACGAGATTGTTTCTATAGAAGCTTTGCACTATCCTTCTCTGGGCATCAGGATTAGAACTGTTAAAGGCTTCAAGGTGACGATAAAGCTGAACAGCAAGGCTAATTACTGTCTTTTCTCTGATTTGGTCAACGCCAACATCATGCGGTTGATGGATCAAGGGTATGCGTCGAAGTGGCTTCGTATATCCTCGCCCAAAAACATACCAGGGACTGACTTAAAGTGGGGAGATTGGTTGGACAAGGAAGAGCTGGAACACCTCGAAAAGCCGGAGCCAAGCAAACCAAAAACCACACAAGAGTTGTTAGAGGAAATGAAGGAAGTTTTAGACGGGTTGGAGAATAGAATCAAAAGAGTCGAAAGGATGTGGGAATGAAGCATTAAAGGAGCGACGATGATACGTAGAGAAATAGACAAGTGCCCTGCTTCCGAGATTAAAAAAGCGACTGCCATGAGGTTCTCCCTGAAAGGAGATACTGGAGATCTCCTTATGGAAGATATGTTCGACGAGGTCTGGTTCCAGTGCCCGATCTGTGGCAACGTCGGTTTGATCTCGCTTGATATTTTACTGAAAGAGAATCCACTGGGCTGGTATGACTACTACCACTGGTTGGAGAAGTACGAGGCGTGCCCAAATTGCGGGATAAAAACCACTCGTCTTTACAGGATGAGGTATGAGGTGGACTACACCGATGAGCAGCTGGAACGGCTGATATTATTTTTGGAGACGTTGATGGAAGATGAAGATAGCAGCTCTTAACGCTTCTCCCTCTGCCTATAACCTGGGCGTGGAGAAGATATTAAACTACCATAGAAGGATCGGGGACCGGACGACCAGGTATCTCGATATGTTCGACTGGGATGCCGACAAGGTCTACATCTCGGCCATATTCACGTGGGATCTGCCGAGAATGGTGAAGCTGTATAAAAGAGCCAGGCTCATCACAGATAATATCGAGCTTGGCGGACCTGCCGTGACCAAGCTTTCAAACTGGGTCGAGGAGAAGACAGGAATAAAACCGTTTGTAGGATTGAACGGCATATTTGACAAGGAATTTGGAGAATACGACTATACCTTCACATCCAGAGGGTGTCCGAGAAATTGCCCGTTTTGCCTGGTGTCGGACCTCGAGGGCAAGAAGGTTGTGGAGGACGATGGTTTTCTACCAGCTCCCAATATAGGAGATAACAACATACTGATGACATCCCGGGAGCATCAGGAGCTGGTAGTCGAAAGAGAGATGGGGTGCTTGCCTCACCACCTTTCTGGCAGCAGGATCGATGTGAACAGCGGGTTCGATTGCAGGGTATTTCAGAACGATATGCCCTATTACTACAAACTATGGGGGTGCTTGCCTCTCAAGATGTGGCGGTTTGCCTTCGATGAACCCGAGTCCGAGCAAGCTATCAGGAGGGTGCTTGCCTTTTTCAAAGAGAAGGGCTTGGATAGACACACAGTCCAGGTCTATGTCCTGTGCAATTTCCCGGGAGTAGATGTGGGTGAAGTGATGGACCGTGCCGAGATCATCAAGGGCTACGGGATGCAGCCGTACTTGATGAAGTACGTTCCAGTAACATCGACTACTCGAGGTTATTACGCAGATGAAGAGTGGAAATTCTACGCTAATCTGATGATTGCGTATTACAACCAGCCGAAGATCTGGATGTCTTGCAGCTGGGAAGAGTTCTTCAAGACCAAAACGGATCCGGCAGAGGTCGGATGCTAGGAGGTTAGCCATGTCAATTGGAGCAGTAGATTTTACAGTACATGAAAGCGCAACAGTAGAAAAACTAATGGACACTCCTGGGCTTGACTCAGATGATTTGTGGTTTCTTTGGAAGCAAGATGAGCTAGTGTATCTTGATTGTGTTCAAGAAACTAACACAAAAAGTGGTTTAGGGTTCATCAGCAAGGAGTTCGCTGAAATGTTAGGAATGAAGAAGGGGCAGCGTGGGCAGCTGCAATGGCTTCCCTATACCAAGAACAAAAATGGGAGGATTGAATGAGGAGATGGTTTATTTAGTGATTAATTTATTTGGAGTGTTAGCCTCAATCATGGTGATCAGGAAGAAGGGTGTGAGCGTTTACCTGCAGGTATTTGCCAAGATCGTGCTGGTGATGTGTTCGCTGGGGCTCATTGCCTCTATTTACACTCTATGGTAAGGTGGTAAAGATGGATATAGAAGGGTTTTTCAAGAATTATACCGGGTTCAGCGATAAGACGAATCGTTCGTATCGGAACACGCTGCAGATGCTCAGCAAAAAGACCAAGGGAGCCGAGCCGACTGATGAGGAAGTGCGATCTTTTCTGAACGATTTTCATACAGGAAGCACGACTCAAAGACATAAGTGCGCGGTCCGACAGTATTACCATTATAAGAAGCGAGCCTGGCCGTTTCGGGCAAGAGAATTCAAGGCTGCAGAGAAGGCTTTACCCGAGTACCTGTCCAGAAACGAGATCAACAAGATAGTCGCCGTAGCCCGTGACATGCACGAATACATGTTCATAAAGACACTCTTCTTCTCTGGAATGAGGATCGGTGAGCTGATGGAGCTGACAGGCAGCAATATCATGGAGAGCGGGATCAGGTTCTTCGGCAAGGGCAACAAGGAGCGTGTCGTTCCAATAACGGACGAGGAGTTCATGAAGCAACTGAAGGATTACGCAAAGCGACTGAAAGGGAGCTACCTGTTCCCGTACTCGTACAACCTCTACTGGAAGCTGCTGAAGACGATGTGCAAGCGAGCTGGGGTGAAGGAGGTTTCTCCTCACAAGATCAGGCACTCCCGGGCGATAGACCTCATGAGAAAAGGAGCTGAGTTGCCGGTAGTGCAATCATTTCTCGGCCACGAGAAGCCCGATGTCACCATGATCTATCTCGGGCTGACCAATCAGGACATTGAACGGAGGCTAAAGGAAATTGACAAGTGATGATGATTTAGTGGGGAAGTATGTAGCCAAAGCTGTGCAATCAGGGCAGATGCAGATTAAGGCTATAGAAGCCGACGTTTTCTTTCCTGCAGCGTCTTCATATACCGTCCGTGTGGTGCTTAAGGCTTATTGTAACCACTGCGGGCGAACCCTGGCGTTGTTTGACAAGAACAATGAAACTCTGGCGGTGGCCAGCAATACGAAATGGGAATTTCCGCTTATATGCCCGAAGTGCAAGGAAAGCTCCTACTCTGCAGAGCAGATAGAAGATTTTGTAGAGCCATGGTCCGGGGATCCAGAACCAGGCGGAGATTTTGTCTGCTATTCCAGCAGTATTAAAAACAGGTGCGACGCGTATGATACCGTGGTGAAGTTGAGAGAGGAAGCTGAGAAGGAAGTAATTTCCGAGGAAGAAGCCGAACAGAAAGTAGTGTTTCGGGGCAATTCCTGGTACGAGTTCAATCCGAACACAGGCTTCTGGGTGGTCAAATCTGCCCTTGACACAGAGTGGGAGAGAGGCAGCGTGGGCGAGGTAATTACGGGAGATACCCCACGATGGATGATTACATAAACGATGCTCGAGAGAAGCTAGTAGGGAGAGAAGATGGCTAGTATTAACGATTACATCAGATGTCCGGTGTGCGGCTGGTTTCATATAATAGACTACGTCCTGAAGGCAGATGGCAAGAGAACCGTTGAAGAGCCGAAGACCTTTGCCTTTGACACGAAGCTCGATCCGAGCGTGGTCATGTGGCAGAAGCGAGAGATGCTGCCGGCCAGCAGGGACATTAATATATTGGAAGAAAGAAACCTCTTCGCATTGCCGCCGACGTATCAGCAGGAGTTGATAGACCAGTGCCAGCGTGTCATCGATGCGCTGACTACAGGCGGGCAGGCGATTACCAGGACTCCGCCGCCGAAGGCTCGGGGAGCAGCTCCAGCCGTCACTACCAAGAAGAAAAAGAAGCGACCTGCTGCTGCTGCAGCCACCGAGAAGGAAGAGGCTCAAAAAGAGATAGAAACCATGGAGCGAGAGTACAGCCCTGAGGCGACTGAGAAGGAGATCCGGGAGCTGCTCGAGGCGGCAAAGGAGATGATAGTTGAAGAAGGAGACCCCGCTCGTGCAGCCGAAAACCTGAGAGTCACAGGGGAGATGATAGCCCGCATGGCTGACCAGATCGGGGAGAAGCTCGAGGAGAAGCCGAATGCCGAGCTTGACCGTCAAGCAGGAGTGCTGACCTCCGTAGCGAACAGCGTTGACCAGGCTGCAGAGGACGCTGATGACTTGATGTCGAACACCGAGGCGATAGATAAGGCTCTCGAGAAGCTGAAGCAGCTGTCCAAAAAGCCGGCAGCAAAGAAGCGTACGCAGGGAGCGAGTAAGGAAACGGTTACGACAAGAGGCCCTGCAGCGGCAGGCGGAGCAGAACGGGCAGGAGAAAAGATCGTGAGAAAGGGAGTATTTGAGGGCAAACCGAAAGCAACACCCAAGAAGCGACCCGGGCTGCAGCTCGACCTGCAAGAGAAACTGAAGCTGATGTACGATCTTCTGGCAGATGTTACCAATGATGATTCGAAGGAGAAGATACGAGCCGTGTTACGCGACGGGTCGATGATAGTTGGCCAGGATATGCCATACTGGCTTGCCTGGGAGTATGCACCATGGTTGGAGAACAGGATATACGATCCAGGTGGGACTATGGAAGAAGCCACCTTGTTAGACGAGATTACCGGCTTACGCGATGCGCCCATCGACCGAAAGACAGATATGCCCTGGTGGCGAACGCCGCCGGATCTGCTGCAGCGTGGAGCGTATCAGGATAATTTCAATGACTACAAGCTGACCGTCCCGAGCGAGCTGGTGTCGCTGCGAGAACTGCGAGATGAGAGCCTTGAACCCGCAGAGGGCGAGGATCCTGTCGCTCACAGCGAGTGGCTGGATGAGGTTATCAGGAAGATTGACGACCTCGAGAGGCTCAACATCCGGGTGATTGGCGACGTGACTCCACCGTTCAGCAAGGAGCAGCTGCTCGATGTCTTTGTAGCAGAGCAGGAACCCGAGGCGCTTGAAGCAGAGGTGGAGAAAGCTGAAGAGAAACCCGAAGAGCCTCAGCTGAGCGAGAAAGAGCAGGTTATCGACAAGTGGGTTAGGAGAGAGAAGAAGAACATCGCCCACCTTGAGAACGATATAGAGAAGCTGATGAAGGACAAGTATGACCTTGACAAGGTCGAAGAATCCATAGAAGAATACAAGGAGATTAACCGGAAGGACTTCGACACGGCTGAAGAGTACAAAGATGAGAGAAATAACCAGTGGGATCAGATCATGGAGGACATCAACGATGCCGAACCCCTTGAAGAAGAGGAAGAATAACTTGCAGCACTCCAAACCCTGGTCAGGGCTGCAGCTGAAGTGGCTGACAAAGTAGGCGGTAACCCCTCTTGGTCCGTAGGGGCTAAGACCTGAAATAAACGGACCTCAGCTGTATGTGCGGTAGCAAGAGGGAGAAATAAACTAAAGGAGGTAGCGTTCGAGATAAATTGAGAGAGTGACAGCTATGAAGATTGTGCTATGTCTTCTGCAAACACACACATCTCCCTCTCTACACCTTTATTCCTTATTTCCCTTGACAAACTGCGGAACAAAGAGGTATAGTAGATCTCTAATACAAGGCAAGGCTAGCGAACTCCTTGTATGAGGCAACCTAGAGCCGAAGCGTGACAGGGGTAGAAGCACTAGGTTATTCTATCCCACCAAGATTGAGAGGAGAAGGTTTACACCTTCTCCTTTTTTTGTTACCTTGGAGTAGGGAGGTGGTCAAGGCTCTGGCACTCGCTGGTCGCAGGCGGAGTAGCTAACCCTAGTGGTGTGAGGAGCGACAGCACACCAGCCTCCCACTACACTCCCAGCGTAGCCAAGCACACAGCACACACAGCAAGCCACCTGCTGCGGAGAGCCTTCCTATGGTCTATAGACGAAAGATAATCGTGATTATATTTGTGTTAAGATGTTGTTGAAGGGCGTAGCTATGTATAAAATCGTTCGCACGCACGAATAAAATTCGGAGTAAATAAAATGTAAATTTACGAATAAAATTGAATAGAGTTTATATCCTTATTGCTTGCTTTCCTGTTTACTTTTAGTTGTCCCACTACTGAATAAAACGAACAAGGAGGAAACAGGAAACATGGAAGAGTCAAAGATACTGTCCATAGACGAGCAGATTAAGCAGGTGCTGGCAAAGGAGGAGCAAGCCAAGCGGAAGCTGGAAGAGAATACCGCAAAGGCTCGGAAAGCTATCCTAGACAAGGCTATTGAGCCTCTCAAGCAGAACCTGATTAAGGCTCTCGGAAACTTTGAACCCGAGGAGGGGTACGTGATTACCATGTGGAAAGACAAGGATGGGATCCACGTCACCTATGGTAAGAGGGTATCCACCGACCGGACAAGCAAGAACGGCAAATCCGCCGCCAAGAAGCTGGCGATCCCCGAGGATGTCCAGAAGGCTTGGAAGACCGAGCCCGAGTACGAGTCCCAACAGGCTTTCATGCGGTTCGTTGTCGGGGACGACAACACCAAGGACTGGTTCTCGGACACTCCGGCGGCTGATGCCAAGGATGTATCTCATGCCCGTAGAGATACGTTCAAGAAACTCTGCAGCGATGGAGCTGAAGAGAACGGGATGAGCCTGAAAAAGGCTTGGGCGATGATCCTGGCTTTTAACCTAAAGACCGACAGTTAAGCCAAACCCAGGAAAGCAAGCAGTCCCAGTAATAAGAAAGGAGGAGCAACATGCCTGAAATCAAGGTAAAGCTACTCCTCGTCGGCGAGACAAAGCGGACGTACAAGTACGAGGAAGACCTGCCGAAGCCGAAGAAGTCCGATGAGGACGAGGACAAGGAAGAGGTCAAGCCCCTGTACTTCGTACTACGCAAGGAGTGGTTCCCGAACGGACCGCTCGCCGAGGTGGAGATGCGTATCCCACTACCAGAATAGTCTGGTGAAACGGACGCCTTCGGGCTCCGTTCACGGGAAGATGGGCTACCCGTGTTGATAAGCCTTGCCCGAGAAGGAGGTGATGCACAGCTGAACTCCCAGTATGCGGAGTTCGCACGACTAGTCCATACCAAATGCTACAAGCTAGCCTATGAGCACGGGCTGAAGATGCTCAGGACGGCTCCTTACAGTCGCAAGCGTGCTTGGATACAGGCACTGACAGACGTCCTTACTTTAATGGGCAGGACATGCGAACTGCCGGAAGAGTTTACTCATCTCGACCTACGACAACAGCTCCACGCACTAGACTGCGTGGAAATACGCTTTAGATAGGAGGAGCAATGACGAAAGTGCGGAGCCGGGCTGTGGATGCAGTGGAGTTTGTAAAGAGCATCCACAGCGATGTCAGCCAGTACATGCATAAGCACCCGTCCCATAAACCAGTACGGGTAAATCGATGGGACGACAAGCAGGAAGTGGAGATGCGGTTTAACCCGGATGATTAAACACTGCGAAACGCCGACTTCGGTCGGCTTCCTGCCGAGGATGGGCTCTCGGAGTTGAATAAGCTAGCCTAAAGGAGGAGCACATGAATGAAAGTTCCATGTCCTAAATGTGGACGCATGATAGAGCAGGTGGCTCTGAAACGCCATCTGGACTTCCTGTGCCCGCACAAGGACGATCCAGACCCTACTCCCGACAATGGAGCGGTGGCGGTGATGGAGAAACCCAAAGAGCAGGCTGTACCTGTGGAAGCTATTGAGCAGGCTGAGGAAGTCGTCAAGAAAGCTCCACCCGAGATAGCCTCAACAGACTACGAGGAGAAGCTGGTCGTGGAAACCAAGGAGCACGAAACGCCGACAGCAGCTCCCGTGAAGAAGAACGCCCTGTTCTTCCCGAAAGTGGATCCAGACTTCTACATAGACCCGTCCCACCTGCGATCCCTAAACCGCTGGGCGAAGATGTCTGACCAGGGAGATATACTGAACATACTCCTGCTCGGTGAGCGTGGCACTGGGAAGACCACAATGGGACGACAGTTTGCCGCTATGAACAAAAAGCTGTTCTACGAGGAGCACTGCGGTGCTATCACGGACGTAGAGCACTGGATGGGCAAGGACAGGCTGAAGTCTGGAGAAACCGTGTATAGAGCATCCATGTTCGTACAGGCGATCTCCACTCCCGGCACAGTGGTTCTCCTTGATGAGCTGAACAGGGCACATCCTGAAGTGCTGAACGCCATCTTCGGACTGCTTGACTGGAGACGGTCAATGTGGTCGGACGACCTGCAGATGCTGGTTGAGGTGGCAGAGGGAGTGGTCTTCTTCGGGACGATGAACGAGGGAGATGACTATATCGGCACGAACGACCTTGACTCGGCTCTCCGGGAAAGGTTCAAACGGGCACTGAAACTCGTACCTCCGCCTTCTTCCGTTGAGGAGAAGATACTCACCCGACGTGGAATGAAGAAGGACAAGGCGAAGCTGATGGTAGCCTTCGCCGAGCAGATACGCAAAGCCACGGATCCGATCCACGTCAGTCCCAGGCAGCTGGCAACGGTTGCCGATGAGATGAGGCTCGGAGCCACGCTGAAGGAAGCGGTAGAAGTCGCTCTGGTAAACACTCTTACCGACCAACAGGCTGCGACAACCTTGGAAGCCTTACAGTGGATTGAGGACAATCCTTATGTGGCTGACGAAGACGACCAGGATTCCATAGATCTGCAGAAAGAGCTGTCCGGGAGAAGTCATTGAGTAACCTGTCAGACTACTGGCGGAAGTACAAGTCCCAGAACAAGGTTCTGGAGATGATGTCAATAGCTGATGGTGTGCATGGTTGTTTCTCCCTGATGAAGGGCAAGTCCCAGATACAGTGGGGACACGATGGGCAGAGTTATCAGAGTGGTAACCTAGTCCAGCTTGACATCGGGATGCTTGACAACCAAGTCGCTCCCTACAAGGGAAAGCTGGTTGATGTCGTCATAGGGCTTGCTCTCCACGAGGTCGGTCATGAAAAATGGACTGGCACTCTGGATCTGGATGTTCGGTTCAACAACATGGTGCATATTCAGCACGACCACGCATCCTTCCAGACGGTCAGTGCCCTCCAGAATGTTCTTGAGGACGCCTTCATAGACCAGACCTATCGGAAGAAGAGCGAGGCTACATCCGGGTACATCCGAGCATCACGGGAATACTTCCGACCTGACGACTATAATTCCAAGGCATCTGCTGCTATGCAGCAGGCTCCGACCAGGGAGAACGTGACAGCTATACTGTCAGCGATAATCCTCTACGGCGTGCCTATACCGCACAGCATCGACTCCGGGATGAAGAAGGTTCTGCTGAACCTGCTCCACGAAACCCAGCAGTACATCAAACTGCGTGGGAAGAAAGCCAGAGTTATGAAGACGTGGGATATTTGGGAGAAACACATCAAAGGGCTTCCCTCATTCGCAGATGCCCTACCAATGCTGAAGCAAATGCTCCAGCAAGCCGCCCAGTCCGGTGGCACTGGACAAGGGCAGGGATTAGGCTCTACCACCAGCAAGCCACAGCAGGAAGAGGACTCTGGCGAAAAGGCTTCCGGCTCCAAAGCCAAACCGAAAGCAGCTCCAAAACAGGAAGACGAAGATGATGAAGAGGAAGGAGCTGGTGCAGGGAAAGCAGAGAAGGAAGACGAAGCCAAAGAAGACGAGGAGCAGGAAGAAGGCGCTGGAGAAGACGAGGACAATCCTGAAGATGACGATGACGCTGGGGATGACACCGAAGACGGCGACAAGGGAGAAGAACCGAGAGAGGAAAGCACAGAGGATCCGCTAATCTCAGAGCTACATCCTGACACTGGTGGTACGGAGCCAGGCTTACTGGACAATCTATCCGTACTGCTTCAGCAACGACAGATGAGGGGACTACGTCCTGAAGAGAAAGAGGAGATGGAGAAAATAGCACAGGTGGCGGATATACTGAAAGACCTTGAACACGCTGGCTTCTCCCCGAATGACTTCCAGCTGACAAAGGCTACCTATGATGCTAAACGCCATACGGAGCTGCTCTCAAACGTGCGGAAAGAGGTCAAACGGATGAGAAAGGTCTTCTCCGTGATCGAGGAAGAGGAAGCACGATGGCGGTTCGGTCTTCGGGAAGGCAAACTGGATGCCCGCAGGCTGTCAAAGGTAGGCTGCGGCAAGGATACCGTCTTCAAGCATCGGGACTTCAAGAGCCGTCCCAAGATGGCTCTGGCTCTGGTACTTGACGTGTCCAGCTCGATGTCCCATCAGATGGGAGTGGTGTTTGACACCGCCACCATATTCCACGAGGCTCTGAAACGAGTGCAGGGGATATGGTTCACCATCCATACCTACACGAGCGGTCATGGATACGGCAGGACGGCGGCTATCACAAACCTTTCCTCAACCGGACACGACCTTTGCCTCCGCAATGTAGAAACAAGCGGTGGCACTCCAAGCGGTGAAGCCATAGCACACTCGGTCGTTATCCTGAAGAACCGTCCCGAGCGAAAGAAGCTCATCATCCACTTCACGGACGGGTCCCCGGACAGACCAGACCTTGTGAGGAAGGCTGTAGACCTAGCCAAGGAGAACAACATAGAAACCCTGGGAATCTCGGACGAGTCAAGCGTGGTGGATATGTACGACCACTCAAAGCTCATCCATTCAATACCCGAACTTGCAGGAGCGGTACAGGAGCTCTTGAAAAAACTATATAAAGGAGGTACTTGCCGATGAGAAGTAGTTGGCAAGGGAGTTTGTCGTGTAACCTGCTAACGGTTCCGATCAAACTCTACAAAGCCGTGGATGAGAAGTCCACGGTCAAATTCAATCAGTTGCACCGTACCTATGGCACTCGCATCCATCAGAAAAAGGTAACGACAACTGCTGATGGGAAGGAAATAGAAGTCCAGAAGGACGATATAGTCAAAGGTTTTGAAATAGCCAAAGACCAGTACGTCCAGATGGAGGAATCCGACTTTGATGCGGTGAAGATACCGACCATCTCCGCAGTGGAGATAGTCCAGTTCATCGATGGAAACGAGGTCGATCCCCGAGCTGTTAAGGACAGCTATTTCATGTCGCCCGGAAAGGGTGGCGAGAAAGCATTTTCCTTACTGTTGACCGCTATGGGCGAGTCCCAGCGTAAGGCTATCGCCAAGATAACCATGCGGGAGCGTGAGCATATCGTGATGATCTCTCCCTTTGAAAAGGTGCTCTTGCTCCAAGTGCTGTACTGGGACGACGAGTTGCGTAGCTGTGATGAGATTGCACCGCCTGTTTTCCAGCACTCATCGCAGGAGCTGGAATTGGCTCAAAAGCTGATAGAGTCCATGAAAGCTCCCTGGGATCCGACCGAATTCACAGACGACTATCGGGAAGCCCTCATGGTGTTGATTAACGACAAGGCACAGGGCAAGGTAATTGCTCCGCCTTCGGCTCCAGCACCATCCGCATCTTCTGGAGATCTCTTGTCCCAGCTGATGCAATCGGTGGAGGCTGCTGATGTTAAGTGAGGAAGAGAGGAAACTGCGAAAAATCCGCAAACGGACATGGTACGCTCGTTGGGAAAGGGTCTACAATACCTTAAAAGACGAGGATTTACCTATATCCACCAGGATGGGGTGGCTCTACGATCTTGTTGAGGAGATAAACGGTCATGGAAACATGACACTAGCTCATTACAGCAAGGAAACATTGGAGCTCCTTATGAAGGACAAAGGAGAACCAGCCCCCAAATATGGTAACCCTGCAATAGATAGGTGTCCCGAATGCGGATGCGATTTTGCCCATACCTGTGATGATGATGGCAACATAATTCCGAGCTGGGGTTATATCGGAAAGTGGAATTACACCTACAAATGCGTGATATGTGGAGCCATCTTTCAGTCCGGGGAGTTTTTGAAGAGGGCGAAGGAGGCGGCAACGGTATGACAGCAGGAGAGTTGATCAACAAGCTAGAGGAAGTGGACGACGATACCGAGTTATTCGTAACGACTCGCATCCTTCCCGAGGACGAGGTAATTCTCTACTGTATTCCTGAAGGAGCCCGAACGGAGGACGATATAGTGGAGATTGCCAAATGGTAAGACTGCTCAAAGCCGAAGGAGGGCAGTGGAAAGACATAATCTGCGGGGCAGAAATAAAAAAGGAGGTTCAAGAGCATGGAAATCGTAATGCTGGCACTATGCTGGGCGATCATCCTGCTCCTGACAGAACTAACACTCCGA
>Ga0180433_10003118_pt1 | contig 24682 bp, 22 predicted proteins | sample SS_ome_8_FD_132980 | JGI IMG/M metagenome (GOLD analysis project Ga0180433, IMG submission 132980) | Hypersaline lake sediment archaeal communities from the Salton Sea, California, USA - SS_1_D_1 metaG | ecosystem: Environmental > Aquatic > Non-marine Saline and Alkaline > Hypersaline >... | reverse complement strand
CCTCAATCGGTTCCTCACCGGAAAGTACGGTTCCGGTTGCAAACCTCTGAATCGTCCGATTGTTCCAACACAAATGGTACAACCATCAGTGTCGGAACAGAATGGAAGATTTTGAGGAACGGTCGCCACTATTTTCATTCAACTGTTCGAAAATCGAAGATAGAAGAAGAAAGCCAATTGCTGAAAGGCACGAAAGATGTCCGCTGATGACAGAATGGTGGAGGAAGTTTTGCAGGATCTTCGAACACGGGACGCCGTCAGCGAAGCGTTGAGGCTCAATCCGTCCGACCAGTTTGATAAGCGTACCTTGGCGAGCAAGTTGGTTGGCGAGCTGACCAAGGTTACAAAAGGATTGTTCCGTGACGAATATTGGCATGGCATCAATAACGCATGGAAAGCTCTTGACGCCAGCGGAATCGATTGGCATCGAACAGGAAGCGAATATGGGCCGAAGGGGGAATTCCCACACAAGTTCAAACGCTTTTCGTTTGAGGTGAATTTCACCAACAAGCGAGGGAAAAAAGAAACGCTGTACGGAACCGTGACCGCTCATGGAGCGGGAAGCGTTGACGATCCGCTTGAAAAGTACGATATCACGGTACAGCTTTCTTGATCTTCGGGTTTGGTGTTTTTCGACTTGACGACAGACTAGGTTTGTAGTACATTCATCACAGTTCTTTGATATGGGGGTGACTTGGTTTCGACAGGGTGTCTGAGTTGTGTGGTTGCGGGCAGGTTCGCAGCAGCCTTGATTGCTGCAAACACCATACTTGCCAATCAGCAAGAATTCCTGGCAGCGGCCTAATACGCCTTGCCCGTTCACCTTGATCATGTCTCGGATCGAGTGCTGAACGTCATTCAGAGACTCGCCTGTGAACGTAGGCTGTAGACGCAGGGCGTTCATCGGTTAAAGCAGCTTGCGTCTGCGTCGTCAGAGGAAGTCCGCGCCGATCTGGCGGAAGAGGAACAGAAGACGGACTACGCCCGTGAACGAGCCATACAGTGATGCGCTTTGGACAGGGGTTCGACTCCCCTCACCTCCACCATATTTTCATTCTGGAATAATGCGCCTGTAGCTCAATGGAAGAGCGTCTGACTTCTAATCAGATGGTTGCAGGTTCAATCCCTGTCAGGCGTTCCAGTTCATTGAAATTCCAATGTGCGCCCGTGGGGCAATGGAAGCTCGCCCGGAAACGGAACGGGACACGCCAAAAGCGGGTCGAAAACTCTTTGGGTCTGGCTTGTATTCCTTCGTGGAACACCTTTTTCGAGGAGTGATCGGGATACTTTGCGGAAGCACTTGCAGGCGACCAGCTATGGACGCTGGTGGGAATAGTAACTTGCCGAAGGAAGCGCGTTTCAGTCATCGATCAAATTTCGGCTGTATGGGTTCGAATCCCGTCGGGCGCATCATTCTCAAACTCTCTGACGAAAGGATTTCGGTAGGCAAATGGGATTGTACAAGAAAATGAAAAATTGGCATATAGATCATTATTTGTTGGTTGACGCAATTGTTGCTGTCGCAATGTTTTTACTGTGTGTTGTTTGTGCTCTTGTTTCCGATGTGAGTTTTTCAGAATATCTATCTGGAAAGCTTTTTGTGCTGTATGGCATAATGGCTGTTGTCTGTGCTTCTTTGATCGGTTTCTCTGCCAGCGCGATTTTGATCACTGTCTTAGTGGTGCACAACAACAATCTGACTTTTATAACAAAAAACAAGGGGTATGGCTATTTTTATATTTCGTTCACTAGAAATATAAAGGTTCTTGGAACGGCTTTGGTGGTGTCTCTTTGTGCTTTTGTGGCCAGTGATGTAAAAACGCTGTTTTGGCTGTGCTTGTTCTATTGGATGTTCGCGGCTGTGACGACAAAAAGAAGCCTTCAGTTGCTGATACTGATGGTTGCGTTGCATATCAAAAGCGAATCAAAGCGATAAGGAAAATCAGTCATGGCGGATCGATTCGAACAACTTGCCCGTAAGGATTGGAACGAGTATTTCCTTGATCTGGCTGCGATGGTTGCGACACGCGGAACTTGCGAGCGGCTTCAAGTCGGTGCCGTGGTGGTGCGCGATCATCTTCCGTTGGCAATGGGCTACGCGGGATCAATGCGGAAGGCTCCTCATTGCGAAGGACAAGAGATCTGCAAGGAAGGCACAAGTCATTGTCAGCGAACCGTGCATGCTGAGATGAACGCAATCGCCATGGCGGCGCGCGAAGGCGTCAGGCTGAAGGACGCCGATATCTACACCACACATACGCCTTGCTGGAACTGTTTCAAAGTTTGCGTGAACGCTGGAATCAGAACGTTCTACTTCCGCCATGCCTATCGTCCAGATGTCAAGACGCTTTACAATGCGTGCTTTTATTTGGACGGCATCAGTCTGGTGCACATCCCGGAAGATGGACCAGCGAGAACGTGGGTGTATTCTCACCAAGTGAAACATCCTGATTTGAACTACTTCAAAGACTTTATTCGGTTTGGATGCGATCTGGAATTGACGAAGATGTTGGCTGAGCGGATGCTTGGCGTGAAGTGGACCGGTGCGGAAGAATTCGCTAAATCCATCGAAACCGAAAAAGAGAAAATTTTCTCTTGACCTTTTGTGTCTGGTCTGTTACATTCTTTTCAGATTGAGAGAGGAAAGGACAGGCCATCATGACCGAAACAATCATGACTCACAGTTTCAGGAGAGAAGCGAGTATTCGGCGTTCGCTGAACCGCAACGAGCCTGAATTGAGTGTTGTGAATGGCGGAATGATTCGGATCGCTGAATGGAAGTTTTCATTCTGTGATGATAGAGGTAAGCGCATCAAGTTTAAGTTGGAAGCGATGCAAAAAGTGGATATTCCGGCTTCTGAGAACGATGGCTTTACACCTCTTGATGTTCATAAAGAATGTACGATCTGGAAACAGTGCGGCAAATACGCTTGGGAGTCTTTCAGCGTTGAAGCGTTCTGCCGAACTTGGAATCTCAGGCCGGTTTTCTTCAGAGCGTGGTTCGGGCGTTTGGAAGATGAAACACGTTTCCAGAAGGTCGACTTAAGAAAGGCGACTCGGTTGCGCCATGATGCGCACAAGAGTTTTGCTGAAATGATGTGTCTGTGATTTGTGGATGTAGCGCAATAGCTCAGCTAGGTAGAGCAGCGGATTTTTAATCCGAAGGTCGTGGGTTCGATTCCCTCTTGCGCTACCATTTTCTTTCTTCAGATGCATGGAGAAGACCAATGCCAAAAGAAGTGGTTTCGCTTTACAGGCTTGACGGTGAGGAAAAATCGATATGGAGCGGCTTCGTTGCTGTTGTTCCACGTGTGGGTGATATCATTCAGCATCAATCCAAAGGATATTCTAAGGTGTCTGAATGGGAAGTCGTGAGGGTGTTTCATACGTTGGGCGATGATTTGCGAGAAAAGCAAAGCAAAGTGTGTTCGCGGAATGGACAGGTGATGGAACATGAGATTCCGACGCCTGACATTGAAATTCTTGTCAAGCCTTTTGATAGAGAGAATATGATATCAGAAGCTTTAAATAGGAGGTGATTGATTATGACAAAGCTAGAGTGGAAAGATGTGGAATCGTATTGTCGGGATGTGGCGCAGTCTGGTTAGCGCGTCTGCTTTGGGAGCAGAAAGCCATCGGTTCGAATCCGGTCATCCCGACCATTCCTTTTCAAGTTCGATGGAACGGAAAGGAAGACGGCTGTGAAAAGAAGAAAAAGGCGCAACTTGTCTCTTCTGTTGCTTTCTGTACAGTCTGACTCTTAGATGTGTCAAATTGGTGATTTTCGTGATGCGTTTCAATATTTTTGCCGGAATGGTCATGCTGGTATGGTTTCTGGCAGTGGCGATTTTTCCACAAAGCGCATGCGGCATTGAAGCGACATTATGGGTTGTTGTTGGGTTGCGCGTCATCATGCTGTTTTTCGCAGCCGTGGCGGTTTGGAGAGTTATCCTTCCTTCTGAAATGTGGCTTCATATTTTAAAAAACAAAGATGATTATATAGATGAAGGTTGTTTTGAGTATATCAAAGAACAATGCAACCAAGATCAAAACGTTGATCGGGAATAGTTCAATTGGTAGAACGCTTGACTTTGAATCAAGAGGTTGTGGGTTCGAATCCTGCTTCCCGATCCAATCTTTAATTTGATCTTTTGACCAAAATATTTTATCATGACAATGGTTGAAACGAACAATCCAAACGAACCATGAAGATTCACAGATCACACAAGATTGAGTTGAAGCCGAACAATGTGCAGCGCGGCTATTTCAAGCGTGCTTGCGGTATTGCAAGGTTTGTCTTCAATTGGGGATTGAGCGAATGGAAACGACAATATGAAGTAGGCAAAAAACCAAGCAAATACAAGCTGAAAAAGGCGGTGCATGATTTGCCGTACGATCTTGGATTGAAGGTGTCGCGGGCGATCAAGAAAGCTTGTTATTTGTCGACAGAACACTTGTCTGCAAAAGTAAAGGATTGATTTGGTGTTGAAGCAGGCTGCTGAACGTCTTCATGCGGGGTTGTCAACCATCATTCGCCCGCGCGGCAATTCGATGACGCCTTTGATCGTGAGCGGTCAGCAAGTGCGCATTGAACCGGTCGAGTTGAACAATGTGGTCAAGGGCGATATTGTTTTGTGTCGGGTGAGAGGAAGATATTATCTTCATCTGGTCAAAGCGGTCAGCAACAAGCAAGGTCTGTTGATTGCCAACAATCGCGGGCATGTGAACGGCTGGACAAAAGTGGTTTTTGGAATCGTCACTTCCCGCGCAAATGATCTTGAAAGTGAAGCTTAGAATGCCGCAAATAGCATCAGCAGAGAGACGAAGGAAGCTTCTCGAATTTCGTAAGCAGATTTGCGAAGCCAAGTGCAATCGGTTCGTTGATGGACGTTGCATGATTTTCTTTGCGAACATCGGAGACTTTCCGCCGTCTTCGTCAGCGGAACAAAAATGGCCTGATGGATATGATGGTCCGTTCTTTAGGAAAATTCCGAAGATTGGAAGTGATGAAGACTATGTGGGAACTGAGATCATTGTTGATTCGAATTCTTGCAGCAGTTTCATAGATCGCAAGGCTGTTGAGGAAGCGCAGAAGGAATTGCAGAGACAACAGCAGCAGAACAAAGAGTGCGCACACTGTGAAAAGTGTTTCGGCTCTGAAGACGATGCGCAGCATCAGGATGATTCTCAACAGAAGGAATTGGACGATGCTGATGAGCCTGACGCCGATGAAGATTCGCAGGAAGAGTTTGGCATTGAAGAATTTGAAGAAGATGATGCGACGGATGAAGGTGGTGGAGAAGAAGGCCAAGGAAAGCTTTTTTGATTCAATCAGTTGACGCTACGCCTGCCAGAAGATAAATTCTTGGTAGGTGATTCATGCCAATACACGGAATTTACAGAGCAAAAGTCGAAGAAACCATTGACCCGTTGGGAAACGGGCGTTTCGCCGTGCGTCTTCGACAGCCGCCGTCTACCGAAACGGCGCGTCTGCTTTGGGTAACGTACACGTCGCCGATGGGGGGCATTTCAACCGGTCAAGGTGCCGGTTTTTTCATGCCGCCTAGGAAAGGCGCGATTGTCGAGATTGCATTCGAGAATGGCGATCCTCAATCTCCGATTTACCTTTGTACCGTCTTTTCTCCCGATCGTCAGACCAATCAGAACGTCGCTCCGATCGAAGCGGCAGACAATTCGCAAGATCCGATCAACCGGATTCTCAAGACTGATCGCGGTCACATGTTGGAGTTGGATGATCGGGATCAGACGGCGTCCGGCGCTCCGACTTCCGGAATTCGAATCAGAACCGCTGAAGGGAAAGAGTTCGAATTGGGAGACGGCACGAAACGTGTGCGGTTGACGTCTGGCAGTCTTGGGCATTTCCTTCAGATGGACACTTCGACGCTTCAGCTTTCTTCGAGGGCGGGGCGCGGGGTGTTCGTTAATGACGATGATGTGCGCGGGGCCGGTCTTTTGCTGCGCGGGGGTGGTGAGGATGATGTCGGGCTTTCTTTGGTCCCTAGAGCGGCGTCCTTGGAAGTCGCAGACAACATCAAGTTCAAGACAGACAACGTTGTTACTGAGGCGAAAAGCATTCAGACGGAAACGATGAATTGTCGGCTGATTGCCAGTTCATCCGTGGACATTACGTCTGGCGGCTCCATCACTCAATCGGCATTGTCGAAGTGGAACTTGACGACGGTGAACGGTGTTGACGTTTTGATGACTGGCGGAAGCGCAACCAATCCGTCCAATTTCATCGTGCGTTCTCCGGTTCCTGGAATTCCGCAGTTGTCCGGTCATGTCCATTACGATATGGGTCCGCTCTCTAATTTCACGTTCCGAGTCGGCGCTCAGATTCCGGGTCCGACTCCACCGGGCTTCATGCCTTCGACTCCTGATTTGGGAGATATCCTAGCAACGTCAAGGATTTGCTTAGGCGGCGCATTGGGCGGCGCTGCTGTGATGGAAGGCTTGTTCGGCGGTCTGTACATCTCGGACGTTCCGATTCCGACGCCTGGAACCAACGTCATTCCTCCGGTCAAGACTCCTGGTCCATACATTCCCGTTCCTGGGTTGCACGAACCTCTGGTCAAGGGGCAGACGTTTCTGATATGGTTGAATGCGTTGGCGGGATGGATGAGCAGTTTCTTGACTGGCTTGTCTACTCTTGCGGCTGCTCCGGGAGGTTGGGGTTTGGCGGGCGGCTTCATGCCCGTTTCGGCTCCGGGAGTCACGGCGTTCATCGCGGCGCAGCAAGCGGTTTGGGAATCGACTATCAAGCCGCCGTTGCTTGCGCCTCATCCGTTGGGGTTCTTGTCTCAGATTGCGTTCACTCAATAATTCAACAACGTCAAAGGCTTGTGTGTGCCATGCTGACTGGAAACGAAGCGATTGAATCGCTCAAAAACAAGCTGGTGGACAAACTGGGAAGCGACTTCAGAGAGTTGGACGAAGACAGCCGTAAGGAAGCGCGTAGGAAGCAGGCTGAGCATTATCGGAAGCTGGCATCGGCGATAGTCGAATGGATTGCGGAACGCGGCTCTGATGCTGTTCGGATCACTTCCGGCACGGGAACGGCGTCCGTGACAGGGACAAACGTGACGATCAATGGCGGGGTGGGAAAGATCCAATGAGCACGGAACAGGAAAATCGATTTGTCCGAATCGAATCGGGGAGGGCAAAGAAAATCATTAGCAACGTCATGGGGTTGTATCAGACAGCATTGCGGCTGCATGGCGTTTCGATTCAGCAAGGCGCATTGAGTGCGATTGAAGCGGTGAAGACGCTGACGCCTGACGCGGAACAGAAAAAAACCGCGCAACGTCGAATGGTTGAGTTTGATGAAATAGGAGAGCGGAAGCGCAAGGCTCTTGAGGAATGGAAGGCTGCTGAGAAGAAACGCAAACGTGCGGCGCTGAAGGGTAAGGTTCGTCATAATGGCTGATTTCGCACAGGGCGGCTACAGTCTTGGGGTTAGTCCGGGATATTCGAACGCCGAATCGGTTTCGGGAGATCAGTCGGCCTGGAAGAGTTTTGCGCTCAAAGACAGTCGTTATTATCGTGATCTGGTTGAAGACCTTGAATGGCTGCAAGAACAGATCACCAAGGCACTCAGTGTGCTCTATGATACGCTGAGCCTTTTCAGGGCTCTTTTGAATGTTGCCAGGATCGCTTTAAATCTGATTGATGACGTCTTGCAGCTCCTGATTCGGACGATCATCACATTGTTGGATGAATTGAGGAAGGTGTTCATTCAGCTTCTCGAAGATCTTCTGAATCTCGGCTTCTATTTCTATCCTCACTTCATGTTCTACGATTGGAGCGGCGCGATTGCGAAGGAATTGCTGACGCCTTATGGAGTCACCATCAACGATGACGGAACGATCAACATCGATGAAACGGTGTCCGACAAGTTAACGGTCGTTCCGGCGTTCGGGCAGTCTCCTGGAAAGCTTCGATACGTCTACAAGACGCAGTCTGACGCACGCGGATACGGGTTCGAACAATTCTCGAAAGACCTTGAGTATGCGCTGACCAATCCGCGTGACAGATGGCGTCCTGCGTTCAGTTCCAGCATGGGGGTGAGCGGTCTTGTGCTGGTTGTGGCAATCGATGACATCTTCAGCCTGATCCGATTCGTCATTGAATTGATTGACTTGATTTTCGGCACCACGTTTGCGCGCGATTTCGCGATTTGGCTTGCCAATCAAATCGCTCCGAAATTGTCGGCGGCTCAACAATATGGGCTCGGCAATCCAGACATGATCGAAAACGCCAGACAGTTCCTCTTCGATGCTCAGAACGGAGATCTGGAATCGATTTATGGCGCGGTAGCCGAAGGACAGTTTCTTGATGAGCGTGTGGTCAATGCGCGTTTGAACGTTGGAATTTTCTCGGATACGGATGGTGCCGACGCTGGCGATTTGAATACCTTCGGTTTTGTGGAAGACCAGTTTCTGAGGGAATTTGAGACAGAATATTTGCTTGGCAGTTATCGGAGCAACAGCATTCGATATCAGCTTGAGGCGTATTCCGAGTCATCGGATATCGGCGTTTATGTTCAGCGCGTTGTGCGCGGGACGCCGGTTTATGGAGACGGTGCTTCTGGGTTCGGCGTTAATCGTGGGAATTGTCCGACTCGTTATGTCAATAATGCGGATCGCGGCATTCGTGTGTTGTACGGCACCAAAGGAGCCAATGCGGTTGGAGACTTCAGCATTGCCGTCACTGAAGTCCTTGAAGCAGATCCTTCTACTTTGGACGAAAATCATTTTAAGGGAGTGCTGACAGCTCCTCCGACTCCTGCCAGTGATGACGATTTCTATTTCAATCCTGAGACAGGAACGTTGAGACAGTATTCTGTGAGTCCTGGTGCATCATCCGGCACATGGGCGGATATCGGTACTCCTGATGCTCTGATCGTTACGATTTGGGATGAGGCGAAACAGCAGCAGATCCTTGATCCGATCGTGATTTGGGTTCCGCGATTCAAGCTTAGAGACGAGAGCACGCAGCGTACCGTTGAGTATTATGATGATGGCGCTGGTCGAGTTGTTTCAAGAACGGATACCATAGTTTATAACTATGGCGACAATTATCCGTTGTCAGTCAGCTCGGACGTCACGCTTGGTGGACCAGCGTTTTTCTATGGCGGCAACAACGGATGGCGGGGCAGGCTGGCGACGGAATTCAATATTCCGGTGAACGATGTTGAGGCAGTCGTTGGATTGCCCAAAGCGGTCAGTGGAGCAGTAGGAGAAGCAGACTTCAATTCGCTTGACTATTTTCCGACTGACGACATGCCGGTTAGGGCGATTGTACGAATCGGATTCTTCACGAACTTCTTCGACAACAATTACATCCATCTTTCTGCCAATGGGCAAACAGTGGTCATTGATGGCGGATTCATTGGGTCATTCGCGGCAACCGCGTTCGGGACGGGCAGTAATGCGGGTTACGAGATGAATCCGGATGCGGATGGTGAAAGCAGGCTGAAAGTTCACATTCTTGACTTCAATGAGTCGAGCAACCGCTTGACGTTGCAGGTGGATTTCAGTGTTCCGTCTCAGAATGCCAACGTTTTGGAGATCACGGCGAGTACCTACAAGACGATCGATCCAATCGGAGTAACATCGGGCACTTACGCGACTGTGCAGTATCAAGCGTTCTCTCAGCCGATTCTCATCAAGATCAATCGTTCGCAGACGGTGTCGGCTACTCCTGTGACGGTTTTGTCTCCGAAGCAGATGAACGTTGGTGCAATCGATGCGAATCTGAAAGAGAGTTGGGGTTCGGTGTTGACCGGTTTCCGATTCCCCCCTGAAGATCTTGTTGGAGACGTTTTCGGACGAACCGATAGGCGCAAGCCAAATGTCGGGGCGAAGTACAGATGGCGCGGAACCAAACCCGTGGACACAGGAGTGATTGCGGTTCGATCGACAGGTGCAGTTCGTGAGGTGCAGTTTATCACACCGCAGACATCGGCAATCGTTTGGCGTGACGACAACTTGCATATTTACGAATCAGGGTCGCACAGTTTCAAGGTGTACGGATACGGTGACAAATTCAAGGAAGCCATTGATGACGGAAGCGCGACAGATTTCTACATTCGTGCTCGTCAAATCATGGAAGATTTGAACGAGTATTCAAAATATGAACAGTATTTGGTTGGGCCGACTGATCATACGGTTATTATCAGCGGCGATTTGGCTGAAGAACCGTCTCATTTGAAGTCTCCGTGGTGGGTCTTGAATTTGAAACAGTGGATCGATATTGTGGAGCCAGTTGACAATCTGTTGAAGAATCTGATCGGCACTGTTCCGGTTCCGTCTTCGATTTTCGACGGGATTATTGCAATCATCAATGCAATCGATCTGTTCATCAAGAATGTACAGGAGTACATCAAACGCATCGAAGTCTATCTCAATCGAATTTTCCGGCTGTTTGAAATATTGGGCGGTACGGGCTTCTATGCATTGGCGATCAATAGTGCGGCCGGTTCGGACGGATTTCTCAAGAGGTTTCAAGATGTCCGTCCAGATCCTGCATTGGAGAAGGTTCCATATGTGACGGGCTTCACATTGATTGCTCCCGACTACATGGGCGGCTCTCAGCTCATGAGTTCGCTGTTCAACTTTCTGCCGCAGGGTCCGTTGCCAGGAGAACCCGCACCGGGATCGTTCGAAGACAGATTTGCAGAGTTGCAGGAGACGTTGGCGACAGTTCAAGAGGAAATGCTTGAGAAAATGAATGATGCGTATGATACTGCAAAACAGACGGTCGAAGATAAGGTAAATCGATTGCAATCGAACTTTGAGTGACAAAAGGTTGGTTGAAAATGATCAATGATCGTAGAAACGTGGATACGCTTCTTGAAGACATCCGGCGAGATTTGGGAGAGGCGTGCGGTGAGGAAAACAAAGGGCGTTTCGAGCGCATCAAAAAGGTTTACCAAGACTTCAAAAAGAATGCTCTTAGATCATATACTGCTGCAAGAGAAGTAAAGCGATCGGATATGGACGCGCTGGTGATTGAGGATGAGGGGAAAGTCGAGATGTTCTATAACGACTTTCATGGCGCTTGTCGTTGGACTCTCACCATTAGTTCGTATACGGCTTCGCTGCAAGATTCGATGATTCTCGGTCAAGCCGACAAGAGTTTTCGAAAACAGCTAGGCAAGCCTGACATGATCCATAGAGACGCAGTGACGTGGAGAGTTGATTATCCTGGAAAGTTGAACAGCAGTGTTGTTGTTGGAGAATCCGAACAGAATCCTGATGAGCGACTGAAGAAGATGGCGGCGGTGTTTGATCAAATCCGCAGAACTGAAGTAGGAGGTATTATTTATGGGAAAGAAACCACTTACGAGAAGAAGGGGCCGGAAGAAAAAATTACGTTTGCGCGTGGAATCTATCGGCAGGAGAGCTATTTGGAACTTGCCAGATCAAAGAATGGAGTTGATGGTCCCGGTTGGTATTTGACTCTTGACGGCGATGGAAGATTGTCGAAGACGGCAGCCTACGTGGCTTGTTATGATAGGATCGTCAAGGCTCTTGGCGGAATTGATGGACCGGATTATCCTGGCGGAAGTATATATTGGTATACTCCATCGAAAAATCAACGGTAAAGAAAGAGAGTAGGAAAATGTCGGATCGCAGAAACGTAGATGCTCTTCTGGAAGATCTTCAACGGGATTTGGGAGAGGATTCAGACGCTGAAACCAAAAAGCGTTTTGAAACCATGAAAAGTCTTTTTGAAGGATTCAAAAAAAAGCTTAGGGCTGTTCTTGGAAATAAGTGCAGAGAAATACAAAGGAAGCGGAAAGAACGTGTTTTGGTGATTGATAATGTAGGTACTATCGAATTTTATCTTAATGATTTTAGTGGAAACAACTATTGGCGGTTGGAAATAAATTCATATAACGAAGATCTACACAGTGATAAGATATTAGATAATGCATACAAAGAGATTGAAAAGAAATTGGGCAAACCTAGAGACGAAGTAAGGGCTGCGGCGTCATGGCTTGTTCAATATGATGGTGGGGAATTGTAAACAGAAATGTGGAAAGACTGAGCAGGAACGAAAGGGATAAGAGCAATGGGACGGCACGAACACGATCAACGCGGCGTTGACGCGCTTTTGGAAGACATTCGGTTCGACATCTTGGAAACGTCGGTCGCTCAGGGCGCGGAAAACACGACTCAGACCAAATTGCGGGCTATGAAAGTGGCTTTTGATTTGGTTCGGAAGCGTGAAGAGGGGCGTAAGATTGACGGCGTCCCGACCAAGTACGTGATTCGTGACGGCAATGAAGCGTTGCTGTTTGAGATGAACACGGGCGCGGACAGCATGATCAGGCTGCAACACCAGAAGTCCGGTGAGCGCGGTGCGGGGCGATACCTGATCATTCATGATGAGGGTGCTTTCCCGGTCGAGAAGTGCAGTGCGTACAAGGCTGCGTTCAAGACGTTCAAGGATTACTTGGGCGCTCCTGACGTCAAGCACAAGGATCAGGTTCTTTGGTTCGTGTCGGGCGGAAAGAGCGGACTCATTTCGTTGCATGAAGACAAGGCGGGTGATAAGCGGTTGTATAAAATGAAGGCCGCATTTGATGCGCTGATCAAAAAATTCAATGGGCAATCACTTGGTGATGACAGTGTTGTGGCTTATCATCTCGGAACGAAAACACCAAAGCGTTTGGTAATAGGTCATACAGTCGATCAAAAAGTTGATCGATTCGGTGTTACGTATAAAGAAAAACTGGAATTTTCAAAAAGCGATCCGTTTTCGCAGATCATGTTGATCAAGACCACTAAGCCGACAATGAGAGGAGCAGGGTGGTATCTTCAGATTGATGATATGTTTTCTCAAAAAGTCAGAGAGACGGATGCTTATAAAGCGGCATTCGATTTTCTGCGTCGGAAGCTTGGTGAACCTGACTTCAGCATGCGTCAAACAATTGAATGGTTTGCTGATTCTAATCGTCCAAGACCAATCAGAGAAGACATGGTAAGCTTCACTGAATACGGCACGAACAGCAAAGTGGCGTTTGAAGCTGATCCTGATGATTTCTTGAATGGCAAGGATCGCGGCAGCGAAGCGGACGAAGGCGATCTTGATTATGACGGTCAGGTGGCGTCGGAAGCCGCGATGGATGTCGATACTCAGTATGATCCGAAACATTTTCCTGCATTCAATATGCGGATAAAGAGCGGAGATCCTGAGTCGGTCATTAAGTTTTTTCAGAAGCTGAAAGGTTCGGCTTCCAAATATATCTATAAATATGAATCTGGAAGCTTGAATCCGCCATATCAGCGGATCATTTTTACGGATGGTTCAGAAGCACGAATCATGTTGAAATCAGGAACTATTTCCAATGATCGTCATCCGTTCGGTTGGCGTTTGGAAATTCTTCGAAATTCTCCTGACGCTCCTTATTCTTCAGTTGCTCCAATAGAGAATTGTTTGGCAAATCTGATTGTCGGACGAACAGTTGAACGCACTCTTGGAATTCCAGATGGAATTGAAAAGAGCGCTGGAACAGGAGCGAAATTCTATTATTGGTTCATTGCTCCTGAAAAGGTCGGTGAATCAACTGAAGTGAACGAGCGAGCCGTGATGCTGGGAAAACGCGATCAGGCGGGCGTTCTGAGGCGCGCAGTCGATTTCATGAGGCAGATGAGCAGTCTGCATAGAGGGCAGATCGCCAAGCGATATCCGAACACAAGGGACGGCGGCGGCGAGCTGGAATTCAACGATGGTTCGGCCGCATGGCTTCTGAAACTTCCTGGACAGGGACGCAAAGGGGTTGGTTGGTATTTGGGTATCGCCGTCAAGGACGCCGTTGCAGAGCACGGTCCTGGGAAATGGCAGGAAACGGTTGCAGGCGAGCTGATCGGCGACGCGATCAAGAAGCAGTGGGGGAAGCCTGATGGAGATGACAAGACTGAAGGGTGGTGGTTCTTGGGAGACGTCAAGCTTGATGAATTGACGAATGGTCACGCTCCTGCCGGTCTTGGCAGATTCGAACGTGCGAAGCTGTTCTTTGACAAGATTGGACAGAAACATCGCAGCCGAATCAGGAAAACAGAGAGAGATGCGAAAGGCGTCAAATTTTATTTCAATGATGGTTCTGATGCTTCGCTCAGAAAAAACAGCAGAGACGGTAAATGGTATCTGACTGTGGCGCATGGCGGGGCGATTGCGGGTTCAGGAAATTGGAATGAGACGCTTGCGGGCGCGTTAGTTGGCGACAAGGTTTGGAAAGGATGGGGGAAGCCGGATCATGCTGAGAGAATTGCAGAATATCAGCCGTACGTTGTCTGGCTTGTCGAAAATACGATGAGCGAAGCGGACGACGGCAAAGACGTTGTGCTCAAGATCGATGTCGGCGATGATGTTGAGAAGACCGCAAAGCAGTTCATGATGGACATGAGCGGCGTGCATGGCGGCAGCATCATCAAGAAACAGCGCGAACAGGGCGACGGCATCAAGTTTGTCTTTGCCGACGATTCGGCAGTCAGTCTGTACTTCGCGAATTCGGCGATGGGTCGCGGTTGGTATTTGGCGGTTGGTCCGCGAAGGTCTGGCGCACCGTGGCGCGATACCTATGCGGCATATTTCGCCGATGCTGTGCGGGCGGGGCTGAAGCGCGATCCTGACGGAGATGACAGCAACAGTGCGTTTTGGTTCCTTGGCGAATAGCAGGAGCATACGAATCAATGGCTACAGAGAGCGGCGTCGGCTTCATGGGGCTGGCAAGCAACGAGTTTGCCAAGATCAAGACTGATGCCGCTCTCTATGCTGAATCGGTGCATAGGTTGTTGAACACGACTCCGGGAGACAGACCTTGGGACCCTGAATTCGGATGCGGGCTCAAGCTGTTGTTGTTTGATGGCGGTCCCGGTTTCGTGGCGCGGTCATCGCAGTATTTGATTCAACAAGCAATTGCTCGATACGAGCCGCGTCTTGAAATCAACACGATGGCATTTGAATACGATACGGATCTGAAGAAGTTGAAGATTACGATTCGGTTCGTAATCAAAAAAACTCAGGAAGTGTTTGACGTCATTGAAACTTTGAATGCGGCTTGAACCAACAGGTGAATGATGGATGATCGCAGGCATCGCGACAACATGCAGGTGGATGATTTGATCAGGGAATGGATGGACGAAGCGGCTTTCTATAGCGTGTCTGAAGCGGATGCCGATGATTTGGACTTGAGCTTGATTGATGATGGAAGCGAAGAAGACGGCTCTGTGCGCGGTCAGTTCACAAGCGTACAAGAACGAGCGGCGCATTACGAGCATGCCGTGAATGCGCTGAAAAATTTGATCGGCAGAGTCAGGACCGATCAATGCTTGAAGACGATTTTCACGCTCAAGGATAGTGTTGAATACATCTTCGATGATCGTTCGTCAGTCAAAATATCTGAGCGAGCAGACAACGGCAAAGTTCTGACTGTCAATTCGGGCGTGTGTTCTCCTGTTCATTGGAAGAGCGGCGTTGTGGGGCAGAAATACATGATGCGGCTGGTCGAGACGTTCGGCGAACCAGATGCCGATGATGAAAAATCGGCTTCGTGGGTTTTTGTCGATAAACTTTCAGCGTGATGCGGCGGAAGATCATGAGAGAAGAAAAATTCACCGTTGATGAAGTGCTGGCGTATTTGAAGGGTGAGGACTCCAATAGAAGCGGCTCGACGTGTTTGGAAGAGCCGACTTTCGCCAGCGTGCTTTTTGAAGAGCACGAACAACAGCAGCATGATTCTCTTCTTGAAGATCGAAATGTTTGGGTTGAAAACGTCTTGCATGAAGCGTTGACCATCGCCATTCGAGAAGCGTTTCGTGAAGCGGAGATGCTTGTTGAGCATCGTCTGTTGACGGAATCTCGAATTGAATCCATCACGGAACGTTGTTGGTTGGTGGTTGAACGTGACGTACGGCAGCGGTTTGCTGATCGCAGGAAAAGGGAGCGTGAAGCAGAGGAGAAGGACAAAAGAGGGAATTGGATGCAGCGTGCGATTGCGTCCATCAAGGATTATGTGAAGGGCGCAGTGAGCGGCTTGCTGACATGCTTTCAGGATTACAAGAAGGCGTGGCATGAAGCCATGGCACATTTGGACTTTGGCGCGGGCGTCCTTGCCTATGCATTGTCACGCAGAAAGATCCTTGCAATCTTGAAGGCGTTTGGATTCAGTCTGCGTCAGATGCTGGAAGCCATTCTTGCATCGATTCGGTTTGGTCGCGACGGCGGTTATGAAGCGTTCAGGAAGCTGAGTCAAGACAAAGTCATGATGGAAAAGCTTCGGCGCAAGGTGCTGAAGGCTGATGAATTGTTGGACAAATATCCGGTTCTGAAGAAGGCAACCGGTTTGCCCGTGGCGGGCTTTCTGCTCTTGATTTGGCTTAATATGGCGTTATGGGGAGAATACGATTATGACTTTAATAAAAAATACATTATGCAGGCGCTAAGAGGAAAATATACTCTGGAAGATTTGCTGATGAGTCCGATGGGGTTGATTTTCTTGTCTCTGTTTGCGAGCGGCCAGTTTGCGACAGGATCGGCGTTATTCCATTTGTCTGGTCCGGTCGGCGCGTTGCATGTGGTCAATCTGCTGATCACGTTGTTCTACATTTCCTATCGGGCCGCGAAAGACAAGAAACGGCTTCCTGAAGAAGAAGAGGCTGCAAGAAAGGTTCAGCATCGGTTCAGATCCCCTGCGACGGCAGGCGCGTGAAAGGAAGTATATCATGACAGATCGGCGTTCAGTGGATGAAGTGTTTGAATTGCTTCGACAAAAGGATAGAGACGATTATGATGGTCAATTGACCATGCGTTCTATTGATCCATCTGCGATCGGCGGTCCTGAGACCAATCTGGAATTGGTGATGAAGGCTTCCGATGCCGATGATGTTCCGATCGGCGAAGCATCTGCGGGCGCTTTCGTCTATTTGATGGGCAAGATTGCAAAGGGCGTGGCGGCTGCGGCAACAAGCGTTCCATTTGTTTTGGCGCGGCAATTCATCGATCCGATTCGAACCAAGGCATTGAACGCCAAGTTCAAGGCTTCTCCAAAAGACGAATTGCAGGCTGCGATTCATGCGCGCAAGAAGTTCGATCAGTTCATGAGGATTGCTGATCTTGTCGAGCAACAGGCGCGTTTGGCTCAACAATATGGCGGTCGCAATTCATTCGCCGAAGTGTTTCGGGCGAAGGACATTGCTCGATACGATGTCTATTTCAGTCATGACTTTGACATCGGCAGCGCAGTGATTTGCATGGAGTTGACGGCGCAGAGAAGCAGCAAGACCTATGAATTGTCGATCGACGGGAGACCGTTCAAAGGGTTCTACTGGCTGTATTCGGTCGCGGTGTGGGTAACGTATTCATCGAACGGTTCAGCGGCGTCCAAAACAAAGCCAGGGCGTCAGCTTGGCAATCAGAAAGAGTTCCTTTCCAAGATCCTGTCGTTCCGAACCGCAGGCATTGACGATCGTGCGAACAAGCTGACCAAGGATGTTCAGCGGGCTGTCGGCCATCCTGATGCGGTCGATTTGAACAAGCAATATGCGGTTTGGAACTTTATGCAGTTGCCGGACTATTGTTTCGATGGAGACGATCCATTCAGTCCCAATCGACACAAGTTTGAACAGTGGTTCGGAGCACGGTTTGGAGAAGGCAGTCAGGTTGAATGCATGCACAGTTCTCTCTTCCGTGGACAGGTTGATGAGAGGGAACTTGACCAAGTATCGGTTGAGTTGGAAAATGAGGGAGATGAGGATTTCACGGACGATGTTCCGTTTGGACAGAAATTTGATTTTTGCTGTGATGATTCTCCTGATTGTGTGCGTGCGCGTGAACGTGCGCGTGCGCGCAGGCGCATGCGCGCGGGCATGAAGGCTGATTTTATCGTTTTCCGCAAGAAAAAGGCGTAATGCATGTCGAACGGCGGCACTGATTCTCAGATCATCGTTGAACGCAATCAGGTTTGGAGTCCTGATTTCACCGCGTTGAATTACGATGCGTTGCAGGCTGAAATAGTCGGCTACATCCGATCGCGATACGAAGAAGAGGGAATCCAGACGGATTATCTTCAGACGAATGCCGCGATCCTGATGACGGACGCCGCTGCGTATGTCGGTCATCTGCTTGGAAACCGAATGGACGATCTGGTTCATGAGGTTTGGCTTCAGACTGCTCAGTTGCGGACGAATGCACTGTTGACGCTGCGGACGCTTGGACAAGAGCCGTTGTTGCCGCGTGCGGCACGTCTTCCGGTGGTGGTAACGTTCGAAGACATTCCAAACGTGGATGTCATCATGGCGCGGCTGTATCAGATCAACGTGACGGGTCTGGATGGAACGACGCTTCAGTTTGAGGCGATGTTCGAAAAAGGAGACTACTACAGCAGCATCATCCTTCCTGCGGGCACCAAGAGAAACACTGTATATTTCTATGAAGGAGTTACGTATCAAGACATTTTCCAGAGTACGGGTGCGCCGCGCCAACAATACAGACTTCAGCGCAGTCCGGTTATCGAAGACAGCTTCTATGTCTCGGTTTCTCCGATTGCGCCAGATATCATCACGGCTGAACAAATCGTCGCTTCACGAATCACGCAGGTGGATTCTTTGGTCACGTCGTTGGATGAGATCATTTACACCTATGATGTGATGGAAAACAATGAAGTACTGCTTCGATTCGCTACGGATGAATTTGGGCAGATTCCGCCAAGGGGCTGGTACATCTATGTTGATTATCGAGTGGGCGGCGGAAGTCGCGGAAACGTTTCGGTGGGCGCTGTTGATACGAATACCAATTTGGTGGACGATGCTGGGAACAGTGTAAGAGCACTGTTGGCGAATACTACATCAGGAGCAACGGGTGGTGCGAATGAAGAATCTCTAGAAGAGATTGCTGAGCGTGTTCCGGCGCGTGTGGCGACGGCGAGCAAGCTGGTTCAACGTTCCGATTACGATTCGATGCTGCGTGAGATTTTGCCTGACGAAATCGATCGCGTTTACGTAATGGACTATCAGACTGCAATTCGAATCAACCGGGCGAATCCGATCGTTCCGCAAAACAGCGTTTATCTATGGGTTCTTCCAAAGAATGCTTCTGTGATGAGCGAAGACCAAAGGCAGATCATCGCGACTAGCTTGGAAGAGCTGAACTTGATTGCCATTGCACACTACTTATTCGATCCTGATTACAATGATTGGACGCTTCAGGCCGAACTGTACGTTGACAGAACAGTCAATCAGGAGCGTGCCGAGACGGCTATTCGTGAGCAGATGCTTGCGGAATTCGGTCAGTTCAATTTGGAGAATCAGCCGACAGGGGCGCTTCGGTTCAATCGAGCTGTGCGCATCAGCAAGTTGATTGAGATATTGCAGAAGAACATCGGGGCAACAGATGATACTGGAAATTATGTGGTTCTGCGGAATCCTGCTGCGGATATTGATCCTTCATCTTCGATTCCTCCGCGATACGGAGAAATCACAAGATTGACCAATGATAATATTTTTCTAGATTTTATTCTCAGAGAGGAATCTTGATGGCTGAAGTCATCAAACAATATAATCCGATTACGGCTTATGGGGAGCCGATACGCTTTGCAGTTTCAACTGATGGCGGCAGCTACATGGTCGTCAATGACGGCGGCGGCGATTACTATCTTGCACAGACGGAAGTTACAGAAGAATTGGGAATTGACGGCAGCGTGTTGGACCGTGAACCTGAAGGGACATTCTGGCTTCGCGGAAAACTGGTGACTCGGGATCTTTTTGGAGATCTGCGACAGAATGACATTGTTCCGCATCATGTGCAGATCATCGGAACGGAACAGTATGATGCTTCTGCGATTGTTCCGCTTGCGGGAACACGGCTCAAGTTCAGCATCGGCGATCATGACGTCAGCGTTTACTTCGCATCCGATTTGGCTTCATCGGCGATCGTTCAGTTGGTGACAAACGAACTGATTTCAATTGATCCTTCATTGCGTGATGCATTTCAATACGATACGACTTCGAAACGTTTCTTGGTCACGACTCAGACGCCGAAGGAAAATCCGGTTTCCGCATTCGGCGCGCGGATGCAGATTGAAAACGGAACAGCGAATGAGGCGTTTGGGTTCGTCAATTACGACTTTGCTTTAGGTGATATTCCTCCAGAATATGACGAAATAGTATTCTATGCTCTGCTTCAGGACAAGACGGAATACACGTCTGACGGCGGCATGAGTGATTATGTTCCGGTGAAGGAAGAAAATCGTCTGTTGGACAAGATGATTCCGAGACATGATCGCGACATCATCAAGGCCAACAAACAGCTTTTGCTCTATTGGGACGGTATTGCTTACGGCATGGATGTCATGGAGCGCGAAACGACGCGCATTCTATATTCCTTTTCGGTTGATAAAATCGATGCAGAATATCTGGAAGAGATTGCGCGCACGCTCGGCTTTGATCTGCCGATTTTGGGGAATCCGTCAGACGATGTGAAGCGGGATTATGTGCGGAACCTGATCCGCATCTATCAGATCAAGGGAACACCGACAAGCGTTGAGACCATTTTTAGGTTTCTGCAATACACGACCACGCTGACAGAACGCACAAGCGATGCAAGCAAGAATTATCCGCTGATCATCATCACGGTGGATCAAGCAGACATCGAAAGCTACTATTCAAAGTTCCTGCAAACGAATGATCCGAATGATTTCTTTGATTCGTTCAACTTCTTCATGATCGATCAGGCCGATGATGACCATAGAATTTCAGTGAAGCAATGGAATCGGCTTCCGATCATTTCCGGCCTTGACATTGAGATTCAAGATTCGACAGGTGCGGCAATCACATTGCCGAAAGTTGAAGGGTCGTTGCTGAGTCCGTTTGACGTGTCGGAAGACACCGGACGGCTTGTTCTCTCGACGGCACCGACTCCGAATTTTCAGGTGGATGAAGAGTTGTACGCAAGCGGCGTCCATATCGGGCGCGTCGAACAAGTGATTGACGCATCGAACTATTATGTGCGCTACGCGGAAAATGCCGTCAACAATCTGCCGTTCAGTCATATCACGGGCACATTCGGCGGCGGAACGACTGTTTCAGGCGTCATCAGCAAGCACTTGCCGAACAGCAGACTGAAGTTGTTCATTGATCAGCGATATCCGTTGGAAGTCGATTTCACTGATCATGAAGCTGTGTTCATCACGGGCGGCATTCGAGCCGCAACGGCTGAAGAGGTGGATCAAGCGATTCAGATCGCAGCGGCTGAACAAGGCGTTCCGATTCAGATCTTTCATGCTGGCGGATTCATCACGGCGCAGTCTTTGCTGTATGGCAGCAACGCAAGAGTGGAAGTGACGAACGGCAATTATGCCATTGGATTTACTGACGGCTACGTAACGCCAAGCATTTTGAATCCTTGCTTTGTTCAGTTTGACAAGGGCGTCGTCAATATTTCGCTTGGCGAAGGCGAAACGATCGAAGCAACGCTGAATGCTGAGCCGATCATTGCGTTGGATAATAGCATTGAATTCTTCTTTGCTCATTTAATAGATGAGGATGACCCTTATTCGGTAATGGTCCTGACCAATAATGAAAGCGAGGGCAAAGCGCGGCTTGCTCAGTTGGCTAAGCTGCGATGGGAAGGGTCTGGGTTTAGAATCGACGCAAAAGACGCACAAGATGATTATCGGCGTCCTTTGTGGGATGAATTGAGCGATTCTCAACAGCGTCAACTGAAAATTTTCGTCCAGTATCGAGACAATCAGGAACGGTATTGGATTGCTGCTGGAAGACCATCCGCAGGAGATCCGACGAATCCAGGCAGATACAACGAAAGGCATCCTTGGATTCCTGCCGATTTGACGGTTGATCCGGGTCTAGGCAACAGCATTTTTGCGCAACTGGAATTCGAACCGTTCGAAGAAACGGATCTTACAGCGGAGGATCTGAAGCGGTTGTTGTGGTTCGTCGAGTTTCTGAGACCCGTGCATGTTGTTTTTGATCTGATTATCCAAGCGATTTCAGAAGAAGAACGTGTCATCGGTTTGCCGTATGATCCGTTGCGCTTCGGCTTCAATACCAAGTTTCCAGACTTCCTTGGGAATCATCCAATTTTCCATTGGTTGACGGCGACATTGGGCGCGTTGCTTGAGGATACGCTGCGGCTTCCATGGCTTGGGTACAAGAACTATACCCATCGATTCTGGCCTGTCGGAGGTGTCGGGGCAAACTATCAAGTAGGCGACGTTATTGAACTTTATTTCATCAAGCAGAGGCTGAACAAGATGCCTCATCTGCCGTTCGTCTATGGCGATCTGCTGAACGCGGTCGGCGGCGCGCAAGGATACATGGGAACCGATTTGAACGATCGGTGGTATATGCTTTATGACGTGGATGAGACTGGTGGCGATTGGAGCGGTAATGTTTCAGCGGCAACCACGATTCCGGGCAGAGAGGCGCAGTTTGAACAGTTGAATGCGGTTCAGGTTCTGTTGACGGTGACGGTTGCTTCTCCGGGCGCTCCGGGCGTCGGCTACATTGACGTTCAGTGCGCAGATAACATTTGGGCGATTCCGAGACAAGGTACGCTGTACAACCTGCGGACCAATCTGCCTGAGCAATTTACGGCAACCAATCTGGAAGTCAGGCATGAGCGGGCCGGATATTACTTTACGGGCTTTCCTCCGGTTTCGCGCTATGTCGATCGTGAAGGAAATCCATTGGCCAGTCCGCCATGGGGCATGCCGACGTTTGACGCGCGGGTGAACGTTCCACACCGATTGACTCAGTTGAGCTATCCGCACTTGTGGGATCGTGGCGCGGGCTTCGTGGATTTCATTGACGGCGAAAATCCGGCCGTTCACGCCTACACGCTTCGCGACTTTATGCGCGAACCTCCGATTTATGATATTTCGGAGGGTGCCTTGAAGTTGATCATGAGTCGTTCGGACGGCGGCAATCCGCTGAGCGGTGTAACGATTCAATCATGGGCTCCGGGCGCTCGAATCGAAATCCTGCAAGCGGACTTGACGCTCTACAAGCAGCGCGTGCGGACTGATACCGTCAACCATGCCGAAGATCATTGGCCGATTACCGTCGTGACGATTAAGGATATGAACGGCAATCAGTTTTGGGCGTACGCCAGATGGCAGAACGCGGCGTACTCAACAACCATTCCAGAAGATCGCGATAAGCTTTATGTCTGGAAGGACATGAGAGGCACGCAGTCGGGGTGGAATCCATGGCCTGGAAGCGGAGTGCCGACTCCGCTGAGCGGTTCGGTTCAAGAGTACAAGTTTTGGCATCTCAATCCTTGGGCGACTCCGGGCGCGGATCGGTTGCAGGCTGAGTTTGAGGCGACGTGGGAAGACGACGCTCGCACGCCAGCACAAGACGTCTATCATGACAAGATGGATGGCGTTTTCAGTGGAATGGGGAACGGCAAATCTGAATCGCAAGGTCCGCTGAACATTCCGTTGGGCGGCGGTTTTTGGGCGAATCGGACTTTCGGATGGAATTCGACGTTGGGCGGCATTTGGCCGGTTTTTGATGCCGATTCCATGATTGTGGTGGAAGACATTGAGAACGTTACGATTTTTTCTGATCTGTACAACTACGATCCCGTCACGGGAATCGTGACGTTCGCCAATCCCGCTTTAGGAGTCAAGGCGGGAGATTTCTTTGTCTCCAACCCGCTCGCCGCTCCATTTGATCTGATGTATCACACGGTGCTTGGCGTATTGGGCAATACCATTCTGATCAGGCCGAACACGTTGGTGGACGTGGGCGGTGTCGCTGTTCTGCCTAATGGTCATCTCAATATCACTCATGTGACGCTTGCAGGCGCGGGCGATGTCCGCGATGGTCAATTGTTGATTGGTTCGGCCGGTCTGATTGATACTTTGCTCACATGGGATATGTTGATGAACGCTTTGGCTCCGGGCATGACTCAATATCTGGATTTGAGTCCGAACGATATTTTAGCCTTGACGCTTATACCTCTGATTTATTACATTCAAGGAGATACAGAGCTGCAAAACGGCTACACGCCTTCGCCGACTCCATCAGTCTTCGATAATTTTCCATACGGCGTTTTCTATCAAGGCTGTCCCTGAAACGAAAATAAATTCTTGATTTGTTGGCAAACCCAACGTACCATGACTGCAACAATCAGGAGTCACACAACAATCCAATGCCGCTGATTCTGTCGCACAAGATTCGATTGAAGCCGAACGACAAGCAGGTTGCTCATCTGAAGCATGCCTGTGATGTGTCGAAGTTCGTCTACAATTGGGCTTTGAATCAGTGGCAACGGATGTTCGAAGCAGGCGAGAAGCCGTCTGCAAACAAGATCGACAAGCGTTTCAATCAAGTCAAGAAGCAGTCCTATCCATGGGTTTTGGATGTAAGCAAGTCTGTACCTCAGATTGCAATTAAGAACTTAGGGCAAGCATTCAAGAACTTCTTCAATAAACAATCGAAATATCCTCACTTCAAACGAAAGAACAAGTGCAAGAATTCGTTTGGGTTGCAGAATAATCAGTTTGTGATAAGCGGAAAAACCATTCGACTGCCCAAGCTGGGCAATGTTCGAATGTACAACACGCTTCGCTTTTCCGGAAAGATCATGTCTGCAACCATCAGTCGTACTGCTGACAGATGGTTTGTTT